>ERZ773075.531-NODE-531-length-28575-cov-79.3101_pt1 | contig 28575 bp, 27 predicted proteins | sample MGYA00580614_ERZ773075 | MGnify/ENA primary metagenome ERZ773075 (study PRJEB29015, sample SAMEA2738021) | human oral metagenome | biome: human oral; feature: human-associated habitat; material: dental | place: China | collected 2043 ...
TCGGGACGGTCGCGCCACGACCAGCAGGGCGCCAGAGTACCGTCGATGATGTACTGACGGTCAGGGTCGAGGATCTTCCACACTGGGCACCCAGGCTTGAAGGGCCTCGGCGATCAGGGGAGTGTAGACCGCCACCACTCTCGAGATGGTGGCTTGGGAAACTGTGTGGATGTCGGCCAGCAATTCCTGGGTGAGATTGTGCCGCAATATCAACACAGTGAGGCTTATTCATGGGGTGTAGGCGAAGACGAGTCCCGTGACGGCTTGTATTGTGGTTTCGAAGGTGTTGTAAGGGCGACGGTAATCGGTGTGCAGGACACGCCAGGTTGTGAGGTTCGCGATGACACGCTCAATGAGGCAGCGGACGCGGTTGATGGTCGTGTTGTTTCTTTTATCGGTGTCGGTGAGTTCACCATGGGCGGGTTTCCGGGCGGGGGTGATCATTCCCAATCCGATGTAGCCTTTGTCCCCGATATGATTGTGAGCATTGAGGGTTGTGAGGAATCCGGATTCTGTGATGGCCTTTGCATCATGCACACTGCCTGCTGATGGTTTTGAGATCCAGGCGAGCTGTCCGGTCAGGGTGCAGGCCACTTGCAGGTTCACCCCCGTCGTGTGGTGCTTACCTGAGTACAGCTCGGGACGGTCGTGCCACGACCAGCAGGGCGCCAGAGTACCGTCGATGATGTACTGACGGTCAGGGTCGAGGATCTTCCACACTGGGCACCCAGTTCTGGAGGGCTTCGGCGATCAGGGGAGTGTAGACCGCCACCACTCGTGAGATGGTGGCTTGGGAAACTGTGTGGATGTCGGCCAGCAATTCCTGGGTGAGATTGTGCCGCAATATCAACACAGTGACTTGGATACAGCGGAACAACCCTAGGACACGGGACCCTGCTGCCGGATAGGTTTCCGGAACGGGATGTGTGGATCAGTTCACACAGGTCAAGGATCTGATCACGCTCAAGGATCGTGGTAGTATTCACGGCAGCGGCTTGTCTTTCATCTGAGGGTTTTCTTTCTACACCTTGAATTGTCTCAGATCGGGCAAGCCGCCCTCACATCCCCCTCGGATAAAGCGTTAGTTGGAGAAAGCCAAAACACCCCTATGAATAAGCCTCACTTGATGCCACGACGCATAGTGGGGACAAGGGCTACATCGGATTGGGAATGATCACCCCCGCCCGGAAACCCGCCCATGGTGAACCCACCAACACCGACAAGAGAAACAACACGACCATCAACCGCATCCGCTACCTCATCGAACGCGTCATCGCGAACCTCACAACCTAGCGTGTCCTCCACACCGATTACCGCCGCCCCTACAACACCTTCGAAACCACAATACAAGCCATCACCGGACTCATCTTCGCCTACACCCCATGAATAAGCCTCAGTGGCGTGACTGCAAGTTGGCCCAGAGTTGCGGACTCATCTCAAAGAAACGCCCCCATCGCACCGTCGCGTCAATCGCGATCTGACGTTTGCCGCGCGCAACCTCGCTGATTCAGCGCCCACGACAGGATGTCCCCCTGAAGCGACACAACGTCTGAATTCATGACACTTTAGATCTTAAAGTATCATCAGAGACGAAAGAGCGATACTTTAGGGAGGGATGAGTGGGACGGTGGGTCACGCGCTCCTGGCAGAGCACCTACGACGGCGGCCTGCGCCGTCGAGACCGTCGTTCTGGCGAGTACGTTGCTACATCCCCGATCCCTCGTGGGTGCTGGTCTCGCGCTGACCCCTGAGACAGAAGGCTTGGCAGCTCAGGCGGAGACCCGCGCGCGAGCCGTGAACGCATCACCGGATTTGGTGCGCATCGGAAGGTTTCTCCTGCGCAGCGAGGCAATCGCGTCCTCCCGGATCGAGGGGATAGCACCATCGGCCCACAAAATTGCCCTGGCGGAGCTTGGGCAGCAGGAGGAGATCAAGGGGCTGAGCGAGCAAGCCCGCTCCGTCGCGCACAACATGACTCTCGTGCGCAGGGCCGTGGAAGAACTCTCGGACTCCCACCCCATGACACGCGAACACCTGGTGGCTCTTCACCGTAGCCTGCTACCAGATTCACCGGAACATCACGGCATCCGCGTGGTCCAGAACCGGTCGGGAGGTTCCTCGTACCATCCGCTGGATGCCGACTTCGTTCCCCCACCAGCCGACTCTCTCCCACCACTGATCGACGACCTCCTGGAATACCTCAACGGTGCAATCCACGGACGGGAAGCCGAACGGCAGTGCTGCACAGAGCACGCCTGGGACCGGACGCGATGCATGGATCGCGTTCTTCCTCAAAGCCGTCATGATCGCCTGCGATCAGGCGGAGCGGATTTCCGCTGAACTGGCCGATCTCCGGGAGCAGTGAAACGAGGACCTTCAGCACTGGACCAACCACAGGAACGCAAATCGCTCCCAGCGGAAAGATTTGACAGCGCTACGGATCCTGGAGGACCTGCCGGGCGCACCTGTCCTCACAATCACAACGGCTTCAAGAATCCATGGCATCTCGCGCACAGCCGCATCCCGGACACTCGCAACGCAGCCACTGCGCTACGCCACCATGCTGGACTCCACTCTCAGGAGGACTGGGCAGGGGAATAATCCTGACGCCCGCAAGGTTGATGACCTACATACCCTACGGAAAGGAGCTGCCATGTCACTCCAGCTCTTCGAGCTTGTCCCTGCAACACCGTCCCGCGAGGCCGCCGAGACCCTCATCGCTCAGGTCTCCCAAGCCGTCGAGGCCGTCGGCGCCTCTGTCCTGGAATCGCAGGTCACCGCCAGCCACGAGCGCATCTTCACCATCATCGAGCTCGGATCCGACGACGTCGCCGGCCTGACCACCGCCGTCCGGAACGCCGTTTCCGATGCCGAGGTCACCGGCCCTGACGAGGTCCGCCTCGTGGGCGCCGAGCTGGAGGACGTACGCGCGCTGGCCCGCAAAGCCGACTACCTCGTGGAGTGGGATATCCCCGAGGAGATCTCCATGGAGACCTACCTGGCGCGGAAGAAGGCCAACTCCCCCAAGTACGCCCAGGTCCCGGAGGTGAGTTTCCTTCGCACCTACGTGCGCGAGGACACGGTCAAGTGCCTGTGCTTCTACGACGCCCCCGATGAGGACGCCGTGGTGCGCGCCCGGGAGGCCGTCTCCACCCCGATCGACCGCCTGCACACCCTGGAAGGCTGAGGCGTCGAGGCGCAAAACGGTCGGCGTCAGACCCACTAACTGGTTGGGTCCGACGCCGGCCAACATCCCTGATGCGTCGTGTCAAGATGGCGGCAAAGAGTGCACCGGGCCGGCGAAGGCGAAAACGGAGCGCACGAGCAGAAGCGGGGAAGCGGGATACCACGAGGCTTATTCACAGAATCCCGAAGATGATTCCTGTGAATAAGCCTCCAAGTCTTTCTATTCATCATCTGGCGGCGAAACACTAAATAGGAAACCGCGAGAATCATCATAGCCGCTATCAAGCCTATGATACTTTGAGTCAGCGGATATAGCAATAAGCACCTGTCGGTTTTCGCCAACTACTTGCTCGCTAACCTCCACATCGAACCGCACTTCTTCACCTACAGCCACCGAATTCCATTTCTCTCCCGGAGAATCGCCACACCCAAGGCCATATTGATCCGCCCAAGTTGCATACCATCGCATTTCTTTACCGCGCGCAGTAGATGCTCTCCCATGAAAGCCGAGCGGGTGTCCAACATCTATTCGGTAACACGAAACACTGCCAACCGAATCTGGCCTCTCTCTCCAGAACGACCGAATGAATCTACGAGCGATTCAATTATGGGGTAATATCTGGCAGTATTTTCATTTGACATGCGGAACATCGAGACCTGATTCCGTAGCATACCGGAGACGCCCCGCACCAAGTCCTGTTCAAATTTCACAAGATCACGAGAGTGCGCCACAGAGTTCCGGAGCTTGCACATTAGAGACGGCAAAACTTTTGTCTGTTGCTCATCCTCAAAAACCGGTTCAAATTTTGACCAGTTATTTTGAGCCAGTGAGACGAGTTTGTGAAGTTCTAGATAGTCAAGAAGATCTTCAGACGCCTGAACGCCTTCTTTCTTATTACTCTCTGATTGGCGCACTTTTTCCAGTCTTTTCAACTGATCCGCATGGAACCCTTCTTGCCAGTTCGGGAATACGGCACGGATCGCCAATCACAGAGCGATTTCAACACCAGCCAGTGCGCTTGCGACGCCGTCTTCAAACTCACACCCCTCACACATTGAACCGGAATTCCACGACATCGCCGTCCTGCATGACGTAGTCCTTGCCCTCCAGGCGCATCTTACCTGCCGCCCTTGCCGCCGCTTCGGAGCCTGCCGCCACGAGGTCGTCGAAGCTGACGACCTGGGCCTTGATGAAGCCCTTCTGGAAGTCGGTGTGGATCACCCCCGCCGCTTCGGGGGCCGTCGCCCCCTGGGGGATGGTCCAGGCCCTGGCCTCCTTCGGGCCCGCCGTCAGGTAGGACTGGAGACCGAGGGTGTCGTAGCCGACCCTGGCCAGCACGTCGAGGCCCGGTTCCGCGATTCCCATCTCCTCCAGGAAAGCGCGGCCCTCCTCCTCGTCCATCTCCACCAGCTCGGCCTCGAACTTCGCGTCGAGGAAGATCGCCTCGGCTGGGGCGACGACCTGGCGCATGCGGTCCTTGAGGTCCTCGTCGGCCAGTTCGTCCTGATCGCAGTTGAACACGTACAGGAACGGTTTCGCGGTGAGCAGGAAGAGGTCGCGCAGCAACTCCAGGCCCAGTCCCGAACCGTGGATCCGCTTGCCGGATTCGAGGACCTCGACAGCCGCCTGCATGGCCTCCAGCTTCGGGCGCGACTCCTTCTTGATCCGCGCCTCCTTCTCCACGCGCGGCAGCGCCTTCTCCACGCTCTGGAGGTCCGCGAGGATCAGTTCCGTGGTGATCGTGTCGATGTCGCCAGCCGGATCCACCTTCCCGTCGACGTGCGTCACGTCGACGTCCTCGAAGACGCGGGTCACCTGACAGATGGCATCAGCCTCACGGATGTTGGCGAGGAACGCGTTGCCCATGCCCTCACCCTTCGACGCCCCCCGGACAATGCCCGCGATGTCCACGAAACTCACGGTCGCGGGCACGATGCGCTGGGAGTCGAAGATCTTCGCCAGCACCGGCAACCGGGAATCCGGCACCCCCACCACGCCGACGTTCGGTTCGATCGTCGCGAACGGATAGTTGGCCGCCAGCACGTCGTTGCGGGTCAGCGCGTTGAACAGGGTCGACTTGCCGGCATTCGGGAGGCCGACGATTCCAATGGTGAGAGCCACGAGCGACGAGTCTACGGCACACCACCCCAGGAGGGGGCGACGTCGCTCCGGCAAAAATATTTACGAACCTCTTGCGTTTCCCAAATGCTATGGGTTAGGGTTTCCTCAGTAACCGACACAGTTGGTCACAGGTGTTCAGGACCACCGTCATGCGCTCTGCCACAAGCGCTCGACAGGCCCGCCGCGCCGGCCTTTTTCTCTCCTTGGGCCGGGTTCGCAGGCGGGCCTGCACGCTGTTTCCAGGGGTTCCACAAGTATGAGCACTGCCCCGCTACCGCTGCGGAGGGACAGCCGAGGGAGCGCGTCCCCGAAAGACCGTCGGGTGGCGCCGACACGACCCGCTCATCGACGCTCGTGAGGCTCGACTCAACCGACGTCGGGGGAACCGGTCACCCCTCGAGGTAGGCGCGCAGCGCGGCGGCCAGATGATGCGGGTCATCCACCCCGCACATCTCCCGGGCCGAGTGCATCGACAACAACCCGATGCCGACGTCCACCGTCACCATGCCCAGCCGCGTGGCGGTGATGGGGCCGATGGTGGAGCCGCACGGCATCGCATTGTTGGACACGAACACCTGCGACGGCACCCCCGCGGCCTCGCAGGCCTGCAGCCACAGCGCCTCACCCACCGCGTCGGTGGCGTAACGCTGATTGGCGTTGACCTTCAGCATGGGGCCGCCGTTGGGAACGAGATCGACTCGCGGGTCGTGGTGCTGGGGGTAGTTGGGGTGAACCAGGTGCCCGGCATCCGCTGACACACAAGAACCGCGGGCGTACAGCGCTTTCGTCGCGTCGAGATCACACCCTGCGACAGAGACGATCCGCTCCAGCACGTCCTCGAGGAACGGCCCAGCCGCCCCGGAACTGGTGGCGGAACCGATCTCCTCGTGGTCGAAGGCGGCCAGCAGCACCAGGTCGTCGCCGTCGCCCAGGTCCTCGATGGCCGTCAACCCGGCGTGGGTGCTGGAGAGGTTATCCAGACGAGACGAGGCGAAGAACTCGTTGCGCAACCCGAAACGAGCCGGAGGCTGTGAAAGGTAGGTGAACAGGTCGTGTCCCAGGACATCGCCAGCCCTCACCCCGGCCTGTTCCGCGAGGACCGCCAGCAGATCGGGTTCGGCATCGAGGGTGAAGACGGGCTGAGTGTGGGTCTGCCGATCGAGCGTGAGACCGTCATTGACCGACCGGTCCAGATGAATGGCCAGCTGCGGGAGCCTGGCCACGGAGTCGAGACGCACCAAGTGCTGGGTGCCGTCGCGGGTGATGATGCGACCCGCGATGCCGAGTTCCCGGTCCAGCCACGAGTTCAGCAGCGCGCCGCCGTAGATCTCGACGGCGATCTGACCCCACCCACGGAAGGAGAAGCTGGCCTCGGGCTTGACCTTCAACGCCGGGGAATCGGTGTGAGCACCCACGACGCGCAGCCCGGTGGCATCGTCGATGCGTTCTGGTTGTCGCCAGGCGATCACGGCGCCGTGTCGCACGACGAAGAACCGACCGGCACCCCGCGGGAACCGGCCCTTCTCGTCGACCGGGACGAAACCGGCATCGGAAAGGCGCGACGCCATGCTCGAGGCCGCGTGATAGCTCGTCGGGGAGGCCGTCACGAAAGCGGCCAGGTCATCCAGATGGGAGGAAGGAGTCGAGAACACGATCCCATTCAACACCCGCCCCGGCAGAACCGCTCCCCACACGGGCGTGGGGTGCGGCAAAAAATGTCGGTGCCGTCTGCGACCCTTCCCTCATGGACACTTCCTCACTGCTCCTGGCCGTGGTAGCGCTGCTGGTCGGCGTGGCCCTCGGTTTCCTGCTCGCCCGCCAGAGCGCCGCCACCCGCACGGCCCGCGCCGAGGCGGAACGCGACGCCGCCGTCCAACGAGCCGCAGACGTCACCGCGGACCGTGAACAGCTCGCCCACCAGTTCCGGTCACTGTCGGCGGATGCCCTGGAGAAGCAGACGCACCAGGCCGACCGCGCCGCGGAGCTGCGTCTGACCCCGATATCCGAGGCGCTGCGGCAGCTCCAGCAGCGGCTGGCGGAGGTGGAGAAGCAGCGCACCGCCCTGGCCGCGGAGCTCAGGCAGCAGGTGGAGGGGGTCCGGGTCTCCGGCGAGGCGGTGAGGAAGGAAGCGGCGTCGCTGGCGTCGGCGCTGCGGGCCCCTCACGTGCGGGGCGCCTGGGGTGAGTCCAGTCTGCGGCGGATCGCGGAGGTCGCGGGGCTGGTGGAGCACTGCCATTTCGAGACCCAAACCAGCTACACCTCCTCGGATGGCAACCGGCTGCGCCCCGACATGCGCATCGACCTCGACGGGGGCCGGGCGGTATTCGTGGATTCGAAGGTGCCCCTGTCAGCCGTGCTGGAGGCCTGCCAGGCCGAGGACGAGGAGGAACGCGCCGCGCACCTGCGGCGCTTCGTCAGACACGTCCGCACTCACATCGATCAGCTTTCCGCCAAGGAGTACTGGGCCCTCGATGCCGGCAGTCCCGAGTTCGTGGTGCTGTTCCTCGGCAGCGACGAGTTCTACCGCCTCGCCCTGGAACAGCAACCCACCCTGCACGAATACGCCGCCGCCCGTCGGATCACCCTGGCGGGTCCGGGTCTGCTGATCCCACTGCTGCAGATCATCTCCCACGGCTGGCGGCAGTCGCGGCTGGCGGAGTCGGCGACGAGGATCAGCGCGCTCGGACGCGAGCTGTACTCCCGACTCGCGACCCTGGGATCGCACTTCGAGAAACTGGGGGCGTCCATCAACGGCACGGTCAAGAACTACAACGCCGCCATGGGCACGCTGGAATCGCGGGTGCTGGTCTCGGCGCGACGATTCCGGGCGTTGGACGTCTCCATGGACGAATTGCCGCACCTGAACTCCGTCGACGAGGGGGTCCGGGCCCCCGTCGCCCCGGAGCTGACAGCTCCTCCCGAGGCCGGGTGAAAGGTCTCATCACCGACGGTTCCCCTGTCCGCGAGCCGGGTGCGCCGGCCCTCACGAGTCGGCTCACCCAGCTTCGGGACGAACACCCACGCCCCTGTCCCCGCACCCCAGGGATCTACGAGTAGATGCGCAGCACCCTGGGTGCGATCAGGCACGGCACCTCATAGGTGATGGTGCCCATCAGGTCGGCGAGTTCCTCCATGGTGATCTGCTCGTCGCCCTGACGTCCGAGCAGCACCGCCTCGTCGCCCACCGCGACCTGCGGATCGTCGGGGCCGAGATCGATCATCGTCTGATCCATGCACACCCGACCCGCGATCGGGCAGGAACGCCCACCCACCAGCATGCGACCCCGGTTGCTGAACAGTCGCGAGTAGCCGTCGCCGTACCCGACGGGGACGGTGGCGATCCACGTGTCGCGGGGGGCGGTCCAGGTGCGGCCATAACCGACGGTCTCCCCCTTGGGGACGCGTTTGAGGAACGAAATCCGCGACGTCCAGGTGCCTGCGGGGCTCAAGCCCTCCCACGCAGTGGTGGAGTCAGCACGGTAGCCGTAGGCGATGATCCCGGGGCGGATCAGGTTGGTGCCCGTCAGGTCGTGGCCGAGCACCGCCCCGGAGTTCCCGGCGTGGACGTAGGGGATCTCCCCGACGGCGTTGCGGATCTCATCGACGACGGCGATGAACCGGGCAAGCTGGTCCTTGGTGAATTCTTCACCTTCGGGACAGTCGCTAATCGGCAGGTGGGTGAACACGCCCTCGAGGATCAGATTGGGGCTTTCCTGGATCTGTGTTGCCAGGGCGACGGCATCGCCGGGATGGACACCGACACGTCGCATGCCGGTGTCGATCTTCAGGTGCACGGGGTGGCGGACATCTGCGCGTTCGGCGGCTTCCTGAGCCGCCCTCACCCCCGCAGCATCGCCCACGGAAATGGTCAGGCGCGCGGCGATGGCGCGATCCAGCTCCTCCGGAAAGCACGGCGAGAATTTCAGGGCGGGAAGCTCGACACCCCCCTCTCGGAGCTGCTCGGCCTCCGATACCTCTGCCACGCCGAGCCACTGGGCGGAGCCCACGGATTCGACATGCCGGGCGACGGGAACTATCCCGTGCCCGTAGGCGTTGGCCTTGACAGGAAGGAGGACTGCACGGCCGGGATTGCGTTCGCTCGCCAGGGCAAGATTCGCGTCGATGGCGGCCAGGTCTACGTTGAACTGGGAAGGACACATGGCCTCATTCTGACGCACATAGCGAGACCGTGGGATGGCGGTGTCCGTTTCGAGTGGCAGAATGGCCCCCATGTCGAACAACCAGTGGACCGGCGCCCAGGATTGGAACGCCCAGCCCCAGCAGTCGAACGCCCAGGATTGGAACGCGCAGTCGGCCCAGGATTGGAACGCATCTGCGCAACAGCCCGCCCAGGATTGGGGGGCGCAGTCTCAGGATCAGACCACCATCCAGCCCGCAGCCCAGGATTGGAACGCACCCGCGCAGGACCAAACCTCTGTGACCGCGGCGCAGGATTGGAACGCCCAGCCCCAGCAATCCGTCCCGTCCGCCCCGGATTGGGGTGCGGGTGTCTCGGGCCAGGAGAACACCGCCCAGCAGAACATGCAGGACTGGAACCAGCAGGCGGCCTGGGGTGCGGCCCAGCAGTCGTCGCATCCCCAGCAGCAGTGGGGCGGCCAGCAGCAGGCCGCTGCTCCCTACGGCGGCCAGCAGCAGTGGGGCGGCCAGCAGCAGGCCCCGTCCGGTCTTGGCGCGCTCTTTGACTTCGGTTTCAGGGGCAGCGCGCTCAAGAACGGCATCGGCACCATCTACCTGGTGACCGTGATCTGCTTTGCGGTCTTCGCTCTTTTCGAGCTCGTCTCTGGCATCGGTGTCAACGGCCAATACGGTGGAAACGTCTTGCTCATCCTCCGCTCCCTGTTCGTTCCGGTGGCGTTGGCCTTCGTGGGAATCATCCTGTCCCGCGCCTTCCTGGAGGGAATGGCCGCCTTGGTCAAGAAGAACGACGACAAGCAGGAGTGACACCTCCCCCCACGAACCATCAGGCCGGGCCCACAGCGGGCCCGGCCTTCCTCGTTTCTGGGATCAGAACAGCAGCGCCAAGGCGGGTTCTGCGAGGATCTCGGCGACGTCGTGGAGGAACCGGGATCCCTGCTCACCGTCGATGACCCTGTGGTCGAAGGAAACAGCCAGGGTGGTGACCCAGCGCGGCACGACCCTCTCCTCTGCACCGACACCCACCACCCAGGGACGGCGCTGAATGGCGCCCATGCACAGGATCGCCGATTCGTCGCCATTGATGATGGGGGTTCCCGCATCGACCCCGAAGACACCGACATTGGTGATGGTGAAGGTGCCTCCCGCATAGTCGGGGGGCTGAAGCTTGCCCTCACGGGAAACGGCGACGAGCTGATTGAGGGCCCGGCATAGCTCCAGGAGGCTGAGGTCCTGCGCGGCCTTGATGTTGGGCACCATCAGTCCCCGCGGGGTGGCGGCCGCGACACCGAGGTTCACGTCCCGGTGGTAGACGATCTCACGGTTCTCCTCATCCCAGGACGTGTTGAGGTCGGGGTTGCGACCCAACGCCAGACACACCGCCTTCGCGTGGATCAGCAGCGGCGAGACACGCAGCCCCGCGAACTCCCGTCGCGCCCTGAGCGTCTCGACGAACTCCATCGTGCCGGTGACGTCGGTGGTCAGCCACTCGGTAACGTGCACGTGGGTGCTGACGGAACGCACCATCGCCTCGGCGGTGACCCTGCGTACCCCCTTGATGGGAACACGACGCTCCCCACGACCCTCCGGACCGCGCGACGATCCGAATCCGTGGCTTCGCGGCCCCGGATCCTGGAAACTGGCGGCGTCGTTGACGACCCTGCCCTGCGCAGGCTCCTCCCGAACACTCTCTCCCGCCGCACGGGACCGTTCGAAGACCCATGCGGCCTCGACATCGGCGCGGGTGATGGTTCCCTCCGGCCCGGTTCCCGCGACCTTCCCAAGATCGACCCCGAGGTCGCGCGCATACTTGCGCACCGGCGGTTTGGCCCGCGCGGACTGCGGATCGGAGGCCAGCACCAGCGTCGATTCGGTGGGCGCATCACCCGTCTCCGGCAACGGATCACCGACGGGAGCGGCGACGACCCGGCCCGCGGGATCCACGTCGTCGGGACGCCGCGACGGCTCACGAGGGGCATAACTCTCCCCCAACGCCTGACGGGCGGCCTCCGCATCCCGACTAGCAGTGCTTCTGCGGCGGCGCCGCGACCTGGCGGTTTCATCACGCGGCCCGTAGCCGACGAGGGTCGGGGGTTCCTCCCCACCACCCTCCACCCCGTCCTCGATCTCAACGATGGCAGTACCAACCTCCACAGTGACCCCCTCCGCCACCAGCAACGACGTCACGGTCCCGGCATAGGGCGAGGGCAACTCCACCAGCGACTTGGCGGTCTCGATCTCGACGAGCACGTCATTGACCTCGATCTCCTGCCCGACGGTGACCCGCCAGGCGACAATCTCGGCCTCGGTGAGGCCCTCACCGGGATCAGGGAGAAGGAACTGGCGTTTCATCATCACTCCTTGTTCTTCTGGGTTCACCAGGCCAGGGAACGGTCGAGGGCGTCGAGGATGCGGTCCACCGACGGCAAGAACTCGCCTTCCAAGCGCGACGGCGGGTAGGGGATGTCGTAGCCGGTGACGCGCAGCACCGGGGATTCCATGTCGTAGAACAGGTCCTCGTGGAGGCGGGCGGCGATCTCCGAACCCAGCCCGAGGGTGCGAGGCGCCTCGTGGACGACGATGGCACGGCGGGTACGACGCACAGAAGCATTCAAGCTCACCCAGTCGATGGGCGCGAGGGATCTGAGATCGACGACCTCCACCGATGTGCCCTCCTCTGCGGCGACGGCGGCGGCGTCCAGGCAGGTGCGCACCATCGGCCCCCACGCGATGAGGGTGGCGTCGGTTCCCTGCCGCAGGATTCCGGCCTGGTGCATGGGCACGGGCCGCTGCTCGGAGTCCACCTCCCCCTTGACGTGGTAACGGCGTTTGGGTTCGAGGAAGATCACAGGATCTGGGGATGCGACGGCCTGCTGGATCATCCAGTGGGCGTCGTGCGGGTTGGAAGGGGTGACCACCTTCAACCCAGGGGTGTGGCAGAAGTACGCCTCGGGGGATTCGGAGTGGTGCTCGACGGCCCCGATGCCACCGCCGTAGGGGATGCGCACCACCATCGGCATCGGCTGGCGCCCGGCGGTGCGGGCGTGCAGTTTCGCGACCTGCGTGACGAGCTGATCGAAGGCGGGGAAGACGAAACCGTCGAACTGGATCTCGGCGACCACACGATAGCCGCGCATCGTCAATCCCACGGCGGTGCCGATGATTCCCGATTCCGCCAGCGGCGAGTCGATGACCCGGTTGGTTCCGAACTCCGCCTGGAGGCCCTCCGTGACGCGGAACACACCACCGAGTTTCCCGACGTCCTCGCCGGTGATCAGGACCTTCGGATCAGCCTGGAGGGCGCGACGCAGACCCAGGTTGATGGCCTTGGCGATCGTCATGGTGCTCATGCCTGCTCCCCCACTGCCCATTCGGCGTACTCGCGGCGCTGCGCCTCCAGGGCGACGGTGTTCTCGGCGTAGACATTGTCGAACAGTTCATCCATGGTCAGGTCCGTCAGCTTCGGGATGGCGGCGCGGATCTCGGCACCGAAGTCGCGGGCATCTGCGTCGAGAGCGGCCAGCCAGGCGTCGTCGATGGCCCCTTGCCGTTTCAGATGGGCGGTCAAGCGGGTGATGGGGTCGCGACCGGCCCACTCGGCGGTTTCCTTGTCGAGGCGATACTTGGTGGGATCGTCGGAGGTGGTGTGGGCGCCCATCCGGTAGGTGAAGGCCTCGATGAAAGTGGGACCCTCGCCCTGGTGGGCACGTTTCAGGGCCCAGCGGGTGACGGCGTGGACGGCCAGCACGTCGTTGCCGTCCACCTGCACCCCGGGGAACCCAAATCCCCGGGCGCGTTGGAACAGCGGGATCCGCGACTGCAACGCGATGGGTTCGGAGATCGCCCACTGGTTGTTCTGGCAGAAGAAAACCACGGGGGCGTTGTAGCTGGCCGCGAACACATAGGACTCGTTGACGTCGCCCTGCGAACTGGCCCCGTCGCCGTGGTAGGCGATCACGGCTGCGTTGTCGCCATCGTCGTTGCCGACGAGGCCATCCAGCTGCAATCCCATGGCGTAGCCGGTGGCGTGGAGGGTCTGGGAGCCGATGATGATCTGGTAGTTACGGAACCGGTCGAGCTGATCCCAGGCCCCGGCGTCACACCCCCGAAACAGGGCCAGGATCTGCTGAAAGGGCAAACCGAGAGCGAGGAAGACGGCGTGTTCCCGATAGGTGGGGAAGACGACGTCGTGGGCTCCGAGGGCGTGTGCGGAGCCGACCTGTGCGGCCTCCTGACCGAGGGCAGGCGGCCACAAACCGAGTTCGCCGTGCCGCTGCAGGGCCGTGGCCTCGGTATCGAACCGCCGTGCCAGCACCATGTCCCGAAGGTACTGGGTCAGGTCGTCGTCGGTTCCCTCGAAGGAGAACTCGGGGTTCTCGACGCGCTGCCCATCGGGGGTCAGCAACTGCACCATGTCGTGTTTCATGACCTCTCCTAAAACCTACGCAACCGTAGCCTACGGGCACGTAAGTTTCTTTCGAAGGTCGAAAACCTACAATTCCTTCGACGAGATTTGTTGGTTCTGCCCACCCGCCCTGGGAGCCACCCCACGCCCTTACATGCGACACGAGGCGCACTCGTGTCGTCTTTTTGGTCGACACGGAGTCGACGCGCGTCAATCGTTCACAGGTATTGCTCGAAGTCGGGTCGATTTTGGTCAGGTCCCGATACGAGACGTCCTGACCTCTCGTGCAACCCGGGGGTTGCGGGCGCCGGGGCTTCTTCGGTTGGGTTCTGTACCGGGGGCCGGCACGGCGGGCACGAATGTCGCCGTTGAACTGTAGAAAGGGAACTGCTGATGTCGCAGTGGAAGATCGTCCCCTCGGCGGTAAGGGCGGTGCTGCTGGAGGTTTCCGGGCAGCAGGAGGGCCTGGCCGCCACGTTTTCCGAGAAAGACCTCGAAGCCATCGAGGCTGCCTTGTCGTGGTGCCCGGAGGTCGCTGGATACATTCCAGCCGCACTGAATCGGGTGATGGGAACCCAGAAGAAGAACCTGCACACGGTGGCATCGCACGTGAACGCCGGAATCGTGGGCGTGGGAAATGCAACGATTTCTTACGAGCAAGCCCAACAGGAGATGGCTGACAACTTCGAGAGGGAGATGTTTAATTCAGCAGCATCTGGGGACTTCTCGTATTTCGATCAACACGGCTACAAGGGCGAGGAGTAGGACATGCCGGGCGAAAACGCTCCAGTGGACGAAACGGGCCTGATAAACCCAGACGCCTTTCCTTGCAAACCGGAAACCCTGGATCCCGAAACGATCGATTCCGCTGGCAAATCCTTGCGCTCCATGGGCGTCGATATCGTTTCACGGACGACTGCGATCAGGGAGTCATGGTCCAGGTTACCTGCCATCTACGAGTCTCCGGAACAGGAGCAGGTGTACAGCTTGATGCTGAAAACCACCATCCCCTCCTTTGAGATCAGGGCTGCACTGGTAATATCGGGATCGGCCATCCAGGATTATGCCAGCACTATGACCACGATAAAAAAAGAGCTTCAAGACCTGGATAAGGATGCAAGGGAATTCCGGAAAGAGGCTCAGGCCGGATACGATGAACAGGTGCCGGATTCGAGCGTCACGATTCCCCGGCCCGCCGGCGTGGGATGGATTGGTGCCGCGCCACCGTTGAAGACGGAGAAGACCGACTGGCGGCGCCATCAGCATGCCGTCGACAAGAACAACGAGTTCGTGGCGAAATACAACGCAATCTACGTGAAGATCGCTCAAGCCGTCAGCGAGTGCGCGGACAAGATCAACAAAACGGACTCGACGGTGTGCATTCCAGCTCCTCCGGCCCCCACCCTCGAAGAACTGGAGCAGATGGGGCCCATGCCTTGGGGAGCCCCCGGGGAACGTCAAGCAAAAAACTGCGCTGACTCCTTCAACATGGGGGCCAGTCGGTTCCTTCAGGAGGCCTGGGACGGCACCAAACGCCTCGCCGGCTTCGACGAGCACGGCTGGAGTATCGGGAACACGTGGAACACGATCTGGAGCGGTGCGGTGGGCATCACAGACCTGGGCACATCGCTGGTCGTATCCGTTATCGTGACTCCCTTCATCGTGTGGGGAGGATACAAGCCCAGCGAATGGGAACGCGAACGCTTAGAAGTCTTTACCCGCGCCGGGTCGGACATGGTGGGCTTCGATCTCGACGCCCACTGGGCCGGAAAGGACGGCTGGCACAAGTGGACGAACGATCCCATCGCCACCGCAACCGAGCTGGGGCTCGGGTTCTTCGGAAAAGCGGCCGCTCTGAAGACCTTGGGCAAGCTCGGCCTGCTTCCCAAAATTCCACACCCGGCCACGTACCTGCGCAACCAGATCCCGAGATTCACAACCGGGCTCAAGAACTTCAACGCATCCCTCAAGGATTGGATGCATAAGGGCAACCAGAAGATCCTCGAAGGAATCGACAAACTCGGTGAGACGGCCGACAACCTGGCCAACGAGATCCGCAAGAGACACGGTCGCCAACCCGCCTACGCTGGCGCGCCCAACAATGGACGCAGGGGAATCGCCAACAACTTCGACGTCGTCCATCACACCGCGGATCCCACCCCCGGCACCGGCAAGCGCTCCGAGAACTCAGCCAAACCACGCCGAGCCACTGACGATCCTCACCCAGACGCTGGCGATCATCAGGCTCACGGTTCCGACGGAACCAACCCCTCGGCTCCGAACTCCGCATCAGGTCGCACACCCCAGCATCTGCCCCCGGGAACGAATCCTGACTACTATCCCGACGGCCTACCGCACCCGGATCCCCACATGGGCAACGAATGGACCGGCGACACAAGACCCGGATTCGACAAGCCCCGAACCCCGACCCCGGGAGATTCCGATGGCGGTCCCGGGGAATGGCAGACCCGCAACCGCGGGATGTCCAAGGCAGCCGCCGAGTACCAGAAGCACGTCACCGGGGTCGATCACACCCTGAACGCGAACGAGAAGAGTTTCGCGATACAGGAGTACATTGTCCGCAAATCCGACGGGCAACCAGTCGACTTCGATGGCCACGTCTGGCGCAAGGACGGCAACGGAAACCCACAGGAGGTCTTCCTCGAAGCCAAGAACAAGTACGGCTGGCTCTTCGGAAAATCAAAGGGATTGGAAACAAAGCGCATCCAAACCATGAACGACTTCTACGATCAAATGAGGCGCCAACTGGAAGCAATGCCGAGGGGAGCAAAGCTCGAGTGGCACTTCCAGGAAAAAATCGTCGCAGACGAGGTCCGGAAAGGACTCCCACCGAAACTACAAAGCCAAGTCGACATCTACTTCAATCCCATCAAGGAATGACATCAAAAAATAAGCATCAGATTCGACCGAGAAAAACCCTTTCAGGGAAACCTAGCTTCATCAAGAAACCCCATCAAGATATATATCCCACAAGTCTCCTAAAGTAAAGGAATAAAATGACAAATCACGACACGCATGAAACCCCTCTTGAGTGGCATGGTTTCACCGCCATCTGGTTCAACCCGGACGGGACGCTACGAGACTTCACCCCCGGGGTGTCCCGATTTCTCAAGGATGCAGAAGAAATAGTTCCGGAGTCGAAGGGAAACTGGTTCATCATCGAGGAGAACAGCAGCACCGACGCCGAGGTCATCGCATCCGCCATCTCAACCAGAAAGGTTCCAGGCGTTCGAAATGCGGACGGCTCACCGGTCTATTCCGAAGGCGTCTCAGGTGAGGCCTACCTCGATGGCGATGACGACAACCTCGCGTTGGAAAACTCCGTGGGACGGTTCCGGCTTCACAGGGATGTCGATCAGGCTGAGCAGCAGACGTTCGATCTCATTCTTCACAGGTCGACCTTCCCCATGCTGTCCAAACTGGTCCGCTCAGCTGCCAAACACCTCCACCCCGACTACATCTCCGGAATCAACACCACCTTCAACCAGGACATGATCAACGCCCGAACCGCTTCATGGGACGCGGTTCCCCTCGTTGGGCTCGTCTCCTGGGTACGCGGCCTCCACCCCCGAGAACTCGCAGGCTACCCCGTCACCAACATCGAAGAATACGAAGGCGGCCTGTACTTCGAAGCCATCTCCGACCAAGCCGGCACCACCCTCGCCCAACTCGCCGACCACCTCGAACACATCGGCACCCGCCACGCACTCGGCCTCCTCCCCGAACGCAGCAACTTCGTATGGCCCAACCGCCCCGGAGCCCCCACCCCCCTCTACGGAAACCCAACCTTCCAGGCCTACGTAGCAGGCCTCGAACTCCCTGAAGACGGCAGCCCCCTCCCCGTCTACGTCATCACAGACCCCCACGGAAAAGAACTCCCCTTCCACGGACACGTCTGGCGCTCCGTCCCCGACCCTGCCACCAACCAACCCCACCCCCAAGAAATCTTCCTCACCGCCCTCGGCGGCTTCCCCACCAACCTCCCCGAGACCATCATCGAAGGCTGGGCCCAACACGCCACCCACCAAATCGCGACCATCCCACCCACTGCCCACAACGAATGGCACCTCGACAACCGCGACCTCGCCAACCGCCTCCGTCAACACTTCCACGACCACAACATCCCCACCCGCGTCTACTCCCACAGCCAAACCACCACATGATCAGAACCTTCGACACGGCCCCTCAACCCGGCTCGAACTCGCCTGATCATGACGGGACCCGCCGCCTACGCGACAGGCGACTACTCCGGATGGAGCTCATCGCGGAGGTGGTCGGGTCGGTCTGCTAACCCATTCACGTGTGGCCCCGGCCTTCCTTGCTGCGCAGTAGCCTGAGTCATGACCACTTCAGACCCCCAGTTTGCCGAGTTCTGGGAACCGGGCATCCGATTGTTCGTCTCAGAGTGCGACCAGGTGATCCTCACCGAGCCGATACGTTCCTTCATCCTTGAGGCACGCCACGACGGGCAACGACCGGTGCTGCTCACCAAGGCCTCGGCCCACATCGGGTGGTTCGTCGCCGACGAGCTGCGAAACGCGGGTGGCCGCTGGGTGGTGCAGGATCCCGAGGGCCGCGACCACGACGCCACCACCGGAGTATTCATCTCCGGTATGGCCGACCTGTGGCAGGACCTCTCCCCGGATCGTCCCACATTGTCGTCCTTCGAACGGGGACAGGATCAACCCGGACTGGGAACCTTCTTCTTCGAGGTTTTCTCGCGAGAACGCGCGCGCAACAGCACCCGGTGCGGCAGGGTGGCAGAGCACATGGTCTCTGGACTCGGGGGCGGGCGCCTCATCCGGTGGGATGAGTGCGAGCCCTTAGCCACACCCTGGGATCTCACCGCCATCACCACGTCCCTGCAACAACAGATGCCACTCACCCGCCGCCATCTCGGGCGAAGCGACCGGGGCGCCATGGTCAGCATCGCCGTCGCCAGAACCGACCAGGGTTTGCTGGAACACACACGTGGACTGCTGCCAACCGGTCCTTACGGACAGCCAATCGGTCTTCCCGACGGGGCCTCCCTCGCCATGCACCCGGCGATCACGGAGACACTGATGGAGCTTGGGACCCGCTTCCGGCCCAACATCGCGATCATCTCCTACGGCGAGGCGGAGGAACGAGACGGTTCTCTCGGGCAGCTCGCGATTCAACGGCACGGCGAGGTGCCACTGGCTGCGCTTATCGGCCCTCCGGCCGTGCGTGACCTACGCATCGACATGGAGGAAATCTCCCGGACCCACGACGTCACCCCCGTCGGTTTGAAGAAAGCCCCCAGCATGCTGGTGCGTTTCAGCCGGGGCGACGACTTCTGGCTTCAGATGATCTCCTTCATGCACGCCCTGGATCAGGAAAGACTGGCCACGGCCCTGGGAGGCACCCCCGTCGATCACCCCGAGAAGGAACACCACTGATGGCTGTTGAGCTGGTTCTCCTGAGCGAAACTCCCCCCACCCTCGAGCTCCAGCAGCTGGTTCTCGGCGCCATCATCGGATCGGGCACGGTGACCCAGTGGAGCAATGGCGCACTCAGCACCATGTTCTCTGAAACCGGAACCCCACTGCTGCGGGTACACACCCCGAAACCGATTCAGGACGGCACCGAGGCCAGGGCCGCTCTCCACGATCCCCCGAAGACCTTCACCTGGTGGACCGACCTCGTGCTCCTCGACCAGCAGAACAGAACCACCATGCAGGTGGCCGTCGCACTGGCATCGCACGTGAACGGCATCCTGCGAATCAGAAAGTGACATTCACGAGGAAAGATTCTGTTCTCCCTCCAAGATGTCCCCTTAAGCTGCCACCATGCTTGGACTTCACCTCCGCCTCGACGCAGCTGACGTCTCCCGCCTGACGGACAACGAGGAAGACCTCGCGGACATCCTGGAAGAGTTCGAAGAGGACGAGGAACTCTTCGACCGCGCATGCCAGACTGACAAGGCATGGGAGCCCATCCACAACGCCCTGGCCCCCGACGGCGAAGACGACGAATGGCCCGCCCGAGGGGTCATCGGCGGGGCCCGCACCCTCCACGAGGACGACGACGTCTGGGTCACCCACTCCAGCCCTGACGAGGTGACGGAGATCGCCCGGTGGTTGGACACCTTCGGCGACGACGACTTCCGTCGCTCCTACACCGACATGCCCGAGGAACTGCGCGGCCCGGAACACGGACCGGAGGAAGAAGACTACGCCCTGGAGTCGCTGTCGGATCTGCGCAGCTTCTACCTCGAAGCCGCAGCCGAACGCCGCCACGTCATCTTCACGGTCTACGGCTGAGTCGACACCACGCACCGCAGGTGCGCAGTCGACCGAAGAGTGGGGGCTCAGTCAGCGAGGGTCGCCACCAGAATGGCCTTGATGGTGTGCATCCGGTTCTCGGCCTGGTCGAAGACGATGCTCGCCTCCGACTCGAAGACCTCGTTGGTGACCTCCAGCGAATCCAGTCCGGTGGTTTGGTAGATCTCCTCCCCGACGGTGGTGTTGCGGTCGTGGAAGGCGGGCAGGCAGTGCATGAACTTGACCCGCGGGTTCCCGGTGGCCGCCATCACGTCCGCATTGACCTGGTAGGGCTTCAGCAGTTCGATGCGCTCGGCCCACAGTTCCTTCGGTTCCCCGAGTGAGAGCCACACATCGGTGTGGAGGAAATCAGCTCCCTTCACGCCCTCCGCGATGTCATCGGTGATGGTGATGCGGGCCCCCGTCTTCGCGGCGATGGCCTCGGCCTGGGCACGCACCTCGTCGGTGGTTTGGAGCTGTGTGGGAGCGATCAGACGGATGTCGGCGCCGACCATGGCGGCTGAGATCAGGTTCGAGTTGCCCATGTTGTTGCGCACGTCGCCGATGAAGGCCCACGACGTTTCCTCCAGGGGCTTGCCGGAGTGCTCCAGCATGGTGAGCTGGTCGGCGAGCATCTGGGTGGGGTGCCAGGAATCGGTCAGGCCGTTGTAGACGGGAACCCCGGCATAGCGCCCCATGATTTCGAGGGTTTCCTGGGCGAAACCGCGGTACTCGATACCGTCGTACCAGCGACCGAGCACACGAGCCGTGTCAGCAGCCGACTCCTTGTGGACGAACTGCGACCCAGCCGTATCGAGGCGGGTGGCATAGCCGCCCTGCTCCGTCATGGCCACGTCGAAGGAGCAGCTGGTGCGGGTGGAGGTTTTCTCGAACAACAAGGCGACCTTCTTGCCCACCAGTCGCTTGACCTCGCGTCGTTCCCGCCGTTCAGCCTTCAGCTGGGCGGCGAGGTCCAGGACGGCCACCCACTCGGCAGGAGTGAGGTCGGTTTCCTTGGTGAAGCTGCGTCCTTTGAGCATCACGAGGCCTTTCTGCGAGGAAGTTCACAGGGTATCGCGACAACCCACACGCGCACGCCGGTGTCCGGAACAACGCATCGCCTGCGACGAGACAGGCGGGATCAGGTGAGGGTGTCGAGGATGCCCGGCATGGCGGCCTCAATATCAGCCAGGGTGCTGCGGAACCCAGAAGCGGGACCGTACCAAGGGTCGTCGAGGTCCTGGCCCTTCGGCCTCGCGGGATTGAAGTCGTTGATGAGGGCATAGGTGGCGTCGGGGCAGAGCTGTTCGAGCCTGTCGATGTGGAACCGCTCGGCGACGACGACGAGGTCAGCCGAGGCGAGGTCGTCGGCGGTGACCCGCCGGGCCCGATGCCCATCGGCGGAGTACCCGGCTTCGCGGAGCACGGCGGCGGCCCGTCGGTCGATGGGGTTGCCCGATTCCTCGGACGAGATGCCGACGCTGTCGACCTCCACGTCGAGACCCCGCTCGGCGGCCATTCCACGGGCCACCCGCTCCGCCATCGGGGAACGGCAGATGTTGCCCCAACACACAAACACGACCTTTGCCATGGGCAGCAACCCTAAGGGCTCCACGGAGAAACACCGGAACAAACCCGGCCCCGGGTCGCATTTCGCAGACTGATGAGCCCTCCCACGCGCACCGCGATGTACCTCCCCAGGGTAGTTTGCCTGCCGCACCGGTGTTTTTCGTTGGGTTTCAGGTTTTTGATGGCAGGCTTGTGCCATGCAGATCCTGGTGGTGGACGACGACCAGGCCGTGCGTGACTCGCTGGCCCGGTCCCTGAAGTATTCCGGCGACGAGGTGACGACTGCCGCTGACGGCGTCGAGGCGCTGGCGCAATTGGCAGGGCACACCCCGGATGCGGTGATCATGGACGTGATGATGCCTCGTCTCGACGGTCTGGAAACCACCCGCATGCTGCGACAGTCAGGCAATGACGTTCCCATCCTGATCCTCACGGCTCGTGACGCCGTCGGTGACCGGGTGGACGGTCTCGACGCCGGCGCCGACGACTACATGGTCAAACCCTTCGCCCTCGACGAGCTGCTCGCACGGCTACGGGCCCTGACCCGGCGCTCGAAACCGATTCAGGAAACCGACTCGAAGGTCCTCGTGTTCGGCGATGTGACGCTGGATGCACAGCACCGGGAGGTGACCCGCGCGGGAAAACACATTTCCCTGACCCGCACCGAGTTCGCCCTTCTCCAGGCCTTCATGGAAAATCCCCGCCGCGTGATGGAGCGCAACACCCTTCTCAACGAGGTGTGGGGATTCGAATTCCCCGCCACCGCAAACTCTCTCGAGGTCTACATCGGCTACCTGCGTCGTAAGACCGAGGCGGGCGGCCTGCCCCGTCTGATACATACGGTCCGCGGCGTCGGCTACGTGCTGCGTGAAACCGCCCCGTGATCGGTTCGTTTTGGATCCGGTTCCGGCGAGGCATCGAAAGGCTCATCACAGGCCAGTCGCTCCGCTCTCGCCTGGCCTCATTGACCGGGATATCGGTGGCCGCGGCCGTGCTCCTGGTCGGTTCCACGGCCTATTTATCGACGCGGATCTCACTGCGCGACCAGCTGGATCGCGAATTGTTGTCGGCTGCCCGCACCACCGCCGCGATCATCAACTCCGACATCAGGAATCTTGACAATCTCGGCCCCGGGCTCGGCACCTCCCAGGAGTTGTTGGCTGTCACCACATCGACGGGAGAAACCGTCCAGGCTGGGAAGCAATCCTTGGCGCTGGCCCCCGAGGCCGGGGAGGTCGCCGTCGCCCGCATGCAACAAGGGCATCGTGCCCGTTCCGTGAAGCTGGGAGACGGTCAGCAGTATCGCCTCGTATCAGTGCCGGTACGAGCCCGGGATCGCGCCGGCCAGCCGCAAAGCTACGCCATTCTCTACGCACGGCCCCTGACATCGCTGGACACGACGCTGAACTCACTGTGGCTGGTAATCGCGCTGTCCGGGCTGGTGGGGATCCTGACCACGACCCTCACGGCCCTGTGGATGGCGCAGACCGCCCTGATGCCGGTTCGGCGCCTCTCCACCGCCGTGAAGAACGTCACCCAAACCGATCAACTGAACCCGATTCGCATCTATGGCCGCGACGACCTGGGTGAGTTGACGCGCAGTTTCAACCTGATGCTGAAAAGTCTCCAAACCTCACGGGAACAGCAAAGACAGCTGATCGCGGATGCGGGCCACGAACTCCGCACCCCTTTGACGTCGATGCGCACCAACATCGAGCTGCTGGTGGCCGACGACAAGTCCGGAATGTTGCCGGAAGGGGCTCGCTCCGAAATCCTCGACGACGTCTCCGCCCAGCTCGGTGAGTTCTCAGCCCTCGTCGGCGACCTGGTGGCCCTGACCCGCGACGACCATCTCCAGCGTCAGCCGGAGAAGCTCGACCTGTCGGAGGTGGTGGAGGCGGCGCTGGCCCGTGCAGCCCGTCGCGGACCGAACATCACCTTCCACACGACCCTGGAGCCGGTCCCGATCCTGGGAGATGCCCCCACGCTGGAACGCGCCATCACGAACCTGCTGGACAACGCCGTGAAGTTCTCCCCCAGCGACGGCGAGATCTGGGTGGAGTTGACCTCGGCCGGGGTGCTGACGATCGTCGATTCGGGTCCGGGAGTCGCCGACGAGGACCTGCCACACATCTTCGACCGGTTCTACCGCTCCGACCGGGCCCGCAACACCCCGGGTACCGGCCTCGGTCTGGCCATCGTCACCCACACCGTCGAGGCCCATGGTGGCTCGGTCCGGGCAGGGAACCAACCAGGCGCCGGGGCGAAGTTCACCATGCGGCTGCCGGTCCTGGCCGCCCCCGAATCGCCCCTGTCTCCTTGAGGAAACACCGCCTGAGCATGTCCGCTGCTTCCCGGACCGGGTGTTCCGGGGGCGTCGGGTCTTTGCGGGCGGACCGCGACCACCTGATTCCACAGACTTTTCCACAACCTGGGTAGAACTACACGGCTGTAACTCGGTCGAGTGGTTCAGTTCCTCGAGTCCCTGAAAGACAGGCCAGAGAGACCCGTTTCCCACAGACTTTTCCACAGCTGGGCAAAACTACACGGGTGTAATTCAACCTTGGATGCGCGGTACCCGGTGTCGTCAGCCCATGCTCACGCGTCTCTCATTGGCTCGTCTCACCCTGGAGGACCACGGATGGACCCTGGTCCCAGGGCTGCGAGAAAAGCTCCGACGCGGAGCGCCTGGTCTGCGGGAAAAACACCAGGTAGGCGATCCACGCCAACAACGCCACCACCATCAAGGTCACGATCACCCAGGCCCAGGGGCTGCGGCGTTTCGGGGCCTGCCGACCGACTGGCTGTGAGCTGTAGACCGGGACCGCGGATTGATAGGGGGCGCTTGACGGAGGCGGCAGACCGAGCTCGTAGTGCCCGTAGGACGGCGGTGGAACGTACGGCGGGACGGCGGAAGCGGCACCGTGGCCCGAATCAAAGGCCGGGGACGCCGGCACCGCTGGGTCCGGAGGTGGCGGCATGGCTGCGAGAGGATCATGTCCGTGGGGGGCCCAGGGGGTCTGCACGGGAGGAGCCGGCGGAGGCATGGCTGCCAAGGTGGCCGGGGACGGCTCGGGAACCGGAGGCGGCATATGGGGGACCGCGTGACCCGCCGATGACGACGGGATGGCCTGCGCCATCGGATCAGCTGGGGTGCTGGAAAGTGGCTGGTTCGCGGAATACGGGAGCACCGGCTGTGGTGGTTCGACCTTCTCCCCGACCGGAGCCGCATCCTCCCGAAAGATCGACAGGTCCTTGATGGCATCCAGGATCTGGGTGGGCGCCTCGGAATCATCGAAGTTGATCGGAGCGGAAATACGGGTGATCATTTCCGTCTCCTCCGGTTCCGGCACGTCCATTGTCTCCTCGGCCTGGACGGGTTCCTCCGGAGCAGCTTCGGCCTGAGCAGATTCAGCCTGGACAGCTTCCTCCGGAACAGCTTCGGCCTGAACAGGTTCAGCCTGAATAGGTTCAGTTGTGGCCGGTTCAGCCGGTTCCATCAGCGATGTCACCCATGAGGGATCAGCCGAGGGCAGCTCGTCCCAGGATGATGTGATCACGCTTGGTTCGTCCGGCGAGGGCGCAGAAGGCACCATGACGACAACAACCCGGTTCACCGATCCGTCATCATCCGTCTCGGTCGGTGAGAGCGCTGCTTCCGATCGTGATTCGACCTGGGACACCTCCGTTGACCTCTGCCCACGCCGCGAGAGCTCGGCGGTCGGTTTCTGCCCGACCGGCGCCAATGCCGTCGATGTCGACGCCTGTTCGACGGAGGACACCTCAACCGACCACTGCCTGATCGGGACCAGTTCACCCGGAACAGTTTCGGCGGACACCGCGGGCGGTGCGGATGGTACGACCGGAACCACGTGAGTTGCAGGTCCGTCCGCCTCGGGGAACCCCGGGGAGGCAGCCATCACCGGTTCTGGCGGCTCCTCATCCGTCTGAACCTGGGATTTCTTCCGATGGACATCATCCTCGTCAATACGGACGTCCTCCAGACGGGCGGTGCCCTCATCGACCCCGACCTCACCCAGCAGGGCGGTGTCCTCATCAGGGATGAGATCTTCCTCGGGGACGACATCTTCCTCCTCGTCCGGGAGCGAGGGAAAAGAATCGATCGGGGAGGACTGGCTCGTCTGGAACATTTCCCAGGGTCGGGGTCTCGGTTCGACCGGCTTCGAGGAAAGGGGCACAGGAACCTCGTGCCCCTCGTCAGTGAACCCCGGCTGCCCGACCGCTGGAACCAAATCTTTGATCAAGGCGTTCAGGTCCCTCTTGCTCACGGCGAGCACCAACGCTCTGATACGCGTCCGGTACTGCGCAGAATCCAGCTTGTCGGTCGCCAGCGCCTCATCCAGGACGCGGCGGTACCGAAGCAGGTCCTCCGAGGTAAGGGGAAGTGAACTCACCCCGCCAGTCTGTCAGAGACCATCGTCAAGAACCATGACTGTGTCCAACCAATGGCCAGAAGTCACCCCGATTTCGCGGCCACGCGTGTCGGCGGGCTAGGGTTTGGGGGACTCAACTCCAGGAGGCAGCATGCTCGGTTTCGCCGCGGTGGATCGACGTTCTGATGCGGTCGCGATCTGGCTCGTCAGCCGCACCAACACCGCCGAGGCATCCAGCACGAACGCCGTCGTGGTGGGTTTGGCCGATGAACACGGCCTGAAAAAAGTGCACTCTCTGACCCGCGAGCGCATCGTCATCACCACTCCCGGAAGCGACCTGACCGGCCTGCCGATCAACAATGGGCATCCGACGACACTGCTCGAGGAGTTCATCGATGCCACCCGCAGCCACCAGTGCGCCATCGTTGAGGCCGTGCGCTCCTACGCAGCCTCCCGCAAGAGCCAGAAGCTGGTGGAGCCCACCTTCCCCACGGACCCGCAACTCCCAAAGACCTGGCCCGCGACCTGCCAGGACCGCGCCCTGGAGCTGGCCGGGGTGGTGTCGCGGGCCTGGACGAACTGGCTGGTCAGCGACGGCGAGAGGCTCCGCCGCACCACCCAGCCACGCACCGGCAAGACCCCGTGGATCATGCCCGGGGAACTCAACCAGCCGGAGCTGCTGGCCCTGCCACCGGCCCTGACAGAGAAACTTCGCCCCGAACCCGTGGGACCCTTCCCCGGTTGAGCGGCCCCGTCCTCAGCTCTGCCCCGCCGGGACCAGCGGAACGTACCACTCGACGTCGGTGAGGAGGATGCGGGTCTCCACGTTTCCTTCCCAGCTGACACCTATGTCGTGTTCCTGGAGGATCGGGATGACCACGGTCTTCATCAGCTTGATGGTCGTGGCATCGTAGAGCTCCTCACGCTGGGAGCTGCTCAAAGCCTTGTACTCCTCCTCGCTGATGTGCGCAGGCCAGAAGATGCCGTAGCTGAGGTAGGTGCTGCCGTCCTCCGCGAGGCTCTCGGTGTCCTGCTGGTGGAAGAACACATACCCCAGGTCGCCCTGGTCGCCCTCGATCTCCGCATGCCCACAGGTGTTGCAGCAGGTGAAATCCTGCTCCGCGACGACATGGGCCCGGCGCAGCGCCTCGAAGGCACGGTCCAGCTTTCCGGCGGGTATATCCCCAAATCCCGCCTGCTGGGTGCGTCGCGCATCGATCAAGTACTGAGCGATGGCGCGGCACTGCGCCTCGGACAGCGTGCCACCCTCGCCCTTCTCATCCTCCACTGCGCAGGCGATCTCGTAGGCATGGTCGTCGATGTCGTCATTTCCCCTCACGAGTTGCGTCCAGATCATGTCGCGGAGGTATTCCTCGAGTTTGGGATCAATCACGCCCCTGAGCAGCTCGTCGGGGATTCTCAAACCGTCGGGCTGGGCGTTCAGTTCAGTCATGGGCGAGACCCTAACAACCGCCACCGACAGAGAAAGGGTTGGGCGGCGCCGCCCAACCCCTCACCGCGGCATCTCACCGCCAAGGGTTCTAACCCTGCTGACCCGGATACCGCTGCTGACCCGGCTGACCAGCCTGGCACGGGTATCCCTGTTACCCGGAGGGCTGCTGGAAATTACCCGGCCCCTGGAATCCACCCTGCGAACCGGGCTGTCCAGGACCGGGGCGAGCGGCCTTCGCCCTGCCGCATTGCACCAGAATGACGGCGACCACAGCGTCGCCCACCACCATGACCCCGAGCACAACCCACAGCCAGGTCAGGTCAGGGGCATTGCTGGCGGTCACTTTCAGGCCCTCGGAACTAGTCAAGTCGGCCGGGCCCTTCCACGTGACAGTGTTGCCGAAGACCTCCCCTGTGCCACTGGTGGTGAGAACTTTGCCCGGGAAGGTCACCTTGACCTCAGAGTCGGTGATCATGCTTGCGCTGATTCCCTGCGAATTACTGCCCGGCCTGTGGAAGCTCCATTGCTTGCTGGACTCGTCGAAGCTGAGATGGCTGATATCGGAGACCTTGCAGCCGATGTACTTGTCGTCCTGGTAGCCCTCCTGTTTGAAGTCGCCTGGAAGTTTCACCGAGCTCATCCCACGCTGGCAGACTGCATCGGAATCCTTGACGCCGCCCGACTGCGATTTCTCCTTCAACACTCCTTAGTCGGCTTTGACCTCGATCTTTTCCCAGCTATTCACGTTGATTTCCTGGCGCATCCGGATGCAGGAGCTGAGCACCAGCACGAGAGGTAGGCCCACGGCAACGATGCCGATTCTGCGTAACTTCATCATGCACGGAACATACAACCTTCCCCTCTCCTGCTGCACGGGATCCCCCACTGTGCAGCACACTGATGGATTTCCTGCGAGAAACCCTTCCCGCCTGCAGCGGAACACGGCACCATTGACCCGTGAAACCAGATCGCAACGCCACCGTCGC
>ERZ773075.532-NODE-532-length-28541-cov-85.5891_pt1 | contig 28541 bp, 22 predicted proteins | sample MGYA00580614_ERZ773075 | MGnify/ENA primary metagenome ERZ773075 (study PRJEB29015, sample SAMEA2738021) | human oral metagenome | biome: human oral; feature: human-associated habitat; material: dental | place: China | collected 2043 ...
ATGTGGTTGCCCTGAGAGTCCGTGTCCATGGTCAGCTCGGCGACGTCGTAGCCCATCTCGTTGAGCCTCTGGACGCGACGACGCAGGCGCCAGCGCTCGTCCATGGAGAAGGACTCCTCGGCGGTGAGGACGTCCCACAGCTCGGTGTAGCGGCTGACGATCCGGTCTCCAACTTCGATGGTGTCCACGCTCGGCTCCAGCAGGGCGCCTGCCTGCAGGTCCATGAGCTCACCGATGATGTTGGTGCGGGCCACGTCGATGTCGTAGAGGCGCTTGCCGTCGGTGAGCCCCTCGGGGTGGAGCTCGCCGGTCTCGGCGTCCACGAGGTAGGCGGCGAAGGCGCCCGCGTCGCGGCGGAACAGCGTGTTGGACAGTGACACGTCCCCCCAGTAGAAGCCCAGCAGGTGCAGGCGCACCAGCAGCACGGCGAGCGCGTCGATGAGACGCGTGGCGGTCTCGGGGCGCATGTACTGGCTGAACAGGGCCCGGTAGGGCAGGGAGTAGGACAGGTGCTCGGTGATGAGCACCGAGTTGAGCTCCTCCCCGTCCAGGCCGCGCCGACCGGTGATGACCGCCGTCGGATGCACGCAGGGCGCCCCCAGTCGCAGCAGGTCGCGCAGGAGCTCGTACTCGTGGTGCGCCACGGACTCACCGATCTCCTTGACCGCGATGACGCGCTCGGAGAGATTGACGAAGCGCACGATGTGACGGGACAGACCGCGGGGCAGCGCGGCGAGGACCTCAGCGGGCCACTCCTCCAGCGCCGTCTCCCAAGGGAGGTCGAGCAGCGCCGGATCAATCGTCGCCGCCGTGATCTTCATGGACTGGGGCATGGCGTCATTCTTTCAGGCCAGGGCTTTCTTCGCCCTTCAGGGCGGGAATCGCGGTCCGCATCTTGAGAGGATTCGGGAGCGATCCAGATCTCACTGAACGGGCCGCGCCGGCGACGACGTCGAGCCGGCTCATGGCCCAGCGCCGGCCCACCCGGCTCCGCACCGGTGAGCATGACGACGGCGCCGCCCCCGGGAGAGGGAACGGCGCCGTCGTCATGAACGTCCTCAGGCAGGCAGGCGCTTGCCGGTGGAGGCGGAGAAGATGTGCTCCTGACCGGGGCGGATCCGCACGTAGACGGTCTCACCCGGCTCGGGGGCGGTACGCGGGGGCACGCGCACGATGATCTGGCTGGAGTCCTCACCGGAGCCGAGCTTGGCCTCGGATTCCTCAGCACCCACGAGCTCGCCGTAGATGTAGGCGTCGGAGCCCAGCTCCTCGACGAAGGACAGGCGCACCGGGATGGAGTGCTCGTCCTGGGCGGAGACGACGTCGAGCGACTCGGGCCGGAACCCGATGGTCACCTTGCCGCCGTCCTCGGGGGTGATGGCGTCCAGGGTCGCCTTGGACAGCTGGATCTTGGCGGCGCCGACGGTGGCGACGTCGCCCTTGACCGTGAACTGCCCCAGGTTCATGGCCGGCGAGCCGATGAAGCCGGCGACGAACTCGTTGGCGGGGTGGTCGTACATCTCACGCGGGGTGCCGACCTGCTGGAGCACGCCGTCCTTGAGGACCGCGATGCGGTCGCCCATGGTGAGGGCCTCGGTCTGGTCGTGGGTGACGTAGACCGTGGTGACGCCCAGCGAGCGCTGGAGCGAGGCGATCTGGGTGCGGGTCTGGACACGGAGCTTGGCGTCCAGGTTGGACAGCGGCTCGTCCATGAGGAAGACCTTGGGCTTGCGCACGATGGCGCGGCCCATGGCCACACGCTGACGCTGACCTCCGGAGAGCGCCTTGGGCTTGCGGTCCAGGTACTCAGTCAGACCCAGGATCTTGGCTGCTTCGCGCACGCGCTTGTCGATCTCGGCCTTGGGGGTGCCCGCGATCTTCAGGGCGAAGCCCATGTTGTCGTGGACGGTCATGTGCGGGTAGAGCGCGTAGTTCTGGAAGACCATGGCGATGTCACGGTCCTTGGGCTGAACGTCGGTGACGTCGCGGTCACCAATGAGGATACGACCGGCGTTGACGTCCTCCAGGCCCGCGAGCATGCGCAGAGAGGTGGACTTACCGCAGCCGGAGGGGCCAACGAGCACGAGAAACTCGCCATCGGCGATCTCGAGGTTGAGAGCGTCAACACTGGGGCGGTCATTGCCCGGGTAAATTCGCGTGGCGTTCTCGAAAGTAACAGTTGCCATGGGTGGTGCTTCCCTTCACCGGCAGGTACGTGCCGGACGATCCGTCGTGAAAGGTGCCGATGCGTGTCCGCATTGACACGTGCCGCGGTCAGCCGTTCGACCGTGGACGGGCTTATCTTGACATAGGTTCCTCACTTTGACCAGCAGTTCACAGCATTCTTTCAGGGTGTTCCTTTTCGGTGATGGCGACGAAAGTCCGCCATCGGCTCAGTGAATCCCCGCCGAGGCCCGGCCGGACGGTCGGCGACGCCCCGCCTCCTCCGCATGTTCCAACGCCCCCCACAATCGACGGCTCGACAGGTGTAGCCCTCCCCATGACCGCCGGCGGCATCGAGTCCACCCACCCGCCGGCGATCGGCTCCAGCATGAGATTTTCTCCCGGGATCCGACCCAGATTCGGGCGAACAGCCCCACAGTCGGGCTGCCCCCACGAGCCGAGATGGCCCGGTACTGTGGGAGTCATGACGCAGAACATCGACGCGCACCCGGGCGAGCCGGTCACCCTGAGCAAGCTGCGCGCCGGCACCCTGATAGGGGGGTATCGGCTTCTGCGTCGCCTGGGCGCCGGAGGAATGGGCGTGGTGTGGGAGGCCACCGATGAGGGCGGCCGCCACGTGGCCATGAAGATCCTTCACCCCCAGATCGCCGCGGACCCCACGGCCCGGCGCCGCCTGGATCGCGAGGCGAGTGTCCTGGCCCGGGTCAGGGACACGCGCGTGGCCCGCATCCTGGACATCGAGACCGGGGACGGCTCCCTGGGCGTCACCTTCGTCATCACCGAGCTCGTGGAGGGACCCACCCTTCAGTATGAGGTGGAGCACGAGGGCGTCTACGACCTCACCACAGACGCCCGCGACCTGGCCGACCTGGCTCACGGGCTGGTCGACTCGCTGCGCGCGGTGCATTCCGCCGGCGTCATTCACCGGGATCTCAAGCCCTCCAATGTCATGCTCAGTGCTCAGGGCCCGGTTCTCATCGACTTCGGTATCGCCCAGGTGGCCGACGACGTCCGGCTGACCCAGACCGGCCAGGTCACCGGCACCCCGGGCTTCATTCCTCCGGAGATGCTCGACGGCGGGGAGCCGACCGCCGGCGTCGACTGGTACGCCTGCGCGGGCGTTCTTCTGTTCACCGTGACCGGGCTGGCGCCTTTCGGTTCGGGCGCGTGGCAGGTGGTCTTCAGGCGCGTCTACGCCGGCACCCCGGAGCTGGGCGACCTGGAGCAGGAGAACCCGGCGCTGGCGAGGGCCTTCACTGCGGCGCTCGCCCCGGAGCCGGAGGACCGGCTGGGCCCGGACGGCCTGCTGGAGGTCCTCGATGAGATCGCCGAGGGTGGCACGGGGCAGGAGGCCGTTGATCGCCTCCTGGGGCCGGAGGGGGAGTCCGAGACCGGTTCCGACGAGTCGGAGTCGGGCAGGAGTACCGGCACTCTCGCACCGGGGTACGGCGCCGTATCGGGCTATGGCCTGTCTCCGAGCTCCTCCCCCTCCGCTGGCAGCGCGGCCTCAGTCTCTTCGGCCGCATACGGCAGCTCGGCCTCCGCGCCCTCAGGCGCCGAGAGCGGCTACGGCTACAGCGCGTCGTCGGCGCCGTCGGCGGCATCGGTCCAGCCCCCGCCCGCCATTCCTCCCAGATCGCGGTATCAGAACAGCGCCCCGGTGCCGACAGGGCCGGCACCGTCGATGCAGTACAGCATCGGGACACCCGCCCCTGCGACACCGTCGGGGCCTTACCCACGGCCCGCACACTCTGGGCAGGTGCCGAGCTCGCCCTACTCGGGGTACCACCCGATGACTCCTCAACCCGGATATCCCCAGCCTGTTGCCCACCCGGCGGCCGTACCGGCCGGTGCGATGATGACGGGGCCGACGATGACCGGCGCTCAACCCGTTCAGACTCAGCGCCCCATTGCGTCCGCAGGTGCGGGCGACCTGCCCGAGTGGGCGAAGGAACCGGAGCGCCATCCGCTGGTGCTGCTGGCCTTCGGGTTCGCCCTGTCCGCCGTGGGATGGTCTAGACCGGGATGGCTCGCCATTCTGGCCGCGGTTCTCACTGCGATCGCCGGAACTGTGGGACGGGCCCAGGACGCTCGACGCTGGCACCGGCTTCAGCGCGGCTCCGCCTTGCCGACCGACACCTCCCGCATGTGGGCGGCGACTCCGTGGTACCTGGTGCGGTCGTTGTTCTCTGTTGGTTTCGCTTTCCTGCTGGCTTTAGGCGTCGGACTCATTGTCATGTTGACCAGCTACTCGCTCGGCATCACCAATGAGAATTCCTCCGCTTTCGACTCAGTTTCCCTTGACAACCGCTTCGTGCTCACTATTTTCACAGTGAATGCCGCCTATCTCCTGACGCTGTGGCTGGCCCCTTGGGGAGCCGCGACTCGCCGGGGCGGCGCACATATTGTCAACAAGCTCGTCTCCAGCACCCTTGCCAGGAGAGGTCTTGGGGCGGGTCTGGTCGTTGTCGGCATCATCACACTTCTGCTGTGTTTCGCCAAAGTTGTTCCGTTCCCCAATTTCTCTCCGTTCTTCGAATTTTAACCGTCACTGTTCGCGCATTGCCGCATGGGTGGCTGACCAGGATCCGAGACTCATGAGGGCACGGACGATTCTGCTTGCCGGCACACCGATAGGTCCGCATTGCCAATGCCGCGCAGAGCCGGCAAAGGCCTGTGAGGCGAGCCCGGAGGAAGAAGGGGAGGCCCGAAGCCGGTGGCTCTACCGTGATGGGCCCTGATCTCCCGGGGCCGGCCAAGTCGGTGGGCGCGGATGTCTCGGTCTACCTGATCACCGAGCCCATGACGTGCGTCTTCAAGGGCGCACCGCAGTGACATCAGCACCTCACCACATCATCACCCGCCCGCATGCCCGCCTCTCAACGACCGATGCGTCACAATCCGCCGGCGGCAGACGTCGGGCATGGTTTCGCACAGCATCGTCGGGCAGAATGACATCGCTACAGCCATGACTCATTCGACAGTTCGTCTTCTTCGCCGTCCGCTCGCCACCGCACCACAAGGAGCACCGAGTGTCCACTAACCAGCCCCGCCCGTCCAAGGCCCAGCGCCGCGAGGCCGCACGTCTCAAGGCCAAGGAGCTGCGCGAGGCCGAGGCCCGCCGTGCACGTCGTAACACGATCGCCCGCCGCAGCTTCATCGGAGCCGCGGGAGTGGTCATGGCCGGGGGCTTCGGCTACCTGGGTTACCTGGCGGTCAAACGGAACAAGACGGAACTCCCCGAGGCCGGCAAGGGCCTGGCCACCAAGAAGGCGAACCAGGACGGAGTCCCCAAGCAGGTCCTTGAGGACGGCTCCTGGACCTACGGCGAGGGCGACAAGCTCGACACCGTCGCCTCCTCCGCCCCCGTCCTGGACATCTACTTCGACTACTCCTGCTCGCACTGCGCCCAGTTCGAGGGCATTCACACCCAGGAGATCAATCAGCTGCTGAGCGACAAGAAGATCACCCTGGTTCTCCACCCCTCCAAGATCCTCAACCAGCAGTGGACCAGCACAGTCATGAACGCCATGGGCGTAGTGCTCGACGAGGCTCCGGCCCAGTCGTTGAGCTTCCACGGCGCCGCCTTCGAGATCTTCTCCCAAGTGCTGGAGACCAAGAACCAGAGCCTCATGAGCGTGGACAGCCTGGTCGCCGCCGCCACCAAGGTGGGCGTCCCCAACGAAGTCTCCGCCAAGTTCAAGGCCGCCATCGACTCCGACAAGTACAAGAACTGGGTGAAGATCAGCGATGAGGCCTTCTCCAGCAGAGGCCTCGAAAGTACTCCGACCATCTTCTTCAAGGGGGAGAAGGCCGATCTGAAGAAGCTGCAGACACCGACATCTCTGACCGAGCTGGCCACCGGCACCACACCAACGGCGCAGCCCACCCAGCAGCCGGCCGAACAGTCCACCCAGCAGCCGGCCGAACAGTCCACCCAGCAGCCGGCCGAGCAGCCCGCTGAGCAGCAAGGGGCCGAGCAACAGGGCGAGCAGGGCTGACCCACACACGGATCTCGCACAGTTCTTGTAGGGATTCCAGGGCCCCGGAGTGGACTCGCTCTCTCCGGTTTCCCGCCTTGGGGCGGTCTGTGCCAGACTGTCCCCGCACCCACGGCCACCCACCGGCCGTACGCCGCTTTAGCTCAGTTGGTAGAGCAGCTGTCTTGTAAACAGCAGGTCGTCGGTTCGAGTCCGACAAGCGGCTCCACTCATGCTCCGCAGCCGGCCGGGCCTGGAACACTCCTTCTCAGACCCACCCCACGGCCCGGCATCGAGCTCATCATCGGGAGGGGACATGTCGGTGACCGCACCGCCGACGCCGTCGTGCGCGCTCCACAGTGCCGGCACCTGCCGTTCCTGCCCCCACCTGTCCCGGCCACTGTCCGATCAGCTGGCGTCCAAGCAGTCCCTTGTGGCCTCTCTGCTGGCCGAGCACGTCCCAGCCGGTCTGTGGGAGCCGCCGGCCGCGAGCGCCCCGGAGCGCTTCCGCAACAAGGCGAAGATGGCGGTGGCCGGAACCCTCGCCCGTCCCACCCTGGGGATCCTCGACGGCGCCGGCCACGGCATCGACCTGCGAACCTGCCCGCTGCACGTGCCGGCGATCGAGGCGACTCTGCCGGTCCTGGCCGACCTCATCACCGCCCTGGGCGTGCGCCCCTATGATGTGCCCTCACGCTGCGGCGAGCTCAAGTACGTCCTGGTGACCGCCTCACCCGACGGCGACCTCATGGTGCGTTTCGTCCTGCGCTCCCGGCGGCATCTGGAACGGCTGCGCGCCGCTCTGCCCGGTCTCCGTCAGGCGCTGCCTCAGCTGGCGGTGGCCAGCGTCAACATCCAAGGCGTCCACCAGGCCGTCATTGAGGGCCCCGAGGAGATCATTTTGACCGAGGAGGAACGGCTCCTCATGCGTCTGAGCCTGCCGACGCCATCAGCGAGCACCTCGACCGTCCGGTGCTCCGAAGACGTCGAACTGCCGCTCTACCTGCCCACCCGCTCCTTCTTTCAGACCAACACGGCCGTGGCCGAGGCGCTCTACGCCACCGCCCGCGCCTGGGCACAGGAGTTAGAGCCGGCTCGGGTGTGGGACCTGTTCTGCGGGGTCGGCGGGTTCGCCCTGGCCCTGGCGGCTCCGGGGCGTCGGGTGCTGGGCGTGGAGGTATCCACCTCGGCCATCGACGGAGCGCGCGATGCCGCCGCTCTCATGGGTCTGAACCCGGCGCTCGTGCGCTTCGAGGCCGGGGACGCCCATGTCCTGGACCCGGACGCCCCAGGAGCCGACGTCTCGGGAGTCTGCGGTGCCGAGTGCCCGGACCTGCTCGTGGTCAATCCGCCCCGGCGCGGGATCGGGGAGCAGCTGGCCGCCCGGATCGAGGCCTCAGGCGTGAAGCGGATGCTCTACTCCTCCTGCAACCCCCGCACGCTGGCGGCGGACCTGGCGCGCCTGCCCTCGATGCGGGCGGTGCGCTCCCGCCTGTTCGACATGTTCCCCCACACTGACCACGCCGAGGTGCTCGTCGAGCTGGTCCGAGGCTAGAACCTGTGCGACAGGGGGATGCGGCGTCGGCAGTCGGTGAGCGCCGCACCTCCACCACTGACATGCATTCGCAGCAGGTCCGGGCTCACGGCCACGCGGCCCGGGAAGGGGCACGGCGCTCGGCTAGTCGAGTTCGTCCAGGGCGGCGTGCACGTCCGCCAGGCAGGTGTTGATGGCCTCGGCCCGGTAGGGAACTTCGAGGTCGCGTACGCGCACGGCCAGGTCCGCCAGGTCGCGAGCCTCGGCAAAATCCTGACCGACCAGGGTGCGTGCGGTGGACACGGACTCGGACTCTCCGGCACCGGCGGCTGCGGCCGCCTCCAGCAGATCCAGGATCGGGTCCTGGATGACACCGAGGTCCTCGGCCACGAGGTCCAGCTCGCCGCCCACCAGTTCACGGCGTGCGTCCAGCAGGGCCACACGCTCGGTCAGGGTGCTGGCGCCGTCGCTCAGCGCCGCGCACAGTTCCTTGAGGCTGCCGACGGCGTCGTTGGCGTCGACCTCGTCCTCGCCCTCAATGATCTGGAGGGCGAAGAGCCCGGCGGCCAGGTTGTGCAGACGGGCCAGGGCGATACGGAAGCTCACTGAGTCCAGGTCACCGCGCAGCTCCTCGATCTGGCTGCGCAGCGGGTGGAGCTGCTCGGAGCACTCCAGGACCAAGGCGTCAACCTGCCGGCAACGCTCAGCGACATCGTCGACCTGCTCGCCGCGGCCGAGGACCGCGACATCCGCACTGAGGGCCCTCATGGTCTTGCGCAGGGCGCCCAGGCGGGCCGAGAGGGCCTCGATCTCACCGGCTCGCCTGCCCAGGAGGTCGACGAGCCGCTGCCCCTCCTGGAGGACACCGACGAGTCCGGCGGTCTCGATCTCGATCCGACTCATGGCGGCCAGGATCCGGGCCACAGGGCCGTCGGCCTGCGGACTGTCGGGAATACCGACGCCATGGGCCAGGAGCGCGCCGACCTCGGCGACCAGCACCCGTCGAGTGAAGTCGATGGCGTCGGCGTACCCCAGTGCCCGCAGCTCGGACTGGAGGGCGGCCTGTCCGGCGGCGGCCACCTCCCGGCGGGTGGAGCCGGCCGCTGCCGAGGCCTCCTCGATGTCGCGGACCCGCGCATAGGCGACTTCGACGTCGTCGCGCAGGTCGGTGAGCATCGGCAGCGTGCGCACGGACAGGTAGCCCGAGCCGGACGGCACGATCGTGGCGAAGACGCGGTAGTGACCGTCGTCGGAGGATCGATTGGTGATGTAGGCGCTGGCGGCCCGCCCCTCCTCGATGGCGTCCCAAATACTGCGGAACAGGCCGGCGGGCATGTCCGGGTGCCGTACGACGTTGTGGGCCCGCCCCACCAGGGCGCCGCGCGGGTAGCCGGACAGGCGCATGAAGGTGGAGTTGGCGCGGCGGATGCGACCGTGGGAGTCCGTGGTGGAGAAGAAGAGCTCGTCGGCGGCGAAGACGTGCTCGACGGGGGCGGCGGACTCGACCATGAGTGACCTTCCTTGTGGCGGCACAGGCGCGGAGCAGGTGGAGGGTAGAATCTGCGGCGCCTACGGGGACGTTGTAGGACCTTGGTCGGAAGCCTACTCTCGGCCGTTGCCCGAGGCTGCCAATACCTGTGGGTCGACACATCACAGTGATACAGCGATCTGACCGAGGTCCGACAGTCGAGCGGACGTCATCAGCGCCAGAGCGGCTACCCGCCGGCAACCGACCGGGATCGACTCCCCGTGACGGGACTGCGCCAAGGCCCTGACAGCCCCCATCAAGTTCCATAGCCTGATGTCATGAACACGTTCCCGCCTGCGCACCGACCCGGCTCCGACCACCACGGCCCGTCCCGCCGCCGTCTGCTGGCGTTGACGGCTCTGGCCCCCGCGGCCGCGGTACTGCTGGGCGCGTGCTCTTCCGCATCCGGCAAGCAACTGACCTCCAAGGCCACCCGTGAGACGGTCAACCCCTCCGACGTCGCCTCCGATGTGGCCAAGGCGGCCACCGCCTGCGACCAGCTCGGGGACAAGCTCCTGACCCACTACCTCAAGGCGGACTCAACGACGACGGCGATGGCCTCCCCACTCAGCCTCGCCCTTGTCCTGGCGATCCTGGCCGACGGCGCCACGGATGCCGCGACCCAGGGTTATGACGCGCTCCTGGGGCTCTCGGGGGAGGACCGCGACCGCGCCTGGTCGGCCATCCAGAGCTCCTTGAACCGCTACGACGGCGAGCTCAAGGGATTCGACCCGGACAAGGTCCCTGACAAGCCGCTCGCCCACCTGGCCAACCATGTCCTCATCGCCGATGAGAAGGACATCAAGGTCAAGCAGACCTACCTCGACACGGTGCTGCGCTGGTTCTCCGCCGAGATCGAGCAGATCGAGGTGGACTCGATGAAGAAGAACCTCGATGCCTGGGCCTCGCGTAACACGGCCGGCCTCATCCCGAACAGCGGCATCACCATCACCAAGGACACCCGCCTGGTGGTGCAGAACGCCTTGCTCTTCGCAGCCTCCTGGGACTCCCCCTTCAAGGCCGAGGACACCTCGCAGGAGGACTTCACGCTCGCCGGCGGCAAGACCGTCAAGGCCGACCTCATGCACGACACCCGTTCCATTCCCTACACCACCGGCCAGGGCTGGGCGGCGGTGCGCCTGAAGTACGCCAGTGGTGAGGACGGTACGGACTCCAACCTCGCCCTCGACGTCGTCCTGCCCGACGCCGGAACCCCGCCGTCCGCCATGGATGCCGGGACGTGGGCGGCAGCGTCGAAGGCCCTCGATGAGGCCGAGGCCCGCGAGGTGAGGCTGGCCCTGCCCAAGGTGGATCTCACCTCCGAGCCCAAGGAGCTTCTCGACTTCCTCAAGGAGCAGGGGCTCAAGCCCGATGGCCTGGACCGGATCGCGCCTGAGCTCACGCTGGCGCAGGTGGTCCAGCAGGTGCGCCTCATCCTGGACGAGGAGGGTACGGTGGCCGCCGCCCTCACTGAGGGAGGGGCGGAGGCCATGGCGGCGCCGGAGCCGGACAAACCGGTCGAGCTCACGGTGGACCACCCCTACGTGCTGCGGCTACGGGACCTGACCAGTGGCACCGCCCTACTGGAGACCGCCGTCATGAACCCCACCGTCAAGACGATCGGCGCCTCGGCCTGACCGGGCCCTGACCGCGCCGCCTGGCGCCGACCGACACGGCCCACCGCATTCTTCCGATCGGTGGGGCCGGTTCACCGCCCGGAGCACCTCCAGACGGTAGGCTCCAGGGCTGACAGGGAACCGTTGCGGAAGCACCCGCTGCGGCCGCCGCCTCTTTCCAACCAGCAGGAGAACTCCTCATGACCGTCGAGCTCGTCACCACCTCCAGCCCGGAGATCGTCGAGGCCATGGAGCGCCTCATCCCGCAGCTCTCCCGCAGCGCCCCGGCGCTGAGCGCCGAGCAGTGCGAGGCCTTCATCGCCCAGGAGGGGGTCTTCCTCTTCGTCTTCCGCCCCGAGGCCGACTCCGGCCGGAACGCCCCGATCCTGGGCATGCTCACGCTGGCGACCTTCACGATCCCCACGGGCCTGCGCGCCTGGGTGGAGGACGTCGTCGTCGACGGCGAGGCCCGCGGCCAGGGCGCCGGCCAGGCCCTCGTGAAGGCCGCCGTCGAGCACGCGGGGAAGATGGGGGCGCGCACCGTGGACCTCACCTCCCGCCCCTCGCGCGAGGCCGCCAACCGCCTCTACCGCCGCGCCGGCTTCGAGCTGCGGGAGACCAACGTCTACCGCTACGCCCAGGTCTGAGCAGCGAGGCACACCCCTGCTGAGCACACACCCACCGCCACTTCGACAAAATCTTCACAAATGACGCGGAGCCGTGTCGTCTGTGAAGTTTTGGTCGAAGCGCGGGGTTTAGACCGTCGGCCGTCCTATGAGGGAGTCGATGAGGTCGGCCAGGCTGGAGACCGTGCCGTCGCACTGGGCCACCACCTCCGGAGGCGACCACGGCAGGGCGTAGGCGTGGTCGGCGGCCTGATGCATGGAGATATCGTTCCAGGAGTCACCGATGGACCACGTCTCCACGGGCTCCGGCGAGCACGAGCCGCCGCCGAGACCCGCCGAGCCGTCGGCCGGGGCGTCGCCGGCTTCGCCGAACGTCTCCGGGGCGGACGCCTCATCGAGGCTCGCCACCAGCTGCCTGAGACCTGCCCCCTTGGAGGCGGAAGCGGGGACGACGTCGATGAAGTCCTGGTTGCGGAAGCCCACCGCCCGTCCATCCCAGCGCCGACGCAGGTGGGTCTCGGTGCGGGCGGCCATCTCCGGGTCGGTGAAGCGCATTGGCACGCCGATGATCTCGCGCCCCTCCAGGTCGCGTCGAGTAGCGGGGCGGAACAGGGTGAGCAAGTCGGACCCGGAGCCGATCGTGTCGTAGACGAGCAGGTCCTCATCCAGTCCGGTGGTGAACACGGTGACGCCCGGGGCCCCTTCGACAAAATCGAGGATGTCCTCGACGACGCCGGGAGGTAGGGCCGTCGAATGGCGCACCCTGATGCTCTCGTCCACGATGGCGGCCCCCGTGTAGAGGATGGCATTGTCGAACTCCAAGCCCATGGGTACCACCACGTGCTCCAGCGCCGAGACGGACCGTCCGGTATTGATGACCAGGAGGTTACCGGCCGCCCGCCACCGGGCCATGGCCTCACGGTCGCGCAGCGGGATCGTCCCGTTGAAGACGATGGTGCCATCCAGATCGGTGGAGATGAGCCTGCGTGGCATGGGAATCCTTTCAATCCAGGTCTTGCGGATCTTCAGCGGTCTCGGAGTCGTCTAGGAGTCGTCAGCGACTTCATGGTCCTCAACCGTTGCCACCGCGCCGGAGGACTCCTCGACGGAATCCTGTTGACCGGTCTCCTGGTCAACGGCCTCCCGGCGAGCCTTCTTCTCCGCCTTGCGGGCCTTCTTGTCCTTCTTCCTGTCCTCACGCTCTTGACGCTCGCGGGCCCAGCGGGCGTAGTCCTCGAGAAGCGTGCGGGAGCTGGGGGTGAGGATCTTGTTGTCCTCGAGCAGCCCCGCCGCGCGCAGGGTCATGAACTGCAGGTACTCGGGGTTGCGGGTGAGGCCGTACTGGCGCTTGGCCTCCTCCAGGTCGGAGACGTCGCGGCGCACCTGGCGCTCGATCAGGGCTCGTCCGCCCATGAGGAAGATGGCCACGAGCAGGGCCAGGATCGAACCGATCCCCTTGGTGAAGGGGTAGAGGATGCAGGCAATGACCATGAGCCAGGTGACGTACCTGCCCATGGAGTGGGTGTAGCCGTGCCAGCGACCGTCCTCCCCGGTGGCCCAGGCGCGGATCTTGGCGGGACCGTCAGGGTCGCCGCCGCTGAACCAGTCGCGCACCCGGGTGCCGATCGACTTCTTGCTGTCCGCCTTGCCGTTCTCACTCATGCGCGGTCGCCCTCCATGATCGTGTCGATGAGCTCGGCCATGGAGCCCACGGTCGTCTTGCACACAGCCGTCACCTCCGGCGGGGACCAGGGCAGGGCGACGGCGTGGTCGGCGACGGCGTGCATGTCCAGATCGTTCCAGGAGTCGCCGATGGTCCACACCTCGACCTCCCGCCCTGCCAGCGGACCGTCGAGGAGGGCTCTCAGTCCGGAGCCCTTGGTGGCGCCGGCGGGCACGAAGTCGAGGAACTCCTGGTTGCGGTGGCAGTCCAGGACGCCCTCCCAGCGCTGGGTGATCTCCTCCTGAAGACTCTGGCGCAGGGCGTCGTCGGTGACGCGCAGGGGCACCCCGATGAAGCGGTGGGAGTCCATCTCCTCCAGGGTCATCTGCTCGAAGACCGCCAGAATCGGGGAGACCTCGTCGTTGTTATCGGCCAGGATGTAGTCGGTCTCGATGGTGGTGGCATAGGTGGTCACCCCCGGCAGGTCGATGGTGCGGGTGGCCACGTCACGGGCGACGCCGTCGGGCAGGTGGCGGGCGGAGAGGACCTGGTAACTGCTGTCGATGAGGACCGCCCCGGTGAAGACGACGCCGTAGTCGAAGACGATGCCCAGGGGCTCAAAGACGTCGCGGGTGGCGAAGGAGGACTTGCCGGTGTCGATGGCCAGGAGGTTGCCGGCGACCCGCCAGCGGGCCATGGCCTCGCGGTCGGCCGGGGAGACGGAGCGATTGAAGACGATGGTGGCGTCCAGGTCGGTGACGAGGAGTCGGGTCACGCTGGTTCCTTGCTGCAGGGGTTGGCGGAAGGCGGTCGGGGTGGATCGGGAAGAGCCGGGAGGCGACGTCGGACAGTGCAGCGGGGGCCCTGATCGAGCGCCGACGGAGCCCGGGGAGCCTCGCGCATTCTACTGAGCGCGCGGAGCGGGGAGGGCGTCGGAGGTGAGCTCCGGTACCCTCCCCGCTCCGCGGCGGGTCATAGCCAGCTCGTGGGCGGCCCGCTAGTCCGTCACAGCCCCAGGAAGCCGGTCGCGGCTCCTGCGATACCGACGGCGAACATGCCCAGGATGATCCACAGGGCGTTGACCTTCTTGTTGAGCAGCCACATGCACAGGAAGGTGAGCCCCAGCGCCGCCAGGCCGGGCAGCAGCTGGTCGAGGATGGACTGGACGGTGGTGTCGGTGACGATCCCATCGTCGTTCTTCACCGTGGAGACCACCGCCGGGAACTTGATGGTGGTCCACTTGGAGACCAGGGCGCCCATGACGAACAGACCCATGATGGCGGCCATCTGGGTGACCTTCTTGAGCTGGCCGCCGCCGACCTCGGTGACCATCTCCGTCCCGCGCTCATAGCCGAACTTCAGGCCGTACCAGCGGGTGAGAACGCGCAGGACGTTGATGCCGATGAAGAACAGCAGCGGGCCGACGATCGATCCGTTGAGAGCCAGGGAGGCGCCCAGCGCCGCCAGGACGGGGCGAGCGGTCCCCCAGAAGATGGGGTCGCCGACGCCGGCCAGCGGCCCCATGAGGCCGACCTTGACCGAGGTGATCGTCTCCTCGGAGATGTCCTCGCCCTTGGCCTTCTGCTCCTCCATGGCGGCGGTGACGCCGAAGACGACCGAGGAGACCCAGGGCTGGGTGTTGTAGAACTCCAGGTGCCGCTTGAGGGCGGCGGCCTCAGCGGCCTTGTCGCCGCGGTAGACCTTCCGGATGGCCGGCATGAGCGTGTAGCAGAAGCCCATGGCCTGCATGCGCTCGAAGTTGAAGGAGCCGAGCAGGAAGGTGGAGCGCCAGTACATCCGGCGCAGGTCGCGGGTGGTGAGCATCTTCTCCGCCGTGGCCGGAGCGGTTTCCGTAGTCATGAGAGTCTTCCTTCCGGCTCAGTCGAGCTCGTCGTCGAGGTCGTCATCCAGGTCGCTGCTGGCGCCGCCACTGGCCGCGGGCGAGGCCGCCGCGGGCAGGCGCACGGAGTCGTGGAACTCGGGGTTGAGCTGGACGTAGATGACGGCCAGGCAGGCTCCCAGGATGCCCAGCGCCACGAGGGTGGCGCCGTTGGGGGCGAGATCGATGACCCACTTGTCGATGCCCTTGCTGTGGTCGCCGATCGTGGCCTTGCCGCCGTAGGTGGTGGCGAAGGTGGCGAAGATGAAGCCCAGGAAGAAGAAGGGCATGAGCTTGCGCGCCTTCATCATGTTGATGACCATGGCGTAACCGACGACGACGATGAAGCCACCGGCGATGTTGAGCCCGTCGGTGATGACCTTCGGGATCATGTCGAGGGCGTTCTTCACCGTGTCACCGGAGGCGAGGGCCGCCACAGCAGCGGTCGGGATGGCCACGCGCAAGCCCTGAAGGCCCAGGGCCGTGAAGTGCATGATGGCGATGCCCCGGTAGTTGGCCTGCTCGGCGAAGCGGTCGGCCTGATGGGCGAAGAAGATGGCGATCGTTCGCACGAAGATCGTCAGGGCCTGGCCGGCGACGGCCAGCGGGACGGCCACGCCGATGGCGGCGGCGATGGCGCCCTTGGTGGAGGAGGCGTCACCCACCGAGGCGACGGCGATGACGGTGGAGACCGTGGAGGCCAGGGCGGAGTCGGGAGCCATGGCGGCGCCGACGTTCATCCAGCCCAGGGCGAGGAGCTCCAGGGACCCACCGACCATGATGCCGACGGTGGGGTTGCCCATGGCGATACCGGTCAGGGTGCAGGCGACGAGCGGGCGGTGGAACTGCCGCTCGTCCAGGACGCTGGCCATGCCCGCGACGAATGCCACGAGCGTGACCAGAATGATCTGGATCAGGTTGATGTCTTGCACGGTTTGTCTCTCTCACGTGAGGGTGGACAGGACACCTCGACTGGACCCGCATCCGAAGGACACGGGATGGGAGTGTCTGAGGGAGGTACGGGGATGAATCTGCCGCCTTAGAGCAGGCCCTTGTCCTTGAGAGCCCCCATGAGGTCGGAGCTCGCGGTGGAGGGCACCTGCTGGATGTACTGCTTGATGCCGCGCGAGTCGATCTCCTTGAAGGCCTCAACGTCCTCAGGGCCGGCGTAGACGGCCTGGGAGACCTGGCTGGTGCCCTGCTTGAAGGTCATGCCGCCGACGTTGACCTCCTTGGCCTCCACGCCCAGGTCGAGCAGGCGCACGATGTCGGCCGGGGTCTCGACGACGATGACGGCCTTGAGGGTCTCGTACTTGGGGTTCTTGTAGACGCGCGCGGCCTTCTCCACGCCCAGCACGTGGACCTTCACCTTGCCGCCGCCGGTCTGCAGCATGAGGGTCTTGCGCAGCTCGTCGTTGGCGGCGCCGTCGGAGACGGCGAGGATGGCCTCGGCTCCAAGGGATCCGGCCCAGTTGTTGGCGACCTGTCCGTGGACCAGGCGGGAATCGATACGCAGGAGCTTGACATCCATCAGAGCTCGTCTCCTTCATCGTCAGAAGTGGTGGTGGGTGCAGGGGTGAAGACCTCGGAGAGGACCTTGACGCCGTCGGTGGCGGACGTCCGGGCGGCCTCTACGAGCTCGGCGAGCCCGGCGCCGGCGAGGCGACGGGACAGGACCTCGATGACCATGGGCAGGTTGACACCGGTGACGACATCGGCGTCATCGCGGCCCGCGGCGAAACGGGCGGCAGCGTTATATGGGCTGCCGCCGAAGAGGTCGACGAGGATGAGGTGCTCCTGACTGGGGGACGCCTCGACCGCGGCGGTGTACTTCGCCAGCAGGTCGTCGGGCCCCTCGGAGGGGTCGAAGGTGACGGCGACGACGTCGTCACTGGGGCCGACGATCATCGCGGAGGAGGCGACGAGGCCTTCAGCCAGGTGTCCGTGAGCGGCTATGACCAGGGAAGCCATGGGCGGGAACCTTTTCCATCCAGGCTGCCGCCAAGGATTGGTGAGGCCTGGGCAACAGCGACGTGTGTGTCATGGTGACGATAAAGACGAATCACGTGATCGCCACCACTCAGACGCCCACCATTTTCACACAAAATCAAACAAAACCAACACAGGTAACACGCGTTATCGCAACTCGAGGGTAACTTTTAGGCGTAAATACGCGTTTTAAACGCATCAATCACGAACAGGGAATGCGAAATCCGGTTGATTATGTTTTACATCACACCACAGGACAATGGTCCCACTTCTCAGCAGCGGCGTCACACACGCGGCACGTTGCGCTCGAGCTCCTCCAACCAGGCCGTCGCTGCGGCGTCGGAGGGCATGCGCCAGTCCCCGCGGGGGGACAGCGAGCCGCCGGCGACCACCTTGGGGCCGTTGGGCAGGGTGGAGCGCTTGAACTGGTTGGAGAAGAACCGCCGGTGGAACAGCTCGAGCCAGCGCCGGATCTCGGGGAGGTCGTAGGCGACCTTCTCCGTCGGCGGCAGCCCCTCGGGCCAGTCGCCGCTGTCCGCGTCCGACCAGGCCTTGTGAGCCAGGAAGGCGATGCGGCTGGGGCGCGAGCCACGGCGCAGCACGTGCCACAGGGTGAAGTCCTGCAGGGCGTAGGGGCCGATCTTGGCCTGGGTGGACTGGATGGCGCCGCCGGCCTCGGCCGGGACCAGCTCGGGGCTGATCTCGGTGTCCAGGATGGACAGCAGCGTGCGCCCGACGGCGTCGTCGAACAGCTTCTCTGCGACCACCCAGCGGATGAGGTGCTGGATGAGGGTCTTGGGGATGCCGGCGTTGACCCCGTAGTGGGCCATCTGGTCGCCAACCCCGAAGGTGCACCAGCCCAGGGCGAGCTCGGACAGGTCCCCGGTGCCCAGGACGATGCCGCCGCGGTGGTTGGCGATGCGGAAGAGGAAGTCGGTGCGCAGGCCCGCCTGGACGTTCTCGAAGGTGACGTCGTAGAGGTCGCGCTCATCCGCGCCGTCGGGGAGGACTCCGGTGCGGGCGTACTCGCCGTAGGGGTGGCCCATCTCGGTGAGCATCTGGGTGGCGGTGGCCCGGATGTCGAGCTCCTCGAAGGTGCAGCCCAGGCCGACGGCGAGGTCCTCGGCGTTGCGGCGCGTGCCGGCGCTCGTGGCGAAGCCGGGCATGGTGATGGCGTGGATGTCGGAGCGGGGCCGGCCCAGGCGGTCCATGGCGCGTGCGGCCACGATGAGGGCGTGGGTGGAGTCCAGGCCGCCGCTGACGCCGATGACGATCTTGGGGTTGCCGATGGCGCCCAGGCGCTGGACGAGGGCGGCCACCTGGATGTTGTAGGCCTCGTAGCAGTCCTGGGCGAGCCGCGCGGGGTCGTCGGGCACGAAGGGGAAGCGGTCCACGCGACGGCGCAGGCCGATATCGGCGCGCGGGACCGCCAGGTCGGCGGCGGCGATCCGGATTCGTCGGAAGGCCGCCGGGTCGGTGAAGGCGGTGGCCGCAGCCGGGGTGCCGGCGACCGGGGCGCTCAGGGTGCGGGCGTTGTCGGCGAAGGTCCCCTGGCGCAGGCGCTCGGCGCGCAGGCCCTCGATGTCGACATCGACGACGGTGGCGCGCGGCCCGTCGGGGAAGCGCTCGGTGGAGCCGAGCAGCTCGCCGTTCTCGTAGACGAGGGTCTGGCCGTCCCAGGCCAGGTCCGTCGACGACTCTCCCTGACCTGCGGCGGCGTAGACGTAGGCGGCCAGCCCCCGGGCCGACGACGAGCGGGCCAGCAGCTCGCGGTCCTCGGCCCGCCCCACCGTGATGGGCGAGCCGGAGAGGTTGACCAGCACCGTCGCCCCGGCCAGCGCCGCCACGGAGGATGGTGGGACAGGCACCCACATGTCCTCGCAGACCTCGACGTGGAAGGTCATGCCGGGGACGTCGTCGACATCGAACAGGAGGTTCGCCCCGAAAGGGACCCGCGCTGAGGGCGCGACACCGTCGGCGCTCTCGGCGCTGGATCCGGAGCCGCTGCGCACACCTGGCAGCTCAATGGCGTCCACCCCGGCGGGCAGGGCGTCACCGGGCGCGAAGTGCCGCTTCTCGTAGAACTCCCGGTAGGTGGGCAGGTAGGACTTGGGGGCAACGCCGCGCACCCGCCCGCCCTGGATGACCAGGGCGCAGTTGTAGAGGCGCTCGCCCAGGCGCAGGGGGGCGCCGACGACGAGGGCGGTCAGGAGATCGGTGCTGGCGGCGCGCAGGGTCTCGATGGCGGTGAGCACATCGGACAGAAGGACGTCGGACAGGAGGAGATCGTCGATGGCGTAGCCGGTCAGGCACAGCTCGGGGAAGGCGGCCAGGCAGACGCCGTCATCGGCCAGGGTCCGGGCCTGTTCGATGATGGCGGCGGCATTGGCGGCCGGGTTGGCGGGTATCACCGGCAGGGTGGCGGCGGCGACGCGGGCGAAGCCCTGGTCATAGGCGGAGAGGAACTCGATATCGGTCACGGCGCCGCTCACGGCGTCATCCACGACCTCATCCACGGCATCATTCATAGTCTCGGTCACAGGGCCGATCCTCCCATCGACGGCGCCTTCCTGCGAGACCTCCCGCGGTTGGTGTCTCACTCGCGGAGGGACTCGCGCGCCTCGAAGGCACCCGTCTGGATCGAGGCGCACCCGGCCGCGTGGAAAGCCCCCGAGCAGTGAGGTGATGAGCGAGTCCAGCAGCGAGCTGCGCCCACCACGTCACCCGTGGAACCGGGGCGGCGAGGTGGGCGCAGTCCTGCACTCACGCATGCGCCTGAAGCACCGCGTGGAACCGGTGGCGGCGAGGGCGGGCGCATGCCAGGAGAAAGCGAGTGACGGAGAGACAACAGGATGAGAGCAGTGAGGAAACGGCGATCACCTTCTTTCAGTGGACCCGAACGGTCCGGTTGTCATGAGTGGCTTTCAGTGGTCTCAACTCTGACGCGGGTCATGTTGTGGCGGCGCTAACGGCCGGCGGACAGAGGCCGTCGGACGACTTCAGCCGATCCGACCATCCCCGACCAGGTCGGCATCGATCAGTACCGGGCGGGCGCGGGCTCCTCGAGCATGAGGCACCAGGCCGCGATGTAGGCCAGGCACATGGGACCGGGCAGGAGGCCTGCCAGGACCACTCCGACACGCACTGCGGTCACGGGCATGCCCCAGGCCTCAGCCAAGCCTCCGCAGACACCACCCAGGATGCGGTGCTCGCGGGAACGGCGAGGCAATGAGCTGCGGAAGCGATAGAACTCGCCGGCCCGCCCCGAGGAGGCGCCGGCGTCACCCCCGGGGCGGGAGGATTGGCTGAACTGACCGGGGTACTGCTGCTGTGTCATGTCCACAAGTCTGGCCGAGGAGAACCGGCGCCACCATCGGGGATCACCCTGACAAGCCCCTGATGTTTCTCGAGCCTCATCCCTGACTGCTTGATCGAAAGCAGGTGCCCGCGTAGTTTATTACTGTCGCTAACGCGCGTTAGCGAGCAAGACCGGGGGCTTCACTCGGGCCTCCGTTCTGTCTGTGCCGCCACGCATCCGCCCCCGTTCCCAGCCGACCCCGTTCCCCGGAGGATATGCCATGAGCCGGATCGTCCGACCGCTCAGCGCCTTGACCGCCTTCTGCCTGCTCGCCGCAGGGGCGACACTGGCCTCCATGCCCGCATCCGCGACCGGCCCGGCCCACCCAACCACTCGGCTCGTCCCTGCCGCCCCGGCGGATCCCAACGCCGACCAGGCCGGCGAGCAGTGGCGCCCGCAGGCCCACTACACCCCGCAGAAGAACTGGATGAACGACCCCAACGGGCTCGTCTACTACGACGGCGAGTACCACATGTTCTACCAGTACAACCCCGAGGGCTCGGACTGGGGCAACATGTCCTGGGGTCACGCGGTCTCCAAGGACCTGGTCCACTGGGAGGAGCTGGGCGTGGCGATCCCGCACACCTCCCAGTACGGGGTGTTCTCCGGCTCGGCGGTCATCGACACCAAGAACACCTCCGGCCTGGGCAGCCCGGACAACCCGGCCATGGTCGCGGTGTGGACGCGGGCCGACGTCGGCGGCAACCAGTCCCAGTCCCTGGCCTACTCCACGGACAAGGGCCGCACCTGGAACCTGTACAACAACGGGGACCCGGTCCTGGACATCGGCTCCAACGAGTTCCGCGACCCGAAGGTCTTCTGGGACGAGACGTCCGGACGCTGGACCATGGTGGTCTCCCACGCCACCGAGCACCGCATCTCCTTCTACTCCTCCCCCGACCTCATCCACTGGACCGAGCAGTCCAGCTTCGGCGGGGAGGGCATCACCTCGGCGGTGTGGGAGTGCCCGGACTTCTTCCCGCTGCCGGTCGACGGCAACTCCAAGGAGGTCAAGTGGGTCCTCGTGGTCACGGTGGCCGACTCCGCCCAGTACTTCGTGGGCAGCTGGGACGGCTCCACCTTCACCCCCGACGAGATCCCCCACTACACCGGTGAGGAGGGCACGACCCTGGCCGACTTCGAGAACGGCTACGCCGGCTGGAAGGCCGACGGCGCCGCCTTCGGCTCGGGCCCGGCCACCGGGGACCTGCCCGGGCACCAGGGCAAGGCCTATGTGGACTCCTTCGGCAGCGGCGACGCCGATACCGGCACGCTGACCTCGGATGAGTTCACGGTCTCCTCGTCCTACATCAACCTGCGCACTGCCGGCGGCAAGCACCCCTACAACCCTGAGGCCACCGGCGACAACAGCGGCGGCAAGCTCCTGGCCGGCTTCGACGGCTCCTGGGACGGCTGGACCGTGGAGGGCACCGCCTTCGGGACCACGCCCCCTCAGGGCGCCACCCCCGGCCAGCAGCCGCTGGTCAACCACTCCAGCGCCGGGCTGCTCAACACCTATCTCGACGCCGCCACCGGGCAGGGCTCGGATGCCACCACCGGCACCGCGACCTCGCCGACCTTCACCATCGACTCCACCTACCTCAACCTCCTCATGGGCGGCGGCAACAACCCGCGCCCCGAGGGCGGCGCCGACGGGGGCTCTGGGGTGAGCGTCGTCGAGCTGATCGTTGACGGCAAGGTGGTGCGCTCGGCCACCGGCCGCAACCTGGAGGAGCTCAACTGGCAGAGCTGGGACGTCAGCGACCTCAAGGGCAAGTCCGCCCAGATCGTCGTCACCGACACGGCCACCGGAGGCTGGGGACACATCCTCCTGGACGAGGTGCGCGCCTCAGACACCAAGGCCTCCCCCTTCGCCGACAACACCTCGGTCAACCTCGTCGTCGACGGCAAGGTCGTCGCCTCCGCCACCGGCAACAACTCCGGGACCCTGGAGTGGACGAGTATGGACGTCTCCGCCTACAAGGGCCGCAAGGCCCGCCTCGTCATCGAGGACCACAACGGCAATGCCGAGGACTGGGGCCACCTCATGGTCGACCAGATCATCCAGTCGAACACAAAGGCCTTCTCCGGGGCCGACGCCGTCCCGCGTCTGGACTACGGCAAGGACTACTACGCGGCCGTCACCTGGAATGACGCCCCCGACGGCAAGCGCTACCAGGTGGGATGGATGAGCAACTGGGCCTATGTGCGCAACCTGCCCACCACCACCTGGCGCACCGCCATGTCGACGGTGCGCGAGCTGGGACTGACCCGGGTGGACGGCAAGCTGCGGCTGACCGCCCAGCCGATCACCGCCCTGGAGTCCCTGCGCACCGGCCAGGAGGTCACCCGGAAGGACACCGACATCCCAGCGGGCGACACCTCCCTCGGCCAAGCCGCTCAGGGCACATCCCTGGACATCAGCGTCGACCTGAGCCCGGGCACATCCTCCTTCGCCGGTCTCAAGGTCCTCGACAACGGCGAGCGGTACACGCTCATCGGCTACGACGCCGAGGCCAAGCAGCTCGTCGTGGACCGCACCCACTCCGGAGTCACCGATTTCTCCCCGAAGTTCCCGGACCGCGCCACCGCCCCGCTGTCGCTGGACAGCAAGGGCCAGGTCCACTTGCGCATCGTCGTCGACGCCCACTCCGTGGAGGTCTTCGCCGCCGACGGCACCCCCGTCATCACCGAGACGGTCTACCCCGAGCAGGGCTCCGCCAACGTCTCGCTCTACGCCGAGGGCGGCACCGCCCGCTTGAACTCCCTGAGCCTGTGGCACCTGGGGGCCACCGATGACGCCGGAGGAGCCGCCGAGAGCCCCGACTCCCCCGGCCCAGGGCAGCCGGCCGCGCAGAGGCCGCGCCACGACCAGGCCGAGGCCCAGGCGGCGTCGGCGAGCCCGGTCCCGGCCGCCGCCGGCAAGGGAAAGTCGGGCGGGTTCCCGCTGGCCCGCACCGGCGTGTCCCTGACACTCGGCGTCCTGGGCGTCCTGGCCACCGCGACCGGCGCCTATGCACTGCACCTGCGCCGTCGGAAGGCGTGACCGCCCCGCCTCACGAATGAAGGCACTCCGCGCCGTCGGCTCAGGCCGAGGAGCGGCGGATGATCTGCCCGGGCAGAAGCGTCTCGGCGGGCACCTCTTCGCCCTCCATGAGGTCCAGCAGGAGGGAGACGGCCACCTGCCCCATCTCCTCGAAGGGCAGCGCGACCGTCGTCAGAGCGGGATGGACCTGGTCGGCAATGAGCTCCTGGTCGTCGATCCCGATGACGGCCACGTCCTCGCGCACCCGCAGGCCCCGCTCACGGATGGCGTCATAGGCACCCATGGCCATGCGGTCATTGCCGCACACCAGCCCAGTCAGCCAGGGATGATCCGTCAGAAGGCGGGCGGCCGCGGCGTACCCGCCCCGGGTGGTGCCGTGGCCGACGGCGACGCGCACGGTGCTCCAGGGGATGCCGGCCTGCTCCAGGTAGGCCTCGCAGCCGGCACGCCGGCCGGGCGCGGCCTCGCCGTCGTTCGGATCGAGCTCGATGACGCCGATATCCCGGTGGTGGCCCTCCAGAAGGGCCTGAGCGGCCAGACGTCCCATCTGCTCCTCATCGGGGCGCACGCAGGGCAGGCCGGAGACCGGGTCGATGCAGTGAACCAGGACAGTGGGGATCTCACGGGCCTGCGCCGGCATGCGGACACGACAGTTCCAGCCGGTGGCGTAGATGATGCCCTCGACCCGGGACTTCAGGAGCGTCTCGAAGGCCTCGGAGTCCATGGTCGCCTCGGTCGAGCTCGGCACGATGAACAGGGTGTAGCCGGCACGCCGGACCGTGTCCTGGATTCCTCGGATCGTAGCAGCGCCGAAAGGGCTGGTGACGATCTCGGAGACCAATCCGATGAGGGCGGAGCGCCGCGAGGCCAGGGCGCGCGCCCCACCGTGGGGACGGTAGCCGAGCTCGGCGGCCACCTGCTGGACGCGCTCGCGGGTCTCCGGGGCGATGCGGGCGCCATCGCGGTTGTTGAGGACGAAGGACACCGTAGTGCGTGAGACGCCGGCAGCCCGGGCCACGTCCTCCATGGTGGTCCTGTAGGTGTCGTTCATTCCGCCTCCTGCCGGTCCCTCCGACTCCGCCGCCCGTATCCGGCGGTCCCAACTGACCTGACCGGCTTCGGCGCGCGCCGCCCGGCAGTTCGGAGGCAGTCTGCCAGGACGGCGACGCAGCACATAACTCTGAAGGCCGGCAGGCGGGTCTGCGCGCGCCATTCCGCCTGCGCGCTAGAGCGCATGACCGTTAGGCTGGTTCCCGTGACCACGACCTCCACTCCCGACTTCACGGTGCGCGCCGTCCTATGGGACATGGACGGTACCCTCATGGACTCCCAGCCTTTCTGGGACGAGGCCTTCATCCACCACTGCCAGGCCCTGGGCGGCGACCCGCGCCCCGAGCTCGTCGCCCGGATGACCGGCGCCTCTATCCGCACGGCCCGAGAGCTCATCGCTGCCACCGGCGCCACGAGTTTCTGGGACGATCCGGCTACACAGGAGGTCTTCGAGGCAATCGCGCGCGACGTCGAGGCCTCCGTGACCGCCGCACCGCCCCTGCTGCCCGGGGCGCTGCGGATCACGTCGGCGCTGGCGGAGGTGGGGTTGGCCCAGGCGATTGTCTCGGCCTCACCGCGCAAGATCGTCGAGAACGTCGCCTCCGCGCTCGGCGACGTCTTCGCGGTCCTGGTCACCGGCGACGACGGAGTCGGGGCCAAGCCTGACCCGTTGCCCTACGCGACGGCGGTCGAACGCCTCGACCTGCGCCCCGAAGACTGCGTCGTCGTCGAGGACTCCCCCACGGGAGCGGCCTCGGCCCGGGGCAATGGAATCCACGTCGTGCAGATCGGCGCGCAGAAGCACTTCCCGGCCGACCCCGGCCTCGTCGTCGTCCCGGACCTGGCCTCGATCACCCCGCACCTGCTGCTGTGGGCACAGCGCTGAAACCGACCGACGCGCCAATGACAACGGGCAGGCGTCCAGCCCGAAGCCGGCGCCGGGTATAGGTCCGGCTCGGAAGCCAGGGGCTCCCGAGCCGGATGGGATGAATAGGGATCTGAGTGGTGATTCGTCGAGGACCTGTGCGCAGCGTTGCGACGCAGCGCCTCAGGACGCGTTAGGCCACACTAGGCCCATTAGGCCGCGTTAGGCCGCCTTGGGTCGCTGCGGGGTCTCCGGGGTCTCCTGGAGCGCCCACTGGCTGCGCAGGCAGTCGACGTAGAGGCGGATCTCCGCCACCAGGTCGGTGTCCAGGGACTCCGCGGCAGCCGTCTGGGGCGTCGTCGAGCACAACCACTGCAGCTGGAGCCCATCGGTGAGGGCGACCAGGCTGCGCGCCACGAGGCGCGAGGGCATCTGGGGGTCCACGAGCCCGGCGGCCTTGCCGGCCTCGAAGCTGGACTCGAACCGCTCAACAGCGCCGTTGAGATGGTCGGCCATCCACCGGTGCGCGGGGTGCGCGGCGTCGAGGACCGAGACCGCCGTCGCGGTGTAGATCGCCGTGAGGTCCCGGTGGGCGACGTTGCGCTCGAGGAGCTCGATGTAGCGGTCCAGCAGCGCCCACGGGTCGACGTCGACGTCAGGGGCGGCGGCAACCTCCAGGGTGTCCACGTTGCCGACGGTGTCCACGGGGACGTCGACGACGTTGTCCTCCACGGCCGGGGACTCCACGAGGATGCTCAGGGCGTCCTCGCGGTCACGACGCTCCAGCACCTTGGCGAAGAGCTCGTCCTTGGAGGAGAAGTGGTGCAGCAGCCCGGCCTTGGAGATGTCTGCTGCGTTGGCGATGTCGGCCAGGGAGGTGCCGGCATATCCGTGCTCTCCGAAGAGAACCACGGCTTCGTTGAGGATGCGTACTCGCTTGTCCTCACTGCCCGCTCGGGGGCGCCCGGGTCCGCGCCGCCTAGCCGGGGCAGCTAAGGGCGGAGTCGGGGTACTGACAGTGTTCATGGCCGAATCATGGCACCTTCCAGTAAGGGAATTGCAAGGCAGAATGGCGGTATTCGGAATAATCCGCTCAAGTGTGACCTCCACGTGGCCTACCCGTGACGTGAGTGACGACTTGATCTCTGTTTTCACATAATTAACCGTCCCTTACCAGCGCAGACATCCCCGACCGGGCGGTCTGTTGCAACTGCTGGACTCCCCGCCCATCCACACACTCATTCAATGCCCAGACAATCTTGCGCGGATGCGCAGGTTCGCATGGTTCACCCACCAACATCACGGTTTCGTAACACTTCCGACAATCTTGTTTCCGTTTCAAATATCGACAGCGGTCCTTGCGCGTCCGATGGGCCGGCGCACCACCCGTACCGCATGCTGGACCCATGCACCAAGGACACTCGACCCATGCCTGACGCTCATGACGACCACCGGCACACCCTCGTGAGGAGCCGCCACCTCCAACGACGACATCCGGTCCTCGTTCCGCGCTGAGAACGTCGAGGTACTACGTACTGCACATGACGTCCACCGGGATCAGGGTCGGTGTCTCAGGCCTGGGACTGGCGACGTGGCGGGCCATGGAGAACCAGCAGAGAGGCGGCACCCCGACGTCGAACCGCGGGAGACGATGACGCCATGCGTCGAGACCAGAAAACATCCACTTCTCCGTCAACAAGTGCGGATCCTGTCGGGGCTCGAGCTGTTGGACGGGATGGCGCCCAGACAGCGGATGATCACCGATGGAGATCCGACATGCGCCAGTACGCTACTTTCGTTGTGAGATATCAACCGAAAGTCGCCCCACAGGACGGTTTCGGCGCCTGACGACCGCATGTGACCTTGCGCGCGCAGGGGTACCTCCCGGCAGGTTAACCGGCCTCATGCCCCCTACGATGGGAGATATGCGCCCCTTGCCCCCGCAGCCGCCGCGGCGCCCCTCCCGCCCCAGGCGGGGCCCCAGCCGCAGCTCCTCATCGGCTCCCGGACGCCGGGCGACCCCCTCCGGCGTCCCACATCGCAGCCCGGCCGGGCAGCATTCCACGCACCGCCGTTCGTCGGACGCCCCGGATCCGACCAGCCGTCGCGCTCTGGTCGTCGCCCGGCAGGAGCGTCGGCTCCGCCGTGCCCGCAGCCGGCTCCTCTACGGCGCCATCGCGGTGGTAGCGGTGGTCCTCATCGTCATCGCCGGCGTGCGCATCTGGGGCCTGCGCCCCGGTTTCGCCCTACCTCTGAGCGCCGGCGTCTCCACAACGCCTTCCCCGGCTCCAGCGGAAGCGGCGTCGTCCGCCAGGCCGTCAGCAAGCCAGTCGGCCTCGCCGATGGATTCCCCATCCGCGTCACCCACCCCATCGACCTCGTCACTGCCGCCCCCGCGGCTGGACGCCGAGGGATTCGCCCACTCCGACGCCGTCGGCGACGGCACCTGGACGGTCGCCCCGGCCGTGCCTGTCTCCCGACCCGCAGCCGGAACCGTCTACCGCTACGTGCTCCAGGTCGAGGGCGGAACGCATGTCGACGCCGCCGCAGCGGCCCCCATCATCGAGCGCATTCTCAACGACGAACGCGGCTGGCCCACCGCGCAGAGCACGTCCTTCGAGCCGGTGGCCGATCCCGCCGCCGCCGACTTCGCGCTGAACATCGCCACACCACCCAGCGCCGACGCCCTGTGCTCGCCGCTGGAGACCTCCGGCATGTGGAGCTGTCGCAACGCGAACAACGTGGTCATCAACTCCGACCGCTGGAACTGGGGCGCCATCACCTACCCCGACGTCGATTCCTACCGCATCTACGTCACCAACCACGAGGTGGGCCACTTCCTCGGTCACGAGCACGAGTTCTGCGCCGGAGCCGGCCTCAAAGCCCCCCTGATGGCCCAGCAGAGCCATGACATCGCCGGCGGCTGCGTGTTCAACGCCTGGCCCACTCAGGACAGCCAGCCCGGCTGAGATGCGCACCGCTACGGGCAGCAAGAGGGGGTGGGTCCACCTGCGCGGCGGACCCACCCCCTCGTTGACTCGTCGGTCCGATCGGGTCGATGAGACCAGTCGACCGTCCCGGCTCAGGCCGGCGACGCCGCCGAGGAGGCTGAGGGCAGGTGCGCCTCACCCTCGGCTCGCAGCGTGAGGCCGTCGCTGCCATCGACCTTGTCGACGACGACCTTCTGCCCGTCGAGGACCTCCCCGGCCAGCAGCATGCGGGC
>ERZ773075.533-NODE-533-length-28500-cov-66.3691_pt1 | contig 28500 bp, 22 predicted proteins | sample MGYA00580614_ERZ773075 | MGnify/ENA primary metagenome ERZ773075 (study PRJEB29015, sample SAMEA2738021) | human oral metagenome | biome: human oral; feature: human-associated habitat; material: dental | place: China | collected 2043 ...
CCGCCTCCATCCTCACCGACGCCACCGACGCGGTCCTGGGCGGGGCGCTGACGATTGCCGCCGGACTGGTCATCGCCCAGCGCGACGGCATCGAGGCGGTTGCCATGGGACCCGATGATGACGGGTGCTGGCAGGCTGCTCTCGCCCGCCACGCCGTCATCGCCATGGGACGCCTGGGAGGCCGCGAGATCGGGTACGCCTCCGACGCGGATGTCCTCTTCGTCCATGAGGCCCGTGACGGGGTGGGTGAGGACATCGCCGCCCAGGAGGCCGAGGCCGTTGCCAAGCAGGTCATGGGGCTTCTGGCCTCAGCGCTTCCGCACCCTCTTGAAGTGGACTGCGATCTGCGGCCCGAGGGCCGTAACGGTGTCATGAGTCGCTCGCTGGACGCCTACCGCGAGTACTACGGCCGCTGGTCCGCCCTGTGGGAGCGTCAGGCGCTGCTGCGTGCCCGTTCCTGCGCCGGAGACCGCGACCTGGGCCGGCGTTTCGAGGAGCTCATCAATCCTCTGCGCTGGGCGGAGGATGGACTGCGGCCCCAGGACCTGCGGGAGATCCGCAGGATCAAGGCGCGGGTGGAAGCCGAGCGCCTGCCCCGGGGCATCGACCCGGCCCGTCACCTCAAGCTCGGCCCCGGAGGGCTCAGTGACGTGGAGTGGAGTGCCCAGGTACTTCAGCTCGCTCACGCCGGTCGGATACCCGAGCTGCGGACCACCTCGACCGTCGGAGCGCTCCAGGCCGCGGTGCAGGCCGGGGTGCTGAGCGCGGACGGCGGGGGAGAGTTGGTTGCGGCCTGGATCCTGGCCAGCCGGCTGCGCTCGGCGATCGTCCTGGGTACCGGGCGCGCCTCGGGGCCGCGCTCCCAGGTCCTCCCCACCCAGATCCGGGAAATCCGCCTGGTGGGGCGTCTCATCGGCCTGGGCACAGGCAAGGAGCGAGAACTCGAGGACCTTTACCGTCGCAGTGCCCGCCACGCGCGCACGGTGGCCGAGCGCATCGTCTTCACCGACGCCGCCGCTCACGGCTCCTCCGCATCAACGCCGTCGACCACCACCTCGGTGGCCCAGGAAGGCAGCGCGGACTCACCGCCGCCCCACTCAACGGATTGGGCCCGGAACACTCGCGCACAGTCCCGTCGGGGCACCGGAGCAGCAGGCTCCAAGAGCTCCAGGCGGGCAAACCGCAACCGTGCCACCAGGAGGCGACCGGAGGGGCCCTATCCCTGGAGCTGACCGGGCGGAGACGGAACCAGCCGGATACCAGACCGACGTTACCGGGCGATGAGGATCGCACCGTCGTCGAGGGCCACCGCACTGCGAGCCTGGCAGACTTGGTGTCGTGAGGCTCATTCTCGTACGCCACGGTCGCACCTCGGCCAATGTCATGCAGGCACTCGACACCGCCTTCCCCGGAAATCCCCTGGATGACGTGGGGCTGGGGCAGGCCGAGGGGCTGCCGGTCCGCCTGGAGAAGGCCGGTCTGCTTCAGGGGCTGGGCTCGCTGTGGGTCTCCCCGATCCTGCGCGCCAGGCAGACCATCGCCCCCATCGAGACCGCCACCGGTCTGAGCGCCACCGTCGACTCAGGACTGCGTGAGGTCCTCGCCGCCGACCTGGAGATGAACACCGACGCGCGCTCGGTGGCTTGCTACGTGGACACCACCCGAGCCTGGATGGCGGGGCGCCCCGCCTGCCGCATCCCCGGATCGCCGGAAGACGGACACGACACGCTCCGGCGCTTCGACGACGCCGTCGGCCGGATCGCCGAGCAGGCCGCCCGGGCGGGAGACTCGGCGGCCCTGCTCGTCTCCCACGGCACCGCGCTGCGCCTGTGGACCTCCCTGAGGGCCGCGGCAGGAGGCGGCCTGGACCCGCTGTGGATCGCCGATCGACCGATGCACAACACCGGGATCACCGTCGTCGACGGCGATCCCGGTGCCGGGTGGAGCCTGACCTCCTGGGATGATGGCGCCTGGGACCAGGCCTCCTGACCGGCTGGCCCTAGAGGACTGAGGAGAGGAAGGCCTGGGTCCGTTCGGCCTGCGGGTTGTCCAGGACCTCCACGGGGTCACCGGACTCGCAGATGACGCCGCCGTCCATGAAGATCAGCTGATCGCCGACCTCACGGGCGAAGCCCATCTCGTGGGTGACCACCACCATCGTCATCCCGGAGGCGGCGAGGTCCTTCATCACCTGAAGGACCTCACCGACAAGCTCGGGGTCCAGCGCGGAGGTCGGCTCATCGAAGAGCATGAGCTCAGGGTCCATCGCCAGGGCTCGGGCGATCGCCACCCGCTGCTGCTGACCACCGGAGAGCTGGGAGGGGTAGTGGTCGAGCCGGTCACCGAGTCCCACCCGCTCCAGCAGTTCGATGCCGCGTTCACGGGCCTTGGCCTTCGGAATCTTCTTGACTAGGACCGGCGCCTCCATAACGTTCTCCAGAGCCGTCATGTGGGGGAAGAGGTTGAAACGCTGGAAGACCATGCCGATCTTGGCGCGCTGAGCGGCACGGGCCTTGTCCGACAGGGCGTGCAGCTCGGTGCGACCACCGCGCTCGACCTCACGCATCCCGATGAGCTCGCCGTCGACCTTGACCCGGCCGGCGTCGATGGACTCCAGCTCGTTGATGCAACGCAGAAGCGTTGACTTTCCCGAACCCGAGGGGCCGATGAGGACCGTGACCGATCCCGGGGGCACGATGAGGTCGATACCGCGCAGCACGTGCAGCTCGCCGAAGAACTTGTGCAAGTCGCTGATCTCGACCTTCGGCGTCTCAGCTGCGGCGGAAGCGGATGTGCTCATGGGGTGACCTCCAGGAAGGGATCGTCCTTGGTGGTGTGGGCGTTGAGGATCGCCTGCTGGCGGGCCGACAGCCCCCGGCCGGAGGCGGCGGAGGCCTTGTCAGAGTCGAAGCCCTTGCCGTAGTAGCGCTCGATGTAGTGCTGTCCCACCATGAGGATCGAGGTGATGATGATGTACCAGATGGCCGCGACGATGAGCAGCGGAATGATCTGGTAGGTCAACGACGCGTAGGAGTTGGTGACGAAGGTCAGATCCAGGGTGAAGGGAACCGCCAGTACCAAGGAGGTCGTCTTGAGCATGGAGATCGTCTCGTTGCCGGTGGGCGGGACGATGACTCTCATCGCCTGTGGCAGGACGATTCTGCGCAGGATCTGGCTCTTGCTCATGCCCAGGGCCCCGGCGGCCTCGCTCTGCCCCTTGTCCACCGAGTTCAGACCCGAGCGGACGATCTCCGAGAGGTAGGCGCCCTCGTTGATGCCTAGTCCCAGAACCGCTGCGACGAAGGGGGTGAAGACCGTCGTCGTCTTGAACGTGAAGAACTCGGGGCCGAAGGGAATCCCCAGACTCAGCTCCTGGTAGAGCGCGGACAGGGCCCCCCAGAACACCAGCTGGGTGTAGATCGGAGTGCCACGGAAGAACCACAGGTAGGTCAGCGCAACCCAACGCAGCACCGGGTTGGAGGACTGACGCAGGATCGCCGTGGTCACCGCCAGGACAATGCCGATGGCCATGGCCATGAAGGTCAGCAGCAGCGTCCAGCCGACGGCCTTGACCACGTGAACCTCACGCAGGAAGAACCAGACCGTGGACCAGTGGAACTTCTCATTGGTGACCAGGCCGTGGATGAGCATGGCCCCCAGAACCGTCACGATCGCGGCACTGATCCAGGTCCCCGGGCGGGGGACCGGCTTGGGGTTGTTGAGAACGACCTTGTCGTCGTCAGAGGCGGGTGAGGCAGTCACGGCTCACTCCTTCACTGCGGGATTGAGTTCTGCGGTGGTCAGTGCGGCGTCTTTCACGCCCCAGTTGTCCAGGATCTTCTGCCAGATGCCCTGGTCCATGAGGTACTGGACGGCAGCCTGGATCGCTGCGGTGAACTGCGGGTCGGCCTTGGAGGTCACCACGCCCTGGGGGGCGGCGTCCTCCACCTCTCCCAGGGTGACGATCTGGCCGTCGGTCAGCTCGACGGCGTACCCGGCCACGGTGGAGTCGGAGTAGGTGGCGTCGATCGTGCCGCCGACCAAGCCTGTGGTCGCCTCGGACTGCTTGGAGTAGGAGCGCACTGACAGGACGTCCTTGCCTGCCTCGGCGCAGTTGTCGGCGGCCTTGCGCATGGCGGTCTCCTGGTCGGTTCCGACCTGGACCCCGATGGTGCGTCCGCACAGCTTGAGGTGGTCCGAGGTATCGACGCCCTTGGGGTTGCCGGCCTGGACGTTGAAGCGCGAGCCCACGTTGACGTAGGCGGTCATGTCCACCTCGGCGGTTCGCTCTGGCGTCACGGTGAAGGAGGAGATGCCTGCGTCGTACTTCGATCCGATCGAGGCGATGATCGAGTCGAACTCGGCGGTGTGGACCTTTCCCTTGACGCCCAGGACGGCGGCGATCGCGTTGGTGAGGTCAACATCGTAGCCCACGGCCTTGCCCGAGGGATCGAGGAACTCCGCCGGTGCATAGTCCGTGGATGCCGCCACGTCCAGGACGCCGTCGTCGAGGGCTCCCTGAGGGAGCGTGGCGATGATGTCGGGCTGAGCCTGGATCGAGGAGGTGTCGTAGGAGTGGATCTGCGAGCTCCGGTTCGCGTTCCAGTCAGCGGCGTTGGTGCATCCGCTCAAGATCAGACAAGCGGCGGTTGCCAGCCCGAGAGCGGTGTGTTGGCGGAACCTCATCGTGGGTTGTCCTCTTCGGAGTGGATCAAGACGGAGAAAGAATATCCGTAATGCAGTATAGATATGCAGCTACTGAAGGTGGCGTATAGCACGACGTCGGCCCCAAGCCTCGTGTGAAGGAGGCTCAGGACCGACGTCTGAGCTGCATCAACGACTCACAGGTCGTAGTAGAGCTGGAACTCGTAGGGGTGGGGGCGCAGCCGCAGCGGCTCGATCTCGTTGGAGCGCTTGTACTCGATCCAGGTCTCGATGAGGTCAGAAGTGAAGACGTCGCCCTCGGTGAGGAAGTCGTGGTCCTCCTCCAGGGCCTCCAGGGCCTGGTCCAGACTGTCGGGGAGCTTGTCGATGTCGAAGTACTCCTCGGGTGCAAGCTCGTAGAGGTCCTTGTCGATGGGCTCACGCGGCTCGATACGGTGGCGGATGCCGTCGATGCCAGCCATGAGCACGGCGGCGAAGCACAGGTAGGGGTTGGACGAGGGGTCCGGTACCCGATACTCCACGCGCTTGGCCTTGGGGGAGGAACCGGTGACCGGGATGCGGATGCAGGCCGAGCGGTTACGGGCCGAGTAGACCAGGTTGACCGGTGCCTCGAAGCCGGGAACCAATCGGTGGAAGGAGTTCACCGACGGGTTGGTAAAGGCCAGTAGCGCCGGGGCGTGGGCGAGGATGCCGCCGATGTACCAGCGAGCCAGGTCGGAGAGCTGGCCGTAGCCGCGCTCGTCGAAGAACAGCGGCTTGCCGTCCTTCCACAGCGAGTGGTGGGTGTGCATGCCCGATCCGTTGTCGCCGAAGATCGGCTTGGGCATGAAGGTGGCTGTCTTGTTGTTGCGCCAGGCCTCGTTCTTGATGATGTACTTGAACTTCATCATGTCGTCGCCGGCGGCCAGCAACGAGTTGAAGCGGTAGTTGATCTCCTGCTGCCCGGCGGTGCCGACCTCATGATGGGCCCGCTCGATCTCCAGGCCGGAAGCCAGGCAGGTGCGCACCATGCGGTCGCGGATGTCAGCCATCTGGTCGTTGGGGGAGACCGGGAAGTAGCCGCCCTTGAACGCGGTTTTATAGCCCTTGTTACCGCCCTCCTCCTCGCGGCCTGTGTTCCAGGCGGCCTCGGCGGAGTCGATGGCGTAGAAGGACTCGGCCGGGGAGGACTCGTAGCGCACCGAGTCGAAGAGGTAGAATTCGGCCTCCGCCCCGATGTAGCAGGTGTCAGCAATTCCAGTGGAACGCAGGTAGTCCTCCGCCTTGGCCGCAATCGAACGAGGGTCGCGCGAGTAGACCTCATCGGTGAAGGGATCCACGATCGAGAAATTAACGACGAGTGTCTTCTCCTCACGGAACGGGTCCAGGAAGGCTGTTGTCACATCCGGGATCAGCTTCATGTCCGACTCGTGGATCGCGGTGAAACCGCGGATCGAGGAACCGTCGAACATGAGCCCGTCGGTGAGGGCCTCGTCCTTGAACGCAGCCACAGGAATGGTGAAGTGCTGCATGACGCCGGGCAGGTCGCAGAACCGCACATCGACCAGTGCGACATTCTCCTTCTCGATGAACGTCAGTGCCTCGGATGCGTCCTTGAACATATCTCCTCCAGGTGGGAACGCGCACATACTTCACGCGTATGCACTGCGGCTGGCATCGGCAACTGTATTGACCCACCCGTGACAAAGAAGTGGCGTCGGTGTTGCCTGGGTGTTTCGCGCATTCTGTGCCGAGCCTCGGGGAGACGGGCTGCTGTGCGGCGGTATCGAAGGACAGGGCGTGGATGACCGAGTGCTCAGCGGCCGCGCATGGCACGACGGTCCGGACGCATCCGGTTGGGGTCCACGTAGCTGGGGATCGGCAGACTCTTGCCGGCCATCGAGGTCAGGCGCTTCGAGACCTGGGTGATCTCAGTGTCGGTTAATGAGGTTGGCTTGGTCGGAAGCTTGCGCAGCGTCTTGGACAGTTCCGCCAGACGTACTTGCCCGGCGTCTGTACCCACCTGGAGAGTGTGGGTGGGAACCGTTGACAGCAGACGGTGCACCTTGCGCTCCTCCTCCGCAAGCATGCGACGAGTGCGGGTGCTCGGCCCTTCCGCGATGAGCACGACCCCGGGACGCCCCACCAGCCTCCACACGAGGTCCTTGTCCTTGGTGAAGGCCACGGGGTCGGGCTCGACGAACCAGCCACGGCCGATCTGGTCGAGAACGGCTTTGGCCGCCCCCGGCATCCCCTCGATCTGTGCGTAGGAGGCGCGACGCACCGTCAGAGACAAGATGATCATGTCGACCATGAGAGCCAGGAGGACACTCAGGAACAGCCAGTACCACAAGGACATCCCGGTCGCGAAGGACACGGCCACACCCAGGGCCAGGCATACGGCGGACGCTGTCAGCATCACCCATCCGACCCACGGGTAACTGCGCCGCGAGATCGTGTAGGAGTCCTTGATGTTCTGAAGGTACTGGGCCAGCCGACGCTTCTTCTTCGGCTGGGGGGCCTGGGCACTACTCACAGGTTCACCATAGACGACGTTGGTGCGCTGGCACGCATGGTCTCGCCGTCAGCGTGGTCGGCTGGTGCACGTCGCTGAACCGGGTATGTGAGGCGGGATGCAGCCCACTCAGCAAGCGGCGGCGAGATGGGGGTGCGTCCCCAGGAGGGCCGACGCCTCCTGGCGGGCGGTGGCGGGCTCGGCGAGTTGGGCCAGGCGCTCGGGAATGGGCCGGCCGCGCTTGACCATGGCCCGCCCCCACAGCATGCCGGCGCGATAGGAGGAGCGCACCATCGGACCGCTCATGACTGCGGCGAATCCGATCTCCTCCGCCAGACGGCTCAGCTCGACGAACTCCTGGGGCTTGACCCAACGGTCGACGGGATGGTGCAGTTTGGAGGGGCGCAGGTACTGCGTGATGGTGAGGATGTCGCAGCGGGCCTCTACCAGAGCGGCCATGGCCGCCTCGATCTCGTCCCGGGTCTCGCCCATGCCCAGGATGAGGTTGGACTTGGTGACCAGTCCCGCTTCGGAGGCCGCGGTGATGACGTCGAGGCTGCCCCGGTAGGAGAAGGCCGGCCTGATCCGCTTGAAGATGCGTGGGACGGTCTCCAGATTGTGACCGAGAACCTCGGGGTGTGAGGAGAAGACGTCCTCCAGCGCCTCCGGGTCGCCCCTGAAGTCGGGGATGAGCAGCTCGACCCCGGTGCCCGGGGAGAGCTCGTGCACCTGGCGGGAGGTCTCGGCGTAGAGCCAGGCGCCGCCGTCGGGGCGATCATCGCGGGCCACGCCGGTGACGGTGGCGTATCTCAGGTCCATCTCCTTGATCGAGACCGCTACTCGCCTGGGCTCATCAACGTCGTATTCAGTGGGACGGCCGGTGGCGATGTCGCAGAAGTCGCAGCGCCGGGTGCACATCTCGCCGCCCACGAGGAAGGTGGCCTCGCGGTCGTTCCAGCACTCGTAGATGTTGGGGCAGTTCGCCTCGGCGCAGACCGTGTGAAGGCTCTTCTCCCGCACCAGTCCACGGACCTCCTGATAGGTGTCTGAAACGACGGCCCGAGTGCGCAGCCAGTCGGGCTTGGACTCGATGGGCGTCTGGGCGTTGCGCGCCTCGACCCGCAGGAGCTTTCGTCCCTCGGGGGCCACCGTGGTGCTCACTTCTACCTCTCCTCGCCGACGACGATTCCTGACGGAGTCTAGTACCCTCATGCAGGTTCGTAGGACCTCAGGCCTAGAAGTGGGTCCCGGTTGTCACGTGGCGTCTGCCACCAACGGTGCCAGATGAGCTTCCAAGGACACCACCAGGGCGTTTGCTGGAACGCTGGTCGCCAGGTGTCGGCCGGTCTCTGCGCTCAACGAGGTCACACCGGCGTCATCGATCCCGCAGGGAATGATGCGGTCCAAGGAGAAGGCCTCCAGGTCGGGGTCGACATTGAGACCGATGCCGTGCATTGTCGTGCCCCGGGCGACCCTGACCCCCAGGGCGCAGATCTTGCGTTCGGTACGACGGAGCCGACCGGGCGCCACATGGGCCCCTGCGCTCTCGGGATCGGCTGGCACCCAGACCCCGGAGCGTCCCTCGACCCGGATCGTCTTCAATCCGTAGAGGGAGCACAGGTCGATGACGGCGGCCTCCAGGGCCCGCACATAACGGATGACGTCGATCGGTGCGGCCAGGCGGAGGATCGGGTAGACGGTCAGCTGGCCCGGCCCGTGCCAAGTGGTCTTGCCGCCGCGGTCCACGTCGATGACCGGAACGTGCCCGGGCTCGACGACGTCGCCGTCGGGTCGCTCCCATGAGTGGGCTCGTCTGCCGACCGTGTAGACCGGCTCGTGCTCCATGAGCAGCAGCGTGCTGGGCAGGCGGCCTGCTACGACCTCGGCGTGGACCACTTGTTGCCGCTCCCATCCCTCACGGAAGGGGATGAGTCGGGATCCGAGCTCCACATCCTGACGCAGCACGGGCACAGCCTAAGACCACAATCAGCGCCGGGACCAGAGTTATCCACAGGCCGCAAGCGCGGCCTGGTCATCTGCCGCCGGCGTAGTGACCATGGAATGCATGTGCCCAACGATGCGCCCCCGTTCCGATGACCAGCCGGCCGATAGTGAAGTCGCTGATGCAGGTGGTACTGGTACTGCGCGGCCGGCGCGTCGCCCGGTGCTTCGACGCCGTGGTGCGCGCAGGCCTCATGCCGCCAGCCTCCTGGTGTCCGATGCCGAGCCGGGCATTCCCGACTCGGCACTCGGCGCTCTGTCTCGTCAGGGCTACACCGTCGGTGAGGTGATGGGGCGCTCCACGGCTTCCAGCGCGCCTCGGCGTGGCCTGGACGTCCAAGGCCACGATGTCGTCATCCGGGTCGTCGACCTGCCGCACGGGCGTGGCGGAGCAGGGGTCCTGCGGCGGTTGGCCGATCTGCGCGTGCTGCGACACCCCGGTCTGGTGACTGTGCGGGAGGTGGTCTCCCTGCCCGAGCAGCGGGCGGGAGTCATCATGGACCTCATCGACGGAGCCGGGCTCGATGTGGTCCTGGGGGCTCGGGGAAGACTCAACGTCTCCCACCTGGCCACTCTCCTGGACGTCCTGGGGTCGGCACTGGCCTGTCTCCACGAGCACGGTGCCGCTCACGGGGATGTCTCCGCCGGCAACGTCATGGTCACCACTGACGGTCGTCCGGTCCTTATCGATCTGTTGGGCTCCGTGATGGAGATGGGGACTCAGGACTGTGCTGCTCCCGAGCGGATCGCGGGTGCTCCGGCGTCGGCGGCCTCCGACGTCTATGCCCTCGCTCGCCTTCTGACTGAATGCGCGGGACAGGGTGGCAGTGGGGCCCGGCGGCTGAAGAGCCTTCTGCCCGACGCCCTGGCTGATGACCCGGCCGACCGCCCCAAGGCCCGAGACCTCGCCGCCCGAGCACCCCAGTTGGGGCAGGCCGCTCCCATTGGGCTGCCCGACGGTGCCCGGCTCGCCGCCGGCTCTCTGCGCGCGGCGGCCCGTACACCGACACGCACGGTAGGTTCCAGACTGGGGTCCAGGGCAGGGCCGGGTGTCCTGAGATCGAGGCTGGGGGTGCGAGCTGATACCGGTAGATGTGAGAAGAAGGATCGCGGCACCGTGAGCCGTCCTGGACGGGGTCCTGCGGCCCTGCGCTGGGGGAGAGGGCGACGAGAGGGGAGTGGACGTGCCCGCATCTGGGGGCTAGCGGCTGTGCTGCTGACTGTGGCCTGCCTGGTGGTCTGGGGGCCGGCGAGAGGACTGGCTTCGTTCAGGCCCGCGTGGGCGCTCGGTGCCGCTCCGACGTCCACGACAGGCATGCGGTCAAGCACGTCGGTTGTCTCCGGGGCAACCCCTTCGGCGGTCCTTTCAGCGGGATCATCTCCAGCTGAGTCGGTGAGTGCGCCTCCGACTGTGCCGTCCTCACAGACGGCGCAGAGTGACGGTACGGATATGGTCAGCGTCGTCGTCGCCCTGTCCTCCGCTCGTGACCGTGCGCTGATGGCCGCTGATGCCAGCGCTCTGGCGGCCACCACGGTTCCCGGTTCTCCTGCGGCCGAGGCCGACACCAGGGTGCTTGCCGGCCTGGTCGAATCGGGCGAGCGGGTCGCCGACCTGCAGACCTCCGTGGCCCAGGTGACCGACGTAGCTCTGCCCGGCGACGCGGCCGCGCTCTGGCAAAACGCGCGAGCGGTTCGGGTCACGCTCTCCCAGAGTCCATCGACGCGCTCAGGTGCAGCCGGCACACGGACGGTTCCCGCTTTGGAGCCCCGGCAGGTTGTGCTCATCCTTGTCCCAGAACCCTGGCGCGTTGCCGAGGTCCGAGGGACGGGCTGACTCGGGCTCGCGCGAGCCCGTAGCGTTGAGCTCAGTACGGGTCGGTGAAGATGGAGCTGTAGCCGGCCAGCTCAAGAAGTCGGCGGGTATCGGAGACCATCGCGGCTGAGCCGCAGAGGTAGACGTCCGTGCAGCGAGGCTCGAGCCGGAGGTCGCCGGCGAGCTCGGTGAGAGCGTCGGTGACTCGTCCATGGAACGTGTTCGGCACCTCCTCACGGCTCAGGCAGCGTAGTACCCGCCCGGGCATGGAGGATTCGATCAGGGTTGTCAGGTCCTCGTCCCGGCGGCGGCACCCGAAGAGCAACGTGTCGTGCTCTATGCCGGGGGCCTGAGCGAACATGGCCAGCATGGGGGCGATTCCAGTTCCGGTGGCGATGAACAGCCGGCGTCTGTCCGAGTCGGCGAGCCCGAATCCGCCCAGGGGAAGCTCCACCACTGTGCTCGTGCCCGTGTCCGCGTTCTCGATGAACTGTGATCCTCGGCCGCCTGTTCGGGTGGAGATGAGCAGTCGAAGACGATTGTCCTCCAGCCCTGCGATCGAGTAGTCGCGCCATGCGTTGTCACCCACGTGCAGGCGGGCGAACTGCCCCGGCGCCCACGAGCTGATCTTCCCGTCCAGGCACAGCACCACCTCCCAGACACTGGGCGTCAAACGCCGTTTAGAGGTCAGAACGGCATGGTGCTTGCCCTCCGGCAGTGTGCGGACGTGGTGTGAGCCCGGGGTGGTGGAATCCTTGCGGATAGCGGAGTTGATCATGGTGTAGCCCTGAGGACCAAGTGCCTGGCAGGCTGCGGCTACTCCACCCATCATGGCTCCCATGACGCCGGAGCTCCCGGCGTCCTGCCCGGACAGGAGCAGCCCCGGGATGGCCGTGCGCGGCCCCAGTGGGCCGGACCTGTAGCGCAGCGGAGTGGCGGGCGGACCGTAGAAGGCGCCGGCAGGATGGGCGGTGTAGTGCTCGTAGGTCAGGGGAGTGGCGACCTCCATGTAGTCCACCAGGTCACTCAGGCCTGGTGCCGCGCTCTCTACCAGGTCCAGCATGCCGCGGGCGACGTGCTCCTTGAGGGTGGAGTACTCGGGGCCGCGGTCCCCCTTCGGGTGACCGGCCCACTGCTGGAACGCCGTCGCATCGCAGAAGGAGATGAGCTCGGCGGTGTGCGGGGACTCGCCGGACTTCAGGGAGGGGAAGGAGACGAAGACATCATGGGGACGGCCTTCCAACAGGGAGACGGTGTGCTCCTGGCTATGTTCGTGGTCGAGATCCCGGTTGACCCAGATGTTGCCGCCGCTGAGGCCGATGCTGCGCGGGTCCTCACGCAGACGCAGAAACACAGTGACCGCTGACGTGTTCGTTCCCAGGTTCGCCAGAGTGCGGCGCGCCGGCCCGGTGGCGCGACCGATGTCGCCGGATGTGGGCAACAGGCGGTTGAAAGTGTTGAAGGCGCCGACGGCGGAGATGATGACAGGGGCGCGGTAGATGCGCTCGCGTATCGGAGTCCCCCGGCGGTCCATGACCCGGACCCCAATGGCTGCTCCATTCTCGGTGAGGATCTCCGTGACCTCCTGGGCGACGCGGACGGCTCCTCCTGCCCGCTCGATCCCCTTCTCGAAGGTGCGGGCGATCCGAGCACTGCCACCTCTGGGGAACCATCCTCCCTCAAGGTAGTGGGAGACGATCATCGCGTGCACGGCGAAGGCCGAGCGGGACGGTGGCAGACCGTAGTCTCCCCACTGGCTGGCCAGGACGCCTCTGAGCTCGGGGGAGCGGAAGCGGGCATCCAGGTACGCCTTCGTGGTTCCGGTGGCTGTTCGTCCGCCTGCGCGTTGAACCAGACCAAGGAACGACGCCACCGGCCGGGGAACCATCCCCTGAACGAAGCCCATGGTCGCCCACGCCGTCGCGCGGCGAACATCCTTGAAGTAACGATGAATGGCTCTGGACTCCTGGGGGAATGCGGTGACCAGGTCTCGCTCGTAGCGGTCAGGATCGCTGCTGATGCTCAGGTCGAGGCCCGGGTAGACGAACCGGTCGTAGGCGTCCGGCATACGGTTCCACTCCAGCTCGCCACCGGAGAGGTAGTCGAAGTAGGTGCGGGCCCGGCTTCCGGGGCCGACCTGACCGATGTAGTGCACTCCCACATCCCAGGAGGCGCCGTCCCTCCGGAAGGTGTGAGTGAGTCCACCCGGCTCCGTGTGCCGCTCCAGGACGAGAACCTGTTTGCCGGCGGTACGTGCCAGCAGTCCTGCGCTTGTCAGCCCTCCGATACCCGAGCCGATCACGATGACGTCGTAGGACATGGCTGCTCCTCACGTGGCTAGACAGTGTCAAGTCAGTGTAGTCAGCCTACTAGACAGTGTCTAGAGGTGGTCCTACACTCTTTACATGACCTCTCGATCACTGGCTTCTTCCGGGCGGGGCGGCCGAGACCTGCGCTCCGAGCTGCTGCGAACCAGTCGGGCGCTTCTGAACGAGTCGGGTCCTGGTGCGCTGAGCATGCGGGAGGTGGCTCGGCGTGCCGGGTGCACCCACCAGGCGCCCTACCACTACTTCGCCAACCGGGAGGCTGTCCTGGCGGAGTTGGTGCGTGAGGGCTTCGATGAGCTTGCGGACCGGCTTGCAGCGGCGCGCGAGGGGGTTGGGGATGCGGACCTCCGGGCGATCCTGACGGCCTCGGGGGTCGCCTACGTCGAGTTCGCACTGCGCCATCCCGGGGTCTTCCGGGTGATGTTCCGGCCCGATGTGTGCGATTTCGAGCGCTTTCCGGAGATGGTGCAGGCCGGCGAGCGCGCGCGCAATGAGCTTGCCCGCATGGCGAGATCCATGGTCGGCGGGGAGGCGTCTCTCGAGGTGGAGGTGCTGTTCTGGTCCAGCGTTCATGGTCTGGCCTTGCTGCTGCTCGACGGCCCCTTGGCGGGCGAGTTCGGCTCGATGCAGGAGCGCATCGACTTCGCTCGTGGGGTTGTTGACCTGGTCGGGGTTCCGATCGTCGATGTCTTCCATGAAGATGAGGGGATGGCGTGACGGAGGGCTTGCAGCAGTAGTGGGCTGTCGGTCCGACTGCTCGAACCGGCCGTCTGTGCCGAAGACAGGTAGCAACATAGGTTGACAAGAGAGTGCTGTCAACTTATGTTGCTTACATGGATGCGCTCACTGCGGCCGCCGAGGCCGCTGACACCACTCACCCCGAGGACGGGCTGCGAGCCGTGGCCGCCCTGCGGCGGCTGACGGACGCTCTTGAGCTGGCACAGGTCGAGGCCTCTCTGCGCTCAGGCATGGGGTGGAGCGAGATCGCCTCCCACCTCGGCGTCTCTCGTCAGGCCGTCCACAAGAAGTACGCCAAGCGAGTTCAGCCTGGTCTGGCTCCAAACCGGAGGAGATGACGATGCCCACCGTTAACCACTACCTGACCTGGCTCGGCGCCATGTACTCGGAGGCCGCTCGCCTGCGCCACCGGGAGATCGAGCCGGAGCACATGCTCCTCGGTCTTCTTGCCCAGGGCGGGACGGCAGCGGCCGTCCTGGCGGCCCAGGGCGTGACCCTCGCACGAGCGCGTTCAGCCGTCGATAAGATGGCGGATGCGGATCTTGCGCGTGTGGGTATCAGCGTGTCCGCCTCACTGAGGCCGGCTCCGGTTGCCGTCGATGACCTGGATCAGTACGTCGGTAGCGATATCCCCTTGTCTCAGGCCGCCGCCGATCTCATGAGCACCAGAGGTACCTCCTTCGCGACAAGCGGTCAGGCGCTCCAAGCCCTCATCTCTTCATCTACCGCCTCACCGCAGTCCCGGGTTGTCAGGCTTCTCGTCCACTGCGGTGTCGATCTCGGGCGCCTGCGCACCGAGCTCAGTGAGACGGTGATTGCCAAAACGCCGGCCTCGAGGCGCTACCGGGTGACCGATGAGTACAGCAGTCACGGTTTGGACCGGGTCATCAGTCAGGAACGCTTCGTCTCAGGGCCGATGGCCCACGTGGCCGCCCTGCTCAGCGATCCTGACAGGCTCACCTGGTGGGCCCTGCCTCGAGAACAGCTCGCCGAGGCTCTGTCGGACGGCGCCGTGCAGAGGGTGGAGGGACGTGGTCGAATCGGCTTCATGAGATGGCGGCTGGAGGCGGCCACGCCCGCAAGGATCACCTGGTCGTGCACCGCAGTCTCGGGGCGTCATGACGGGGAGACGGTCTTCGTGAAGGACCTGCACCTAACCGAGGCTCCAGGTGGAACCCGTGTTCGCCTGGTGCTGGCGCATCGCACCTGGGGGCGACTGGGACCATTGCTCTACCGGTTCTCCTGGCGGTGGAACCGTTTGGGGCTGGAGAACACGCTCATTGGCATCGCACGTGCGGCGGCTGAGGACTCGTGAACCGATGACCGGGGCCGGCGCAGTCCTGGGCGTCGTCTCGGTTTCCTGCTGTGAATCTGACACGACGAGCAGGGCCCCGCACCATCACGGTGCGGGGCCCTCTGACGGCTAGCGTGTCGGAACCTGGCTCACAGGCCCAGCTCGCCGCCGAAGTCGCCCTCCTCAAGGCGCTTCTTGACCGTCATGAGGTAACGGGCCGCGTCCGCGCCGTCCACCAGTCGGTGGTCGTAGGACAGGGCCAGGTAGCACACCGAGCGGATGGCGATGACCTCGCCGCCGTCGGCGTCCTTGATGACGCGGGGCTGGCGCTGGATGGCGCCCAGGCCCAGGATCGCGACCTCCGGCTGGTTGATGATCGGGGTGTCGAACAGGGCGCCACCGCTGCCGGTGTTGGTGATCGTGAAGGTCGAGCCGCTGAGCTCATCGGGGTTGACCTTGTTGTCCCGGGTGCGGGCGGCCAGGTCATTGATGCGCTTGGCCAGTCCGGGGATGTTGAGGTCGCCGGCGTTCTTGATCACCGGAACGAGCAGGCCGCGCGGCGTGTCCACCGCGATGCCCACGTGCTCGACGTCGTGGTAGGTGACGTTCTTGCCCTCAATGGAGGCGTTGATCTTCGGGTGGGCCTTGAGGGCCTCCGTGGCCGCCTGGACGAAGAAGGGCAGGAAGGTCAGCTTGGTGCCGTTCTTGGCCAGGAAGTCGTTCTTCGCGCGGGCGCGCAGCGCCGCCACGCGAGTGACATCCACCTCGACGACGGTGGTCAGCTGAGCAGAGGTCTGCAGCGAGTCGATCATGCGCTCGGCGATGACCTGGCGCAGGCGGCTCATCTTCTCCGTGCTGCCGCGCAGGGTCGTGTCCACCTCGGGCTTGGCCGGGGCCGGCTTGCCCGCAGCGGCGGGAGCGGACTCCTGAGAAGCAGGGGCGGCTGCGGCCGCGGCGGCTGCACGAGCCTCCTCTGCGGCCTTGGCCGCGGCCTCCACGTCCTGCTTACGGATACGGCCTCCCACGCCGGTGCCGGTGACGGTGGACAGGTCCACGCCCTTGTCCTTGGCGAGCTTGCGAACGATCGGAGTGACGTAGGAGCCCGTGGCGCCCGAGCTCACCGGTGCGGCGCTTGCAGGAGCGGGGGCCGACGACGCTGCCGGAGTCGGGGCCGGCTCGGCGGCAGGAGCGGGGGCCTCCGGTGTGGCAGCCGGGGCGGATGCTGTCGCTGGAGCGGCCGACGGGGACCCGATGATGGCCAGGACGGTGCCGACCTCGACGGTCTCGTCCTCGGGGACGCGGATCTCCAGCAGGACGCCGGATGCGGGGGAGGGGACCTCGGTGTCCACCTTGTCGGTGGCGACCTCCAGCAGGGGCTCGTCGGCCTCGACGGTGTCACCCACGGCCTTGAGCCAGGAGGAGACCGTCCCCTCGGTGACGGACTCACCCAGAGCCGGCATCTTCACCTCGGTACCTTCGGCCGAGCCCCCGGTCTGGGGGGCGACAGGCTCCGCGGCAGCTGCAGGGGCGGACTCGGGAGCCGCCTGGGCAGCAGGGGCCGGCGTCTCAGCCGCTGGTGCGGGGGCGGCCGGATCCGGAGCCGAACCTGCCTCGGAGGGGTCGCCGATGATGGCCAGGACGGTGCCGACCTCGACGGTCTCGTCCTCGGGGACGCGGATCTCCAGCAGGACGCCGGATGCGGGGGAGGGGACCTCGGTGTCCACCTTGTCGGTGGCGACCTCCAGCAGGGGCTCGTCGGCCTCGACGGTGTCACCCACGGCCTTGAGCCAGGAGGAGACCGTCCCCTCGGTGACGGACTCACCCAGAGCGGGCATCTTCACGGACTCTGACATTGCTGTCTTCCTTACTCTCGTCTAGCTGGATCAGCCGTGGTTGTGCAGCGGCTTGCCGGCGAGGGCCATGGCGGCCTCGCCGAGGGTCTCGTTCTGGGTGGGGTGGGCGTGGACCAGGGAGGCAACGTCGTTGGCGTCCGCCTCCCAGGACACCATCAGCTGGCCCTCTCCGACCTGCTCCCCCATACGGGCGCCGATGGCGTGGAAGCCCAGGATGGGGCCGTCCTTGAGGGAGACGAGCTTGACGAAGCCCTGGGTCCCCAGGATCTGGCTCTTGGCGTTGCCGGCCACATTGAACTCGGCCGTGGTGACGTTGTCCTTGCCGTGGATCTCGGCGGCCTTGGCCTCGGACAGACCCACCGAGGCGATCTCGGGCTCGCAGAAGGTGACTTTGGGGACCAGGACGTCGTCGACCGGGGTGGGGTCCAGGCCCGCGATCCTCTCAGCCACGACGATGCCCTGGGCGAAGCCGCGGTGGGCGAGTTGGACACCGGGGACGATGTCGCCTACGGCCCACACACCGGGGACATTGGTGCGGCCGTACTCGTCGGCCAGGACGAAGCCGCGGTCCATGGCGACCCCGACCTCCTCGTAGCCCAGGTTGGCGGTCGCCGGTCCACGGCCCACGGCGATGAGTAGGACCTCGGCCTCGTGGGTCTTGCCGTCCTGGGTGCGCACGGTCACCCCGCCGTCGTGGCGCTCGACCGACTCGAACATCGTGTTGGTGCGGAAGGTGATCTTGCGCTTGCGGAAGGCGCGCTCGAGCTGCTTGGAGATCGCCTCGTCCTCGTTGGGGACCAGGTGAGGGAGCCCCTCGATGATGGTGACCTGGCTGCCCATGGAGGCCCAGGCCGAGGCGAACTCCACCCCGATGACGCCGCCGCCCAGAATCACTGCCGAGGCGGGGACGTGGTCCATCTCCAGGGCCTCCTCGGAGGTGATGACGCCTCCGGAGATCTCCTGCCCGATGGTCTTGGAGTAGGAGCCGGAGGCGAGGATCACGTTGCGGCCGGTGATGCGGCGACCGTCAACGTCGACGGCGTCGGCAGCAACCAGGCGTCCCCAGCCCTGGATCAGGTCGATGCCCCGTGAGGAGACCAGGCCCTCAAGTCCCTTGTGCATCCGCGAGACGATACTGTTCTTGTACTTCTGGACGCCCGGCATGTCCACGCCCTCGAAGGCGGCCTTGATCCCCACTGCGGCAGCCTCGCGCACGGCATCGGCGGTCTCGGCGGCGTGCAGCAGGGCCTTGGTGGGTACGCAGCCGCGGTGGAGACAGGTGCCCCCTAGCTTGTCGGCCTCGATGAGGGCGACCTTGAGGCCCAGCTGGGCGCCGCGCAGGGCGGCGGCGTAGCCCCCTGATCCCGCACCCAGAATGACCATGTCGTAGACGGTCTCTGTCACGAACTCACTCCTTGTTGGTTGGTCACGACGCCCTTGCGGGGCGGCTCGGCACGGGGCCATTGTTCCACCTGAGGAGTGGGTGCAGGAGTCAGCGGGGTTGCCGTTTAGGGACTAGGGTCCTGAAAATGCGGTGATACATATCACTGTACGTGGGTTGGTGTCAGTGACCTGCTTTGACGGACCGCAGTGAAGGCTCACACGGAGCCCGGTTGTGCTACCGCGGAGCCTCGCCATCAGTCCTCCGGCCACTCATGGAAGGACGCCGACCTCGGCGGACAGCGAACGGAGCAGCTCCACCAGGGTCGAGACCCCCATCCCGGTACCTCCTGTGGGCGTCAGCCCCCAGGGCGAGGAGTCATTGTAGGCGGGTCCGGCAATGTCGAGGTGCGCCCACGGCCTGCGACCGACGAACTCGCGCAGGAACAGTCCCGCCGACAGCATCCCGCCGGCCCGAGAACCGACCTTGGTGTTGCGCAGGTCCGCGAATGGGGAGTCCAGGGTCGCGCGCAGGTGAGCGGGCAGCGGCATCGGCCAGAAGGACTCTCCCGCTCGCTGGGCGGCGGCCACGACCTCCTCGCGAAGCTCCGGTGTGCCCATGACCGCCGCCACATGGTCACCTAGGGCAACGATTTGTGCTCCGGTCAAGGTGGCCACGTCCAGGACGGCGTCGGGTTCCTCCGTGACGGCTCGGGCCAGGGCGTCAGCCATGACCAGACGACCCTCAGCATCGGTATTGGTGACCTCCACGGTGGTGCCGTCGAACATCGTGATGATGTCACTGGGGCGCTGGGCGTCGGCGCCCGGCATGTTCTCGGCCAGCGCCAGCCAGGCGGTCACTCGGATCGGCAACGTGAGGCGAGCGGCCGCAACGACGGCGCCCAATACCGTGGCCGCGCCGGCCATGTCGGACTTCATCTCCGGCATGGAGGCGGCCGGTTTGAGGGACAGGCCGCCGGAGTCGAAGGTGATGCCCTTGCCGATGAGCGCCACGTGTTTGGGGCGGGCCGCCTCGCTGTCGTCCTCCGACCGGATCCCGCTCGTGTTCTCGCCGTTCTGCGAAGGAACCCATTCCAAGCGAACGAGGCGTGCCGGGTGCACCGAGCCTTGGGCGACTCCAAGGATCCCGCCGAATCCCTGCTCGACCAGCATCGGGGTGTCCCACACCTCGACCGTGATCCCGGCCTCCTGTCCGGCTGAACATGCCCTCTCCGCGAACACCTCCGGGGTCAGGCGATTGGGGGGCTCGTTGACGAGGTCGCGGGTCAGGGTCGTGGCCTCCACCAGCGCCAGGGCGTCGGACAAGACCGCTTTCCCCTCCGGTGTATCGGACAGGGATGAGACGATGAAGATGCTCTTCAGGGCGGGAGCCTCCTCCGAGGAGGACGCGCGCGCTGGTCGGTCGTCGTTCCTCGCGGCCTTCCAGGAGTAGGTGCCCAGGGCCGCTCCGTGCGCAACAGCGGCCAGCTGTGCCTCGGAGAGGGATGGTAGCGCCAGGATCGCGGAATCGGTTCCGGCCAGCGCCCGGGTGGCGCGCCCGGCGGCCCGACGCAGTAGTCCCGTCTGGTCATACCCCAGAGCGGCCTCGTCGTCGGTGATGATGGCAAGGGGATCCGTGTCGGCCCACCCCGAACCGACACCGACGACAAGAATCGTCGCTGGACCGTGGTATGTCGTGGTGCTCACCGATGAGGCGGGCAGACGTACCACGGAGTCCTGAGCACCGGAGAACCCCAGAGAGGGAAGCAGTGCCGCCAGCGCATCGATGTCGAGGCCCTCCAGGGCGGTGCCGGAGGGCGGCCGGAGGCCCTCCAGGAGGATCTCGGGGACGTCGGTCCTGCTCTTGCCCGGCGCGGCCGCCAGGACGAGAGTGCCGGCTACCGGCACGGCGTCGACACCTACTCGGTCGTTTGCTTGTTCTTCAGCGGCCTTCTGCGCCTGGGTGGCACCCTTGACGGTGTCAGCGCCCTGCTCGGACTGCGCGGGCCCGGCCTCCGGTGAGTCGATCTCGTCCTGTGCGCCGATAGTGTCGGGTTCCCGGGGGTCACCGATAGTGTCGACCTCGGTCTGCCTGGTGAGGTCGGTATCCTTACAGCCATCGTTCACCGAGGTGTGCGCGTTCAAGGATCTTGTCAACTTAATGGTGCTCACGTTGTGAATAGTAACGTTGCGGCATCGGTTAGAGGCTGAGCCGGCACCTCGCGTGCCGGAGGCAATCATGTGCATGATGTGGAAAGGTCGTTCCCATGGACGAGCACTCATCGGTGAGGACGGTGCAGGACACCCGTCGCCCCGCTTACGGCTGGGGACGCATCCTGGTCGGCGTCTTCGCCGTCTTTGGTGCGATTGTCCTTGTTCCGTCCATGATCTCGCTGGTGCGTAGCCCCGATGAGGCTCCTGCAGTCCGGTCCTTCAATCTCTTGGGAGGGGGGCTGTACATCCTCCTTGCCGTCTGCGTGGCCCACAACGGACGCCGGATGCGCAACATCGGTTGGATGTGCCTGGGCGCGCTGGCCACCATGGCCGTGCTCATCGGGGTGCTGACCTTGAGCGACGCCTCCACCCCCACCGCCGATCTCGGAGTGTCGGTGTGGGCGTACTGGGGCCGGTCAAGGTGGTACCTGCCGACGGTCCTGCCGGCGGTGGCCGCCGCCTGGATGTGGATGTCTGACCCACGGCGCATCGTGGTCAACGCCGAGCGCATCACTGAGCTGTCTGACACCCTGACCGAGAGCCTCACCGAAAAGGCTCGTGCCGTTCAAGAGGGCCGTGCTCTGAAGAGCTCCAGAGGCGATGATCAGGAATTCGGAACCGCGTCCGCCTCGGATCGCAGTGAGGAGCAATGAGGAACGGGCAGCGACTGGTGGTCGGAGGTGAACGGGGTCACTGGCGCCGTGGACGGCGGACGCTATGCGAGCTGAGTCGACCGAACCGGCTGATCCGGCGTCGGGGAACAGGACGCGAGTACCACCTGTCCTGCAGTCGGGAGCCCAGTGAGGTGTACGCCGCGGCTGCAGCGCGGGCACTGGCCTGGACCTCGTAGATCCTGTCGACGACGGTCCGCTGACTCACCCAGCCCACCAGCCGCCGGCCGTCGCAACCTGATGCTCGGGCGACCACCGGCAGCCCCTCAAGAGGGGTCCTGGTCAGGGCCTCGAGCACGTCGGTGGCCTCGGCCTCGCAGTTCAGGTGATCGGGGACCAAGGGCAGATCCGCTGCTGTCAAGCTCGGTCGGGAGGCGTCACCGGTGTCGGTGGTGTCGATTCCTCCCCTCAGGAGCACGTCGGTGAGCTGGGTCATCGTCACACATCCGAGCAGTTCATCCATTGGCAGAAGATCGTTGTCGGTGCTGGCTCCGGCGTCATCGGAGGTCGGATCCGGGGGATCGCTGTGAGCGTTGCTGCCGGAGTCGTCCGCCACCCGGACCACGGGTAGGACTGAAGCACCGTATCGGATCATGAGAGCGGCCGCCTCGTGCACCGTCGTCGTGGCCTCGATCGTCGCGGGCGGGGTCACCATGAGCTGGGAGGCCCGGGCACGGCCCAGGAGAGTGGCGGTCATCGGGTCCTCGACGTCCTCTCCTCGACGGCGCAGCTCCTCGGTGAACAAGGTGCCCCGTGACAGGAAGCGGCTGGCGAAGGTGGCCAGCACTGTGGCCAGCATGAGGGGCAGCAGCAGCGCGTGCTGGCTGGTCATCTCAATGATGAGCAGGACGGCTGTCATCGGGGCTCGAGCGGCACCGGCGAAGACCGCCCCCATACCGATCACCCCGAAGACTCCGGCCGCCGGGGTATAGCTGGGAGCCACCAGCGTCCCGAAGGCAGCTCCGAGCGTCCCGCCGATGAACAGTGATGGTGCGAAGACTCCACCGACGAAGCCCATCCCCAGCGTCAGCGAGGTGGCCAGCATCTTGCCCGCGCACAGTACCAACAGCAGCACCAGGGTGTAGCGCCCTGCCAGCGCCCGGTTGAGCGCCGCCGAGGACTCCCCGTACATCTCCGGCAGGACAATCAGTATGCCGCCCACTGCCAGGCCTCCGATACCGGGGCGTGCCCAGATCGGGACGCCCAACCGTTGCCAGGTGCGGGTCAGAGTATCCAGTACGATGAAACGAAGACGCATGAAGCCGATGCCGACGCATCCGCCAACCGCGCCCAGGAGGGCGACCCAACCGAGTTGGGCGTCCCCGGACAGGTCCAGGTAAGGAAGCGACAAGGACAGAGTCGTCCCCAGAAGGTGATGCGACAAAACCGTCGAGGCCACACAGGCCAGGACAATGACGATGAAGGCGTCGGCGCTGAAGCCCATGAGGACGACTTCCAGGGCGAAGAAGGCTCCTGCCAGCGGAGCGTTGAAGGCCGCGGCGATCCCGGCAGCGGTGCCGGCGGCCGCCAGGTGACGCACCGGGAGCCTCGGTAGGCGCAGTCCTCGCCCGATGAGGTTCGCCGTCGAGGCGCCCAGTTCGGCGATCGGTCCCTCCGGGCCCACTGAGCCGCCGCCGCCGATCGTCAGGGCCGACGACGTTGTCATGGCCAGAGCCGGCAGCGGTGCCATCGTGCCGTCACTGTGGCGCGTCGACCAGATGACGCCGGCCACCCCGTGGCCGGTGGGCGTATTCCCCAGCCGGGACATGACAGGCCCCACGATGATTCCCGAGACCACCGGGGCCACCATGACGAACCAGGTGCCGAGCGCTGCAAGCGACCCGACCGAGGGCCCCATTGACTCCGTGTAGTCGTCGGCACCACTGAGCAATTGGGACCAGGCGTCGATCCCCAGCCGGAACAGCACGGCGCCAAGTCCGGAGGCCAGCCCCACTACCACCGCCAGGATGTAGAGCCCGAAACGATGATGACGGAAGAGACTGCCCATACGCCTTGACAGAGGCTGGGACAGACTCCTCCAGGCGCGTTTCATCAGCGCAGATTCTCCACCTTGACCATGAAGGTGTCCTCCTCGCCACGCTGCTCGGACTCGGAGCCGGCCGCGCCGATGTTCCACACCTGGCGATAGAAGCTCAGCTCAGCCTCGTAACGGCGCCGGATATTCGCCGCCAGACGGAAGCCGTGGCCCTCACCCTGGAAGATCTCCAGGGCGACCGGTGCTCCGGCCGCCTTGAGTGCCTCGTACATGGCGGTGGCCTGCTCGGCCGGGACGATCGGGTCCTCTGAACCCTGGATGAGCAGCAGCGGCACACTGATGTCCTCGATGCGGTTGATAGGGCTGCGCTCGTCGAGAACCGGGGCGTCAATGTCCTGGGTGCCCATGAGCTGGCCGATGTAGTGCGACTCGAACTTGTGGGTAGTACGTACCAGTCGCCTGAGATCAGTCACTCCGAAGCAGGAGCTGGCCGCAGTGAACACTGTGGAGCGAGTGATGGCCGACAGCACTGTGAAACCTCCAGCCGATCCACCACGGATCGCGATGCGGCGCGGATCCACGAGCTCGGCGTCCACCAGGTGCTGGGCTCCGCTGACACAGTCGTCAACGTCGTAGACGCCCCACTTGCCCTCCAGAGCCTTGCGGTAGCCCGTTCCGTAACCCATGGAGCCGCGGTAGTTGACGTCGAGGTAGGCGAAGCCCCGGCTGGTCCAGTACTGGATGCGCAGGTCGTAGCCGGGCACGGCTGTCGCCGTCGGGCCGCCGTGGACGTTGACGATGAGCGGCGGCAACTCGTCCTCGCCGCCCTCGTAGGCGGCCGACGTCGGAGGGTAGTAGAAGCCGTGAGCCGTCGCGCCGTCACTCGTGGGCCAGGAGACCGGGTCGGGGAAGGACACCCCGACGCCCTCGGGCTCGAACTCGCCCGAGCCGCGCAGCACCTGCACCGTGCCGTTCTTGACCTCAACGATGCTGGGCATCGCCATCTCGTTGGAGGCCAGCATGACGACGCGACCGGCGCTGGAGGCCACGTTGCCGATCGGCTGCCAGCCCACATTCCACTCCTCGAGCTCGCCGTTGGCGAGCCTGATGGTCCCCAGGTGCGACACCGCGTCCCGGGCCCAGGAGGTGATGATGTGCTCGGCGTCGAGCACGTCGAAGGAGTGCGGACCCAGCTGCCAGGCGGGGTTGGTGAAGGTGGCCTCGGCCGGGTGCAGTGGTCGGGTTCGCAGTTTCTCCGACCAGGCCGGGCGGTTGGTGCCCCGCACCGGGAAGCCCTCGGTGCGGTAGAGGTTCCAGAAGCCCGAGGCGTTCGATCCGTGAACCAGCTCGCACTCCTCGGTCCAGCGCGGCTCGGAGACCGAGTGCCCGTCCCCGCCATCCACCAGGGCCTGTTCCCCGATCGACCCGTCCGGGCCCAGGTCACCCACGTGCAGGGAGGCGTTGTCCCACGGCATCCCCGGGTGGTCCCAGGTGATCCAGGCCAGGTGCTCGCCGTCGGGGGACAGCGTTGGGGCGACGACGAAGTCCGTCCCCGACACCAGCGTGCGCACGCGCGAGTCGTCGCGGGCCGCCGAACCGTCTAGGGGAATCGCCACCAGGGTGTTGACAGCCTCGCCCTCGCCGCGGTGGTCCTCGCGGACGGCGTAGACCAGGCCCCTGCCCGTGTCGATCTCCAGGTCGCCGTGACGCACGTCCCCGTAGATCGTCAGCGGGACCAGGCCGCGCAGGCGATGGGCCACGTCATACCGGTACAGGCGCCCGTCCCCGGCGTGGGAGACCACGATGATCCCTCCGTCGACCGCATAGGCCTTCCCGCCGTACTCGTGTACCCGGGTGCGCACGTCGACCAGCTCGTCGGCCGGTGTCAGCGGAAGCACCTCACCAGTCTGCCCGTCGCCGTCACGGCGCAGCAGGACATTGCGCCCGGCCTGCGAGGCGCGCTGTTCCACCCAGTAGGTGTCGCCGCCATCGACGCGGACCTGCGAGAGCAGGACCGTACGGGTCGTGATCGTGCCTGGAGTAATGGGCGAGGGCCAGGTGCCGAAAGGGGCTGTGGTGCTCATGGTTCCTCCTGGAGGGCTGTCCTGAGGGCGATCGGGCGTTCGGGAGCGACGCCGTGGACCGGCGGGCGCGAACGGTTCCGACGGTCAGGGGATACAGTACGTGCTTATCCGTGACCAGCGTGACACGTGACCGTGAGCGGGCCGGGGCGGCCCTATGCTGAGGATTGCCCCCGGGGCGCCCTGGACTGTCCGAGACCGTCGTAAGGCGGCGATCTCGGAACAATATCGCCATAGAGGCATCTCCGCCGGTACAACGGCTACTCTTTCCCGGGTGCCGCGCCGGCGCCCTCGCCAACCTGGTCGTCAACGACGCAGCGCCAGCGCCGCACGGACGACCCGCCATCATCACCTTCACCTTCGACAAGGAGGCGCACCGTGCCAGCAGCTGAGCATACTGGTCGGCCCGCCGAACAGGCCGGCGGAGCGCTCCTGCCCTCTGTGCGAAAGCCCGCCGACCTCAATCGTCTCACCAGCGACGAGCTGGTGGCGCTCGCCGCGGAGATCCGCCGCCACCTCGTTGCCTCCGTCGCCCGCACCGGCGGTCATCTGGGTCCCAACCTCGGCGTCGTCGAGCTGACGATCGCCCTGCACCGGACCTTCCGCTCGCCACGAGACACCATCGTCTTCGATACCGGTCACCAGGCCTACGTCCACAAGCTGCTCACCGGTCGTCAGGACTTCTCCCAACTGCGCGAGCGAGATGGGCTGTCGGGCTACCCGTCACGGGCGGAGTCCGTCCACGATGTTGTGGAGAACTCCCACGCCTCCACCTCGCTGTCATGGGCGGACGGAATCGCCCGCGCCAACCACCTTCAGGGCCACGATGAGCGTCATGTCGTTGCCGTCATCGGCGACGGTGCCATGACCGGGGGTATGGCCTGGGAGGCGCTGAACAACATCGCCGACTCCGCTGACAAGCACCTGGTCATCGTCGTCAACGATAACGGCCGCTCCTATGCCCCCACCATCGGTGGGCTGGCCCATCACCTCGACGCGCTGCGTACCAACCCCGGCTACGAACGCGTTCTGTCCGGGGTCAAGCGGACCCTGCTGTCCCAGGGGGCGCCTGGTCGAGCCGCCTTCGACGCCCTGCACGGTCTCAAACGGGGACTCAAGGACGTCCTGGTCCCCTCGGCGTTCTTCGAGGATCTAGGGGTCAAGTACACCGGCCCGGTCGACGGCCACGACATCACCGCCCTCGAGTTCGCTCTCACCCGGGCTCGTGAGTACGCGGAGCCGGTGATCGTCCACGTCATCACCGAGAAGGGACGGGGGTACACCCCGGCCGAGGAGGATCACGCCGACCGCTTCCACGCCGTCGGGCGCATTCACCCTGAGACGGGTTTACCGGTGGTGCCCTCGCGGTTCGGTTGGACAGCCGTCGTCGCCGAGGAGTTGGTGGAGCTGGCTCGCGATGATGAACGGATCATCGGCATCACCGCGGCCATGCAGCAGCCGGTCGGTTTACAGCCACTTGCCGACACCCTGCCCGAGCGCGTCATCGATGTCGGTATCGCCGAGCAGCACGCGCTCGCCTTCGCTGCTGGGCTCGCCTTCGCCGGGATGCGCCCGGTGATCGCTCTGTACGCCACCTTCCTCAACCGCGCCTTCGACCAGGTCCTCATGGATGTCGGTCTGCACCGGGCGGGCGTCACGATCCTGCTGGACCGGGCCGGCATCACCGGCACGGACGGAGCCAGCCATAACGGCATGTGGGACATGGCCTTGCTGGCTCATGTTCCGGGCTTGCACCTGGCGGCGCCCCGAGACGAGGCGACGTTGCGTCAGGCGCTGAAAGTGGCGATTGGTGCCGACGACGTCCCGACCGTGGTGCGCTACCCCAAGGGTTCCCTGCCCGCCGCCTTGCCCGCCCTGCGTACCATGGGGGAGGAGGACGGGATGTTCTGTGCGGTGGACGTCCTGCTGGACACGCTCGGCGCTGCTGCCGAGATCACGGACGCTCGGGAGGAGGCCGGAGCGCTGCTACTGGTCGGAGTGGGCGTGATGGCCTCCGCGACTCTAGAGGCCGGCCGATGTCTGGCCATGGAGGGACTGGCGGTGCGGGTGGTCTCCCCACGCTGGCCGGTGCCCGTGCCTGCGGCACTGGTGGAGATGGTGCGTCACTGTCGGGGGGCGCTCGTGGTGGAGGACGGACTCGTCGACGGTGGGGTCGGCTCCCAGTTGCGTGACGCCGTCGAGGATGCGGCACTGGCCGACGGCACCGGGATCGTTCCACGGGTGATGCGCCTGGGCGTGCCGCGTCGTTTCCTGCCCACGGCGGACCGTGAGGAGCTGTTGGCCGAATTCGGCATGGATTCGGATGGGATCTGCGCGGTGGCACGACGGCTTGCGGGGCGGACGAAGGTCTGAGCCCCATGAGGCTCGGCGCCCCAGACGTCGTCTACGTCCTGAGACTCCGTAGGCACGTGCCGCCCGTCGGACACGCCCTCACGATCGTGGTCGACGGTCGGCCCGGTGAACGTGCTCGAGACCGTGTCGCCGACATCGCCGGGACTGTCGTCACCGGTATCCCGATCCGGGACCTTGGGGCCGACTAAGCGTTCCGAGACGGTGCTCGGCGCCTCCCGGACCGCTCATCCGTGGTGGCGTGACCGATGAAGATTGGGACGCCCGTCCTAATTGACTCAGCAGTCCCGGAATCTGGAGGTGTGCCCGGACTCGCTGGATGTTGTCTGAGGAAGAGCCGCATTGTCGTCAGGTGGAGAACGTTTTTCTGAACAGCAGATAGAAGGACTTATGTCCCAGATTGGATTGATGCCGATTGGCCTGTGAGTCATCACACCGGCGCTTCTTGGGACTAGTGGCCCACAAGGCATTCTCGGAGTTCTATTCTGAGGACGACGGCGCGCCGATGTGCCGCCTCGCCTCACAAGGGCGACAGCAACCGGGTGGCTCTCCGGTCACCCACACGAGGAGGGCACGGATGACCACTGAGGTCACAACATCTGC
>ERZ773075.534-NODE-534-length-28482-cov-41.973_pt1 | contig 28482 bp, 20 predicted proteins | sample MGYA00580614_ERZ773075 | MGnify/ENA primary metagenome ERZ773075 (study PRJEB29015, sample SAMEA2738021) | human oral metagenome | biome: human oral; feature: human-associated habitat; material: dental | place: China | collected 2043 ...
ACGACCGCTGGTTCCTCGACGCCATCTGCACCAATGTGTGGGAGGTCGTCCCCGGTGCGGATCCGGGCGGCGGACGGCCGCAGGTCGCCGGGCGGGTCGAGACCTACGACGGCGGTTACGCCGCCTACGTGCTGGCCCGCGCCGAGCGGGCCAGACGGGCCGCCGTCGCCGCCGCCAAGCGCGAGAACCTGCTGCGCAAGGAGCTCGCATGGCTGCGCCGCGGGGCGCCCGCGCGCACGTCCAAGCCGCGGTTCCGCATCGATGCCGCGGAGGCCCTCATCGCCGACGTGCCGCCTCCCCGGGACTCCGTCGAGCTCGTGGCCATGGCCTCGTCCCGTCTGGGCAAGAAGGTCATCGATCTGGAGGACGTCACGGTCCGCTACCCCGGCCCCGCGGGCGAGGGGGTCACCGAGGTGCTCCGCCACGTGACCTGGCGTCTGGCGCCGGGCGAGCGCGTCGGCGTCATCGGCGTCAACGGCGCGGGCAAGACCACCCTCCTGCGAGTGCTCGACGGCTCGCTCGCGCCCGCCGGAGGGCGCGTCGTGCGCGGCAGGACCGTGTCCGTGGCCGCCCTGTCCCAGTCCACCCACGAGCTGGACCCCCTGGCGGACAAGCGCGTGGTCGAGGCCGTGGCCATGGTCGGCGAGCACGTGAGCGTGGGGGGCAGGGAGCTGACCGCCGCCCAGCTCGTGGAGCGCCTCGGCTTCACCCGGCAGCGCGCCTGGACCCGGGTGGGGGAGATCAGCGGAGGGGAGCGGCGGCGCCTCCAGCTGCTGCGCCTGCTCATGACCGAGCCCAACGTGCTGCTCCTGGACGAGCCCACCAACGACCTGGACACCGACACGCTCGCCGCCGTCGAGGACATCCTCGACTCCTTCCCCGGCACTCTCGTCGTCGTCTCCCACGACCGCTACCTGCTCGAGCGGGTCACCGACCACCAGGTCGCCCTTCTGGGCGACGGCGCCCTGCGCGATCTGCCCGGCGGCGTCGAGCAGTACCTCCGTCTGCGGCGTGAGGCCGTCGTGAATAACGATGCGGCGGAGGGGCGCGGCGGCGCGTCGGGCTCCCGCGCCCGGGGCGGCGGAGCCGCTGCCGGATCCGCCGGGACCGTTGCGGGAGCGGGGGATGGCCGGGCGCTGAGCGGGGCCGGACGACGGGAGGCGCAGAAGAGTCTGGCCCGCATCGAGCGGCGTCTCGAACGGGCCGGGCGGGCAGTCGATGCCCTGCACGCTCGCCTGGAGGCCGCCTCGGCCGATCCTGCGCGCCTTGGCGAGCTCGCCGAGCTGGGCAGGGAGCTCGCCGCCGCGGAGGACGCGCGCTCCGAGCTCGAGACGGCGTGGCTGGAGACGGCCGAGGAGTTGCAACCATGACTCGCGGATCCGAGCGCGCGGCCGTCGTCCCCGGGATCGACCTGGTCAAGCCCGTCCTGGCATTGCTGGTCATATGGATCCACACCGCGCCCCTCGCCAGGATCGCCCCGACCGTCAACACCTATGTCACCGCCGGTGCGGCTCGTCTGGCGGTCCCGCTGTACCTGGCGATCTCCGGCTACCTCCTCTTCCGCAGGCCGAACCCCCCGGTGCGCCGCCAGTTGCGGCGCGTGCTCGAGCTCTACCTCATATGGCTGGTGCTCTACCTGCCCGTCATCGTCCCCGACCAGCTCTCCGAGGGCCTGCAGGGGCCCGTTCACCTGGTGAGGCTCATCCTCACCGGTGGGATGACGCACCTGTGGTACCTGCCCTCCGTGATCATCGGGATCGTCGTGGTCTCCGCGGGGCTGAGGGTGACGACTCCGGGGCGGCTGCTGGTCGCGCTGGCCTGCCTCAGCGCCGTCGGGACGCTGGCCTACGGGGCCATGGGCACGGGAGCGCTGTCGGACGGAGGCGGTCAGGGCGTCGTCGTGCACCTCCTGGCGGGGCTCGACGAGCTCAGCCTCGCCCCGCGCGACGGCATCTTCACCGGTGCCTGCTACGTCGCCGTCGGCGCATGGGTGGGGCGCACCGGCGGGTGGCGGCCCCGCACGGCCGTCGCCGTTGCCACGACGGGATGGATCGCCATGCTCGCCGAGGCCGCCCTGAGGCGACGGGCGGACTTCGGCTCCGACCTGGCGGATCCGGTCTCCACCTGCTACCTGAGCGCGCTGGTGCTCGTCCCGGCGCTGCTCTGCCTGCTGGTGGCCCGCACCCTGCCGGCCCCGCTGCCCGGGCAGGTGATGGCCCGTCACACGGGCAGCCTGGTGTACTTCGTCCACTACGGGGTGCTGCTCGCCCTCGGCGCGGACCTGGCGCACAGTGCCGGATCGATCCGCTCGGTGCTCGTCGTCCTGATCTCCTTCGGCCTGAGCGCGGCCCTGGTGCGGGCCTCCCGGCTGCGCGGGCTGGGCCTGCTCAAACGGCTGTACTGAGCCCTCCCGGATCTCTCACTCTCCTCCCGGGCCCCGAGCCCTGCCCTACCGGGCCGCCTCCTGGGCGGGGGCGCGCAGGACGGGCGCCGGCTCCATCGCCCGCAGGCCGTTCCAGGCGAGGTTGACCATGTGGGAGGCCACCTTCTCCTTGCTCATGGTCCGGTTCTCCAGCCACCACTGCGCGGGCATGGCCACGATCCCCACCAGCATCTGGGCGTACAGCGGAGCGGTCCGCGGGTCGATGCCGTGGTCGGAGAACTGCGAGGCCAGAAGGCCCGAGACCTGGATGGCGACGTCGGCCAGGAAGGTGGAGTAGGTTCCCGAGGCCCGATCGTTGCCGCTGGAGAGGATCCTGAAGCCGTCGGGGGAGTCTTCGATGTAGGTCAGCAGTGCCAGCGCCGCCCGCTCCACGGTGACCGAGGCGGAGGACGACGATCCCAGCGCCCGGGTGATCGTCGTCGAGATGGTGGTGAGCTCGCGGTCGACGATCACGGCGTACAGACCCTCCTTGCCGCCGAAGTGCTCGTAGACCACGGGCTTGGAGACCTTCGCCCGGGAGGCGATCTCCTCGATGCTCGTGCCGTCGAAACCCTTTGTGGCGAACAGGCCGCGCGCCACCTCGATGAGCTGCTCGCGCCGCTCTCCCGCGCTCATGCGGGTCCGTTTGCTCCCCTTGCCGGACATGGGGACATCATGCCGCGCGCGGGGCGCCCGCGCCGCGGCGAGCGCGCGTGACGAGACCCGCATGGCCGGGATGCCCCGGCTCGCCCGGCGCCGTCGGGTTCTCGCCGATCATGCGCTCGTGAGACACTGGCGCCCGGTCGCGCGACCGGGAGAGCCCGGGCGCGGCGTTCCGCCCTGGTGTAGCGGCAGCACGCAGGCCTTTGGAGCCTTGAGGCCCGGGTTCGAATCCTGGGGGCGGAACCGCGGGCGGGCGGCGCTACGACGACACGCGGTGCCGGCTCCCGCCGCGAGCGACGTAGGATGACGGTGTGCACTCGTCGTGCTGCGTCGGGTGCATCCCGCGATCACCAGCGAGAAGAGGACTCGTGGCTTCCACCGCACCCGTCGCCGTCGTCATCATGGCCGCAGGCAAGGGCACCCGCATGCGCTCGGCCGTTCCAAAGGTGCTGCACACCATCGGCGGGCGCAGTCTCCTCGACCACGCCGTCGCCGCCGCCCGCGGCCTGCGCCCCGATCATCTCGTCGTCGTCGTGCGCCACGAGCGCGACGCCGTCGTCGCCCACCTGTCCGAGGTCGCACCCGATGCGGTGGCCGCGGACCAGGACGAGACGCCGGGCACCGGTCGTGCCGTCGCCTGCGGCCTCGCCTCGCTGCCGGAGGATCTCGCAGGGCCGGTCGTGGTGACCAGCGGGGACGTGCCGCTGCTGGACACCGCCACCCTTCGGGCTCTGCTCGCCCAGCACGTCGAACGCGGCGACGCCGTGACCCTGCTGACCACCGTCCTGGACGACCCCACCGGCTACGGCCGGGTCGTGCGCGAGGCCGACGGCACCGTGTCGGCCATCGTCGAGCAGCGCGATGCCAGCCCCGAGCAGCGCGCCATCACGGAGATCAATGCCGGCGTCTACGTCTTCGACGCCGCTCATCTGCGCCGGGCCCTGGCCGCGCTGGGCACGGACAACGACCAGGGTGAGGTCTACCTCACCGACGTGGTCGCAGACGCCCGCACCGCGGGCCTGCCCGTGTCGGCCCTGGTCGTCGCCGACCACTGGCTCGTGGAGGGCTGCAACGATCGTGCTCAGCTCGCCGAGCTCGGCGCGGAGCTGAACCGCCGCACGCTGGAGCGCTGGATGGGGACGGGAGTCGGCGTGGTCGATCCGGCCGGCACCTGGGTGGACGTGTCCGTCGAGCTCGCTCGGGACGTGGTCCTCGAGCCCGGGGTCCTGCTGCGCGGCGCGACCCGCATCGGCGAGGGCGCCCGCGTGGGCGCCTACGCCATCCTGACCGACGTCGAGATCCCTGCCGGTGCGGTCGTCGCGCCCTTCAGCCAGCTCGACGGCGATGCTCCCGCGGGGCACTGAGACGAGCGCGGCGACCACCGCGCTCACCACCGAGGGCCTCACCGGCCGTCAGAGAGGAATCACGTCATGACGGGCATTATCACCAGCGGTGAGAAGCGACTGGTCGTCGTCTCCGGCAGGGCGCACCCCCAGCTGGCCCAGGATGTCGCCATCGAGCTCGGCACGCAGGTGCTGTCGTCGACCGCCTACGACTTCTCCAATGGGGAGACCTACGTCCGCTTCAACGAGTCGGTGCGGGGCTGCGACGTCTTCGTCGTGCAGTCCCACGGCGACCGCGTCAACGACTGGCTCATGGAGCAGTTCATCATGGTCGACGCCCTCAAGCGGGCCTCCGCCAAGCGCATCACCGTGGTCGCGCCCTTCTTCCCGTACGCCCGCCAGGACAAGAAGCACCTGGGCCGCGAGCCCATCTCCGCCCGGCTCGTGGCGGACCTCTACAAGACGGCGGGCGCGGATCGCATCATGAGCATCGATCTGCACTCCTCGCAGGAGCAGGGCTTCTTCGACGGCCCCTGGGATCATCTGTGGGCGCAGCCGGTGCTGGTGGACTACATCCGCCGTCGCATCGACACCTCCAATGCGGCCGTCGTCTCCCCGGACGCCGGCCGCATTCGTGTGGCCGAGCGCTGGGCCAACGCCCTGGGCGGCACACCGCTCGCCTTCGTCCACAAGACGCGGGACATCACCCGGCCGAACGAGTCGGTGGCCAATCGCGTCGTCGGCGCCGTCGAGGGACGCTCCTGCGTGCTGGTCGATGACATGATCGACACCGGTGGCACGATCTCCAAAGCCGTGCAGGTGGTGCTGGACGCGGGAGCCAAGGACGTCATCGTCGCCGCCACGCACGGCGTGCTCTCCGGCCCGGCCGTGGACCGGCTGTCCACCTGCGGGGCCCGCGAGATCGTCGTCACCGACACCCTGCCGATCCCCGACTCCAAACGCTTCGGGTGCCTGACCGTGCTGCCGATCGCACCGCTGCTGGCCCGCGCCATCAAAGCGGTCTTCGACGACGGCTCGGTGACCAGCCTGTTCGACTCCGAGGCGGTCTGAGCCCGCGCATTTGCCAGGTGCTCTGAGCCCGCGCATCCTGCACGGCCTCCTGCACGCCTTGCGCGGTGCGCGTGGCCCGTGCGGTGCGCGTGGGGGGGGCGTGAGCGGAGGCCGCCGGCTCGACGCCCTCGGTCCCGCGCGGTCGTATGTCGGGGCCCGCGGTCGTACTCTGCTGCGCCAGGTCGTACCTTAGGAGGGATCTAAGGTACGACCGCGCGCATGCGGGTACGACCGCGCGCATGCGGGTACGACCGCGCGCATGCGGGTACGACCGCGCGGGCTCCGGTACGACCCGCGCGGGGCCGTCGCGACGACGCGGCGCCGGACGGCTCGGACGGCCCAGCCCGACACGACCGCGGGGACGGGGCGCGCCTTCGGGCCGACGTTGGGCATCGGCCGCGACGTCCCGATCGCGAGGAGCTCTGTCCGCCCCGTCGGTTTCCGTCGTCGAGCTCAGTTCCCTCAACGAGCCGGGTGCATCCGGTTGCATTGCAATTCGGTTACGTGGCATTGCAGTTCAATTACGCATCGCGGTAGCGTGGTAGCACCCCTTAATTCATCCCTTTTTCTCACAAGCAGAAGGGCATTCCATGCACTCTGTTGCCGATCGCTTGGACACGTCGCTCAGCGGGCGCCTGCTCGTGGCCGTCCTCGGGCCCATCGCCCTGGCTCTGACCGTGGTGGTTCCGTCTGTCGCGGTGGGCCTGCCCGGTGGGGCCGGCGTCGAGGAGGGCGCCGCCTCCGCGCACAGCCCCTGGCGGTTCTCCATGAACGGCGATGCCATCGACTCCTCCTCGACGGGCATCACCTGGAGGCTCGGCTTCGGCTCGGACTACGTCAAGGAGCGACTGGCCTCGGGGGAGTCGGCCATCGCCGTTGACGGCAGCACCCGGGACACCATCACCGTCACCGAGACCCTCGGCGACGGCATGAGCCTCGACTCGGACTCGTCCCAGTGGGCCCTCTACGCGCGAAACCCGGCCACCGGCTCCGAGGGCGCCGTCGCCACCACCGGCTCCCGGGAGTCGACGAGCGCCGGCGCCGGTGGCTTCGAGCTCGCCGTGACGACCCGCGGCCAGGTCGCCACCATCGGGGTCACCGGTCCCTTCGCCCCGGCCACCGACTACGAGATCGTCCACCGCACGGGATTCACCTCGCGGACCGGCGGTCCGATCATGGGCGCCCGGTACTCCAACAGAGCCGTTCTCAACGGCTCCGGCGAGGAGGCCAGCGGCGAGCGCAGTTACGTAGAGCCCTTCGAGGCCACCGTCGGGATGGACCCCGGCTTCGGCGGCTTCGGGGTCGTCACGACCCTGACCGGATCGGCCCTCGACGTCGTGCCCGCCAGCACCGTCTTCGATGTCAGGGTCGGCTACGCCCTGCCCGCCGCGGCCGACGCCTACGCCGGTTGGACGGCCCCCGGAACCCTCGGCGACGACGGTCGGAGCGGCTCGACCGTCATGCGGGTCGAGACCGGCAGGTCGAGCATCTTCCCCGGAACCTTCCCCGAGGGCACGACCATCACGCTCAGTGAGGACCTGACCAGCGCCTCCCCGGCCCCCGAGGGCTACAGCTGGGGTTCCCCGAGCTACTCGGTCGACGGCGCCGGGTCTCCGAGCCTGACCATCGGCTCCCGGACCAGCACCACTGTGTCCCTGACGAACCGGGCCTTCAAGACGGCCCTGGGCACCTTCCAGGTCAGGCAGACGGCCTCGGGTGCAGAGGCGGCGGCGAACGCTGCGAATGCCGTGAGCAAGGAGTTCGGCTTCATCTACGACTGCTCCGACGGGCAGTTCGGCGCGGTGACCGTCAGGGGGAACGATGTCGCCGCTCCCGACAAGACCTTCGACGGGGGCACGACCTGCACCGTGAGCGAGGACGAGAAGATGGCGGCTATTGACGGCTACGACCTGGCGGTACCGGAGACGCAGACGGTGACGATCGCGGCGAACCCCTCGCAGCGGGCCACGACGGTCGAGTTCGTCAACGTCTACACGCCGGCGGGGGCGAACTCCATGACGAGCTCCGCGACAGCGGAGACGTCGGCTGGGCCGGCGGAGGCCTCTGCGAGCCCCGCGGATCCGGCGATCGCCTCGGGGGCGGGCGCGGAGCCGCGCGCGCAGGCGGCCGCGGGTGCCGAGGGCCCGGGTGCGAACCAGTCGATCTCGGGCGCGCTCTCGCGGGCGACGCCGTTGGCGATGACCGGCGCCGCGGTACTGGTGCCCCTGATCATCGTGCTCGTGGCCCTGATCGGCGGCGCGCTGCTTGTGCTGCGCCGTCGGGGCTCCAGGGACGACGACGGCGACGTCACCGGCGTCGGCCCCGACGCCGGTGACGGAGACTGATCAGTTCGATCGAGCGCGGTGCCCGGGTGGGATCTCCGGTCGGAGCGGGGCCCACCCGGGCACCCTGCTGTTCTCCCCTCCGCCCTGCCCGTTGCGGGGTCTCTCACGCCCGGGTGCACTCGAGCACGAGATCCGTTGGGCGCGTCCGCCGACCCACGTTCGCGATCAACTCCGCCGGACGGGTCGGGAGAGCGCCCGCCGCCCCAGCGATATCACCGGCCTCTGCACACCGGCAGCCAGACGACCCGTTACCTTGTTGGTGGTTCCCTGGTGGTAGGTGCCGGGGTTGGGCCGGTTGTTGTGGGTATGGGTGTCGTGTCCTTGTGTGTAGATGGTTGGGGGGTCGCTTGCGGTGGTCGGGTACTGGTGGGGGGGGGAGCGGCTTGCCGCAAAACGGTGGAGGTCTTTCGCGGGTGTGGGTGCGGGGTCAGTCGTCTGTCGGCTGGCCTTGTATTGACTTGAGTGAGAGGCGGCGCGAATGATGGATATCGGGGGCATCGAGGTTTTCGTTGGTATCGGGTGTCGGCGAGGGACGGGCACTGGGTCACGGCCCTGAGTCGGGACGGGCAGGGGTTTTTCGACGAAACTCTGCTCAACGACGAGGACCGGCTGCGAGAGGTCTACCAGCGCCTAGAGGCAAAAGGGGCAGGTGCTGGTGGTGGGCCGGTCCGCCACCACTAGGGGTTCTGGTGGTGGTCCAGGGTGTGGGCATCACGGCGGGCCATCTGCCGGGGTTGTCGGTGCGCCGCATCGCGGATCTGGCGCCGGGCAGCGCCAGGGCCGACGCGAAGGACGCGGTGGTGATCGCCGGCGCGGCCAGGACGTTGCCTCACACCCTGCGCTCCGTGAGCACCTCGGATGAGGATGCTGCGGCGTTGAGCATGCTGACTGGTTTCGACCCGGACCTGGCTCGTCAGGTCAACCAGAGCGAGGGCCGGATCCGGGGTCAGTGGTTCACCCAGACCTCGCCCCTCTCTGGAAGCGGTCCTGGAGGCGGTGGTGGGGCCGTGGTCGGGCGCACGACGCCCCACGCTCCCAGCGGGCCGATGTCGTCGCCCGAATCGAGACCCTGGCACCAGGCCCACCCTCATGTGCCAGGTCCTGACCACCCGTGCTCGGGATCGGGCCCCGACCGCCGCCGTCCTTGCTGGCCCAGACCCCGGGGCAAGACCTCCACCACCGGCGCCCAGCCGGCCTCCCGCATCCGGCCTGGCGCCGGTGACCAGGAGATCGGGCTCATCGATCCGCGGCAAGGCACGTCTCCCACGAAGGCAACAAGCGCCCCAAGTCCGCCATGCTCGCCTCTGCCTCGCTGCGCTCCGACCCCGTTTCCCGGGCCTACCACCAGCGCAAACGCGACCAAGGCAAAACGCCTTGGGCCAGGTCGTCCCCGCCCCGGCCCACCACCGCATCCCGACCCCGCACGTCATGACCCGCAACGACACCCTCCACGACCCGCAACCAGCCACAAAACCACCCACCGCCGCCCGACACACCACACAGGGGCACCCCCACCACCGGGCCCGGGGCGTCGGCAGCAAGAGGCGTCGACGTGCACGTAACGATCATGTGTACTTCCTTGTGCTATAATGGTGTTCGAATTATCCTGCTATACAGGCGCGACAACAAGGTCTCGCCTAACCTAGGAAGGTCTCGACATGTCGAGTATCGAATTCATCGACGAGCTCACCGAGCAAGAGCTCAATTCCGAGGACAACTCCTTCTCCGGCGGTGTGTGGACTGTCCCGGGCACCCGCACGATTGGGCGAGTCTGCACCGCCTCTTGGGAGTGCTGGGGCTTTCTCTGCGGCTAATCCGATCTAGGAGTTAGTGGCATCGGTCTGGGGGAGGGAAGATCCTGAGCTTTGTGCGGATATTTCATCCCCCAGATTCCCCCCCCAAAAAGTTTTCGAGATGTCCATGGCGACTGTGTATGATTTTTTCCCCGAGCTGTCTCCTTGCGAGGTAGACGAACTTCTCGAAAGTTTCGACTATCCAACTTGCGTCAGTCGACTTGATGAGAACGTAGACGAGTTTCTAGTCCGACTCGCCTCTCGTCGGCAATTAGTGGAGCGGAGAGATCGGCTTGAAAACATCGATTCATTCTTCGATGACGAACCCATACCTTTCTTCGTCTCGACATGGAAACTCGCCAACCTGTCAATAAACGACCTTCGTGATGCGATTAGTCAATCAGGACACTCCTACGCATCTGCGGGTCTGGTCGTGTCCTTCGTGGCTAGAGTTGTGGGCGAGCTGCAGCGAGTCCTTTTAAAAGCACAGTTGGCCTATGTCGAGCGTCATTTTCACTTCAATGACGAACATGTGCATGAGTCAAGTTACGGCGACGTCGCCTGCAGATTGGCAGGAGAAACACAACTTTTTGCAGAGGAGTATGGAGTTGCGGCGTACCTCGCCGACCACGTGGCCCATAGCCACTACGATTATTTCAAAGAAATACTGAATAATCTGAATAATGACAGGCCCCTCCTTGAGAAATGGGGGATCGGCAGAGCCGTTCGCTTGAAGAATCTCAAGTTGAATCTCGGTGATTCACATGCGGGACGATCAGTCGCGCTCATTGAATTCGAAAACGGCGATCGTATATTGTATAAACCGCGTTCACTGCGCGCGGAGCAGGCCTGCTCATTATTTTCTCAGAGGCTTCAGGAACTATTGGGCTTTAAGTATCTGCAGACTTGCCCCATCCTAGATAGGGGTGATTACGGATGGGCGAAATACATTGCAGACGATCAGCGGTCCCGCTTCTCCAATCCGTCGGCGATTGCCGAATTCGCCTGCTTTCTTAAATTGCTCGCATTCTCCGATGTGCATTACGAGAACGTGCTTTTTCAGGAAGGGGTACCCATTCTCATCGACGCAGAGACGGTGTTGTCAGGGGGGCTTGAAGGAGCCGAAGCGGTGTCCGATCCGATTCACTCGTTTCTTTCAAGTCTCGTGAGTTCGAGCGGACTTTTCCCTTCACCTCTGATTGTGCCGAAGAAAACAGGGGATACTTTTGTCGATATAGGCGTTCTAGGAAGACGAGATGGAACGTCAATCAAAGAGCGACAGCTTGTCGTTAAAGATCCTTATACGACAAAAATGCGCGTCGCATACGAAGATGTCGCTCGTCATCTCCCGACCGAGATGTCAGAACATCCCATCGGGCTGATTTTCGTGGAGACGGTGTGCAAAACTTTTTGTGATTTCATGCGTCGCGCACTCAACAAACGAGAAAAAATAGTGTCCGCAATTTACGAAACTTTCTATTCCGCCTCGGTGCGAGTAGTTCTGCAGGACACCATTCGTTACACCAATGCCATTCAGTTGGCGACTAATCAACGGTGCCTCACTAATGGCGCCTATTTCGTCGCGGCGCTGAGTAGAAGTTTCCTGCGCCGCTCGGAACTGCCCCGGTCGATTCTTGCGTACGAGATCGATCGCCTATCGTCGAACGATATACCGAGATATTCGGTTGCCTGTACATCGACTAGCCTTCTGGGCGACGGAGTTGAGTTAGAGGAAGAATACTTCTCTGGATCACCCATAGATTCATGCATCGCACGCCTACGTTCACTCGAAGAACGTGCCATCGATCTTGACAGTTGGCTGATCAAGGTGACCTTCGCGCCTTACTACGATGAGAAGTCTAATAGGACTGGATTCGTGTTCGATGCCGGAGGCAAGAACCGAAGCGGCGACCAACTCCCCAAGCTTACCAGTGCGCTACGCGAACTCGAACTTGGCTACTTCCAGGCTGACGACCATGATCCCGCTACCTGGATCGGCGCTCGATTGAGTCCGCACGCGCATCAATATTGGTATGTCGATGAGCTCTCTCTCGACCTGTATGCCGGCTCTACCGGCGTGGCTCTGCCGCTGGCAATCGCCGACCATCTCGGCATAGATGGTATTGACGGCGAGGCCGCGTCACGTTTTTTCTCCAATTTGCTTCTACGCTTGGAATCCTTGAGTGCGAAGAGCATGTCACTTCTCGAGCCAGGGGCAATCTCCGGAGCTCAGTCGACGCTCTGGGCGCTTGATATCTACTTTGACTACCTCGACGACAAGAAGGCGCTCGAGCGTGTTCGCGATGTTGCACTGCGCGCACTGGCAACAATGCCACAGCGGTTGGACTATATTAGCGGAATTTCAGGTCTGGTGGTTCTGGCGCAGAAGCTTGGCGTGCTAGATAGGACGAATCTCCTCGAGACCTTCATCGGAAAGCTCCAAGCGGGCCTCACGCATGGATCGAAGATATCCAGCCAGTCAGGTTACGCTCACGGTCTCGCCGGATATCTCGGGGCGCTAGCATCGCTCGATGTACCCGCTGAGAAAAAGAGCACCGTTGACAGGATGTCGAATGACCTGCTGTCCCTTCTCCTGTCGATCCGTTCTCGTGAGGACGGTCTATGGCGTATTAGTGATACGCATCCACAGTCGGGGCGCGGCTGGTGTTCGGGGACGCCGGGTATTCTACTCGCATTGGCGCAGGCGCATGCAAGCCCCTGTGTCCTGGAATGCGACATCGATGATGTCATCCTCTATCTCGTCAATGAAGTCAAGCAGAACACTTTCGGAGGAAACCCAACACTCTGCCACGGTGACGTGGGCAACTTGTGGCTTCTTGAGCATGTTGGAGAGCTCATTGCTGATGACGATTTGAAAAACGAGTCAGTATCCGCAGGGCACCAATGGATGGCAAGTGTATTCCCGAGCTACATCCGTTCGCTATCGCGCTCTTCGGTCTCGCACGGCCTATTCGTGGGGATTGGCGGCGCCTGCATGTATGCTGAGCATCTGTTGTCTCCGACCACGACGGTGAGGTCACCACTTTGGCTCGAATGAAACCAAGTTATCAGGTCGCGCAATCGGACTGCGGGGTCGCGTGCGCGCACATGCTATTGCAAGCGGCCGGGGTGCAGTCGTCTCTCCGAGACATGCGAGTACTTTATTCTCCCGGGCGGGACGGGCTGACTGTACGGCAAATTACACACATTTTGAGGGATCATGGTCTTGCTTCGAAGGTATTTAGGTGCTCATATTCAAAGTTGACCACCTTGCGTTTCCCGGCAATCGTTGCCTGGATTCCTAACCACTACGTTGTAGTTACTCGAGTGTCGAACTCGCATTGGCGAATAATCGATCCCGCTGTCGGGCGCCGTCGAGTGTCCCCTAGAGAATTCCGGGAGCGCTTCGCGGGGCTTTGCGTCGTTTCTGATCGGGTGGCTGAGGAGACTCGATCGGAAACAACCGGAGACGAATCGTCGTGGCTTGTGATTGGGCGGTTGCTTCGACACAAGATGACCGTTTTCCTTCCTTTGCTTCTTGGTATTTGCATGGTCGGGCTGATCACCCTCTACGTTCCTGAGGGAACGTCGAGAATCGTCGACGAATACCGTGAGCAACCATCCGCCGCTCTGTGGGCTTCGCTTGCTGCGCTTGCTGGCGGGTTCTTCCTGGTGCAGGGCCTGAACGTAGTTTTGACATCCTTCTCGGCTACCGAGATCGGTAGAACCCTGTCGGAACGAGTTTACCATTCTCTCCTTGAGGCACCCATCACCTATTTTCTCGTGCGACCGCAGGGCGAGCTTCTGTACAGAATCTCACTCGTTAAGACGCTGGAGAACTTCATTACCTCCTCGCTGCCGAAGCTGCTCGTGGCCGGCGTCATGGTAACGATATCCTTTATCTGCCTTCTGGGCGCGGATTCGATGGCTTTCGTTCTTATGTGCGTTACTGCGTCCCTCTATCTTGCGCTTTTCAGATATTCACGAATCAAAATGAATAAGATTTCGGAGGAGCTGAACGCTATTGAGTCGCTCGCGAATTCGGTTCTGGTCGACTCGATTACTTCTATACAGGTGGTGAAGTCGGGCGGCTTGGAGAGCTTCACCTTCGAACAATGGTGCACTCGAAACCGAAGAGTGTTCCAACTCGAGCGGAAGCGCACCATCGTCGCCGGCATAGTGAGCGCCTTCGTCTCAGCGTTACAGAGTTGCCTCCCCATCGCAGTGTTCTTGATCGCCTTTTGGCGTTCTCGTCAGGAAGCGCCGCTGGCGTCGGCGCTCAGGGCGCAGCTGTTGAGCACGATCATTCTTACGCAATTGACGACGATCGTCGATGCGGCTGGAAAACTCGGAGAGACTGGCGCGGCTGTTCGCAGGGTTGATGACATGGTTACCTATCGCGATCAACCGATCTTCCGGAAAGGAGCCTCGAAAAATTTTCAGATGCCGATGTCCGCCGAGTCCGTATCATTCAGCTATGGAGCCTTCAGCGGTCGGGCGGTCGACCAGGTGTCTCTCAAGGTCGACAGTCATAGGCGTGTCGCCGTCGTTGGCCATACTGGTTGCGGGAAGTCGACGCTGGCTCAATTGCTGGCGGGTCTTCTCAACCCGATCTCGGGAAGGGTGATGGTGGGCGGTATTGACATTCGCAACGTCCGGCAGAAGGACTTCTATGACAACGTGGTCTACATTCCCCAGGACGCTCCGCTCCGGAGCGCTTCACTGCGGGATAATCTCTGCTGGGGGGAGCAGATTCCTGATGAAGATTTGCTCGATGCGCTGGCGAAGGCTCAATTCGCCTTCGACTCGATTGAGTTTCCGCAGGGTCTTGACACTTTCCTGGTGAACGGCGGGAGGAATATTTCGGGAGGTCAACGGCAGAGGATCGCGATCGCCCGATGTTTTCTCCGCACACCCCAGGTCATCATTCTCGATGAGGCGACCTCCGGTCTGGATCAGCAAACCGAGGCCCTGTTGTACCGGGTGTTCCAGAAACTTGATTGCGCACTTGTCGCGATCACGCATCGCTTAGAAACGATTCGCGATTTTGACGAGATCATCGTCATGAGGGATGGTGCGATTGTTGAAGCCGGTAGCTTCAACGAATTGCTTGACATTGAAGGGGAGTTCAGTTTGATGCATAATGCGTACCGAAAAACACGGGAGGCGGCATCGTGATCATTGCTCACGAGCTTGAAAAGAAATACGGGCAGCACACGGCTCTGGATAATGTGAGCGTCAGAGTCGAGGCGGGGTCGATCGTCGGCTTCGTCGGACCGAACGGAGCAGGCAAATCAACGACCCTGCGAATCATCGCCGGTCTGGAATCCGCAGACTCGGGTACCAGCGAGATCGATGGCGAGCGATCCGGTCGGCTCAGCAGCCCCTGGTCGAAGATGGGCACTCTGCTCGACAGGCAGGGGGTCAACGGTGAGCTCACCGCCGTGAGGGCGGTGAGGGCTCTGGGCGAGGCATACGGAGTGCCGTCGAGCGAGATGGAGGAGATTCTCGACACGGTTGATCTGATGTATGCCAAGAACCGGAAGGTCAAGACCTTCTCGCTGGGCATGAAGCAGCGCCTGAACCTCGCTCTGGCGCTCATCGCTCATCCCGACTACCTGCTCCTCGACGAGCCCATGAACGGGCTGGACCCTGACGGGATCATGTGGTTGAGGGAGTTCTTCGGTTCCTTCCGCGACGAGGGCGGCGGAATTCTCCTGTCGTCGCACACTCTGACCGAGGTCGAGGCCGTGGCGGACGAGATCGTCGTGATCAAGGAGGGCAGGACCGTGTGGACGGGCAGCACGGACAGAATGTCGGGCGCATCGGGATCGGTGGTCGCTGCGGACGATAATGGGAAACTGGTCGACGTTCTGCGCAGGCGGGCGTACGAGTTCTCCAGCGACTCCGATCTGGTCCATGTGGCGGCCGTTGAGCCCGGGACGCTGGGCCGAGTCCTGTACGAGGAGGGGGTCGTGGTCACTCATCTCACTGAGGAGCGCACGTCTCTCGAGCAGTTGTATCTTTCGTTGAAGGGGAATGGGGAGAACTGACGATGCGGACCAGTTACAAACGCGCCGGACTCGCTCAACTCACGATTCAGAAACACGTTTTCATCGGCTCTCGATCGGTGAGATTGCTGACGTACGTCGGCCTGGCCGTGATGATGGCCGTGGCCATCGCCGTCTCGTATAGCGTCTCTTTGTCCTACGGGAGGGGAGAGCCGCTTAATAACACGTCCTTCTTGTATGAGATCCCTGAGTTCGGATTCTCGTTCGCACAGATCTTCTTCGGCGCGTCGTTCATCGTCTTCGTGTGCACCGAGTGGAGCTCCGGGTTCATCTATACGACCTACGGGGCGACCCAACGGCCATACGGGTTCGTGCTGGCGAAGTTGGTGTGGCCTCTGGTGTTCGCGGTGTGCGTGTTCTCGGCGCTGCTGATCCTGTTGATCCCGATCGAGGACGTGCTCGTCAGCAATGGAACTCCTTACGGGGTGTCGTTCTCCGACCCGGTTGTGTGGAGGCAGATAGTCGTTGCGAACTTCAACCTGATGTGCAGCGGCCTGTTCGCCGCGGGCCTCGCATTCGTCTTCCGCCAGGCCGCTTCCGCGCTGGGAACCTACATCGCGGTGAGCCTGATCGCGCCGATCGTGTTCGGTCTGATCCCTCTGCAGGTGAGCGAGGAGATCAGCAAGTGGCTGCCGAACAATCTGTTCGGGTACCTCATCACGCGGGATCCGGAGATGATCCCGAATCTCAACTACCCCTTGCTCCTGGTCGCGGCCGCGGCGTACCCGGTTATCGCCTTGACCGTCGGAGCCTATGTGATGAGAAGGAAGATCATATAAGTCCAACTCCCTCCTCGGTGGTCAGGGGTGCGGGCGGGCGCGGGGCGCTGGTCCTTCAACGGCGCGAGCGAGGACGTCGAGGACGGGGCGCGGGGTACTGCGGCTGGGATCCGAGGGCGCCGGTCCTCATCGGGATCCCGGAGCCATCGAGGCGCCGGGACCCCGACCGCGCATCCCGATCACCCTCCGCACGCCGGAACGCGACGAGCCGCATCGGCCGGCGGCGCGCTCGCCCTCGGGCGCCGCCCCTCTAGACTGCTCGCCGTGCGTCTGACCGCCCTCCTGCCCCCGCTTCTCGCCGACCCGACGATCGACGACCTCGTTGCCGCAGCCGGCGGCCGCTCCCGCACCGACCGCTCCGTCGTCGTCGCGCCGGGCGCGCGCCCCGCCGTCCTGGCCGCCATGGCACTGGGCGCCTCGGGAGTCGCCCGCGCCGTCGGTCCTGCTCCCGCCGCCGGCTCGCTTTCCCCCAAAGGTTCCAGCGGCGCGGAGTCCGACGCCGCGGGTTCCGACGACGGCACGCCCCTGCTCGTCGTGACCGCCACCGGCCGGGAGGCGGAGGAGACCGCCGCCGCCCTGGCCTGCTACCTGCCCGCAACCGACGTCGCCGTCTTCCCCGCCTGGGAGACGCTGCCCCACGAGAGGCTCTCCCCTCGCGCGGACACCGTCGCCACCCGCCTGGCGGTCCTGCGCCGCCTGGCCCATCCCGAGGACGGCCGGGCCGCCGGCTCCGCCGATGCCGGGCTGTCCGGTGCCCCGGATCCCGGACGCGGCCCCATCCGCGTCCTCGTCGTCCCCGTGCGAGCCCTCCTGGCGCCGGTCGTCGAGGGACTCGGCGACCTCGAGCCCGTCCGCCTCGCCAAGGGCCTGGAGGCCGGCCTCGAGGCAACCGCCGAGCGGCTGGCCGCGGCCGCCTACACGCGGGTCGACATGGTCGAGAACCGCGGCGAGTTCGCGGTGCGCGGCGGTATCCTCGACGTCTTCCCGCCCACCCTGGCCCGCCCCGTGCGCGTCGACTTCTTCGGCGACGAGATCGAGTCCGTCTCCACCTTCGCCGTGGCCGACCAGCGCACCATCGAGGAGATCGGAGCCGTCACCGCCACCGCCTGCCGCGAGATCGTCCTGACCGACGCCGTGCGCGAGCGCGCCCGGAGGCTCATCGACGTCATCCCCGGCGCCGCCGACATGCTGAGCAGGATCGCCGAGGGCGTCACCTGCGAGGGCATGGAGTCTCTCGCCCCCGTCCTGGTGCCCCGCATGGTGCCGCTGCTCGACCTGGTCGGGGACCGCCTCGTCGTCGGTCTGGAGCCCGAGCGCCTGCGCAAGCGCGCGGAGGACCTCGTGGCCACCACCGCCGAGTTCCTCGCCGCCGCCTGGACGTCCGCCGCCTCCGGGGGCACCGCGCCCATCGACCTGTCCGCCGCCGCCTTCGCCCGCCTCTCCGAGGCCCGCGCCCTGGCTCTCTCGACGAACCGCGGCTGGTGGTCCCTGTCCTCCCTCGCCCCCTCGCCGGACACCGCCGAGCTGCCGCTGCGCGATCCCAAGAGCTACCGCGGCCGCCTGGAGGAGGCCGTCACCGACCTGGGCTCCCTGGCGCGCGACGGCTGGAGCGTCGTCGTGGCCACGGACGGCCCCGGGCCGGGGCGCCGCATGGCCCAGCTGCTCGCCGACGGCGGTGTGCCCGCGCGCATCGTCACCCAGCTCGACGAGCCGGCCGATCTGGGGCGCGGCGCCCCCGACAGCGGCCCCGACGGCATCGCGAGGGGCGACGGTGTGGTCCGCGTCACCCAGGCCAGTGCCGGACACGGCTTCGTCGCCGAGCCGCTGCGCCTGGCCCTCATCGCCGAGTCCGACCTCACCGGCCGGGCCCCCTCGGGCCCGCGCGAGCGCAAGGCCGTCCCCGCGCGCCGCTCCCGCAGGAGCGTCGACCCCCTCTCCCTGCACCCCGGCGACCTCGTCGTCCACGCCCAGCACGGGATCGGCCGCTTCGTCGAGCTCATGCGCCGGGGGGTCGGCGGCGGGAGGGGCGCCGGGAAGGACGGCGCGACCCCGGCGACCCGCGAGTACGTCGTCATCGAGTACGCCCCCTCCAGGCGCGGCCGGCCCGGCGACCGGCTCCTGGTGCCCACCGACTCCCTGGACCAGGTGTCCAAGTACGTCGGCGGCGACGCCCCCGCCCTGAACAGGATGGGCGGCTCCGACTGGGCCAGGACCAAGTCCAGGGCGCGCAGGGCCGTGCGCGAGATCGCCGGCGAGCTCGTGCGCCTCTACGCCGCCCGGAGCGCCACCACCGGGCACGCCTTCGGCCCCGACACGCCCTGGCAGGCCGAGCTGGAGGAGGCCTTCCCCTACACCGAGACGCCCGACCAGCTCGCCACCATCGACGACGTCAAGCGCGACATGGAGGCCTCCCAGCCCATGGACCGCCTCATCTGCGGCGACGTCGGCTACGGCAAGACCGAGATCGCCGTACGCGCCGCCTTCAAGGCCGTGGCCGAGGGCAAGCAGGTCGCCGTGCTCGTGCCCACCACCCTGCTGGTGACCCAGCACGCCGAGACCTTCTCCGAGCGCTACGCCGGATTCCCCGTGCGCGTCGCCCAGCTCTCCCGCTTCCAGTCCGACGCCGAGTCCGCCGAGGTCCTGGCGGGGCTGGCCGATGGCACCATCGACGTCGTGGTGGGCACCCATCGGCTCATCACCGGCCGGGTCCGCTTCAAGGACCTGGGCCTGGTGGTCATCGACGAGGAGCAGCGCTTCGGGGTCGAGCACAAGGAGACCCTCAAGGCGCTGCGCACCGACGTCGACGTCCTGGCCATGTCCGCCACCCCCATCCCCCGCACCCTGGAGATGGCGGTGACCGGCCTGCGGGAGATGTCCACCCTGGCCACCCCGCCCGAGGACCGCCACCCGATCCTCACCTACGTGGGCGCCTACGAGACCAAGCAGGTCGGTGCCGCCATCCGCCGCGAGCTGCTGCGCGACGGGCAGGTCTTCTACGTCCACAACCGTGTGGAGGACATCGACTCCGTCGCCGCCCGGCTCGCCTCGCTCGTGCCCGAGGCGAGGATCGCCACCGCCCACGGGCAGATGGGCGAGGCGCGCCTGGAGAGGGTCATCGACGACTTCTGGCACAAGGAGATCGACGTCCTGGTGTGCACCACCATCGTCGAGACCGGCCTGGACGTCTCCAACGCCAACACCCTCATCGTCGACCGGGCCGATCGCATGGGCCTGTCCCAGCTCCACCAGCTGCGCGGCCGCGTGGGGCGCGGCCGCGAGCGGGCCTACGCCTACTTCCTCTACCCCTCTGACAAGCCCCTGACCGAGACCTCGCTGGAACGGTTGCGCACCATCGCCTCCAACACCGACCTGGGGGCCGGCATGCAGGTGGCCATGAAGGACCTTGAGATCCGCGGCGCCGGGAACCTGCTCGGAGGCGAGCAGTCCGGTCACATCGCCGGGGTCGGCTTCGACCTGTACGTGCGCATGGTCTCCGAGGCCGTGGCCGCCTACAAGAAGGCCCTCCTGAGAGGCGGGCCCGACGGGGCGGCGGAGGCGGACGCCGGGGCCGAGGTCGACGAGGACCTGCGCATCGAGCTGCCCGTGGACGCCACCATCCCCGAGGACTACGTCCCGCACGAGCGGCTGCGCCTGGAGGCCTACACCAAGTTCGCCGCGGCCCGCTCCGAGGCCGACGTGCGCGATGTCCTGGACGAGCTCGCCGACCGCTACGGGCCCGTCCCCGAGCCCGCGCGGCGCCTGGCGTCCCTGGCCCGGCTGCGCGCGCTCGCCGCCCACCTGGGCGTGCGCGAGATCGTCGCCCAGGGGAGGTCCATTCGCTTCGCCCCGCTCAGCCTGCCCGAGTCCGCGCGCATGAGGGTCACCCGTCTCTACCCCGGAACCGTCCTCAAGCCCGCCACCCGGACGATCGTCGTGCCCGCACCGGGCACCGCCCGCATGGGCGGCGGGCCGATCGAGGGGGAGGCCCTGCTGCGCTGGGTCGAGGTGCTCCTGCGCGCCGTCGTCGCCGGGGACAAGGACTACGAGGCCGAGGCCACCCGGTACCGGCGCAGGCGATGACCGCGATGACCGCGATGACCGCGATGACCGACCACGGACCGGCGCGCTCAGGCGCCCGTGGCGCGCTCGTCGCCCGCGTCGCCGGGTGCGATCGGGAGGAGACCCCGGAGCTGCCGCAGCATCGTGGACAGCTTGGCGCCCGTCTCGTCGTGCTCCGCCCGAGGGGAGGAGCCCGGAACGATTCCGGCCCCCGCCTGGACCCGGACCGACGCCTCGCCTATCCGGGCGCCCCTGAGAACCAGGGACCAGCGCCCGTCGCCGGTCGAGTCGGTCCACCCCACCAGGCCCGCGTAGAACTGACGGCTGCGCCCCTCCAGCTCGCCGATGAGCCGGGCCGCCTCCGCCGCGGGCCTGCCGCAGACGGCGGGAGTCGGATGGATGCGCAGGGCGGCCTCCAGCGCCGAGACCCCGTCGGGAAGTTGTCCGGTGATACGGGTGCCCAGGTGCCACATGGTGTCGGTGGCGACCAGGGAGGGGGACGCGGGCACGTCCAGGTCGTGGACGAACCCGTTGAGCGCTGCGCCGATGTGCTCGACGACCAGCTCGTGCTCGTGCAGGTCCTTTTCGGAGGCGTGCAGCAGATGGTCGGCCCGCCGCTCGTCCTCCACGCGGCGGCGCGCCAGTGATCCGGCCAGCGGGAGGGTCATGAGGCACCCGTCGTGGACATCGGCCACCACCTCCGGGCTCGCACCGAGCCAGTACCGCCCCCGGGAGTCCCTGGCGCAGTAGACGTCGGCGGCGAGGTGGTCCCGGATCGCCAGGCGCTCCAGGAGGGCCTCCGCCACGCGGGAGGGGGCGGCGCCCTCGGGAAGGGGAAGATCGACGCACCGCGAGAGCACGACCTTCTCCAGGGCGCCGGAGCCCAGGTGGTCCAGGCAGACGGCCACGCCCCGTCGGTACTCGGGGTCCTGATGGGCGGCGGGGGCGGAGGCCCGAGCGGGCTCCGGCGCGCCTCGGGGCGGCGCGCCGTCCGCGGCCCTCCAGCGCCTGGGACGGCATACGACCGCATCGGTCATCCTCAGGCAGGCGGGCTCGCGCAGGTCGAAGGGGATGAGGCCGTAGAGCAGATGGGCCCGGCCCGTCCCGCGCTCCACTCGGCGCAGCTCGTCCATGATCCGGTGCGCCTCGTCCACGGGACGCGGGGCGAGGACGGGCCGGAGCAGCCTCCCCCCGGTGGCGGCGAGCTCCCAGCGCCCGGAGGACAGGAGGAGATCGGGCGCGGTGGCGGGAGGTCGCGCGCTGTGCTGGATGCTCTGCTGATCACCGGTCATCGCTGGTTGGCGCCTCCGTCCACGGCGAGGTCCGCCACGGTGATGTGTCGGGCCATGGGGGAGACCAGGAACTCGACGACGCCGGCCACGTCCTGGGCCGAGGCGAGGCGTCCCAGCGGGACCCCGGTCTGGAAGAGCCGCGGGAGGCCCCGCACCGTCTGAGCGGCCCGGTCCTCCCCGTCCCACATGGAGCGCAGCATGGGGGTCAGGGTCGTGCCCGGATTGACGACGTTGCACCGGATTCCCGAGGGCCCCGGCTCCAGGCCGAGGTTGCGCGTGAACTGCGAGGCGGCGGCCTTGGAAGCGGAGTACACCGCGAGGTGGGAACGCGGTCGCAGCGCCGAGTTGGAGGCGACGGTCGTCAGCGAGCGCACGTTGGGCGGGATGTCCCCGGGCCGCTGGCCGCACATGAGGCGGGCGGTGGAGCCGCTAGGGGCGGACGCGAGATCGTCAGGCGCCCTCCCCGCGCGCTGCGCGGACGAGGGCGGGACGGGAACGGCGGGACTGGATGACACAGGCGGGATCCTGTCGTACGGGTGAGCAATGGGGCATGCCGTCGAGCGCGGACTAACCGTTCACCAACAGCACTTCATCAGGCGTACCGCGGGTGGCCGCGGAACGCGTCGTGAGGATGTCCCGCGGCGCAGCCGGGCGAGAACCTCCCTCGGAGGCATCGGCCGTCGTCGGGGCGACGCGTCCTGCCAGGCCGGGTCCGGGTGGGCCGCGACCCGTTCGCCCAGCGGTGGGTCGGACGTGCGGCGCGGATGGGCTCCCGCCGCACCCGGGGAGTCTGACGAGGCCGTACACCTGTTCATCGTACGCATAGGTTTGCCGTACTTAAGTTGCAAAAGTGTTGAGGGCTCTCGTGCTCGCCGATCTCGGTCCGGTTCGGCACCGGGATCGGTCCGGTGGAGGGGCGCCCGGATGTCGGGCGCTACGAGTCGGGCATGTCCGCACGAGGCCGGCATTCCCGCGCGAGTCCGGCGCCGTCGTCGTCGGACTCGCGCGGAGGAGCCCGACTCGACGCGTGGGCCGTCGGAAGTGCGGGCGGTCGGGCTACCATGGTCGCACGTGGCCGCGGACCGCCGGGTCCTCCCGGAGCCCCGGCCGCGCACTGCTCGTGCACGTGTCCGTCGCAGGTCTGACAGGGAGCTCACCGTGACCCGTATTCTTCCGCGTCCCGCGCGCCTCCTCGCCGCAACCGCCGCCGTGGCTCTCCTCGGAGGGGTGCTCGCGGGGTGCTCCGCGCGCCCCGGCCGGGCCTTCGTCGGGACCTACACGGACGTGGACGGGCAATCCCGCACGATCTCGGTGTCCCAGGAGGATGTTCAGACCGCGTCCGCGGAGTTGTCCGGGATCCCGGGCCTCGACGCCGACGCGGTTCTGAAGATCCTCGTCTCGGGGCGGCTTCTCGAGGGGGCCGCCGGGAAGTACGGTGTCACCGTGACCGACGACGATGCCAGGGCCGCTCTGGCATCCCTGGACGGCTCCGACGGATCCTCCTACTCCCGGTACTCCCGGGCCAGCGTCGATGTCGCGCGCTCCGTGCTCCTCAATCAGCGCGTGCAGTCGCTGGATCAGGACCGTCAAGCGGCCCTCGCCGCGGAGGCCGATGCCGTGCAGTCGTCGCTGGTCGGCGAGGCGTCGCCGCGCTACACCATCGCCAACAGGGAATGGCGAGTGCCCGACGCCGCTGCCGCCACCGCCCCGCCCGGGCTCGGCTCGCGCCCGTCCTGACGCCCGCGAGCCTCGCCCCCCCCTGCCCGGGGCGCGAACCATGTCGACGACGGCGCGAGCGCACGGCGTCGTCGTCCCGCGTCCCGCGCCGCCTTGGCGGCCCCCGGTGCTCGCCGGTCGTGAACGGCGCGGCGACGGGGGACCTACGCCCTCGAAGTGGTCGGCGACGACCGGTAGTCTGACCCCCGCATCCGGATCACCGCGATCGATCGACAGAACAAGGAGCACCAAGTGGCCCTCATCGAGACAGTTAAAGCCCGCGAGATCCTCGACTCCCGCGGCAACCCGACCCTCGAGGTCGAGATCCTGCTTGAGGACGGCGCCTCCGCTCGTGCCGCCGTCCCCTCCGGCGCCTCCACGGGCGCCTTCGAGGCCGTCGAGCTGCGCGACGGCGACAAGTCCCGCTACGGCGGCAAGGGCGTCGAGAAGGCCGTCGCCAACGTCAATGACATCATCGCCCCCAAGGTCGTCGGCTTCGACGCCGCCGACCAGCGTGGTCTCGACCGCCTCATGATCGAGCTCGACGGCACCCCCAACAAGGGCAGGCTCGGCGCCAACGCCATCCTCGGCGTCTCGCTGGCCGCCGCCCAGGCCTCCGCCGAGTCCGCCGGGCTCAACCTCTTCCAGTACGTCGGCGGCCCGAACGCCCACGTCCTGCCCGTGCCGATGATGAACATCATGAACGGCGGCTCCCACGCGGACTCCAACGTGGACATCCAGGAGTTCATGGTCGCCCCGATCGGCGCCACGACGTTCCGCGAGGCCCTGCGCATGGGCGCCGAGGTCTACCACGCCCTCAAGGCCGTCGTGAAGGAGCGCGGCCTGTCCACCGGTCTGGGCGACGAGGGCGGCTTCGCCCCCAACCTCGACTCCAACCGCGAGGCCCTCGAGCTCATCGTCGAGGCCATCGAGAAGGCCGGCTACAAGCCCGGCAAGGACGTGGCCCTGGCCATGGACGTCGCCTCCTCGGAGTTCTTCGACGAGAAGACCAAGACCTACCAGTTCGAGGGCGAGGCCCGCGACAACGCCTTCATGGTCGACTACTACGAGAAGCTCGTGAAGGACTTCCCGATCGTCTCCATCGAGGACCCGCTCTCCGAGGACGAGTGGGACGACTGGAAGCACCTCACCGAGCAGATCGGCGACAAGGTCCAGATCGTCGGCGACGACTTCTTCGTCACCAACCCCGAGCGCCTGGCCAAGGGCATCGCGATGGGCGCCGCCAACGCCCTGCTGGTCAAGGTCAACCAGATCGGCTCGCTCACCGAGACCCTCGAGGCCGTCGAGATGGCGCACCGCGCCGGCTACAAGACGATGACCTCGCACCGCTCCGGCGAGACCGAGGACGTCACCATCGCCGACCTCGCGGTGGCCACCAACTCCGGCCAGATCAAGACCGGTGCTCCGGCTCGCGGCGAGCGCATCAACAAGTACAACCAGCTCCTGCGCATCGAGGACGCCCTGGGCGAGGACGCCGTCTACGCCGGCGCCGGCGCCTTCCCGCGCTTCAAGGCCTGATCCGATTCGGACCTGAGCCGGGGCCGCGCTCCGGATCGGGGCGGTCGCGGCGCGGAGCCCGGCCCCGGGCCTCGACGGCAGCGCCCTCGTGGGGGTGCGGCGGAGAACTCCGCCGCACCCCGCCGTCGTTCTCGGGCCGGGTCTTCGGGCGGGGTACGCCGAGGGCGAGCGACCCGCCGACGTCGGCTCTCGGCCATCCTCGCGTACTGGGGCAGGATCGGCCTCATGACGCCGCGCAGACCCGCACCCGCCCGCCCGGGGGCCCGTCCCGGTGCGCGCCGCACCGCGCGCACGACGCCCGGGCCATCCCCGGAGCCGCAGACCCCGCCCCCCGATGCCGCTGGTCCCGCCGGCCCGGACCCGGCCGGGCGCGAGGAGATCCCCGAGAGCGCCGTCGTGCGCCTGGCCGGCACCGACGGGCTGGCCGTGCCCACTCGCGCGATCATCCTGGTCCTCGTCCTCCTGCTGGCCTTCGTCGTCACCTTCCCCTCGCTGCGCGGCTACCTGTCCCAGCGCGCCAGGTACGACGCCGTCGTCGACGAGATCGCCCGGGCGAGGGAGACCTCGTCCTCCCTGGAGGAGGAGCTCGCCCTGTGGCAGGACGACGACTACGTCAAGTCCCAGGCCCGCGAGCGGCTGGCCTACGTCATGCCGGGGGAGACGACCTACGTCGTCGTCGGGGCGGACCGGTTCAGGAACGACGCCGCCTCCAGCGCGACCAGCGCGGACGCCTCCGAGCACCGCCCCTGGTACGAGGTCGTCCGGGAGTCGGCGCGGGTGGCCGGCGGGGCGGAGCAGTCATCGGAGCCGGCCGCCGATCCCGCTCAGCGGAGTCGGGCGACCACGACGCCGCCCGCGTCGACGCCCTCCGGAGCCTCCGCCGCCCCCGCTCCCGCCCCGACCGGGTCGTCGAGGACGTCAGGAGCCACCCCGTGACCCGGACTCCCCGAACCGCGGCGTCCGCGGTCTCCCCGTCCGACCTGGGCGTCCTGCGAGAGCAGCTCGGTCGCGTCCCCAGGGGGGTGGTCGGCATCGCCGCGCGCTGCGTGTGCGGCCGACCCGCCGTCGTGCGCACCGCGCCGCGTCTGCCCGACGGCTCGCCCTTCCCCACGACCTACTACCTCACCCACCCCGCGGCCGTGAAGGGCTGCTCCACCCTCGAGGCCGAGCACCTCATGGACGACTTCAATGAGCGCCTGGCCGCCGACGAGTCGCTGGCCGCCGCCTACGCCGCCGCCCACGAGGACTACCTGGGCCGTCGTGCCGAGCTTGGTCGCGCCGAGGAGATCGACGGCGTCTCCGCCGGGGGCATGCCGACCCGGGTCAAGTGCCTTCACGCCCTGGTGGGGCACTCGCTGGCGGCCGGACGCGGAGTCAACCCGATCGGGGACCTGACTCTCGCCGTCCTCATCGAGCGCGGTTTGTGGGATCCTGCTCGATGCTCGTGCTGAGCGACTCGAACCGACCCGGGAGACCGACCATGACACGCGTCGCCGCGATCGACTGCGGCACAAATACGATTCGCCTGCTTATCGCCGACCTCGTCCAGGACGGGACGGACCGCGCCCGTCTGGAGCCGTTGCTGCGCCGCAACGAGATCGTCCGCCTCGGGCAGGGGGTGGATCGCACCGGCCGGCTCGACCCGGCCGCCCTGGAGCGGACGCTCGCCGCCGTGGAGGGCTACGCCGCCGACTGCGCCGAGCTCGGCGTGGGGCCGGGGCGGGCCGCCCGTCGTTTCGTGGCCACGTCCGCCACCCGCGACGCCTCCAACCGTGAGGACTTCGCGGTCGGGGTCCGCCGCCTGCTCGGCGTGGACCCCGAGGTGGTCTCCGGGGACGAGGAAGCGCGCCTGTCCTTCAGCGGCTCCCTCAGCGGCTCCCTCCCGGGCGCCGGGGAGCGGAGCGACGGCGGCGGGGCGAGGCCGCGGCTCGTCGTCGACCTCGGGGGAGGCTCCACCGAGCTCGTGCTGGGCGTGGACGCCCCGACCGCCGCCATCAGCCTGAACACCGGCAGCGTGCGCCTCACCGAGCGCTACCTGGCCGACGGCGTGGCCCCCGCTGCCGAGGGGGCCGCCCGCGCCGAGGTGCGCGGACTGCTGGACCGCGCCGCCCAGGCCGTTGACCTCTCGGCCGCCGGTCGCCTCGTGGGGCTGGCCGGCACCATCACCACCGTGACCGCCCACGCCCTGGGGCTGACGGACTTCGACGCCGAGGCCATCGACGGCGCCGAGCTGAGCGTCGAGACGACCCTGGCCTCCTGCGACGCGATCGTGCACTCCACCGCCGCCGAGCGCGAGTCCTGGGGCTATCTGCGACCGGGGCGCCGCGACGTCATCGCCGCCGGGGCGCTCGTGTGGAGCGAGGTGATCGCCCGCGTCGTGGCCGAGACGGCTGAGCGGACCGGGACGACGGGACGGGCCCGCCCGCTGACCACCACCGTGACCAGCCTCCACGACATCCTCGACGGGATCGCCCTGTCACTGGCGGAGCCGGCGCGATGAGCCGCCTGCTCCCGGACGACGGGCGCGTCGCGATCGCGGTCGCCACCACGGGGACGACGGCGGAGGGCTGCCTCGCCCAGGCGCGCGCCGCCGTGGAGGCGGGGGCCGACGTCGTCGAGTTGCGCGCCGACCTGCTCGGGGCGGACCCGTCGGCTCGGGACGTCGTCGAGCTCGCCGGTGCGCTGGCGACGCGAACGACCAGTGCGCCCCTGCTGATGACCGTGCGGACCACTGCCGAGGGCGGGGGCGCACGGCTGGACGACGACGCCTACCGGGCGCTTCTGCCGGCGCTCGCCGAGGGCCTGGCCGCTCTGCCCGATCGAGGCCGGCCCGCGGCCCTCGACGTCGAGCTCGCCCGCGGCCGGACCGCCGGACTCGTCGCGCGGGCGCACGCGGCGGGGCTCGACGCCGTCGTCTCCTCCCATGACATCAGCGCCACCCCGCCCGACGCCGTCATGCTGGGGCGCCTGCGCGCCATGGCCGACGCGGGCGCGGACGCGGCCAAGCTCGCCGTCATGCCGCGCGGCCCCCACGACGTCGCACGGCTCCTGGGCGTGACGGCCCGGGCGAGCGAGGAGCTGGACGTGCCGGTGGTCACGATGTCCATGGGCGGCCTCGGAGCGGTCAGCCGGGTGTCCGGCGCGGTGTTCGGCTCGGCCCTCACCTTCGCCACCGCGGGCGGCGCGCCCTCGGCCCCCGGCCAGCTGCCGGTGGAGCGGGTGAGAGCGATGCTGGAGCTGCTCCCCGGCCCCTCCGGTCCCACTCTCGCCGAGATCGGTTCAGTTCCGCGTCGAGATCGGTCGTAATCCGCGTCGAGATCGGTCCGGTTCCGGCTCGAGATCGGTCCGACGGCGCCGTGCCCGGCCACCGGGGCCACGAGTCGGGCATT
>ERZ773075.535-NODE-535-length-28347-cov-45.7719_pt1 | contig 28347 bp, 29 predicted proteins | sample MGYA00580614_ERZ773075 | MGnify/ENA primary metagenome ERZ773075 (study PRJEB29015, sample SAMEA2738021) | human oral metagenome | biome: human oral; feature: human-associated habitat; material: dental | place: China | collected 2043 ...
CCTGGGTCCCGCCCCCCCGGCCCGCAGCCGCCGCGCGCCATCGACAACGTAGTCGACGGCCTCCTGCGCCGTGTCGACCACCGGGAGCAGGTCGACGTCTCCGGACGAGATCGTCCCAGAGTCGACCAGGGTGCCGCGGATCCAATCCACCAGCCCGCGCCAGTAGTCGGAGCCCACCAGCACGATCGGGAAGGAGGAGACCTTGCCCGTCTGGACGAGGGTCACGGCCTCGAAGAGCTCGTCGAGAGTGCCCATTCCCCCGGGCATGACGACGAAGCCGTCGGAGTACTTCAGGAACATCGTCTTGCGGGCGAAGAAGTACCGGAAGTTGACGCCCAGGTCGACGTACTCGTTCATGCCCTGCTCGTGAGGCAGTTCGATGCCGAGGCCCACCGAGACGCCGCCCGCGTCATGGGCGCCCTTGTTGGCCGCCTCCATCATCCCGGGGCCTCCGCCGGTGATGACGCCGTAGCCGCTGCGCGCCAGACCCGCCCCGATCTGCTGGGCCAGGGCGTAGGCGGGGTCGTCCGCGGCAGTGCGCGCCGAGCCGAACACGCTGATCGCCGGCCCCAGTTCGGCCAGCGCCCCGAAGCCCTCGACGAACTCGGACTGGATGCGCAGCACGCGCCACGGGTCGGCGTGCAGCCATTCGGCATCGCCGCGGTGGTCCAGCAGACGCGCGTCGGTGGTCCGGACGGGGATCTGGGTCCCGCGCAGCATCACGGGCCCTCTGCGGTAGGTCTGGCGTGTCATGGGGGAATGATCTCATCACGGCCGGTCGGGCCGTCGGACCGTCAGGCCAGCCATGCGCGCAGGATCTGCGCGACGGCCTCGATCTGGGCCACGGGGCAGTGCTCGTCATCGGTGTGGCACAGCATCGGGTCGCCCGGGCCGAGGTTGACCGCGGGGATGCCGGCCGCGGAGAAGCGGGCGACGTCGGTCCAGCCGTACTTGGGCCCGACGGCGCCCCCGCGCTCGCGCACCAGCTCGATGAGCTCACGGGCCATCGGGGAATCGAGTCCCGGGCGCGCGGCCGGGCTCAGGTCGTCCAGCTCGACATCGACCCGCCCGGTGCCGGCGTCGATGACCGGGTCGGTCTCCTCACCGACGGGATCGAGCCCTGCCAGCACGCGTTTGGCCCAGGCCAGGGCCTCTTCGGCCGTCAGGTCGGGTGCGAAGCGGTAGTTGACCGTGACGCGGCAGTGGTCGGGGATCGTGTTGGTCGCCGTGCCCCCTTCGATGAGGACGACGCTGAAGGACTCCCGGTAGGCCAGGCCATCGACCTCCACAGTCCTCACCGGGGCGGCCTTGACCCGCTCGATGATGGTGGAGGCGGCATGGATCGCGTTGACGCCGCGCCAAGCCCGGCCCGAGTGGGCCGCCCGACCCGGCACGTCCAGGATGAGGCGCAGGGTGCCGTTGCATCCGCCCTCGACGCCCGCGCCGGTGGGCTCGCCGAGAATCGCCAGGTCCGCCTCGAACCAGTCGGGGTGGGCCACGAGCGCCCGACCGAGCCCGTTGCGCTCGCCGACGACCTCCTCGTTGTCGTAGAAGACCCAGGTGACATCGCGGCGCGGAGCGGTCAGGGTCGCGGCCAGCTGCAGGCCCACCGCGATACCGCCCTTCATATCGACGCTGCCGCGCCCCCACACGACCGTCTGCCCGCCCTGCCCGTCTTGAGCGCCCGTGCCGCCCAGGTCCTCCAGGCTCTCGAGGCTCTCAAGGTTCTCATGGCTCTCGATACGGCCCGGGACGTTGTCGGTGCGGGGCGAGATGGGGACGGTGTCCAGGTGGCCGGCGACGACGACTCGCTCACGACGCCCCAGGCGAGTGCGGGCGACGACGGTGTTGCCGTGCCGCAGAACCTCCAGGTGCGTATGCGCCGCCAGGGCGGCCTGGACGGCGTCGGCCAGCGGGGCCTCCGCCCCGGAGACGCTCGGGGCAGACACCAGGGCGAGGGTGAGGGCGCCGAGATCGCCGTTCAGATCGGGCAGCACGACCGGCGCCGCGACCGGGGCCGGGACCTGGCCGCCGGGCGGCGGGGGTGAGGAGGCGGTGTCGCTCATGGGCCCAGGGTACGGCCGAGTCGGGAGTGAGGACCCGCCGGCGTCATTGGCTACCTCACGTTCTTGTGTTGGGAACCACTGGTGAGGGCTGTCATTGTCACGGTTCGGAACGGGCGGCTCGCGGTAGCGTCGAAGTCATGACCCGCCCGGATCGCTCTCTCGACACCGTTGCCGTGACTGCCTGGATCAATGAGGACCCCGACCCCGCCACCCGCGAAGAGCTGACCGCTCTGCTGACCGCCCACGAGGCCGGCGACGATGAGGCCGCCGCAGCCCTGACCGACGCCTTCTCGGACACCCTGACGCTCGGTGCCGACGGCCTGCGCGGCCCTCTGGGAGCGGGGCCGAACCGGATGAATCGCGCCGTCGTCATCCGCGCCGCTGCCGGCCTGGCGGCTTATCTGCGCGAAACCCTCGGCGAGGGCTTCACCGTCGTGATCGGTTACGACGCTCGCCGCCACTCGGGCGTCTTCGCCCGCGACACGGCCTCCGTCATCACCGGCGCGGGGGGCCGCGCCGTCCTGTTCGACCGCCCCTGCCCCACCCCGACTCTCGCCTTCGCGCTCAGGCGCCTCGAGGCCGACGCCGCGGTCATGGTGGCGGCCTCCCACACCCCGCCCCAGATCAACGGATTCACGATCTACCTGGGCGGGCGCGTCGTGACCGGCCCGGGGCAGGGCGCGCAGATCGCGCCGCCCTACGAGTCCGCGATCGCCGAGCGCATTGAGGCGGTCGGCGACCCGGCCGGGATAGCCGGGATACCTGAGATACCCGGGATACCGATGCCCGATTCCGGCTGGGAGACCCTGGGCGAGGAGATCATCGAGGACTACACCGCGACTGCGGCGAAGGCGGCGCGGATGCGCGCCGCCGCCCCCCTCAAGATCGTCCTGACCGCCCTGCACGGAGTGGGCGGGCGGATCTGCCGCGACGCGCTGGGCCGCGTGGGCCTGGACGTGATCGTCGTGCCCGAGCAGTTCGACGCCGACCCCGGCTTCCCCACCGTCGCCTCCCCCGACCCCGAGGAGGCCGGCACTCTCGACCTGCCCCTCGCGCAGGCCCGCGACGCCGACGCCGACCTGGTGATCGCCATCGACCCCGACGCCGGTTGCTGCTGCGCCGCAATCCCGGACGAGCACGTCACCGGCGGCTGGCGACGACTGACCGGCGACGAGCTCGGCACGGTCCTGGGAGAGCAGGCCGCCGAGCTCGCGGCCTTCACGGGCACCGGCATCCTGGCGAACTCGATCGTCTCCTCCCGCATGCTGCGCAAGATCGCGCAGGCCCACGGGCTGGGGCACCGCAACGCCCTGCCCGGCTTCAAATGGATCAGTCGCGTGCCCGGACTGGTCTTCGGCTACGAGGAGGCGCTGGGCTACTGCGTGGACCCCGCCTCGGTGCGGGACAAGGACGGCATCTCGGCCTCCGTGCGCCTGGCGGTGCTGGCCAGCGTGCTCAAGCAGCAGGGCCGATCGATCGCCGACCTGCTCGAACGGCTGGCGCGTGAGCACGGGCTGCACGCCACCAGACCCCTGCGCGTGCGCGTGGAGGATCCGTCCCTCATCCCCGGCACCATGGACCGCCTGCGCGCCGGCGGCGTGCCCGCCTCACTGGCCGGCTCCCCCGTGGTCGACGTCTTCGACCTGATGGACGGGGCCTCGGACGGCAACGGCGGGAGCCTGCCGCCGGCCGACGGCCTGATCATCAAGACGGCGGCCGACGACCGCGTCGTCGTGCTCCCCTCGGGGGCCGAGCCGGCACTGACGTGCTACTGCGAGGTCGTCGTGCCGGTCGCCGTCGAGGATCCGGTCGAGGTGGCGCGCCGCACCGCCGCCGACCGTCTGGAGCTCATGACGACCGATCTGCACGGAGTACTCGGCATCTGAGGGCGCGCACGGCGGCGGCCAGTACGTAGGCGGCGGCCGCCGTCGCCGCGATGACGCCGCCCACCGACAGGCCCAGGGACACTCCCAGCCACATCCCCGCCACGCAGGTGGCGGCGCCCAGCAGCGCCGACCCGGCCACCAGGGCGCGCATCGAGGAGCACCACGGGGCGATCGCGGCGGCGGGCGCCGCGACCAGGGCGATGGGCAGGATCGTGCCGACGGCCGGCACCAGCGCCGCGATGGTCAGGCAGATCAGGATCAGCAGGACCGCCTCGACCGGTCCGCTGCGCAGCCCGGCGGCCCGGTAGCCGACCGGGTCGAAGCCGTGGAAGGCCAGGAGACGGCCGGCGACCGCCAGGACCGCGAGCGCCCCGAGGAGGACCGCGGTCGTCACGGCGACGTCCGCGAGGCCGATGTTGAGGACCGACCCGGTCAGGAACCCGTCGACCTTCAGCGGCAGCGGAGCGAACCACTTGACCAGGAAGTAGCCCAGTGCGAAGCCGAAGGTCAGCACGATCCCCGCGGCCGACTGGGAGGTCAGCCCCGGGATGGTCGACAGCCAGCGCATGAGCGCGATCATGGGCAGGCACATGAGCACGGCGCCGATGAACAGGGCGCCGGTCAGCAGGTCGTAGTCGGCCCGTTGACCGGCCAGGGAGCGGCTCAGCGCCGCGGCCACGACCACTCCCGCGACCGCGCCGGGGAAGGTGGCGTGGGTGAGGGACTCGGTGAAGAAGATCCGCCGGTGAACCAGTGCCAGGGCCCCCACGACGCCGGCCAGCGCCCCCATGAGCACCACCTCGAGAAGCGGCAGGGCAAGGACGTCCCAGCTGACGCTCATGCCGCCCCCGCTCCGGCGCGGCGCACGCTGCGATGGGCCGCGGCCACCAGGAACAGGACGGTCATGGTCAGGGCCACCGCCGCCTGCGGCGAGACCGGGCGGGGCAGCGGCGCGGTCATGATCAGCAGCCCCAGCCAGCCGCCGCCGACGCCCACGCCGAGGGCCACGGCCACCATGGCGGGCACCCGGCCGGCCAGGATGCGGCCGGTGGCGCCGGGTATGACGAGGTACCCGATGACCAGGAGCGTGCCCACCGCCGTGGACGCCGAGACGACGACCGCGGCGACGGCCATGTTGAGCACCAGGTCGAGCACGAGCAGGCGCATGCCGGCGGCCCTCGCCCCGATGGGGTCGAAGGCGTAGGCGACCTGCTCCTTCCAGGTCGCCGCCACCGCGGCCAGGGCGATCAGGCACATGAGGACGGCCTGGGCCAGGCGCAGGTCGGTGACCTCCAGGAGCCTGCCGAACATGAGCGCCTCGAGCTGCCCGGAGAAGTCCCCCTCGGCCAGAGACAGGATGATCCCGATCGAGAAGAAACCGGTGAGGACCACGGCCGTGCCCGCCTCGGAGGCGGAGCGGCGGGTCGCGCGATGGGTCACCCACGTCAGGACGGCGGCGGCGAGCACGGCCACCGCGCCGGCCGCGGGGACGATCCGGTCGATGCCTCCGTAGACGGCGCCCGCCACGATGCCGGGGAAGACGGCGTGGACCATCGCCTCGGCGGTGAACTCGGTGGCGCGCAGGTTGACCAGGGTGCCGACGACGGCGCACACGCCGCCGAGCAGCACGATCATGAGCAGCGGCCGGAAGAGGTAGGGCGCGGAGGCGAGCGGGGCCAGGCCCGGCACGCGGGCGGCCAGGAGCCGCAGGGCCTCGACGAGTTCGGCGAAGGCCGTCATGGCCTCTCCTCGTCATTCCCCGGGATGCTCTCCGAGTCGTTCCCCCGGTCGCTGTCCGCCGCGCCGCCGCCCGGCGCGGCGGGGAGGGGACCGAGCCCGATGAGGAGGTCCGAGCCCGGCCCGCCGTAGGCCTGCTCGACCAGGGCGGGCACCAGGACCTCCTCGCGCGGCCCGAAGGCGATCTGCCGCCCGGCCAGCAGGGCGGCCTTCTCGCAGGTCCGCCGGGCCAGAACCAGGTCGTGGGTGGAGACGACCACACCGATGCCGCGCTCCTTGAGCCGCTCGATGATGCCGAGCAGGGCGGTGCGGTTGGGCTGGTCGAGGCCGTTGAAGGGCTCGTCCAGGAGGATGAGACGCGGGTCGGCGGCGATGCAGCGGGCCACGAGCACGCGCTGGCGCTGGCCGCCCGACAGCGTGCCGAAGCGCCGGGAGGCCAGGTCGTCCAGCCCGACGCCCTCCAGGGCCTCCCGGCAGCGCCGGTGCTCCTCGCGTCCGGGGCGGCGCAGGAGACCCAGGCGGGAGTACGTGCCCATGAGGACGACGTCCAGGACGGTGACGGGGAAGCTCGGGTCGAGGTCGGCGACCTGGGGGACGTAGCCGATCGATCCGCGCGGCGCCCGGCCGGGCGCCGCGCCGACCACGCGCAGGGCCCCCGCGGCGAGCCGGACCATGCCGAGCAGGCCGCGCAGGAGCGTCGTCTTGCCCGACCCGTTGGGGCCGATGAGGGCGAGGGCCTCACCGGCCCCGACGGTTCCGGTGACCCCGGTCAGGACGGGGCGGGAGGCGTAGGCGAAGGCCGCCTCCTCCAGAGCGACGACCGGCTCGCCGTCGACGGTCATCGAACCTCCGTCTGCATGGGCGTCCAGTCCTTCAGCGAGTCCGGGATGTCCGCGACCGAGCCGTCCCAGGCCTTGGTGAGGTTGGTGACGTTGTGGAGGATCGAGCCGATGTAGGTCTCGCCGTCCGAGCCGGGGTCGCCCAGCGAGTCCCCGTACAGGGCCTCGTCCCCGATGATGGCCTTGACGCCGGCGACCTCGGCGACCTTCTGGACGGACTTGGGGTTGTTGGAGTTCTCGGCGAAGATCGCCACGGCGCCGGAGGCCTTGACCTCGTCGGCGGTGTCCTGGATCTTCTGGGCGGTGGCGTCCTGCTGGTCGTTGAAGTCGGACAGGGCGGCGCCCTTGAAGGCCACGCCGTACTCGGCGGAGAAGTAGCCGAAGGCGTCGTGGCTGGTGAACAGGACGCGCTTGTCGGCGGGGACGGTCTCCAGGCTGGTGCGGGCCCAGGCGTCGAGGTCGTTCAGGCGGTCGACGTAGGCCTGGACGTGGGAGCCCAGGAGCTCGGCGGACTCGGGCGAGGCCTCCTCCAGGGCGGCGCCGATGTTGGTGACCTGGGCGATGGCGTTCTTCGGCGAGGTCCACACGTGCGGGTCGAAGCGGAACTCGGGCTCGCTCTCGCCGTCCTCGGGCGGGAAGGGCCACCGGGCGACCTCCACCGTGGCGGTGCCGCGGTCGATGGTGTACGGCAGGTCCTTCTCCTCGGCCTTCTGGGCGTCGAGGTCGTCGATGTCCGCGGCGCCGGCCACCCCGGAGGTCACGACCATGGAGCCCTTGAACCCGGTGGAGGTGACGGCGTCGTCGAGGAAGTGCTCCAGGTCCACCCCGGAGACGAAGAAGAGGTCGGCCTCGGACAGGGCCTTGGACTGGGCGGGGGTCATGTCGTGCTCGTGGGCGGAGGCGTTGGGGGCGAGCAGGCAGGTGAGCTTCAGACGGGTCTTGGCGCCGGCGTCGTCGGCGCCGATGTGCTCGGTGGTGCCGTCGGCCGCGGTGCGCTCGAAGGAGAGGCCGTCGTCCTGGCCGCCGGAGGCGAGCTGGGTGATGTAGTCGCAGATCTGGGTGGTGGAGGCCACGGCCTTGATGGTGGAGGCGTCGGTGCCCGACGACGTGGACGCGCTGCAGGCGGTCAGGGGCAGGGCCGCCGCGGCGATGGCGAGGGAGGCGAGCGCGGTCGCCGCGCGGCGCCGACCGGTGATCATGGTTCTCATGAGAGGCGAGATTATTTCGGGCATCCGAAATTCTCAAGTCGAGAACGCTCCGCACGACTCCCGCGGGAGCAGCCGCGCGGGCCGGACCCGGTCGAGCCGGCCGAGCGGGCGGGGCGACGGGCCTCGGCGTTCGCGGAGGCCCGCAGGAGTCACAGGAGCTCGTCGCGCCCCTCGGCCCGCAGCCGATCGACGACGTCCTTGACCGCCTGGGCCCGCTCCGGAGTCGTCACGAGCAGGGCGTCCGGCGTGTCGACGACGACGATGCCCGGCACGCCCAGCAGGGCGATCCTGCGTCCGGTGGTCGAGGCCACGAGCGCACCGGACGAGGACACGGCCTCGACCCCGGCCGCCGGCCCGCCGTCCGAGGAGCCGTCCGCGGGGTCGGCCGGAGCGTTGTCGGAGCCGATGATCCCCTCCAGCACGGCGACGCCGTCGGCCCTCCCGCGGGTGCGCGCGGCCACGAGGGCCGCCAGGGAGTCGAAGCCGCCGACGTCGTCCCAGCCCATGGAGACGGGCACCGTGGCCACGCCCCCGGCCGCGGCCACGGGCTCGGCGATGGCGTGGTCGATGGAGATCCCCTCCAGGCCCGGCCAGAGCGCGGCGAGGACCTCCTCGCGCGCGGGGGCGTCCCAGGCGGCCGCGATCGCCTCGACGTCCGCGGCGAGCCGGGGCCTCCGGGCGGCGAGATGGTCCAGCAGGACGTCCGCGCGGGCCACGAACATGCCGGCGTTCCAGCGGTAGTCGCCCGTGGCCAGGTAGGCGGCCGCGGTGGCGGCGTCGGGCTTCTCGGTGAAGTCGAGCACGCGGCGGCCGTCGGGGGCCCCGGGCACGTCGACGGCCTCGCCGGAGTGGATGTAGCCGAAGGCCGTCGATGGACCGGTCGCCTCGATGCCGATGGTCGCGACCCATCCCTCGCGCGCCAGCACGGCGGCCTGCCGGACGGCGTCGACGAAGGCCGCCTCGTCGGCGATGGCGTGGTCGGCGGCGAAGGAGCCGACCACGGCGTCGCGACCGTGGCGCCCGGCAACGACCCCGGCGGCCAGGGCGATGGCCGCCATGGAGTCCCGGGGGGCGGGCTCGGCCAGGATGCTCTCGCGCGGAACGTCGGGCAGCTGATCGGCGACCGCCGCCACGTGGGCGGCGCCGGTGACGATCGTCGTCGTGGCGGCCACGGGCTCCAGCCGCGCCACCGTGCCCTGGATGAGGGTGCGGCCGGCGCCGGTGAGGTCGAGGAGGAACTTGGGGCGGCGCCGCCTGGAGAGCGGCCACAGCCGGGTGCCGGCGCCGCCGGCGGGGATGATCGCGTGGATCGGCTTGTCGGTCACGCCCCCAGGCTAGCGGGTGCGCGGCCCGACCCGGCCGTTCCGCTCCCGGCGCCCGCGCGCTGCGCCCGACCGGCCAGCGCCGGGGCCGCCAGCACCTGCCAGGAGCCGTCGTCGGCCAGACGGTGCAGGCGGATCCGCTCGACCACGAAGCGCGCGTCGATGCCCGCCCCGTCCCGGGCCGCCGCATCGAGGGCGTCGTCATCGACCTCGTGGGCGAGGGTGATGTGCGGGTGGAAGGGGAAGCGCAGGGCCGTGGCCAGGGGCCCGCCCCGCTCCCGCAGCGCCCGCTGGAGGGCGTCGCACTGGGGCCCGCCGTCCGTGAGCGCGACGTAGACGACGGGGCTGACCGGGCGGAAGGTGCCGACCCCGCACGCGCGCACCACGAACGGCGCGGTGCCGGCGGCCACCTGCTCGACATGCGCCGCGATGACCGGCACGTCGTCCCGCTCGACGGCGGTGGGCGGCAGCAGGGTGACGTGCGGCGCGATGACGCGGGCCAGAGGGTCGCCGGCGTCAGCGCGGACGATCCGGACCTGAGCCGCCCAGGGCTCCGGCAGGGGGATGGTCAGCCCCACGACGCACTGGAAGGGGGTCGGCACGGGTACGTCCATGTCACCTCCGTCGGGCCGGGGACGTGTCAGGGGGACACTACCGCACGAAGTGTAGTCCTCCGCCGTCCGCTCGCCGTCCGCTCGCCGTCCGCCCGTCGTCCGCCCGCGCCCACCGCCGCCCCGCACCCGGGCCCGGACGGGCTCGCGCGATCCCGCGTGCGCGGGCCCGTCCTCTGGCAGGATGGCGCTCGAAGCCCGTCATCGCCGACCCGCAGCACCAGGAGCCCGTCATGAACGACACCCCGACCCCCGCCACCGCCGGCGGTGCGCCCGCCTTCTCCCCGGCCCTGAGCCCCGAGGAGGGCGTGGCCGCGGCCACATCCCTGTTCCGCGAGACCCTCGGCGGCGAGCCCGACGGCGTCTGGTACGCGCCGGGACGCGTCAACATCATCGGCGAGCACACGGACTACAACGGCGGGCTCGCCCTGCCCATCGCCCTGCCGCACCGCGCCCACCTGGCGCTTCGGCGCCGTGCGGACCGCACGATCCGGCTCGTGTCCTCCCAGACGCGGGAGAGCATCGACGTCCTGGACCTGGACACCATCGGGCCCAAGGGGGCGCCCGGCGAGGTGCGCAACTGGAACGCCTACATCGCCGGCGTGGCCTGGGCCCTGGAGCGCGACGGGGCGGGCCCGTTGTCGGGGTTCGACGCCGCCCTGTACTCCTGCGTGCCCCTGGGCGGCGGCCTGTCCTCCTCGGCCGCCCTGGAGAGCGCCACCGCGGTGGCCCTGGACGAGGTCAACGGCCTCGGGCTGGCGGGGACGGCGGACGCGCCCGACGACGCCGGTCGCGCGCGCCTCGTGACTGCCTGCGTGCGCGCGGAGAACGAGGTGGCGGGTGCGCCCACGGGCGGGATGGACCAGTCGGCCTCTCTGCGCTGCCGCGCCGGGCACGCCCTGAGACTGGACTGCCGCACGGGCGCGGTCGAGCAGGTCCCCTTCGACCTGGACGCCGCCGGACTGGCGCTGCTGGTCATCGACACCAGGGCCAAGCACTCCCTGGTGGACGGGCAGTACGGCGCGCGCCGGGCCTCCTGCGAGAGATCCGCCCGGGTGCTCGGCGTCGACCTGCTGGCGGATGTCCCGCCGGGCGAGCTGGACGCGCACCTGACCCGTCTGTCGGGATCGGGCGAGGCGGACGCCGACGAGCTGGTCGGACGCACCCGCCACGTGGTGACCGAGATCGAGCGCACCCGCCGTCTCGTCGCGCTGCTGCGCGACGACCGCCCGCTGGCCGGCGCGAAGCTGGAGGAGGTCGGCGCCCTCATGGACGCCAGCCACGACTCGCTGCGCGACGACTACGAGTGCACCTGTCCCGAGCTGGACACGGCCGTGGAGGCGGCCCGGGCGGCCGGCGCCCACGGGGCGCGGATGACCGGCGGCGGCTTCGGAGGCTCCGCGATCGCGCTCATCGACGCCACCGCCGCCGGCGCCGTCGCCCGGGCCGTCGTCGACGCCTACGCCGAGACCGGCTTCGCGGCCCCGGCGTTCCTGAACGCGGTCCCCTCCGCGCCGGCCGGCCGCCTGGTCTGAGGCCCTCCCCCGGCCCCGCCTGTCTCAATTCCTTCTCGTTCCTTGGTCTTAGGGGCGGTTCCTCCTGGAGGAGGAACCGCCCCTAAGACCACGGACTATAGGCTCCGCACAACCCCCTGCCAGGCGCATCGTCGTCCCGTTGCGCCCCGTTCCAGGCGCCCGCGCACCCGGGCACAACCGGAGATTCGAATGAAGAAATACGTCCTACCGACACTCAAGGTCCTCATCGCCGTCGTCATCGCCCTGGCGCTGGCGAAGATCGCCTTCTTCCCCAGCAAGCAGGGGCAGGAACGCGCGGACATCTCCTCCGGGCTGGAGGTCTCCACGAGGACGACCACCGCCACGGTCGGGGACATCACCAGCACGGTGGAGGTCAAGGGCCAGATCGTCCAGGACAAGGCCGTCGAGGCGAAGGCCACCCTGACCGGTACCGTCGACTCCCTCGCCGTGGCCAAGGACGCCCTGGTCACCCAGGGGGAGCCCCTCCTGTACATCAAGAAGACCGAGCCGAGCGCCGACGGCGGGGAGAAGACCACCTGGGGCACGGTCACCGCCCCGGAGAGCGGCAAGGTGTCCTTCAGCGTCATCGAGAACCAGGACACGAGCGTCGGTATGGTCGTGGCCACGGTGACCCCCCAGACCTACTCGGCCACGGGCACCATCACCGCCTCCCAGCAGTACCGGCTCACCAACGCCCCGGCCACGGCGACCGTCTCGACGAACGACGGCCCCGCGCCCTTCTCCTGCTTGAGCCTCAAGATCGGCACGAAGGAGAACACCTCCACCACCACCGGCCAGGACGGGCAGCCCACGACCAAGGCCGGGGACGGCACCTCGGTGGAGGTGCGCTGCTCCGTGCCGGCGGAGCAGCAGGTCTTCGCCGGTCTCAAGGCCACCATCGGCATCGACGCGGGCTCGGCCTCGGGCGCCGTCCTGGTCCCCGTCACGGCGGTCGAGGGATCCGTGACGGCGGGGAATGTCTGGGTCGTCACCGACCCGGACAACCCGAGGGGGGCCGAGAAGCGCGAGGTCTCCCTGGGTATCAACGACGGCACCAGCATCCAGGTCACCGACGGCCTGACCGGGGGCGAGACGATCCTCCAGTACGTGCCCGGCAAGGACATCGTCCGCACGGGCACGCCCAACACGTGCGAGCCCGACAACTCGGCCTGCTACGACGAGAACGGCCAGGAGATCCTGTGAGCCCGGACCCGCTGATCAGCCTGCGCGGCATCACGCGCACCTTCATGGTCCCCGACAGCCCGCCGCTGAACATCCTCACCGGCGTCGACCTGGACGTCCACCCCGGGGAGCACGTGGCCATCGTCGGGCGCTCCGGCACCGGCAAGTCGACCCTGCTCAACACCCTCGGACTCATCGACACCCCGACCTCCGGCAGCTATCACCTGATGGGCATCGACACGGCGGGGCTGGGCGAGGGCCGCCGCGCCCACCTGCGCGGGCAGACCTTCGGCTTCGTTTTCCAGTCCTTCAACCTCATCAACGGGCTGACGACCACCGAGAACATCGCGGCCCCCCTCCTGTACGACCACGGGACGGCCTTCTGGAGCCGCACCTCCCGGGCCGAGGGGCTTCTGGACGCCGTCGGGCTGGAGAGCAAGAGGGGCTTCTCCATCGGGCGCCTGTCGGGCGGCGAGCAGCAGCGGGTCGCCATCGCCCGGGCCCTGGCACGACGCCCCCACGTCATCCTGGCCGACGAGCCGACCGGCGCCCTCGACGTCGATACCGGCAACGCCGTCATGGAGCTGCTGGAGAGGCAGTGCCGCGACACCGGTGCGGCACTCATCCTCATCACCCACGACCTGGCGGTGGCCGGGCGGGCGCACACCCAGTACCGCCTGGAGCACGGGGTCCTCACCCCGATCTCGGTGACCCGCCGGCGGGTGGGCTCCCTGGAGGAGTTCGGCGAGGTCCAGCTCGGCCGGGCGCCCGGGGCGCACGCCTCCCGCGCACCCGAGCCGGCCAACGCGGGAGGGGGTCCGAAGTGAGCATGTTCGCAGGAGCGGGCGGCCTGCTCACCGGATTCGTCGGCGCCGTCATCGAGGCGTGGGCGCAGCTGCGCATCGGCAAGCTCCGGGTGCTGCTCTCCCTCGTCGGCGTGGCGGCGGCCGTGGCCGCGATGTCCTTCGTCATCGCCGTCGGGCAGGTCTCGGTGTCCGCGATCAACTCCGAGATCGAGCAGGGCGTCGGGCGCCCCGGCACCGTCACCATCAACGTCTCCCCCACCGGGAAGGACGTGACGGTCCGCGGTCAGGACGACCCCGGGGACGATGACGCCGGGGCCTCGAGCGCTCCGACGGCGGGCTCGGGCCAGTCCGGCTCGGGTCAGGGCTCCGGGCAGTCGGGCTCCGGGCAGGGCTCCGCCGGCTCGGGACGGGGCGGCGCGGGGTCGTCGGGGGCCACGGCGTCGGCCGCCACCTCGGACAGGGTGAACCGCGCCATGGCGTCCTTCGTCTCCCGCTACGAGGCGAGCTCCTGGGCGACCACCTACACCACGAAGGTGCGCTTCGCCTTCCCGGACGGCCCCCGCCAGATCTCCACCCAGGCGGTGAGCGAGGGGTACGGGACCCTGCACCACACGTCCGTGTCCCAGGGCCGGTGGTTCAGGTCCGACGACGCCGACGACCTCTCCCCGACGCTGGTCGTCTCCCAGGGATTCCTCGAGGACCTCGGCATCTCCGAGCTCACGGAGCCGGTCACCGTCACCTCCTACACCCCCGTGCGCACCACCTTCACCATCGTGGGCGTGCTCGAGCCCGAGAATCTGAGCTACTGCACCACCACCGACGCCGAGGGCAACACCATCCCCTGCCCGCAGCCGCTGTCGGCCTTCGTCCTGGCGGACTCCTACGAGCAGCAGCTGCCCGAGGAGAGCGAGCGCCCCATACCGACGCTCGAGATCTGGGCCGGCAAAGCCGAGGCCCAGCAGGTCAAGGACCTGGCCAAGGCGAGCCTGGACGCCCAGTTCGGGCAGGGATCCACGCAGACGACCGACAACGTCAGCGGAAGCTCGAACGTCAGCGCGGACGCCTTCACCACCGTGGTCACCGGCTCCGGCGTCTTCGTCATGATCCTGGGCGCCCTGAGCCTGGTCAACATCTCGCTGGTGACGGTGCGCCAGCGCATCCACGAGATCGGGGTGAGACGCTCCTTCGGGGCGACGAGCCGGCGAATATTCTTCTCCATCATGCTGGAGTCGGTCGTGGCGACCGTGGTGGCCGGCGTCGTCGGCGTCGGCATCGCCATCGTGGCGCTCCGCTGGGTGCCGTTGAGCGCCGTGTTCGATGGGCTGCCGATGCCCTCGAACCCGCCCTTCCCCATGCTAGCCGCCGTGATCGGCCTGCTGGCGGCGACCGCCGTGGGCGCGTTGTCGGGCATCATCCCGGCGATCGTGGCCGTGCGCATCCGCCCCATCGACGCCATCCGCTACTGAGCCCGCCGGAGCTCGCCGGAGCTCGTCATCGTCAGCGCCCCCGACAGCGAGTGTCCAGCCGCGGTGTCATCGCGGCAGGCCGTACTCTGAGATCATGCGTATCGCCACCGTCAACGTCAACGGCATTCGGGCAGCGGCTCGCAAGGGCATCTCGGGGTGGCTGGAGGCCAGCGCGCCCGACGTCCTCGTGCTCCAGGAGGTCCGCGCGGACGAGACGACCGCCTCCTCCCTCCTGCCCGGGTACCGCTCGGAGATCTGGCCGTGCCGCATCAAGGGCCGCGCGGGGGTCGCCGTCGCCGTCCGCGAGGACATCCCGGTCACCGCGGGGGAGGTGCGCCGGGGCGTGGCGCCCCCGGACACCGCCGAGCCCGATGTCGATTCGGGCCGGTGGCTCGAAGTAGACCTCGGCGTGGAGGGCACGCCGGGCTCGGACGGAGCCGGCCGCCACACGCTCACCATCGTCTCGGCCTACCTGCACTCGGGCCGGGTCGGCACCGAGAAGATGGACCAGAAGTACGCCCACCTGGAGCTCGTGGATGCGCGCATGGCGGAGCTGCTGGACTCCAGCGAGTCGGGCGGCCCCCAGGTCGTCATGGCCGGCGACCTCAACGTGGTCCGCTCCGAGAGGGACATCAAGAACTGGAAGCCGAACCACAACAAGTCCGCGGGCGTCCTGGACGAGGAGATCGCCCACCTGGAGGGCTGGTTCGCCGCCGGCTGGGTGGACGTGGCGCGCTCCCTGGCGCCCGACCAGCAGGGCCCCTACACGTGGTGGTCCCAGCGCGGCAAGGCCTTCGATAACGACGTGGGCTGGCGCATCGACTACCAGGTGGCCACACCGCGCCTGGCCAGACGCGCCGCCTCCCTGACCGTGGACCGCGCCGACTCCTACGACGCCAGGTGGTCCGACCACGCCCCGCTGGTCATCGACTACGTCTTCTGAGGGACGGAACCATGAGTCTCTTCTCCCGCCTGCGCGGCTCCGGCTCATCGCGCCCTCCCGGCGGCCCGGGCGCACCGGCGGACGCGAGCACCGCCCGCGTGCGCACCATCCGCGCGCGCGTGTCGGGGCAGGTCCAGGGCGTCGGCTTCCGCTGGTACTGCACCGAGGAGGCGCAGGAGCTGGGGCTGGTCGGCCGGGTGAGCAACCTTTCCGACGGCGACGTCGAGGTCGTGGCCCAGGGACCGGCCGACGCGGTCTCGCGGCTGGTCTCCTGGCTCCACCACGGTCCCCGGTGGGCGCGGGTCGACGACGTCCGGCTCACCGAGATGCCACCGGGCAGCCTGTCCCGCAGGGACTTCCGACCGGGCAACTGATCCCGGGCCGCGCGCTCAACCGGCGCGCCGCTCGGCGGCCTCGACGACGTTGGCCAGCAGCAGGGCCCGCGTCATGGGCCCCACTCCCCCGGGGTTCGGGGAGAGCCAGGCCGCGACCTCATCGACGCCGTCGGCGACGTCCCCGGCGATCCTCCCCCTGCCGGTGGCGGGGTCGGTGACCCGGGCGACCCCGACGTCCAGGACGACCGCACCGGGAGTCACCATGTCCGCGGCGATGATGCCGGGGCTGCCGGCCGCCGAGACGACGACGCCGGCGCGGCGCACGTGCGCGGCCAGGTCGCGAGTGCCCGTGTGGCAGACATCGACGGTGGCGTTGATGTCCTTGCGGCCCAGCAGCAGGCCGATGCTGCGCCCCACGGTGACGCCGCGACCGATGACGCACACGTCGGCCCCCGCCAGGTCGATGCCGTGGCGGGCGATCAGCTCGATGCAGGCCCGGGGCGTGCACGGCAGCGGGGAGGCGATGGGCCCCGAGGTCCGCAGCACCAGGCGGCCCAGGTTGGTGGGGTGCAGGCCGTCGGCGTCCTTGTCCGGGTCGATGCGCTCCAGGACGGCGTTGGTGTCCACACCGGCCGGCAGCGGGAGCTGGACGATGTAGCCGGTGCAGGCGGGATCCGCGTTGAGGCGGTCGACAGCGGCCTCGACCTCGGCCTGGGAGGCGGCGGCGGGCAGGTCGATGCGGAGCGAGTCGATGCCGACCTCGGCGCAGTCGGCGTGCTTGCCGGCGACGTACGTGAGGCTTCCGGGGTCCTCGCCCACGAGCACCGTGCCGAGCCCCGGCACGACACCGCGCTCGCGCAGCGCCACGACGCGCTCGGCGAGCTCGGCCTTGAGGACGGCGGCCGTGGCCCTGCCGTCCAGGACCCGGGCGGGCCCGTTCCAGGGGGCCCTCACTGGGCCAGCCCCGGGTAGAGGGGGAAGGCGTCGGTCAGGGCGCGCACGCGGTCGCGCAGGGCGGCCAGGGTCTCGTCGTCGGCGGTGCCGGCGGCGCCGTGGACGAGGGCGGTGGCGATGATGTCGGCGACCTCGGTGAACTCGGCGGCGCCGAAGCCGCGGGCGGCCAGCGCGGGGGTGCCGATGCGCAGGCCCGAGGTGACCCGCGGCGGACGCGGGTCGAAGGGGACGGCGTTGCGGTTGACGGTGATGCCGGCCTCGTGGAGGAGGTCCTCGGCCTGCTGGCCGTCCAGGGGGGCCTCGCGCAGGTCCACCAGGACGAGGTGGACGTCGGTGCCGCCGGTCACCAGCCGGATCCCGGCCGCGCGCGCGTCGTCGGCCAGGAGGCGCTCGGCCAGGATGGCAGCGCCCTCGAGGGTGCGCACCTGACGGTCCTTGAACTCCTCGGTGCCGGCGACCCTCATGGCCACGGCCTTGGCGGCGATGACATGCATGAGGGGGCCTCCCTGCTGGCCCGGGAAGACGGCGGGGTCGAGCCTCCTGCCCCACTGCTCGGCGCGGTTGGTCAGGAGCATGCCGGAGCGGGGGCCGCCGAGGGTCTTGTGGACGGTGGTGGACACGACGTCGGAGGCGGGCAGGGGGCTGGGGTGGAGGCCGGCGGCGACGAGTCCGGCGAAGTGGGCCATGTCGGTCCACAGGGAGGCGCCGACCTCGTCGGCGATGGCGCGGAAGGCCTCGAAGTCGAGGTGGCGGGGGTAGGCGGACCAGCCGGCGATGATGACCCTGGGGCGCTCGCGCAGGGCGGCCTCGCGCACCTGGTCCATCTCGACGCGCATGGTGGTCTCGTCCACGCCGTAGGCGGTGGCGTGGTAGTTCTTGCCGGAGAAGTTGATCCTCATGCCGTGGGTGAGGTGGCCGCCGTGGGCCAGGGACAGGCCCAGGATGGTGTCGCCGGCATCGGCCAGGGCGTGGAGGACGGCGGCGTTGGCCTGGGCGCCGGAGTGGGGCTGGACGTTGGCCCACTCGGCGTCGAAGACGGCCTTGGCGCGTTCGATGGCGAGGGTCTCGGCGACGTCGACGACCTCGCAGCCGCCGTAGTAGCGGCGACCCGGGTAGCCCTCGGCGTACTTGTTGGTCAGCACCGACCCCTGGGCCTGGAGCACGGCGCGGGGCACGAAGTTCTCCGAGGCGATCATCTCCAGGGTGCCGCGCTGACGGGAGAGCTCGTCGTCCAGGACGGACGCGATCTCCGGGTCGAGCTCGGCCAGGGGCAGGTTGTTGAGCGTGGTGCCGGCTGGTCCAGTCATGGTTCTCCTCGTGTCGGCACGGCGGCGCCGTGCGGGGGCGGTGACTCCGGCCCAGGCGGGCGACCAGGTTCCCGTGATGGCCGCTCCGGCGCGGTCCGGTGCGGCGCCGTCGCTCCCCGGTGGTGACCACCTCTGCGCCAGTCGCGACGACGACGCCCATGCTACCGCCGTCGGGAGGCTCGGGCGCGGAACCGCCCGCGGCGCGGACGCCCGGGGCGGGTCACCCCCGGCCGAGCCAGTCCTCCAGGCCGTCGGGCGCGCCGGCCCAGGCGAGGGCCTCGGCGAGCTCGTCGGCGCGCAGGAGGATGCTGCCGAAGGCGGCGCGCACGCGCTCGCAGGCGTCGTCATCGGCGACGCCGGTGACCACGAGGTGGCACCGGGGCCCGTCCGGGCCGTCCGGATCGTCCGGGCTCTCCGTCCAGGGGCCGGCGTCCCCCACGCTGACCGCGCCCCCGGCGACCTCCCAGGTGCACACGCGCCCGGGGCGGCTCGGCAGCCAGAAGCAGCCGCGCGCCAGCATGCCGCGCCCCGCCAGGTCCTCGACCAGCTCGCGCAGGCGCCCGGGGTGGAAGGGCATCTCGCTGAACAGGTCCAGGGTGCGCACCCCGTGCTCGGCCGGACCGCCCCAGGCCCGGGTCGTGGCGGGATGGACGCGGGCCACCGCGCGGGCGGCGTCGTGGCGCAGGGCGAGCAGCTCGGGCAGGAGCGGCGCGTCCAGGCCGGGCAGCAGGAGGGTGTCGTGAGGGCGCAGGTGCTCCACCAGGTCGCGGCCGACCGGGTCCCGGCCGAGGGCGACGACCGCGTCGGCGTAGCCGAGGGCCACCATGTGCAGCTCGCCCGCGCACTGGTCCTCGACGACGGCGACCGACTCGGGCGCAGGGCGGTGGGTGAGCAGGTCGCGGGCCGCGGCGTCGACGTCGATGACGTGGGCCAGGCCGGCGAGCGTCACGCCGGGCAGCCGGGCGAGGTCGTCGGCCAGGCACGGGGCGAGGTGGATGAGCTCGACGCCGGGCGGCAGCAGGACGACGGTGGCGCCGTCGGGGTCCAGGCGCGCGCGGTCCTCGACGACGGCCAGCAGCACCTCCCGCAGGGAGCAGGTCCAGCAGTCCGTCGTGCGGGCGATGTCGAGGACGGGCGCGGTGCCCGCGTCGAGGGGGACCTGCGCGGCGGTCAGACGGATGAAGCCGTCGGCGAGGCCGGGGTCGCCGGGCGCGTCGGCAGCGGTGACGGAGCCGGGGGCGGCGCTGAGATAGGTGCCGGGACCGGCATCGGGGCCGGCGTGGAGCGAGGCCGTCAGGACGAGGGCGTCCTCGCCGTGGAGAGCGAGGGCGACCAGGTCCACCAGCAGCGGATCGACGACGCTGATGAGTGCGAGGCAGTGCACGGCACCTCCCAATTGACTGTACTGAGAATCATTTGCATATAGTGGCCCCATGAGCCGCTATTGCCAAGTCACGGGAGCCCGGCCGGTCACCGGTCACTCGATCTCCCACTCCCACCGCCGCTCCAAGCGCCGGTGGCTGCCCAACCTGCAGAGGAAGCGCTACTGGGTGCCCTCCCTGGGCCGCACCGTGCGCCTGACCGTGAGCGCCAAGGGCATCAAGATCATCGACAAGAAGGGCATCGACGTCGTCGTGGCGCAGATGCGCGCCAGAGGGGAGAGGATCTGATGCCCGCCAGGACCGGGAGATCCAAGGACCTGAGGCCCGTCATCACACTGGTCTCCACCGCCGGCACCGGCTGCACCTACGTCACCCGCAAGAACCGGCGCAACACGCCGGACCGCCTCGTCCTGCGCAAATTCGACCCGGTCGTGCGCCGGCACGTCGAGTTCAAGGAGTCCCGCTGATGGCCAAGAAGTCCAAGCTCGCGGCCGACAGGCGCCGTCGCCGGACCGTGGCGCGATACGCCGAGCGCCGTGCCGAGCTGAAACGGGCCGCGGTCGACCCGGCGCTGACCGTCGCCGAGCGGGAGGCCGCCATGGCGGCCCTGCACGCCCTGCCCCGGAACGCCTCCCCCACTCGCGTGCGCAACCGCGACGGCGTCGACGGGCGCCCGCGCGGCTTCCTGCGCAAGGCCGGGATCTCGCGCGTCCGCTTCCGCGAGATGGCCCTGCGCGGCGAGCTGCCCGGCATCTCGAAGTCGTCCTGGTGAGGAGTGCATCATTCTCATGCGCCCCGGAATCCACCCCGACTACCACCCGATCGTCTTCCGCGACAAGAGTGCGGACTTCGCCTTCCTGACCCGCTCCACCATGACGTCCTCTCAGACCATCGAGTGGGAAGACGGCAATACCTACCCCGTCGTGGACGTCGATGTCTCCAGCGCCTCGCACCCCTTCTGGACCGGCAGGGGCCGGATCCTGGACACGGCCGGCCGGGTGGAGAAGTTCGAGCGCCGCTACGGGAGGCGCCGGCGCTGAGACGCCGACCGCATCCAGGGAGCACCCCAGGAATCACCCGCATCCGAACGAAGATAAGGAAGATGAGGACCAGCCCATGAAAGTTCGCGCCTCCATCAGGTCGCTCGCCAAGCAGCCCGGCAGCAAGGTGGTGCGCCGCCGCGGCCACACCTACGTCATCAACAGGAAGAACCCCCGCTTCAAGGCCCGTCAGGGCTGAGAGGGCCCGCACGCGGAGGTCGCCCGCCCCGGTGGCGCCAACCACCGGGGCGGTTTCTGGGCCCCTCCCGCTCGCGGAGGTCGCCACCGCGTGAGGCGGCCCCATCGGGATGCCGCGCGGCCGTCGCGCTCCTCCGACTACCCTGCGGACATGACCTCCGAGACCGCCGACACCGCCGGAGCCCCCGGGACCGTCGCCCCCTCACCCCCGGCGCCGCAGCACCTCGTCCTCACGCTGTCCTGTCCGGACCGGCCGGGCATCGTCCACGCCGTCTCCGGGGCGCTGGCGCGACGCGGGGGCAATATCACCGAGTCCCAGCAGTTCGGCGACCCCGAGTCCGGCCTGTTCTTCATGCGCGTCTCCGTCGTCACCCGGGTGCCGCGCCCCGAGCTGGAGGCGGATCTGGCCGAGATGGCCGAGCAGTACGAGATGCACTGGGCGCTGCACGAGGTCGACCGCCCGCTGCGCACGCTCCTCATGGTGTCCAAGGAGGCCCACTGCCTGTCCGACCTGCTGTTCCGCGCCACCAGCCAGGGCCTGCCCATCGACGTCGTCGGCGTCGTCGGCAATCACGAGGACCTGCGCAGCGTGACCGAGTTCTACGGAGCCTCCTTCCACCACATCCCGGTCACCAGGGACACCAAGGCGACGGCCGAGTCCGAACTGCTCGCCCTGGTCGACTCCCTGGGTGTGGAGCTCGTCGTGCTGGCGCGCTACATGCAGATCCTCTCCCCCGCCCTGTGCGAACGGCTTCACGGGAGCGTGATCAACATCCACCACTCCTTCCTGCCCAGCTTCAAGGGCGCCAAGCCCTATCACCAGGCCCACGACCGCGGCGTCAAGCTCATCGGGGCGACGGCCCACTACGTCACGGCCGACCTCGACGAGGGCCCGATCATCGAGCAGGACGTCACCCGGGCCTCGCACGCCGACTCGGCCCTCGCCCTGCAGCGCAAGGGGCAGGACGTCGAGCGCCGGGTCCTCGCCCAGGCCGTCAAGTGGCACGCCGAGCACCGCGTCCTGCTCAACGGCCGCCGCACCGTCGTCTTCGCCTGAGGACGGCCCCTCCCGCCGTCGGCTTTCTACAGCCTCCTGCCCAGCGCCCAGGCGCCCAGCCCCACTCCGCAGGCGGCGGCGACAAGGCATCCGGCCAGCACGGGCACGACCGAGGGCGGCTCCACCATCCATGCCTGCGCTTGCATGGTCTCAAAGATGTAGGACGGCGGCCAGAACCGGTCGAAGACCTGGACGTTCCGCGGCAGAGTGGCGACAGAGGAGAACCCGCCCGAAGCGAAGAAGGAACCGGCAAAAGTGATCATGAGCAGCGGCTGGACGGTGCGGTAGTCGCGCAGCCACGCCCCGATGGCCACCCCCACCCCGGAGCAGGCCACGCTCGTCAGGGCGGCGACCGCCAGCAAGACGGGCAGCCGCCCCACCGGCAGGCGCACCCCGAAGAGGAGGACCGCCACGGCGAGCGTGACCAGGGTGTTGATGCAGCCGGCGAGGACCGAGGCGGTCAGGGTACCGGCAGTGAGGTCGGCCAGGGGCCGCGGCGCGAGCCGAACCTCCTTGACGGTCCGGTGCTCCCACTCGCGAGCGACCATGATCGCGGCGTTGAGCGCGGAGCCGACCATGACCGCCAGGACGACGGCGCTGTGGGCGATGAAGACCCTCCGCCGCACGTCGTCGGTGCGTGTGGTCGTCTGGGTCACGGTGACCGGCGCCGCGTCGGGGACGTGCCCCGCGGCGTAGTCCTGGACGGCCCGGGTCAGGCGCAGGCGGGCGTTCTTCATCATGTCAGTGTTGATGTTGTAGACCCTCGTCCTGAGTACGGGGGTCCGCCCGGCGTCCACCTGGGCGTCGAACTCCTCGGGGATGGTGACCACCAGGTGCAGGCGGCCCTCGGCGACCAGGCGGTCGGCCTCGTCGGAGTCGGTGGTCACGACATGGAAGTACGGGGAGATGTTGCTGCGCAGGTCGCGGATCTCCTGCTCGAGGGCGGCCGCGTGCGGGCCGGTGCCCCGATTGACCAGGCCGATGTTCCAATCGTCCCCGCCGAACCCGAACAGGACGCCGCACAGGAACATGAGCACCAGGGGGATGAGCATAGGCCCGGCCAGGGCCTGCCGGTCTCGGGCCCACTGGTGCAGGTCCTTGCGGGCGACCGCCCCGACACGGTCGAGGTGCCGGCCCATCGTCGTCCGCGGTCCCTGCGCCGTCCGCGCTGTCATCACTCTCATCACTGTCATCACTGTCCTCCGGTCAGGTGGCTGTAGGCTCGACGCAGCAGCCATCCGGCGAGGGCGAGGATCACCGCGGTGGAGGCCAGCACGACGACCAGGTTCCCGGCCAGGTCCGATGTGTCGCCGGTCAAGAAAATGCTGCGCGCGCTCATGAAGGCGTACGTGGTGGGCAGCGCCCGCGAGAGGTGCCACAGCGTCGTGATCGGCTCACCCCAGGCCAGGCCGCGCATGGACTCCTCGTTGCCGGAGACGAGGAAGAACATGACGGCCAGGGCGATCAGACCCGACGCCGTCGCGAGCGTCTTCTTCGACGCGACGCCGACGACGGTGCCGATCCCCGAGCCCATGAGGAGCGCCGCCGTCACGATGCCGGTCATGGCCAGCAGGTTCCCGGTGGGGTGAAAGCCGAAGCCGACGACGAGCACGAGCAGGACGAGTGCCACAGAGGCCAGGGACTGACCCAGGCCGGCGAGCACCTTGCCGGCCACGAGCGCGCCGCGTCCCAGTGGGGCCAGCAGCAGGTTCTTGACCGTCCTGTCATTCCACTCGCAGGCCACCTGGAGGCCAGCGCCCACCATGGCGGCGTACAGACAGCCGAACAGGAGCAGGCTAGTGGAGATGTAGCCGAGCATGGTGGGGTCCGTCGGCAGCCAGCCAGTCTCCTCCACGCTCGCCACGGGCTGGGCCAGGCCGTCATCGAGCTGGCGGACCGCATCGTCCAGCCGCAGGCGCAGGTTCTTGGAGTAGTCGGAGTTGATGTTGTTCAGCCGCAGCTCCACCTGCGCGCTCCCGGCCTCGGCGGCGTCGGAGAAGCCCTCCGGGATGACGATGACCGCCAGGGCGTCGCCGTCGTCGAACGCCTCCAGCGCAGCGGTCGCATCGGTGGTGCGCACGTCGTAGTAGGGCCCCTCCTCGGAGTGGATGGTCCGCATGGTCTCGATCAGGCGCGAGGAGACCGGACCGCCGTCGAGGTCGGCGACCATGATCGGGTTGTTGTTGGACACGGGGATGATCAGTGAGTAGAAGAAGATGAACACCAGGGGGATGACGACGCTGATGACCATGAGGAACGGCTGGCGGGCGAACCTCGTCCAGTCCTTGACCGCGATCGCGACGGCCGCGCTCGCGCCCTTCATGCTCGGCCCCCGTCGCGCAGCGCCGTCCCGGTCAGGGCCAGGAAGACGTCATTGAGGTCGGGGCGCCGCACACCGACGAGTGCGGCGTCGGGGTCGCGCTCGACGAACCAGTCGAGCACGGCGCGGGTGGTCGCCGGTGCGGCGTCGGCGGCCACGGAGGCGACGCCGTCGTGCCAGGTGACGCCGGTGACGCCGGGCAGGCCGGCGAGTCGGCCGGCCACGTCCGGGCGGGAGGCGCGCACGTCGATGAAGGTCCGGCCCAACCGCCCGCGCAGCTCGTCGGGGGTACCGGTGGCCACGAGCACGCCGTGGTCGAGGATGGCGAGGTTGTCGGCGAGCGCCTGGGCCTCCTCCATGTAGTTGGTCGTCAGCAGCACCGTGCCGCCCCCGGAGGCGATGCGCCGCACCCGGTCCCACAGGGCGGCCCGGGACTGGACGTCAACGCCGAGGGTGGGCTCGTCCAGGACGACGACGCTCGGCTCGGTCAGGAGGGCGCGCGCAAGGGCCAGGCGGCGCTGCATGCCGCCGGAGTAGGTGCCGACCCGGTCGCGGCGGCGCTCGGCCAGTCCGACGAGCTCGAGGGCCTCGTCGATGCGGCCGCGCCGCTCGTCGCGGGGGACGCCGTACAGGCGGGCATGGAAGGAGAGGTTCTCATCGGCGGACAGGTCGTTGTACAGGGCGGTCTCCTGGGGGACGACGCCCAGCTGGGTGCGTACTGCGGTGACGTCGGTGCGCACGTCGATGCCCTCGCACAGGACAGTCCCGCGGGTGGGGCGCAGGAGCCCGCACAGGAGGTTGACGGAGGTCGTCTTGCCCGAGCCGTTGGGGCCGAGCAGGCCGAAGACCTGGCCGTGGGCGACGTCGAGGGTCAGGGAGTCGAGCGCCGTCAGGGGCTCGCGACGGCGTCGTCGGAACTCCATGCGCAGGTCGCGGAAGCTGACGGCGGGGGCGTCGGAGCAGGCGGGCGGTCCGGGGTCGTGGTGAGTGCTCATGGTTGCCATGGGACGCGTCGGAGCATCATGATTTCAACCGTGGTGAATAAACGACGGGGGCGCCCCTCCGGATCCTCGAACGCCAAGGGGCGGATCCTCACGGCGGCGCGCGCCGGGTTCGAGGCGAATGGCTACATCGGAACCTCCTTGCGGTCGATCGCCCGCGAGGCGGATGTCGACCACACCCTGGTCACCTACTACTTCGGCTCGAAAGAGGGACTGTTCCGGGCCGTGGCCGCGCTCGCACTCAGCCCGGCGCAGGGCTTCGACGTCGTGGCCGCGAAGGTCGCTCCCGAGCACCTGCCCGAGGCGCTGCTGCGGGCGGCCCTCACCCTGTGGGACCGTCCGGAGTACCGCACCGGCCTGACGCGCCTGTTCGCCGACGCACTCGCCTCGCAGTCCGCCTCACGGGTCCTGCGGGAATATCTGCAGTCCGAGATGATCGGGCGCCTGACCGACCACATCGAGGGGCCGGACGCTCAGCAGCGGGCGGCCGCGGCGGCGACGATCATGAGCGGGCTCTTCCTGACCCGGCACCTGCTGCGGCTCGAACCGGTGGCCTCGCTGGCCCCGAACGAGATCGTCGCGCAGCTCGCCCCGGCGCTGCGCGCGGCCCTGGGTCCCCGATCGCCGCGACGGGCGGGGAATGTTCCGTAATGCTGTGAGTTGATCCGGTGGACTGCTATGTGTTTTTCGGACATTACTTGTTTTGTGCTTCAGGCCGCCTTGGTCAGGCCCAGGAAATCTCGTTCTACCTCGTTAGGGTTGACGCGCACCGCCCCCCCCGGTCGGAGCGGGGAGATCGTCACGTCCCTCTCGATCGGGCATCTTCTAACCGCCACATCAATGGCCTCGCACCAGGGAAGTGCGCATGTGGGCGACCATCGCATAGCCCACGACTTTCTTGGTGCAGCAGTCCAGGACGGTCGCAAGACAGACGAACCCGGCCCACGTGCTGACGTAGGCGATATCCCCGCGCAACTTACATCCTGGTGACTCGGCGGTGAAGTTCCGCCTGACGAGGTCAGGGCGCTCATCGAGATCGCGGCCGGCACGGTGGCACGGAGCCTCGCCCATAGCTGCGCGGCTTGCAGGCCCAGCTCGCGCATGATGGAGCGGATCGTGGCGCCGTCCGCCCTCACACCACGCCGCTCCAGGAAGGCCTGGATCCGTCGGCACCCGTAGGTACCCTCAAGAGTCCTCAAAAACGTCCTTAATCATGATACGGAGCTCTTGTCTTCTCACCTTGGTGATGGACCCGGGTCGGTCGCGCCCGGAGTAGTAGCCGAACCTCGACACACCGGCACATCGAGGAGACGGGATAATAGCCTTCTTCGCGGTCCCGACCTCGTAGCGATCGTTCACGGACGTTCCTTCGCAAGCCAGCCGGCTGTTTTTTTCAGGAACTCGTTCTCCTGACGCAGCCCTCCGTTTTTCGCTCTCAGTTTCACGATTCTTAAGCCGACTCGGAGGCTTTCTGGCGGTCCTGGTCGGTGGCATGATCTTTTCTGTATTTTGCGACCCAGCTACCCGCCGTCCGGGCCACAAGATCGTACGAGGCTGCCACCGAGGCTATCGTGCGCTCCTTCACCGGCGACCTCACGCACGACCTGGACCTGAACTCCTCCGATGTAGCTGGTATGCAGTACCCGCCAGGTCTTGATACTGGCGATGACTCGCTCGATCCCGTGGCCGATCTGGTTGACGGTCCTGTTGTAGGTCTTGTCGTCGGAGTGGAGGGGCGGGTTCGTGGGCTTTCTCTTCGGGGTGATCACGTCCAGTCCGATGGAGCCCTTGTCGCCGATATGTGAAGGAGGATTCACTCCAGGCGGGAGGTCGGTGGCGGGGACGTCACGCAGGCCGGAGCGGCGCAGGACCTCGGTGTCGTGGACCCTCCCGTCCCGGGTGTCGGACACCCACGCCAGGGCCCCGGCCTGGGTGCAGGCAACCTGGACGTTCAATCCGGCGGTCCTGTGCTTACCCGAGTAGAGCTCGGGGTGGTTCTTCCAGGACCAGCACTCAAGCAGGGTGCCGTCCACGATCAGCCGGGCGGCGGAGACCAGGTCCTCCACGGTGGGCACGCCGCTTTCCAGGGCGTGGGCGATCAGGGGCGTGTATGCGGTGATGACCCGGGAAGCGGTGGCCTGAGAGACGCCGTAGCCTCGGCAAGGAGTTCCTGGGGCAGGTTATGCCTCAAGCAGGTCAGGGGCAGGCGCACGCACAGGTACAGTCCCAGCGCCCGGGCCCCGAACGCCGGCAAGTCGGGACTGACGGCGTGAATCGTCTCGCACAGGTCCACGACCTCGCTGCGGGCGATCCTCGCACTACTATTCATGACGGCTGCTTGCTTCCTAATCGAATTGGCTTAATCACCGAAAACTCTCTCAGGAGCGGGCCGCCACCCTATCTAACGACACCCACCCCGATAAAACACCCTGAACACCCCCATGAATAAGCCTCCTTGCGCCCACATAACGGGGGTAAGCCCCATAGTGGGGCCTGGATCGGCCCGCCGAAGATCATCCGCGCATCAACCAGGCTGAGGCCACCCGCCTGGGCCTGGGGGAGATTCCCGCGGACCTGGAGGACCGGCGCGGGCAGCATCACCGGTATCCCGCCCGCCCCGAGGACGGTGGGCTCGACGACGAGCCGCTCACCGGTGAGGAGGAGGAAGAAGAACGGTGGCAGGAGGAAAAGCAACGCAACCGGCTGCTCTGAACAGAATCGCTGGAGTGCGCCTGAGGGGGCGAAGCGTCCTCGTCGTGGGCTAGTGATCGTACCCCGTTGGGCCGATGCCCCGGCCTCTCTCAGGCCCGTCACGCCGACCGGTTACAGTTTCCGGCTGCGACACGGATTCCTGACCGTCCTGATTCGTGGGCGCGGGCACGAAGAGCGGGAAAAGAGGTTCGTCGGCCTGTTCCATCTCACGCACTCCGATGGGTTAGCCACCCTCGTCGTCGAGTACACGGGCCAGGCCCGGGCCATCGCGCCGACGGCTGCCCCTGACTCATCGACTTGAGCACCATGTTCGACAGCCCGCCCCCTGGCTCCCGGTCCGCGCCCGGCCCCTGGTCGCCGGGCCAACCGACCCAGGGGGTCGGCGAAGTCGGTTTTAGGGGGTTGGTTGGGTCAGTAGTCTGATGGCTCGTTTGGGGCGT
>ERZ773075.536-NODE-536-length-28254-cov-6.82939_pt1 | contig 28254 bp, 23 predicted proteins | sample MGYA00580614_ERZ773075 | MGnify/ENA primary metagenome ERZ773075 (study PRJEB29015, sample SAMEA2738021) | human oral metagenome | biome: human oral; feature: human-associated habitat; material: dental | place: China | collected 2043 ...
CCGACGTGCGCGCGCGCCAGCAGGCCGTGCAGGCGCGCGCCGCCCAGCTCAAAAGCCTGAAAGCCGAACTGCTGCCCAGCTTTGGCATCGTCTTTCTCGGCAACGAAGGGCGGCTGGACTTCAGCGGCCTGCCCCGCGCCAGCGGCGCGGGCGGCCTGATCGGCCTGCGCGTTTCGCTGCCCCTGTTCACCGCAGGCCGCTTGCAGGCGCAGGCGCGGGCGGGCGACGCGCGCCTGCACGCCGCCGTGGCCGAATACGACCGCGCCGTGCTCGACGCGCTGCAAGAAGTTGAAGCCGCCTACGCCGCCCGCGCCGCGCTGGACGCGCGCGTTGAAAGCCTGCGAGCCGCCCGCCAAAGCGCCGCCCGCCGCGCCAGCGGCCTGCAAGCCCTCTACCAGGCCGGCGAGCGCCAGCGCGACGCCCCCTTGCAGGCGCGGCTTGAGCTGGCCGAAGCCGACGACGCCCTCGCCCAGGCCCGCATGCAGCAGGCCAGCGCCAGCATCCGCCTCTACCAGGCGCTGGGCGGCGGCTGGTGAAAGCCGCCCGCCCGCGCACCCGCTCCGCAGCAAGAAAACAGAAAACATGCCCGCCACTCCATCCGCCGCTGCCGCCGCAGCATCCGGCCGCTGCCCCCCGCTGAACGCCGCGCAGCAGCGCATTCACCAGGCCGCGCTCAGGCTGTTCGCCGAAAAAGACCCGGCCACCGTCCAAATCAGCGAACTGGCCGCCGCCGCCCAGGTGGCGCGCGGCACCATCTACAACAACCTGGAATCCGTGGAAGCCCTCTTCGGCCAGCTCGTCATACGCCTGTGCGCCGACATGAGCGAACGCATCGACCGCGCCATGAGCGGCGAACCCGACCCCGCCATGCGCCTGGCCGCCGGCGTGCGCCACTACCTGCAACGCGCGCGCGACGAGCCGCACTGGGCACGCTTCATCCTGCGCTACGGCCTGACCCAGCCCCCGCTGGCCCAGCTATGGCACGGCCCCACCATGCGCTACCTGCGCGAAGGCATCGCCAGCGGCCGCTTCACGCTGCGCCCCGGCCAGGCCCGCACCGCCGCCGTGCTGGTGGCCGGCGCCGTGCTGGGCGGCTTCGCGCAAATGCAGCAAAGCGGCGCCTCGCCGCGCCGCATTGGCAGCGACATCACCGAGCTGCTTTTGCTCTCGCTGGGCCTGCCCGCCAGCGAAGCGCTGCGCATCGCGTGCGCCCGCATGGATTGACGGACCGGCAGCGCCTGGCAGACGCATCAAAAACAGGAGCGAATTCAAGGGCGTTTGAAGTAGCATCTGCGCACGTTCCACTAGGACCTGATGCTATGAATCAAGGAGCTGATTCAGCTCTTTGCCCAGGCTTTTCATCCGCTTTTTCCCCTTTCCGGCATGGCCGCTGCGCCCGCCATTTGCGCCCGCCATTTGCGCCCGCTCCCTTGCGGCAGGTTGCAAGCGACTTCCGGCAAACGCATGCCAAGACCTGCCTGCGGTTCGCGCTTGCCGCTCCTTGCCGCCCCTCGCGGACAGACTGGAACAGGTGTCCTTATTTCTTTACCGAGGCGCAAAGCGCGCTCGGTACACTCGCGCGCTTTTATGGGCAACACAGGGTTTTTACTGATGCGCAAATCTTGGCGAACAGGAGGCTGGCTGGCGCTGGCCTTGGTGTTGGGCGCAGCCTTCTGGTGGTGGAAGACTTCTGGCGGCCCGCCTGCGCCGCAGTGGGTGACGGCGCCCGTGCAAAAGCAGGACCTGGAAGACACCGTGCTGGCCACGGGCGCCATTCGCGCGCTGCGGCAGGTGAATGTGGGCGCGCAGGCCACGGGGCAGGTCAAGGCGCTGCATGTGAAGGTGGGCGATGTGGTCAAAAAAGGGCAGCTCATTGCCGAGATTGACGACACCACGCAGCAAAACGCCTTGCGTGACGAGCTGGCGGGCATCGAGTCGCTCAAGGCGCAGCGCGCTTCGCGGCAGGCGGCGCTCACGCTGGCTAAGCAAAACCTGGCGCGCCAGCAGGAGATGATGGCCAAGGACGCCACCTCCCGCGCCGATTTGCAGTCGGCGCAAAACCAGCTGGCCGCCGCCGAGGCCGATTTGAAAACCAACGCCGCCCAGCTGGAGCAGGCGAACCTGAAGGCGCAGACGGCGCGCGCCAATCTGGGCTACACGCGCATTGCCGCGCCCATGGACGGCACCATCGTGGCCGTGGTGACGGAGCAGGGACAGACGGTCAATGCCGCCATGTCCACGCCCACCATCGTCAAGCTCGCCCGGCTGGATGAGGTGAAGATTGAGGCGCAGATTTCCGAGGCCGACGTGCCCCGCGTCAAGCCCGGCATGGCCGCCTGGTTCACGCTGCTGGGCGAGCCGGACAAGCGTTACGCCACCGAGCTGAAAGCCATTGCCCTGCTGCCGCCGGCCGATGAAAGCGGCAGCAGCGACACCAGCGCGTCGGCCACATCCGCCGCCAGCGCCACGGCCATTTACTACAACGGCATCCTGCACGCGCCCAACCCCGATGGCGTGCTGCGCGTTTCCATGACGGCGCAAGTGCACATCGTGGTGGACCGTGTGCAGGGCGCGCTCACCGTGCCCGCCAGCGCGCTGGGCGCCAAAGATGACGAAGGCCGCTACGCCGTGCGCGTGCTGACGGGCGAGGGCGATGCGCAGCGCGAAGAAACCCGCCTGGTGCGCGTGGGCCTGAACAACCGCGTGCATGCCCAGGTGCTGGAGGGCCTGAAAGAAGGCGAGCACGTGATCACCGGCGAGGCCACGCCGGCCGGGGATACCGTCAGCGTGGAAATGGGGCCGCCGCCCATGGGGCCTTGAAGGAGCGCGCCATGACCGAACACCGCCTGGCGCAAGCCGGGGAAGCAAGCGGGAAAGAAAGCGCAGAAAAAGCGGAAGACGGCGGGCAGGGCGCGCCGCTGATGCGCCTGCGCGGCGTCACGCGCGAATTTCCGGCGGGCGACGGCCCGGTGGCCGTGCTCAAGGATGTGAACCTGACGATTCGCGCGGGCGAGATGGTGGCCATCGTCGGCCCATCCGGCTCCGGCAAATCCACGCTGATGAACATCATCGGCTGCCTGGACCAGCCTTCGCGCGGCAGCTACCAGGTGCTGGGCCGCGAAACGCGCGCCATGCAGCCGGACGAACTGGCGCGCCTGCGCCGCGAGCATTTCGGCTTTGTCTTTCAGCGCTATCAGCTGCTGACGGGCCTGACCGCGCAAGACAACGTGGAAATTCCTGCCATCTACGCGGGCCTGGGCGCGGCTGCGCGCCGCGCGCGATCGGCCCGCCTGCTGGAGCGCCTGGGGCTGGGCGAGCGCCTGGCGCACAAGCCCGGGCAGCTCTCCGGCGGGCAGCAGCAGCGCGTGTCCATTGCCCGCGCCCTCATGAACGGCGGCAGCGTGGTGCTGGCCGATGAACCCACCGGCGCGCTGGACAGCCACACGGGCGAGCAGGTCATGCAGATTCTTCAGGAACTCAATGCCGCCGGGCACACCATCATCCTCGTCACGCACGATGCCAAGGTGGCCGCCCACGCGCGGCGCGTGATTGAAATTGCCGACGGCCGCATCACCCGCGACAGCGCCGCTGCTGCGCCGCCTGCCGCGCCCGCCAGCGAAGCGCCGCCGCCCAAAGCGGGCCTGGCCGCCTGGCTCATGCGCCTGCGCGAAGCGGCGCGCATGGCCCTGCACGCCATGCTCTCGCACCGCATGCGCACGCTGCTGACCATGCTGGGCATCATCATCGGCATCGTCTCCGTCACCCTGGTCAATGCCATCGGCGAAGGCGCCAAGCAGCAAATCCTCTCGGACATCAGCTCCATCGGCACCAACACCATCTCCATCTTCGCCGGCTCTGGCTTTGGCGACCGGCGCGCCGACGCCATCCGCACCCTCTCGGCTGCCGACGCCGCCGCGCTGGCCGAGCAGCCCTACGCGCACAGCGCCACGCCGCAAGTGCAAACCAGCGTCACCCTGCGCATGGGCAACCAGGAAAAAACCGCCACCGTCAGCGGCGTATCCGCCGAATACTTCAACGTGCGCGGCCTCACCCTGGCCGCCGGCGTGCTGTTTGACGAAAACAGCGTCAAAAACCTGGCGCTGGACGCCGTGATCGACGACAACACCCGCAAAACGCTCTTTCCGGGCGGCGGCAATCCTTTAGGCCAAATCATCCTGCTGGGCAGCGTGCCCGCACGCATCATTGGCGTGACGGCCAAGGAAAAAAGCAACTTCGGCTTCAACTCCGGCAACACCGTCTGGCTGCCCTACACCAGCGTCATGGGGCGCCTCACCGGCAGCCAGGTGCTGCAAAACATCTCCGTGCGCGTCAAAGACGGCTACACCACCCACTACGCCGAAAAGCAAATCACCGAGCTGCTCACGCGCCGCCACGGCAGCAAAGACTTTTTCACCAGCAACAGCGACACCGTGCGCGAAATGGTCGAAAAAACCACCTTCACCATGCAGGTGTTCATCTCCTCCATCGCCGTCATCGCCCTCGTGGTGGGCGGCATCGGCGTGATGAACATCATGCTGGTGAGCGTGACCGAGCGCACGCCCGAAATCGGCATCCGCATGGCCGTGGGCGCGCGCCAGGCCGACATCCTCCAGCAATTTCTCATCGAAGCCGTCTTCGTCTGCCTGCTGGGCGGGCTGCTGGGCATTGGCCTGGCCTTTGGCCTGGGCTGGGTGCTGGAGCGCTTCTCCAGCGAAGTGCACCTGGTGTTCTCCGCCAACGCCATCGTGCTGGCCGTGGCCTGCTCCACCTTCATCGGCCTGGCCTTTGGCTTCTGGCCCGCCCGCAGCGCCGCGCGCCTGAACCCGATTGACGCGCTCTCGCGGCAATAAGCACTGGGCGCAGGATATTTAGCTCCTCAATCCATAGCATGATGTCCTAGTGGAAACTGCGCTGACCGGCATTTTGGGCCACTCAGATTTGCTCCTGTTTCTGATGCGGCGCAGGGCAAGGCTTCGCCAAGCGGGAAAAGCCGTGAGTAGCCAGCCAAAGAAGCGGCGAAGGCCCGTCTGCGGCTTGCGTTTCGCGGCCCATCCCGATCCGCTCTTTTGCCCCTCCCGGCCAGATCATGAACAAATTCCCAGAAGCTGCCCCTGCCGAAACGTCTGAAGACGCCCGCTGGATGCGCCTGGCCCTGCAAGCCGCGCATGAAGCGGCAGCGCGCGGCGAAGTGCCCGTGGGCGCGGTGGTGGTCAAGGACGGGCGCTGCATCGCCGCCGCTGGCAACGCCTGCGTGGGCGCGCATGACCCCAGCGCGCATGCCGAAATCGCCGCCTTGCGCCAGGCCGCGCGCGCGCTGGGCAATTACCGGCTGCAAGGCTGCACGCTGTATGTGACGCTGGAGCCTTGCGCCATGTGCGCCGGGGCCATGCTGCACGCGCGGCTGGCGCGCGTGGTTTTTGGCGCGGCCGACCCCAAAACGGGCGCGGCCGGTTCGCTGCTCAACCTGTTTGCCCAGCCCGCGCTCAACCATCAAACGCAAGTCACCGGCGGCGTGCTGGCGGGCGAATGCGCCGCTGCGCTGCACGGCTTTTTCAGGCCGCGCCGCATCAACGCCGCCCCCTTGCGGCAAGACGCGCTGCGCACGCCGCCCGCGCGCTTTGCCCATCTGCCCGATGATCCCTGGCCGCGCCATGCCGAAAGCGGCTTGCCCGCCCTGGGCGGCTTGCGCCTGAGCTATATGGACGAAGGCCCGCGCGACGCGCCCATCACCTGGCTGTGCCTGCACGGCGCGCCCGCCTGGAGCCACTTGTGGCGGCACATGGCCGCCCAGTGGCTGGCGGCGGGCTGCCGTGTGATCGCGCCTGACTTGATCGGCTTTGGCCGCAGCGACAAGCCCAAGAAAGAAAGCGCCCACACCCTGGCCTGGCACCGGCAAATCCTCATCGAATGGGTGCGCAAGCTGGATGTGCGCCGCGTGGCCCTGGCCCTGCACGGCACGGCCGGCGCGGCGGGCCTGGCGCTGCCCGCCGCCGATCCGCAGCGCTACGCCGCGCTGCTGGCCATCAACACCGGCTTTGCGCCAGCGGCGCAGGCCAGCGGGGCAGGGCAGGGCGCGCCTGCCCGCTTGCCTCTTTCGCGCCTGCCGCGCCTGCCCGCTGACGAGCAAGCCGCTTGCGAAGCCCCTTTCCCCGACAACGGCCACCGCGCCGCCTTGCGCGCCCTGCCGCGCCTGGCCGATGGCGGGCATGAGCCTGACTTGCGCGCCTTCTGGCAAAACCGCTGGCAAGGCGCCAGCCTGCTGATTTGCGGCATGCCCGATGTTTTTTACGGCCCCGCCGCCATGAGCGCGCTGCAAGCCGCCGTGCGGGGCGCGCCGCCGCCCTTGCCCCTGCCCGGCGCGGGCCACTTCAGCTGCGCCACGGCAGGGCGCGAAATCGCACAGCTGGCGCTGGCGCGGCTGGCGCAGCCCGCGCAATGGGCCAAAGACTGAACGCGTTTTTCCCGGTTTTCCGGCTGCGCCGCGCAAAAAAACAAAAAAGTTTCGGTGCGCTTGTCTGGCAGATTGATTTTTTCCTGCTCCAATTCGCGGCGCATCGCTTTTGATGCGCTACTGAAGGAATCTCATGAACAAGAAACCGCAAATACCCGCCACCCCAATGACTGCTGCGTCTGCAGCGCGCATTCAAAGCGCAACTGCCAAGGCCGGAAATGGCGGCATTGCCAAGAAAAGCTTTGCCGCTCGTGCCATGAGCGCGGCAGCCAAGAATACGGCTAAAGCATCTGGCTCCAAGGGCAAGAGTTCCAGGTAAAAAAAACAGGAAAGGAGAAGGGCAGTGCGGAAACGGCCCTGCCCAAATATCATGCAAAGCACAATTGAAACCCCATTTCCTCGCCTGGGCGAAGCGCTGCGCGCATTGATTACGGCAACCGGTTTCAGGCCATTCATTGAAGAAAAAGGGCTGGATAAAAATCTGGATGATTTATTCAGGGAACCTGCAAATCGGCAGGGAACTCTTTATGAGCTGCTGGAAGAAATCCAGGGAAAATTTTTCGGAGAGGTGGTGCGGGAATGCGGGGAAGGCTGGAATTTTATCATTCCAGAATGGGAGAATTTTTGCCATATTATCCAGCATGTCGTGCAAACAGTGGATGCCAGCCGTTCCCAGTCAGAAAAAGTGCGCAGCCTGTTTGAAGAGTATTTCATTATTCCGTTTCTGGCGGAATTCATGCTGCATGCCGTAAAAATGCAGAATGGAGGAGATGCCCGTGAATGGGCGGCGGGGCCATTTCAGGCCTGGCTTGAATTGGCCTCTTCCTTGCCCGGGCAAAAGCGCGCGCTGAAAGATATTGAATGCGCCGTTGAAAAAGACCCGCGCAGCATTAAGCGCTGGAAGCAGTGCCACCCAATGGAAAGCATGAGCTATCCATTGCGCAAGAAGGTTGGGGACATATTGGGCGAATCGGCCAGAATGCCGGATGTTGCGCGGCTTGCAGGCTGGTTGTATATGGCGCGTGCGCTTCAATCCCTGTCGCCGCAAATCCGCGCTTCCATTGGAGATTATCTGGAAAGAAGAACATCGCCCTGGGATCCGAAAGAAGCAAGAATAAAGTTGCTCAAGGCATTGGATGGCATGGAAAATCCTGCCTTTATCCAGAAAATGAACGACTTGCGCAATGAAGATTCCGCCCGGAAGCGGGCCGAAATCATGCGGGAGTTGATGAAGCCGAATCCTATATGGACGCAGTGCGAAGAAAATATTGAAGCGGCTTTGCAGGCTGACCAGAAGGACAATGTGAAGGAGGTGATGAATTTTCTGGGCAGAGCGGTTGATGTCGCGTGGTGGCGGACCGGCCCGGTTCAGAGTGAATTGCTTGACAAAGCGCTGAAATATGCGGTCGGCACAGGCGATAAAGTGGCCGCCAGGGCTTATTGGGACCGCTCTTTCATGCTGGGGCTGAACCGTGGCCCCAAGCGTGAACTGGATGAACAGCAAATGCGTTCCTTGAGCCTGGCATTCGAGCATGATTTTCCACACAGGAAGGCGAAACTTCGCGTTCCGCCAGCATTTGAGTGCATGACTTTCGATGAAATGGAAGACATGAAAAACAAATCCATGAAAGCGCCAGCGAGAAAAACGGCCCATGCGCAGGGCCGCACGCGCAGAACGGCGCTGATGAATGCCATTCCGTGCAGTTCTTTGGCGGACGTGAAAAAACTGATTGAAAATGGCGCCAATCCCGATGAATTCATTCCTGAATCGGGAGAAAACCCTCTGATATATGCCATGCGTCATGCGGAACAAACCAGGGATACATCCATCATGGATTATTTCCTGTCACTGCCGCTGAAACCGGAAACAGTGAACCGGATTGCTTCAACTGAAAAAGATTGCCCTCTGATGCTGGCCATTGACATGGGTCATGCAAAGGCCGTGGAAAGGCTGATTGAACTTGGGGCGGATATCCGTTTGCCCATCTATCAATCGGCTTCGGCCTTGCTTTATGCGATGCACAAATTCAATGAAGCCAGGCAAGGCGGCATCACGCCAGAAATACAGGCGCAATATCTGGCGGGATACGGCCCGGTTGGATCGCATGAAGCCAAACAAGGCGTGGTTTTTGATTGCCAGAAGGCGTATTTTCGTGCGATGCAAATGATTCGCCGCATGGAATCATTCGGGGCCGGGCGCTATACGGAAATATGGAAGGCGGTCTGTGCGCATTATTTGCCCTCGCCTGATGATTGCCGGGCCGTGATTCATGTTTTGTTGGAGGCGGGCGCTGATGTCAATCTGCGCTACCATGTGCCTTATAACAGTTTTGAATGGAGCCCGACGCTTTTTGCGGCTGAAATAGGCGATTTGGCTCTTTTCAGGGAAATACTGGCATATGGCGGGAATCCGGATCAGACGCTGCTTGTGCCAGGCCCTTTCGAGAAAAGGGATGCTTTATGGGTCGCCATTGATCATGGAAATGACGCCATTGTCTCATTCATGCAAAACAGAAGACAGAAAGATGGGAAGTGAGTCGATCTTCTGCTACTTTTTGCATGGATAAAACTATCAACCAGCTCATCATGAAAATGGTCCGAATGGGTTGGACGGTCAAAAGAGGAAGACATGCGAAGCTTTACCATCCTTCTGGACGGGCGTTTGTGACGTTTTCCATGACGCCCAGCGATCACCGGTGCCTAATGAATATTCAGCGGGACATCAAAAGACTGCAGGCGAGACTGGATGCGGCGCTGGAAAACATGGCGGGTGAGCTTTGATTGATTTGAGATTTGCCGCGCGGCGCGGGCTTCGGGAACGATAGTTTGCGGCGGCGAAAACCAGCGCAGCTGGCGCGCGCCAGGCGCACAATCTGCGCCTTTTTGCGCCGCCAGCCGCTGGCGGCGCGCTCCCACGCCATGCGCACGCCTGCCATCAATTCCAAAGTCATCGCCACCTTGCCCATCTTCTGCTGCGTGATGCTGGCTTGCGGCTTTGTGTGGGCCGTGCGGCAGCCCGCGTGGACGATGCCGCTGGTGCTGGGCGTGATTGCAGGCGGCCTGGTCGATCTGGACAACGGGCTGACGGGGCGCGTGCAAAACATCGTGCTGACGGCGCTGGCCTTTTCTTTTTCTTCGCTGCTGGTGCAGACGATGCTGGGCACGGGGCTGCCGTTTATCGTGACGATGACGGCGCTCACTTTCCTGTTCACGGTGCTGGGCGCGCTGGGGCTGCGCTACCGCACCATTGCCTTTGGCGCGCTGGCGGTGGCCACTTACACCACGCTGGCCTATGCGCCGCAGACGCCCTGGTTTCTGAACCCGCTGCTGATTTTGTGCGGCACGCTGCTGTACAGCAGCGTCACGCTGTGCCTGCACGTGGTCTTTCCGCACAGGCCCGTGCAAGACAGCATGGCCGCCGCTTTTGCCGAGCTGGGCGGGTATTTCGACGCCAAGGCCGCTTTTTTCGACCCCGACGAGGCCGAGTGGCTGGAAGACGGCCCGCGCCTGGCGCTGGCGCGGCAGAACACGGCAGTGATCAACGCCTTCAACCAGTGCCGCAGCGCCTTGTTCTACCGCATGCGCGGCCAGCACCGGCATCCGCGCACGGCGCGCATGCTGCGGCTGTATTTCATTGCGCAAGACGTGCATGAGCGCATCAGCTCCACGCATGCCGATTACCGCGAGCTGGCCGAGAGCCTGAAAAACACCGATCTCATCTTCCGCATTCACCGCCTGCTGGAATTGCAGGGGCAGGCCTGCCGCGACGTGGCTTCCAGCCTGCGCGCCGACATGCCCTACGCCTACTCCGCGCGCCTGCAACGCGCCATGACGGGCTGCCAGCAGTCGCTGCGCGTGCATGCCCGAAGCCGCCAGGCGGAGCAGGCGGAGCAGGCGGATCAGGCGGAGCAGGGCGGTCAGGCCGACCAGCTCCACGCGCTGCAAAGGCTCATGGACAACCTGGCGGGCATTGACTACCAGCTCAGCCACATTGAAAGCGCCGCAGACGCCGCTTTTGGCGAAAACTCCGACAAAACCCGCATCGCCGCCCAGGAGCAAGACGGCCCGCTGCTGCACGCCCTGCGCGCCATGCGCGGCCAGCTGAACATGCGCTCGCCGGTGTTTCGCCACGCCGTGCGGCTGTCGCTGGTGGTGGCCCTCTCGTGCACGGTGGTGGAGCTGCTGCACCTGAATCTGGGCTACTGGATCTTGCTGACAGCCCTGTTCGTGTGCCAGCCCAACTATTCGGCCACGCGCAGCCGGGTGAACCAGCGCATCGGCGGCACCATCGCAGGCGTGCTCGTCGGCTCCGTCGTGCCCTGGTTCACGCCCACGGTGGAAACCAAGCTGGGCATCATCGTGCTCACCACCACGCTGTTTTTCCTGATGCGCAACTACAAATACAGCTGGTCCACCTTCTTCATCACCATCCAGGCGCTCACCAGCCTCTCGCTCATGGGGGTGGACATCTATGCGGCCATGCCCGTGCGCATCATCGACACCATCACCGGCGCGGCCATCGCCTGGGCCGCCGTGCACTTTCTCTGGCCCGACTGGCGCTACCTCAGCCTGCCCGCCAGCGCCAGCGCCTCCATCGCCAGCAACGGCGCGTATCTGGAACGCATCATCAGCCAGCTTGAAAACGGCGTGGACGACGATGTGGCCTATCGCAGCGTGCGCCGCCTGGCGCACGAAAAGGCGGCCGCCTTGAGCAGCGCCATCTCCGACATGAGCAGCCAGCCAGGCCGCCACAGCCCGCAAATGCAGGGCGCGGGGCTGAACCTGCTGAAAACCAGCTACGCGCTCATTGGCTACATCTCCGCCCTGGGCGCTTACCGCAGCCAGATTGCCCAGGAGGCGCGGCAGGAAGCCAGCGCCGCCGGACAGCCGCCGCAAACGCAGCCCTCGCCCGCCGCGCCTGAAACGCCTGAAGCGGCAGCCGCGCCGCAAGCGCCCGAAGCACCCGAAGCGCAAGCCTTCACCCCCCTCTTTTTCGACACCGCCCGCCAAACGGCCCAGCTGCTGCAAGCCCTGCCCGGGCTGGACGACAGCGCCTTTGCCGCCGCCAGCGAGCGCATCCAAAGCGGCGTGCGCGCCTTGCGCGCGCGCGTGCAGGGCCGCCGCCCCAACAGCGTGCTGTGGCAGCAGCTCTCGCTCATCACCCGCCAGCTCGCGCCTTGCCGCCAGATGCTGAAAAGCATGACGCCGCCCAGCGAAGCCGGGCCAACCGCGCCGCTCCAGAAGCCGTAGCGCCCAGCCCGCGAGGCGCAAAGGCGCGCTGGAATGGGCTGGAAATAAGCCGTGCATAGGCCGCCATCGCGGTTTTTGCTCATCTATCCATAGCAATACGTCCTAGTGGAGCCTGCGCAGATGGGTATTTCAAGCCCTCTGAATTCGCTCCTGTTTTTGATGCTTCCGGGTGGGCGTGAAGGCGCTGCGCCGCCCGCCGGCCGCGCCTGCTTCCGGATGCAGCCGGATAAGCAGGCCGCCGCAAGGCCAAAACCCGAATCTCAAAACGCCGAATCTGTTTCGCAGGCAGGCTGAAGCAGACCCTGGACAAAGCCTTGCAAAGCCTCACGCCGCCGCCAGCAGCTTTTGCGTGTAGGGATGCTGCGGCTTTTCAAGCACTTGCAGGGCGGGGCCGGTTTCCACGGCCTGCCCGTCCTTGAGCACCAGCACGTCATGCGCCAGGGCGCGCACCACGTCCACGTCGTGCGTGATGAGCAGATAGGCCAGGCGGCGCTCGCGCTGGAGTTTTTGCAGCAGCGCGATGACTTGTTTTTGCACCGTCACATCCAGCGCGCTGGTGGGTTCGTCCAGCACCAGCAGCTGCGGCTCCACGATGAGCGCGCGCGCCAGGGCGATGCGCTGGCGCTGCCCGCCCGAAAACTCGTGCGGATAGCGGCCCAGCAAATGCGCAAAGCGGCTGGCGCTGTCTGGCGTGGCTTGAGCGGCTTGCGGGCCGCTTTCCTCTTTGCCGTCCAGCCCGCCTGCTTGCCCGCCTTCGTGCAAGCCGACATCGGCCAGCGCCTGCCGCACGCGCGCGGCGCGCTCGGCGGCGCTCAAGTGGGGGGCATGCACCAGCAGGCCCTCGCCCACGATTTCTTCCACGGTCATGCGCGGCGAAAGGGAAGAGAACGGGTCTTGAAACACCACTTGCGCCACGCGGCGCAGCGGCCTGTCGGCGTGGGTGCGGCGCTGCCACTGGCGGCCCGCCACGCGCAGCTCGCCCGTGAAAGGCAGCAGGCCCAGCGCCGCTTGCGCCAGGGTGGATTTGCCGGAGCCTGACTCGCCAATCACCCCCAGCGTGCGCCCCGCCGGCAGGCAAAAACTGGCGTCATGCACGGCCACGAACTGCCCTTTTTTGAACCAGCCGCGCAGGCCCGGCAGCGGCGCGGGGTAAATCACGCGCACGTGCTGCGCGGCCAGCGCGGGGGCTTGCGCCGCGTCGCCAGCGGGCGATTCATCGACATCGCGCACGGGGCGGCTGGCCAGCAGTTTTTGCGTGTAAGGGTGCTGCGGGGCGGCAAACAGCGCGGCGGCGCTGCCTTGCTCCACCAGGCGGCCTTGCTGCATGACGGCCACGCGGTCGGCAAAGCGGCGCACCAGGTTCAGGTCGTGCGTGATCATCAGCACGGCCATGCCGTTTTCGCGCCGCAGGCTCTCCAGCAAATCCAGAATTTGCCCGCGCAGGCTCACATCCAGCGCCGTGGTCGGCTCATCGGCCAGCAAAAGGCGCGGCTGGCAGGCCAGCGCCATCGCAATCATGGCGCGCTGGCGCTGCCCGCCCGAGAGCTGGTGCGCGAAAGCGCGCGCGCGCCGCTGCGGCTCGGCAATGCCCGTTTTCGCCAGCAGCTCCACCGCCTCTTGCGCCGCGCGGCCAGCGGACAGGCCGCGCTTGAGGCGCAGGGCCTCGGCCACTTGCGCGCCGATGGTCATCAGCGGATTGAGCGCCGTCATCGGCTCCTGAAAAATCATGGCGATGTCATCGCCGCGCAGCGCGCGCATTTGCCGCTCGGGCAGCGCCAGCAGGTCGCGCGCCTGCCCGTCGCGCCCGGCAAACAGCGCCCGCCCCTGCAAGGCCGCGCCATCGAGCAGCCGCAGCAGGCTGAGCGCCGTCAGCGTTTTGCCAGAGCCTGACTCGCCCACCAGCGCCAGCTTTTCCCCCGGCGCAAGAGCAAACGAAACCCCTTGCACCACGGGTTTGGCGCCAAAGCGGATGCACAAGTGCTGCACGTCAAGCAGAGGCAGGCGGGAAGAAGCGGAATTCATGAACGCGGCAATGAGAGTGAATGGGGCGCGCAGGGCATGCGCAAAGCCACACGCGCAAGCCAGCGCCGCACGCCGTGGAATGCCTCAGATGGTAAGTGCAGCATATTGCTTCTGAAAAAATAGCATGAGGTCCTAGAGATACGGGCGCAGGTGCCTTTTTTCACCCCTTGAATTCGCTCCTGTTTTTGATATTTCCAGACTGGCGAAGCGGACCCAAGGCGCGGCCCAGCTGCACGGAGAGCCTGCTGCGCTCCGCCCTCGCGCCTTTCAGCGCCCGGCCAGCGCCTGCTGGAGCACGGCGATGTGGCTGTGGGCAGGGTCTTTGGCGGCGGTGAGCAAAGTCAGGGGCCGGGGCAGCGCGCGCAGGCGCTCCAGGGCGGCCTGGGCGGCGGGGGCAGCCAGTTCCTGGCGGAAGCGCTGGCAGAACTCGTCGAAGCGCCCTTCGGGGTCTTCGTGGAACCAGTGGCGCAGTTCGGTGCTGGGGGTGGCGTCTTTTTCCCAGGCCACGCCTTGCAGGGCGGCCTTGCTGATGCCGCGCGGCCACAGGCGGTCAAGCAGCACGGCGCTTTTATGAGGGGCGTGCACGTAGTCGTAGATGCGCTCGGCGGGAAAGTTGGCAGGGGCGCTCATGTCGGTGCTCCGTTCATGTGGTTTTGGAAGGGGCAGGGGTTTTGTCCGGCCAGTCGCACAGGTGGGCCACGGCGCATTCCCAGCAGCGGGGCTTGCGCGCCTGGCACACGTAGCGGCCATGCAGGATGAGCCAGTGGTGCGCGTGCAGCAGGTAATGCGGCGGCACGCGCTCCAGCAGTTTTTGTTCCACGGCCAGCGGCGTTTTGCCGGGGGCCAGGCCCGTGCGGTTGCTCACGCGGAAGATGTGCGTGTCCACGGCCATCGTCGGCTCGCCAAAGGCGACGTTGAGCACCACATTGGCCGTTTTGCGGCCCACGCCGGGCAGCGCCTCCAGCGCGGCGCGCGTGCGCGGCACCTGGCCGCCGTGCTCATCCACGAGGATGCGGCAGGTTTGCAGCAGGTGGCGGGCCTTGCTGTGATACAGGCCAATGGTTTTGATGGCCGCTTCCAGCCGCTCCAGCCCCAGGTCGAGCATTTGTTGCGGCGTGCGCGCCAGCGGAAAAAGAATGCGCGTGGCCTTGTTCACGCCCGCGTCGGTGGCCTGCGCCGATAGCAGCACGGCAACCAGCAGCTCAAAGGCGCTGCCGTATTCCAGCTCCGTTTCGGGGTGCGGATTGGCCGCCTGCAAGATGACGAAAAAGCGCTCGATTTGCGCGGGCGTCATGGCGGAAAAAGCCTTGCGGCAGTGAACGCCAATTAACGCAGGCCCTGGCCGCTGGCCGTGTCGTCGGCGCGCTCGATCAGCTCGATCTTGTAGCCGTCCGGGTCGCTCACGAAGGCGATGACGGTGCTGCCGCCCATCACGGGGCCGGCCTCGCGCGTGACGCAGCCGCCAGCGGCGCGGATTTTTTCGCAGGCCGCGCGGGCGTCGGGCACGCCAATGGCGATGTGGCCGTAGGCCGTGCCCATTTCATATTGGGTCTGGCCCCAGTTGTAGGTCAGCTCGATTTCGGCCTGGCCGGGGTTGCCGCCTTCGTAGCCCAGAAAGGCCAGCGTGTAGCGGTATTCGGGGTTTTCGGAGCGGCGCAGCAGCGTCATGCCGAGCACCTCGGTATAGAAGCGGATGGAGCGGTCCAGATCGCCCACGCGGAGCATGGTGTGAAGAAGGCGCATTGAAAAAGTCTGTCGTGGGTTGATGAAGAAAAGAGAAAGCGCGCTTTGAAGCAGGTTCCTAGTCCACCCGCGCGCCCGAGAGCTTGACGATGCCCTGATAGCGGCCGCGCTCGCGCTCGGCCAGCTCGCCGAACTGCTCTGGCGTGGTGGGCAGCGGCTCGGCCCAGATGGCGGCAAAGCGCTGCTGCGCCTGCGGGCTGGCCAGCGCCTTGCCAAAAACCGACGAGAGCTTTTGCAGCACCGGCGCGGGCGTGCCCGCCGGGGCCACCAGACCCCACCAGGTGTCAATCTCAAAGCCCTTGAGCGTGTCGGCCAGCGGCGGCACGCCCGGCAGCATGGGGCTGGGGTTTGCGCTGGTCACGGCCAGCGCCACGAGCTTGCCGCTTTTGATGTTGGGCGCGGCGCTGGCCAGGTTGTCAATGTTGAAGTCCACCTGCCCGCCCAGCAGCGCCAGCTGCGCGGGGTTGGCGCCGTTGAAGGGAATGTGCGTGGCCTCGATGCCCGCCTGCTGCTTGAACAGCTCGCCCGCCAGATGCCCCGCGCTGCCGTTGCCGCCGGAGCCGTAGTTGAGCTGGCCGGGGTTTTCGCGGGCATGGGCGATCAGATCGGCCACGCTGGCAATCTTCAGCTGCCGGGCGGCCTCGGCATTCATCACCAGCACATTGGGCACGCGGGCCACGGCGGTGACGGGAGCGAAGTCTCTGGCCGCGTCATACGGCATCTTGCGAAACAGCCAGGGGTTGATGGCCAGCGTGGCCACCGCCGCCACGCCCAGCGTGCGCCCGTCGGGCACAGCCTTGGCCACGGCGGCCATGCCGATATTGCCGCCCGCGCCCGGCTTGTTGTCCACCACCACCGTGCCCAGCTCGCCTTGCACGCGCTCGGCCAGCACCCGCGCCGTTGCGTCCAGCGGCCCGCCAGGCGGATACGGCACCACGATGCGCAGCGGCGCAGTCTCCTGCGCCCAGGCGGCAGGCGCGGCCCAGGCCGCCGCCAGCGCGAGGGCGGACAGCAGCAAGCAACGGCGTGCGGTCATGTTTCAGTCTCCTGACAAAAATGGCAACGCGGCATTGTCCTTCATGCCTTCCGCCCGCTGCCGTCTCGCTGCTGACAGGGCGCGAAAAGAGCCGCCGGGCAGCCCTTCCGCCAGCCAGACAGCATCGGAAACAGGAGCAGATTTTTGGGTATGAAATGCCGTCCAGAACAGGTTCCGCCAAGACGTCACGCTATGTATTTAGGGGCTAAATAGCCGCCTCGAATGGCCTGGCGCACTCAATGCGAGATACGGCTTACGGCTTCGCGCGTTCAGGCCGGCCATTCACCGGCTGCGCCTGGGCCGCCCTGATTGCGGCCCGCCATTTCCTCTCCTCACAGCCAGGCGCCGGACAGGCGCTCAGGAATAATCCCGCCTTTTTCGCACTCGCTCAACCATAGGGGAAAACCATATGCAAGCCATCCAGGTCGGCCTTCTGGGCATCGGCACCGTGGGCAGCGGCACTTTCAACGTGCTGCGCCGCAATCAGGAAGAAATCAAGCGCCGCGCCGGGCGGGGCATTGAAATCGTCATGGTGGCCGATCTGGACACCCAGCGCGCCCGCCAGATCGTGGGGCCTGACGTGCAGGTGGTGGCCGACGCGCGCGAGGTCATCGCCAACCCGGACATCGAAATCGTCGTGGAACTGATTGGCGGCTATGGCGTGGCGCGCACGCTGGTGCTGGAAGCCATTGCGGCGGGCAAGCACGTGGTCACGGCCAACAAGGCGCTGCTGGCCGTGCACGGCACGGAAATTTTTGAAGCGGCGCAGAAAAAAGGCGTGATGGTCGCCTTCGAGGCCGCCGTGGCGGGCGGCATTCCCATCATCAAGGCGCTGCGCGAGGGGCTGACGGCCAACCGCATCCAGTGGCTGGCGGGCATCATCAACGGCACCACCAACTTCATCCTCAGCGAGATGCGCGACAAGGGGCTGGACTTTGACGTGGCGCTCAAAGAGGCGCAGCGCCTGGGCTACGCCGAAGCCGACCCCACCTTCGACATCGAAGGCATCGACGCCGCGCACAAGGCCACGCTGATGAGCGCCATTGCCTTCGGCATTCCCGTGCAGTTCGACCGCGCCTACGTGGAAGGCATCACGCAGCTGGCCGCCGCCGACATCCAATACGCCGAGCAGCTGGGCTACCGCATCAAACTGCTGGGCATGAGCAAACGGCGCGAAGGCGAAGGCGTGGAGCTGCGCGTGCACCCCACGCTCATTCCCGCCCGGCGGCTGATTGCCAATGTGGAAGGCGCGATGAACGCCGTGCTCGTGCAAGGCGACGCCGTGGGCGCCACGCTGCACTACGGCAAAGGCGCGGGCAGCGAGCCGACGGCCAGCGCCGTCATCGCCGACCTGGTGGACGTCACCCGCCTGGCCACCAGCGACCCGCAGCACCGCGTGCCGCACCTGGCCTTCCAGCCCGGCGCGCTGCGCCACGTGCAAGTGCTGCCCATCGAACAAGTCATCACCAGCTACTACCTGCGCCTGCGCGTGAAAGACGAGACGGGCGTGCTCGCGCAAGTCACCCGCATCCTGGCCGACGCCGGCATCAGCATCAACGCCGTGCTCCAGCGCGGCACAGGCAGTGCCGCGCAAAACGCGCACGAAACCGACCTCATCATCCTCACGCACAACGCCCTGGAAGGCAGCATGAACGCCGCGCTGGCGCGCCTGCAACAACTGCCCGCCGTGCTCGCGCCCATCGTGCGCATCCGCAAGGAAGAGCTGGCTTGACGCCCAAAGGCAAAGCTCGGCCAAGGCCAGCAAAGGCCGCCAGCCATGAATGAACAAGCAACCAGAAAGCCGGCTCCCATGAACTACCTCTCCACCCGTGGCGATGCCACTGCCCGCAAGTTCTGCGACATCTTGCTGGAGGGCTTGGCGCCCGACGGCGGGCTGTATCTGCCGCAGCATTACCCGCAGCTGGACGCTGCCGGTCTGGCCCGCCTGCGCCAGGTGTGGCGCGATGAAGGCTATGCCGCGCTGGCGTTTGAAATCCTCTCGCTCTACATCGACGACATCCCCGCCGATGATTTGCGGCAGCTGTGCGCCAAAACCTACACGCCCGCAGTGTTTGGCACGCGCGCCATCACGCCGCTCAAAAAGCTGGAAGAAGGCTTTTATCTCGAAGCCCTGTCCAACGGCCCCACGCTCGCGTTCAAAGACATGGCCATGCAGCTGCTGGGCAACTTGTTTGAATACGAGCTGGCGCGCAAAAACGGCGGCCAGGGCGCGCAGCTCAACATCCTGGGCGCCACCAGCGGCGACACCGGCAGCGCCGCCGAATACGCCATGCGCGGCAAGCGCGGCATCCGCGTGTTCATGCTCAGCCCGCACGGGCGCATGAGCGCCTTCCAGCAGGCGCAAATGTTCAGCCTGCAAGACGCCAACATCCACAACATCGCCATCGAAGGCGTGTTTGACGACTGCCAGGACATCGTCAAGGCCGTCAGCGCCGATCTGCCCTTCAAACGCCGCTACAGCATCGGCACCGTCAACAGCATCAACTGGGCGCGGCTGCTGGCGCAAGTGGTCTATTACTTCGCGGGCTGGATGCAGGCCACGCAAAGCGAAGCGCAAACCGTCGATTTCACCGTGCCCAGCGGCAACTTCGGCAACATCTGCGCGGGCCACGTGGCGCGCATGATGGGGCTGCCCATCCGCCGCCTCATCGTCGCCACCAATGAAAATGACGTGCTCGATGAATTCTTCCGCACGGGCCTGTACCGCGTGCGCGGCAGCGCCGAAACGTTTGAAACCAGCAGCCCCAGCATGGACATCAGCAAGGCCAGCAACTTCGAGCGCTTCGTGTTCGACCTGCTGGGCCGCGACGCCGCCGCCACCCGCGCCCTCTTTGGCCAAACGCTGGCGCAGCAAGGCCAGTTTGATTTGAGCCGCCACCCGCGCTTTGCCGCCGCGCGCGAACAATTCGGCTTTGCCAGCGGCAAAAGCACCCATGCCGACCGTCTGGCCACCATCCGCAGCGTGCACGAACAGTACGGCGTGCTGGTGGACACCCACACCGCCGACGGCGTGAAAGTGGCCCGCCAGTTTGCGCAAAAAGACACGCCCATGATCGTGCTGGAAACGGCGCTGCCCATCAAATTTGCCGCCACCATCCGCGAAGCCCTGGGCCGCGACCCGGACCGCCCCGCCGCCTTCAACGGCATCGAAAACCTGCCCCGCCGCGTGCGCGTCATGCCAGCGGACGCGCAAGCCATCAAAGCCTTCATCGCGCAGCAATGCGCGTAAGCGGGCCGCCTCTGAAGCCCTGCGCGCGCTCCGGGCGAGCTATGAAGGGGCGGGCAATTTCGCTACTTGATTCATAGCATGACGTCTTGGTAAAACGCGCGCCAAACGGTATTTGGCACCCATTGATTCAGCTCCTGTTTTTGATGGCATTCGGCATGTAAGCGGCGTGTGGGCAGGCGGCGGGCTTTGGGCTTGCGGCGCGTGCGGGCAAAGGGCTTGCGTGGACAATGCCGCGCTTTGTTTCATTCCATCCACTTCTTCGCGTGAAAGGCGCTTTTGCCATGTCCGTTCATCAGCCTGCCGATGAATTTCCCGCTTTTTTTGACCAGACGCCTGTTTTGCGCGTGCATGACGCGCTGGCGCAGTTTCTGGGGGCTGCCGCTGGCGGCGTCATCACCTACCGCTATGTGGATGCGGTGCGGCTGGCCGGGCATTCGTGCCCGACGGTGGCGGGGGCCTATCTCATGGTGGTCAGGGGGCTGGGGCATTTGTATGCCGATGGCCAGCTGCCCGAGCGCGGCGGCATCGAGGTGATGATGGCCGGGGGCCGCGAAGACGGCGCCACGGGCGTGGTGGCCGCCGTGGCCACGCTGCTGACGGGCGCCGCGCCTGAAACGGGTTTTGCGGGCATAGGCCCGGCGCACCGCTTTGGCCGCCGCAACCTGCTGCGCTTTGATGTGCCCATGCGGGGCGTGCTGGCGCTGCGCCGGCAAGATAGCGGCCAGGCGGTGCAGGTGGCGCTGGACGCCAGCATTGCGCCTTTTGGCGACGAGATGCGCGCGCTCATGCCCCGCGCCGTGGCGGGCGTAGCCAACGAGCAGGAGCTGGCCCGCTTTGCGCAGCTTTGGCAGGCGCGTGTGAAAACCATGCTGGTGGACGAGGTGAATCACCCGCAGCTGGTGCAGGTGATGCCGTTTGATGAATCGCATCAGGCGTGATGGCGGCCAGGCCAGGCCCGCCGGGCTGCGTCACGCTGGTGGGCGCGGGGCCGGGCGATCCGCAGCTGCTCACGCTCCAGGCCGTGCAGGCCATTGCCAGCGCCGATGTCCTTTTGGTGGATGACCTGGTTCACGAAGCCGTGCTGGCCCACGCGCGGCCTGGCGCGCGCGTGCTGCGCGTGGGCAAGCGCGGCGGGCAGGCCAGCACGCCGCAGGCGCGCATTGGCGCGCTGATGCTGCGCGAGGCGCGCGCCGGGCGTGCGGTGGTGCGCCTCAAAGGGGGCGACCCGTTCATTTTTGGCCGGGGCGGCGAAGAAGTGCAGCAGCTGCGCGAGGCTGGTTACGAGCCGCGCGTGGTGCATGGCATCACCGCCGGACTGGCGGCGCTGGGCAGCCTGGGCGCGCCGCTCACGCATGGCGAGCGCGCGCACGGCGTGATTTTTGCCAGCGGGCATTTGCATGCGCAGGCGCACCAGCCGCAGCAGCAAGCCGCGCGCTGGCAGCGCATGGGCGAGGCCGTGCGTGATTTGCAGCTCACGCTGGTCATTTACATGGGCGCGGGCCATGCCGCCGAAATACAGGCCGGGCTGCTGCGCGCACTGCCCGCCGATACGGCCGCCGCCGTCATCGAGCGCGCCACCTGGCCCGGCCAGCGCCAGTGCGTGACCACGCTGGGCCGCCTGGCGCAGGCGATGCAAGCGGGCGGCCTGGGCAGCCCCGCCATCGTGGTGGTGGGCGATGTGGTGCTGGGTGCGCGCGAGGCGCTGCGGCGCGAGGCGGAGCAAACGGAGCAAGGCCAAGCCGTGGCGGCGGGCTGACTGGCGCGGCTTACAGCCCGCTCACGGCCTGATCACGGCCCGCTCACGGCCATCAGGCCCGCCAAGGCTATTCGCAAAAAGAAGAGCGAATTGAAGGGGGTGGAAATGCCGTTTCGCGCAGTTTCCACTAGGACATATTGCTATGAATAGAGGAGCTGATGCGAGCGGGTGTTTCCTGCTCCCGGCTCATGTTCTGCTCTGCGTCTTGCCCGTTCCGGTCCGCGCTTTTTTGCCGCGCGCAGGGCTGGCCATTCAGGCGGCAGTCGCCGGAGGCTTCATCCAGCCAGGCGTGGCCGTGGCTGGCGCAGCCGGTCTGGCACAGCACGTCTTGCACGCTGCGCAGCGGGGGCATGCCGCTGCGCGGGCTGGCGGCCTTGCGGGCGGGGCCGGGCAGCGGCGTCAGCCCGGGCCAGCCCAGGCCCCAGAGCAGGCGCGTGGTGGCGATAACCCAGCGGGCGCGCTGGCGCATGAGTTCGGTCTCCAGCGCCGCGCAACGGCGGGCGTGGGCGGCGGCCATGTCACTGATGCGCTGCTGCGCGCCCGCCCATTGGCGCAGCAGCACGCCGTGTTCATGGGCCAGATCGCAAGCGGGAAAGCGGGAAGCGGACAAGCGGGCGCTCATAGGTTGAACCTCCTGAACCATGGCTTTCATTGCACGCCCGCCGGGCTGTGGCGCCCCGCGCCGCCGGCAGGCTGGGCGGGCGCGGCTTCCGCAGCGGGGGCCAGCAGCACCCATTCACCTGCCAGCCGCATGAACAGCGCGCGCATGGCAGGGCTGATGCGCGGCCGCGCGGCCAGCTCGCCCAGTTGCTGGGCCACCTGCCCGGCCAGCAGGCTGCGATGGAAAGTACCGGCGGGCGTCTGCGCGTAGCCCGTCATCAGCGTCAGCGTGTTGATCAACAGGGCCTGGAAGCTGGGCGGCGCGGTTTGTTCGGCGGCGGGGGCTGGATGACGCATGGCGGGCTTTCCCAAGAGAGCGGAGCGGGCAAGGTGCGCGGCAAGTATATGAGAACGATTCTTGAATTGAGCCGCCCATTCCCCTGGGAATTCCCCGAGAACCACGGGCGCGCGCCGCAGGCGCAGAGGCCGCCCGGCAGCGGAAAAAGCGGCCCTGTGCCAACTGAACCAACCGGGCCATGGCGCGAATACGATCGCCGCTTTTCGCCAGCGCGTATCCGCTGCCGCGCTTTGCCGCCGTTTTTTGCCCTGCCATGACTGCCGCCTCCGCCCACGCCTGCCCTCGCCGCCTGCCCCGCATCGCCTTGCTCGCCACGGGCGGCACCATTGCCGGAGCAGGCCCTGACAGCACGGCAGCCGCCTACGTGGCCGGGGCCTTGCGGGGCCAGGCGCTGCTGCAAGCCGTGCCGCAGCTGGCGCAACTGGCGCAGGTGCAAGTGCATGAATTGTTTGCGCTGGACTCGGCGGACATCAGCGACGCGCAGCGCCTGCAACTGGCGCAGCGCGTGGCGGCGCTGGCGCGGCAGGGCGATGTGGACGGCATCGTCATCACCCACGGCACCGACACGCTGGAAGAAAGCGCCTATTTGCTGCACCTGACACTCAAAACCGCCAAGCCCGTCGTGCTCACCGGCGCCATGCGCGCAGCCACTGCGCTGGGCGCCGACGGGCCGCTCAACCTCTACCAGGCCGTGCAAGTGGCCGCCAGCGCGCGCGCGGCAGGGCAGGGCGCGCTGGTGGTGATGAACGGCGCCATCTGGAGCGGGCGCGACGTGGCCAAGCGCGACGCCGCGCAAGTGCAGGCCCTGCAATCGCCCTACGGCCCGCTGGGGCTGGTGGCCGACGACGGCCCGCGCTTTTACCGCGCCCCCTGCCGCCCGCACACGCTGGCCAGCGAATTCGACGCCGACGCCCTGCCCGCACTGCCCGCCGTGGCCGTGGCCGCCAGCTATGGCGGCATGAGCGCGGCCGCCTGGCGGGCGCTGGCCGCTGAAGGCGCGCAGGCCATCGTCCACGCGGGCTTTGGCATCGGCACCGTGCCGCAAGCGCTGCAAGCCCAAGCCCGGCGCCTGCGCGCGCAAGGCGTGTGGCTGGTGCGCGCCAGCCGCGCAGGCAGCGGCGCGCTGCCCGCCTCGGCCCGCAGCCCGCTGTGGCTGTGCGCTGATGACCAAACGCCCGCGCAGGCGCGCCTGCTCATGGCGCTGGGGCTGACGCGCACGCAAGACGCAGCGGCGCTGCAAGCCTTGTTCGAGCGGTATTGAGCGCCCGCCCGCCACCTGAAACCACGGCAACATGAACCTGATGGCCCTTTGCCTTGGCGCCTGCGCGGGGGCGCTGGCCCGCTGGGCGCTGACGCAGGCACTGAACACGCCCGGCGCGTGGCTGCCCTGGGGCACGCTGGCGGCCAATCTGGCAGGCGGCCTGCTGGCGGGCGTGGCGCTGGCTGCATTTGAGCGCTGGCCGGGGCTGGATCCGGCCTGGCGGCTGGCGGTGATGACCGGCTTTCTGGGTGCGCTCACCACGTTTTCCAGTTTTGGCGTAGAAGTGGTGCACATGCTGCAAACGCAGCGCTGGCTGGCCGCGCTGGCCACGGCGGCGCTGCACACGCTGGGCGTCGTGGGCATGGTGATGGCGGGGCTGAAACTGGCGCGGCTGACGCTTTAGAACCTGTTCAAAGCCTGCCCGGACAGGTCTTCCGGGGCCGGGGCAAGCGGCGTGAGCACGCCGCCTTCCAGCCGCAGGATGCGGTCGGCCACGTGGCGGGCAACGGGCAGGTCGTGGGTGATGAGCAGCAGGGCCAGGCCGCGCGTTTCCTGCAAGTGCAGAAACAGGCGCAGCACCTTGGCTTGCACGCTGGCGTCCAGCGCGGCGGTGGGTTCGTCGGCAATGAGCAGCGCGGGTTGCGTGATGAGGGCGCGGGCGATGGCCAGGCGTTGCAGCTCGCCGCCGCTGAGGCGGCGCGCCGGGCGGCGCAGAAAGTCATCCGCCGCAGGCAGGCGCGCATCCGTCAGCGCCTGGCGCGCGGCCGCTTGCAGCGCCGCCGCGTCCAGCCGGCCCTCAATGGCCAGCGGCTCGGCCACGGCCTCGAACACCGAAAAGTGCGGGGCCACGGAGGCGGCGGCGTGCTGGGGCACGAAAGCCAGGCCGCCCAGGCCGTTGCGGGCCGGGTCGGGCATTTCAACCGTTCCGGCATCGGGGCGCAGCAGGCCGGCCAGAACGCGCGCGAGCGTGGATTTGCCCGCGCCGCTGGCGCCGGTGATGGCCACGGTTTCGCCGCTTTGCACGCGCAGCGAGGCGCCGCGCAGCACGGGCTGGCCGCCGGCGCGCTTGTGCAGGCCGTGCGCGGCCAGCACGGTCACGATGCCGCCACGCAGGCAGGCCACGCCGTGCGCATCGGGCGCGGGGCGCTCTTGCAGGCAGCGCTCGATGCGCTGGCTGCACCGGTTGGCAAAGGGGCAGCCGCTGGCGCCGTCTTGCGGCTCGCCGGGGATGCCTTGCAGGTCTTTGCCGCCTTCGCGCGGCCAGGCGCGCAGCAGGCCGCGCGCGTAGGGGTGGCGCGGCGCGGCCAGCACGCGCGCGGCGGGGCCGGTTTCCATCACGCTGCCGCCATAGAGCACCAGCGTCTGGCCTTGCAGCGCGCGGGCCAGCTCCAGATCGTGCGTCACAACAGCCAGCCGCCTTTGCCGCGCTTCGGCGCGCAGCCGCCGCAGCACCAGATCGCGCGCGGCTGCGTCCAGCGCCGAAGTGGGTTCGTCCAGCACCAGCAGCTCAGGCTCCGGCGCCAGCGCCACGGCCAGCAGCGCGCGCTGGAGCTGGCCGCCGCTGCATTGGGCGGGGTAGCGCGCGTGCAGGCTGGCGGGCAAATCAAGCGAGGCCAGCAAATCAGCGGCGGCGGCGCGGGCCTGCCGCGCGCCCATGGCGCGGTGCAGGCGCAGCGGCTCGGCCACTTGCTCCAGCAGGGTGTGCTGCGGGTTGAGCGCAATGGCCGCGTCTTGCAAGGCGATGCTGGCGCGCCGCCTGCAAGCGCGCTTCAAAACGGCGCAGGGCAAAAACGAACTCGTGCACACCCTCAACGGCAGCGGCCTGGCCGTGGGCCGCGCGCTGGTGGCCGTACTGGAAAACCACCAGCAGGCCGACGGCAGCATCCGCATTCCCGCCGCGCTGCAACCCTACCTGGACGGCAGGCAAACGCTTCAGGCCGCCTGACAAACCGGCCCAGGCAGCTCTTTGCCTTCTTCAGACGCCCCAAAGCCCGGCCTGGCCGGGCTTTTTTTCGGGCTTTCCGGGGGATTTCAGAGGGATATTTTTGCTCCTGCTTTGATAGCAGCAAATCCCGTTAAACCGTGCGATGGAGGCGTTTCCGGGGCCTTAAATTTGCTCCTGTTTTTGAAGTGAATTCAAGTCCACGGAATGCACGGAGCAGGTTCTAAAAGCGCCAGGTGGCCGAAAGCAGCACGTTGCGCCGCGCGCCAATCCAGCAGTCGCCGCGCGCCAGGCAGGTGGCGAAGTAGGTTTTGTCCGTGGCGTTGGTGACGTTCAGGGCCACGCGCCAGTGGGGCGCGTCCCAGGCCAGCATGAAATCAAGCAGGGTTGAGGCGGGAATGCGCGGGCCGCTGTGGTCGTGAAAGGCGCTCATCCAGCGCAGACCCGCGCCGGCGGAAAACCCCTGCTGGCGGCTGGCGCCGAAGTAGTGCATGGCCCAGAGGCTGGCCTGGTGTTTGGGCAGGCCTTCAAGCTGTGCGTCGGGGCGGATGTGGTTGTAGTGGGCCAGCAGCTCCAGTCGCGGGGCGAGGCGGCCGCGCGCTTCCAACTCCAGGCCGCGCGTGCGGGTTTCGCCCAGCTGGTCATACACGTCAGGGCGCAGGGTGCGGATGCGGTTTTGCTCGCGCAAGTGGTAGAGGGCGGCGTTCAAGGCCAGTGCGCGGCCTTCGGGTTCGTATTTCAGGCCGATTTCCCACTGTTTGCCGCGCAAGGGCTTGAAGGTTTGGCCCTGGCGGGCGGCTTGCGGTTCAAAAGATTCGGCGTAGCTGATGTAGGGATGGATGCGTGCAGCGCTGGCGTAGAGCACGCCCAGGCGCTTGGTGGTGGCGCTGGTTTTTTCACGGGCGGCACCGGCCTTGCCGCTGGCGGCGCGGTCGTGCCGCAGGCCGGCCAGGATAGTCCAGGCGTCCCATTGAATCTGGTCTTGCACATAGAAGCCGGTTTGCCTCTGGGTGGTTCGGGGCTGGGCGGCGCGAGTGGAGGCGTAGACCGTTTGGCCATAGACGGGTTGCCAGGCGTCGATGGTGCTGCTGCGGTTGGGCGCGCGCCAGCTGTCTTCGTGCTGGCGGATGACATCCAGCCCCGCAAGCAGGGTGTGGCGCAGGCTGCCGGTGACCAGCCGCCCTTGCAGGTGCGTGTCGAGCAGGTGCATGGCGTTTTGCGTGCGCGTGTCGCTGTAGATGCGCTTGAGGATGCGCTGATTGACGGGATCGGCGCCCCAGCCGCCGACCAAGGTGAAGAAGTCGGCGTAGTGGTAGCGGCCGTCGTTGGTATTGCGCGAGTAACGGTAGTTTTGGCGCAGCTGCCACTGCGGCGAGAAGGTGTGTTCCAGCTCCCAGCCCGCGTGGGCGCGGCGGGTGTCGTAGTGGTCGCCCGGCTCGCCGATGAAGCGGCGGGTGGGCAGCAGGCCCGGGCGGGCGGGGTAGAGCGTGCCCGCCCAGGGGAAAAACTGCGAGGTGCTGCCGCTTTCGTCTTTCTGCCAGAGGGCGTGCAAGGTGAGCGTGGTGGCAGCGCGGGGGCGCCAGGTGAGGGCGGGCATGAACAGCAGGCGGTTGTCGGGCACGTAATCGACTTGCGTGCCCGCCTTACGTGCCAGCGCGACGATGCGCCAGGCCAGTTGTTCATGAATGGGGCCGGTGAGGTCAAGCTGCACTTGACGGCGGTTGTGGCTGCCCAATTGCACGCCTGCTTCGCGCCCGGCCTCGAACTGCGGGCGCTTGCTGGTCATATGGACGATGCCGCCTGTGCCGCCTGCGCCGTAGAGCGTGCCGGCCGGGCCGCGCAGCACTTCCACGCGCTCAAGCGTGTAGGGATCGGGCCGGATGGTGCTGGTGTAGTAGCCGTAGTTGCCGCGCAGGCCGTCCAGATAGGTGATGGGCGAAGCGCCGCGCACGCGCACGGAATCCGTCCGGCCATCGATGCCGTAGGCGTCGGAGCGCACGCCTGCGGCGTAGGAGAGCAGGTCTTGCAGGTTGCCCATGCCCTGCTCGGTGATCTGGTCGCGCGTGACGACGGTGACGGACTGCGGCGTTTCGGCCAGGGGCGTATCGGTCTTGGTGGCGCTGACGGCCCGCTTGGCCCGGTAGCCGCTGACGGGGCCGCGCGCTGTTTCCTGCGCGGCTTCTGATTGGACGGTCACGGTGTCCAGCGTGGCTTGCGTTGGCTGCGCCTGGACGTGGCTGGCAGGAAGACAGAAAACGGCGCAGCAAATCAGACAGCAGCGGGCAGAGCGGAACGAAGTGGTCGAGTGCATGAAGCTATATGAAAAGAAAAAGTGCTGCCTCCAGAAACGAAACGGCAAAGGGCGCTCTGGAGAGCGCCCCTGGGTCACGTCTGCGTCAGGCGTGAGAAGGCGCGATTATGAATGGGAATTGTTGGCAATTCATGTTTTCTGGCGCTGCTCATGCGCCTGGATGATGAGGAGTACGACCGAGATGAACCGCCCTTCCCGTATCGCCCTGGCCGCAGCCGTCCTGCTGGCCGCGCATGTTCACGCGCAAAGCGCACCGAACGCGCAGGAAAACCGC
>ERZ773075.537-NODE-537-length-28241-cov-72.5_pt1 | contig 28241 bp, 30 predicted proteins | sample MGYA00580614_ERZ773075 | MGnify/ENA primary metagenome ERZ773075 (study PRJEB29015, sample SAMEA2738021) | human oral metagenome | biome: human oral; feature: human-associated habitat; material: dental | place: China | collected 2043 ...
GACCGCGGACGTGCTGGTTTCCTGTGATCTGGTCGAAACCGAGCTGCGTCGCATCGCTGTCAGGGAGGGGATCGATCAGGGCGTCGTGACTTGGATTCTCGACGGGGTTGGGTTGGCCGCTCTTGACCGGGCGGTTTACCGCGGCGCGGCTCTGTTGCTCATGCCATACCTGCGGACTCTCGATGCGTTGCACCTCGAAGCAGCGATGCGACTCGATGCCGCCGCGGTTCTCACCTACGACCACAGACTCGGTAAGGCGGCCCGGGTCGTGGGGCTTCAGGTGATCGCACCCGGAACAGCGCACGTGTGAAAGTCGGTGAACGGGACGAAGGAACAGCGGGGCGCGCGATCACATTCTCCGACGAGGCCAGCCGGTGAGTGTTGCGAAGCCGCGGTCGTCATCGTCCAAGGACGCCTTGCGCTGGTCGCTGGAAATGCTCGTGGTCGCCCGCCTGTCTGTGAGTCGCATCGCCGACGCCCTCAAACTCGCTTGGAACACCGCCGAGGCGCAGCCCTCGGCTTCCGTACCCACATTCGCTACACCGCCCGATCACTGCTGGAAGCTGGCGGAATCAGACCCGGTCTATCCCCTGAGCTGTGAAGAGACGCTTTCAGTTCTTTGATAAATCGGATAACTGGTGGCGCGGCATCCGATGCTGAAACTGCGGCGATGGGGGGATGCGTGGGAAGGCCTTGGATATTATGAACCTGGACTGCTGGCCCGTCTTCCTCGGCTGCTGAATGCGCAATCAAAGCACACCCCAAGCCTGCCGAAACCATCTCGCGAATACTGGTTGGGCTATGCGTCTCGAACGCTACCTTTGGTGTCGCATTAACCATGCTGAATGCTTCGTCCAGCAAGCGTCGCAATCCACTACCTGAGGGCAGGCAGACAAATGGCTCGTTCATCACGTCAGCCAGCGATGTCACATGTGAAACTCCTGAAAGTGGGGTGATCAGGGCCAAGTGTTCTTTTGCAATCTCGGTGCGGTGGAAACCTTCCCGTTCCCACTCTCTCTCCACGGGCCCAATCGCGACATCGAGTCGGCCCTGTCGAAGTTCTTCCAGCAACTCGGCAATGAGTCCTGTTCGCAGTGACACCGTCACTCCCGGATATCTCACTCGGAATCGGCTCATCATGCGTACGAGGTTGAAATTACCAAGGAGTGGTGTAGCGGCGAGTCTGATATGTCCAGTGGATACGGAACGGAATGAATGTATGAGTCGTTCTCCTTCGTCAAGATTTGCCAAGGCCCGGCGCACGTAAGGCAAGAACGACTCGCCGGCGGCACTGAGGGAAACTGATCGAGATCGGTGCAGCAAAGTCACCCCCAGAGTCTGTTCTAGCCGTTTGATGTGGGTGGAAACAACTGGCTGGGCCACATGAAGATCGATTGCCGCCTTTGTGAATCCGCCGCATCGCACGATCGCCTCGAATGATCTCAGATAACGCAATTCCACCTCTCCATAGTAAAACGATATGGGAAGTATGTCTAATTTGTCTTGGACGTATCGATGGGTATGTGGGTATCGTCCAAGCATGGCATTCATCAAATCCGCAGATTCAACCATTCGACACTTGGGAAACTTGGAAACCTCATCCTTGGGGTTTGGTTGCATGGGTCTTTCTCAGGGGTACGGCCCTACTGATGACAGCGAGTCCTTGAGCGCTCTCCACGCTGCCATCGACTCCGGTATCACGATGCTCGACACGGCCATGAGCTACGGGCAGGGCCACAATGAAAAACTTGTTGGTAAAGCTGTGTCCACCACCACGGTGGCGCGCGACGATCTCTGCATCGCAACGAAATTTGGCATCGTCAGGCGTGAAGATGGAGTTCAACTGGACGCTCATCCCAGTCGCATCGCTTCCTACTGCGAGGCATCCTTGCGCCGCTTGGGAACAGACGTCATCGATCTGTACTACCTGCATCGTGTGGACCCACGAGTGGCGATCGAAGAGTCCGTCGCAGCGATGGCTGAACTGGTTACCCAGGGAAAAGTTCGTTATCTGGGAGTTTCGGAGGTCACGCCTGATGAGCTGAGACGCGCTCATGCCATTCATCCCATTGCGGCGGTACAGATGGAGTGGTCGCTCATGTGGCGTGAACCGGAGGCCAGCATCGTGCCCACAGCCCGAGAGCTTGGAGTTGGGCTCGTGCCATACAGCCCTCTGGGTCGTGGACTACTGGGTGGTTGGCTTGATGCCGCTACTGTCGCCGACAGTCCTTTTCGAGCGAACGACCCCAGATTTAATGGTGAGCATCTCGCTGCAAACCTGAAACAGGTCGAAGCTCTGACTCGGCTTGCAAGGTCCTGGGGCATGACGACGGCTCAGGTTGCTCTTGCGTGGTTGTTGTCGCAGGGCGATGACGTCGTCCCCATCCCAGGAACGCGGAGGCCAGATCGCGTGAAGGAGAACGCAGCCATCATGCACTCCCGGCTCACTGTGGAGAGCCTCAGAGCGTTGGTTGCTGCTGTTCCTGACAACACATGGGAAGGAGACCGCGCCTCCTTCGCCGTTCCTGTCACAACTCGACCATCCCAGCGCCACAGCTGAGCCGAGGACGCACGGTGGTCTTCTGATGCCGACGTGCCCCGGAAAAGCCCGCCGGAGCCGGATCAATTGATGGATTCGGCTCCGGTCGTGGTGTGTCGTTGCTTCAAGCCGCCAGGAGTGCAGGTGGTTGATCGAGATGGAGCAGGACCGCGGACGTGCTGGTTTCCTGTGATCTGGTCGAAACCGAGCTGCGTCGCATCGCTGTCAGGGAGGGGATCGATCAGGGCGTCGTGACTTGGATTCTCGACGGGGTTGGGTTGGCCGCTCTTGACCGGGCGGTTTACCGCGGCGCAGGTCTGTTGCTCATGCCATACCTGCGGACTCTCGATGTGTTGCATCTCGAAGCAGCGATGCGACTCGATGTCACCGCGGTTCTCACCTACGACCACAGGCTCGGCGAGGCGGCCCGGGTCGTGGGGCTTCAGGTGATCGCACCCGGAACAGCGCATACGTGAAGGTCGGTGATCGGGCAGCGTTCACGGTCGGCCGGCACGGACAGAGCCAGCCTGCTGCGTCCTGCGGTACCTGCGGAGGAACAACCACGCGAGCCCACCGATCAACAACAGCCCCAGGCAGAAGCGGAAAGCGTTCTTCACAAGGATCAGGGTATGAGGCCGTCAGATCAGTTTGATCAGGAGTCTGTGCGCAGGATGTGCCGGCCAGCAAGGTATCGTTGCTTGAGGTGCCGGCCATGGCGATCTCATCCACTACTCCCGGGAACGGCTGTGGAAGGACCTGCCAGCGGTTGCGCTGGACTTTGACCAGGACCCCGAAGGAAAGCATCGAGGTATCGTGAGCACCACACTGATCCTGATCCGGCATGGCGAAACCAGACTGAACGCGCTCGGGGTGTTCCAGGGGCAGCTGGACGAGCCACTCAACGATGTAGGCCTCGGACAGGCCCGGGCGGTCGCGGCATCGATGGCAGCTCTCGAACCGGACGCGATCTATGCGTCCGATCTTCTGCGAGCCACACAGACCGCCGACGAGATCGCAAAGCTGACCGGCCACGAGGTGCACACCGACGAAAGGCTTCGGGAGATCCACTGCGGTTCCTGGCATGGACGCAGCATCGACGAGGTGTCACAGGAGTTCCCCCAACTCGTCGAGTTTCGCCGCAGCGGACAGGACTTCCGACGCTCGGATACCGGCGAGACCGCGGCTGAGGTGGCCGATCGTGTGTGCGAGGCGCTGTTCGAGATCATCAAGGACAACAAGAACCAGACCGTCATGATCGTCAGCCATGGCCTGGCCATCCGGGTCGGGATCGCCCGGCTGCTGGGCCTGCCCGACGAGCTGTCGACGAAACTCGGCACCTTGCAGAACTGCCGCTACGCCCTGGTCAGCCATTCCAAGCGGAGGGTTCGCCTGTCGGCCTACAACCTTCCCGGTTAGTCCGCCGGGATCGGCAGCTTCCCTGACGTTGGACCCGGGCAGGGCCGATCTGCTGCTTCGGATACGGTGTGGCGCGTTTCCACTGCGAAGCGTGGGCAGGAAGGTGTGCTCGAAATCAGTGAGTCACTACACCGTTTTCATGGGGTGGTCTGGCGTCGGCTCCTCCGTGCGATCGGCTGGCAAGGGAAGCGCACGGCCTTCAACGCCTCGTGAGCGGCGTCGGGTCGGAAAGGTCATCGCCTGGTGGCGCGGGGTGGTCGGTGACGCCGAGGCGTTTCACTGCGGCTGGGATCAAGACAGCGCCGGAAGCGATGATCACCGCACACGTAGCGCAGGCCAGTAGCCAGCTTCCCGATTCGTAGAGGAAGCCGGCGGCGAGGGAACCAATGGTTGCCCCGGCAAGACACGCCGCCTCGTAGAGGCCCAACCCGCGACCGAGATACGTGCTGCCCGCTGCCTCGGCGATCACGGACTGTTCCACCGGAATCACGCAGGACCACGTGACTGCGGAGAGCGCCCAGAGCGCTGCGATCCACGGCGGATTCGGTGCAAAGGCAAGGACGACGGCGAACAGTGCGCTCGCCGCGGAACCGAGCATCAGCATCCTGCGGCGACCGAACCGCACGACCAGGCGGTGCAGATGGGGCGGGAGGAGGCTCATCGCGACGGCTCCGGGCAGAAACACGTAGGCGACCTGCACCGCCCCGAGATGGAATCCGCGCTGCAGGTGCAGGATCAGCAGCAGACTGATCGTCGTCTCCGCGGTCATCGTGGCCACCACGGCCGCGAGCATCGGTCGCAGCCTGGCGCCGAGCCCCCGAAGTGACATGCCCGACAACTCCGTGCCGGCGAGCGCGTCGTCTGGTGCGTCGCGCCGTGGCAGGCTGACAAGCTCCAGGGCGGCTGCGAGGCAGCACGCGGCGACGCCGGCGAACATCCATTGGTATCCGGCAGCGGACAGCAGAAAGATCGCGGGCACCATGATCACCCAGCCCCCGGTTTCTTCTGCGGCCACCAGCTTCGCGAACACGCCCGAGTCCTCGGGCAGGCGCTCGCCGACGATCGCCCGGATCGCCACCCACAGGAGGGCCTCGGCCACGCCGGTCACGATCGCGGCGATCAGCGCCAGCGGCAGGCCCGTTGCCAAGGCGTAGAGTCCGCATCCGACCGCGAACACCCCCGCACCTGCGCCGGCGATGACGCCTCGATCCATGCGGTCCACGACCACACCGGCGAACGGGCGAACCACGAACGTCGCCAGCGCGTTCGCTGCGACCAGCAATCCGGTCTGCCACGGGGGCAGGCCAAGTATCGCGCCGGCGAATAGGGGAAGAACGAACTGGATGGCTTGATCCACGCCGCTGGCGAGTATCGCGCCGTTCAGCGTCTGGCGTTCCCGCGACGGTGCTGGGGTGTCGGGAGAAGACATCAGCCCTCCAAGTTGTTAATACGATCGTGCTAGTAAAAGTTATGGTAACACGAATGCGCTACCATGGAGGATGCCCAAACTCATTGATCACGACCGGCGCAGGGAGGAGATCGCAGAGGCGACCTGGCGGGTGATCCATGCCCAGGGCATCAGCGGGGTTTCCATCCGCACCGTCGCGGCGGAGGCCGGGATCTCCACCGGCTCGCTCAGGCATGTCTTCCCCAGCAAGGCCGATCTGCTCGTGCATGCCACGGAGCTGGTGGGGCGGCGCGCGCAGGGACGGATCGAGGGACATCTGCACGAACCGGATCCTCGTGCGCTCGTCCTCGCCGTCATCAAGGAGCTTCTGCCCCTCGACGCCGAACGGCGGGCCGAGATGGAGGTCAACGTTGCGCTCATAGCCGAGGCCCCCGGTGATGAGCGCGTCAAGGAGGTCCTGGATGTGGCCCACGCAACGGTCCGGGACGCCTGCCGCCACATGATCGCCCACCTTCACCGGGCCGGGCTCACCGCTCCGGACCTCGACGTCGAAGGGGCGACAACGCTCCTGCACGGGCTGGTGGACGGGCTCGCCATCCACATGCTCGTCAACCCGGATCCCGCCTTCGAGCGACAGGCCCTCCGCATGATCGAAACCACCATCGACGGACTGTGACCAACCCGGTTGCGCAACACTCAACGTCGTATATCGCCTCTGAAAGGGGAAATTCGGAGTTGAGCGTTGCGCAACCGTGATTCCTCCTCAAGGACCTTGTGGGCGTGTAGGGAGAACAGCAACGAAGCGCTATGACCGGTACTGTTATCCCGTACCACTTTCAGGGGAGGGGTGGCCGTGTCCATCAGCGCCAGCGAGGCCCGCAGGACGTTGTTCCCGCTCATCGAGCAGGTCAACGACGATCGCACTGCCGTCGAGATCGTTTCCCGCAAGGGGAACGCCGTTCTCATGTCCGCCGATGAATACGCTGCGTGGCAGGAGACGGCCTACCTGTTCCGTTCCCCCGCCAATGCCCGCAGGCTGCTTGACGCCTACGAGAGGGCCCGGGAAGGGCGGACCGAGGAACACGATCTCATTCGGGGGGACTGAGGTGCGCCTGGCGTGGGATCCCTCGGCCTGGGAGGATTACACGTACTGGCAGGCCGCGGACCGCCGGATTCTCAAGCGGATCAACACGCTCATCGACGCCTGCCTCCGCGATCCCTTCGGTGGGATCGGGAAACCCGAGCAACTCAGGTATGGGGCAACCGGGGCGTGGTCGCGGCGCATCACAGAGGAGCATCGGCTCGTGTATCTCGTCGACGGAGACGACCTGGTGATCCTTCAGGCTCGCTACCACTACTGAGTCCAGCATCTTGCGGTCGGGGTGGATGGCCTCGAACTGATAATGGGCCAACGCCATGACCACGAGTGGGTTCACGCTGTGGTCGCTCGTGCAGGAACTTCTCCCACGAGCTCAGGCGATCCAGAATGACCTCACGCCCCTCGGCGGGACGTGTCGAAATTTGGGTGATTTTTCGACACGTTGTGCGGACGTGTCGATGATGTGTACACGTTCCCTTCTGGCTCCGAGGTCTTTATGATCCAGTGGCAGGGGCTCTCGATGCGCCTCTTGCGGGCGATGTGACATCATGTTTGATATCACTTGAGGGAGGTGGCTGCGCTGGCATCCATCGTTGTTCGAGGCTCGCGACATCCTGACCAAGGGTGTGACCCGTCCCAATGTTGGCTTGGCCCTCATGCAGGCCCTGACCTGATGCCGGTTCAGGCGCGGAGCAGGACTTCACCATGGACGACGACGAACCAGCCGTCCTCGCTGGCGCCCCACTGCCGCCAGGCCTCAGCCATCGTCTCCAGGTCGCTTGTCGTGGCCAGGCCGAGTTCCACCGCCCGCGGGCCGAACGAGGTCAGGCACCGCTCCGCCCAGGTGCCGGACCACCATTCGCGGTCCTGCTCGGTGGCGAAACACCAGGTCGACGCCGACGTCGTCACATCCCGGAAACCTGCGGTTCGCGACCATGCCAGCAGTCTGCTGCCCGCGTCGGGTTCCCCGCCGTTGGCCCGGGCCGTGGCCATGTAGACCTCTCGCCACGAATCCATGCCGGCGGGCTGGGGAAACCACGCAGCCGCCGAGTACACGGCGTCGCGCGCAGCGACGATCCCCCCGGGGCGGACCACTCGACGCATCTCGGCGAGCGCCGCCACGGGGTCGTCTAGGTGCTGGAGCAGCTGGTGGGCGTGGATGACGTCAAAGGTGTTGTCATCGAAGGGCAGCGCGAACACGTCGCCTGCCATCAACTCCACCCGGTCTCGAAGGCCCCGTTCTGCCAGGAGGGCCCGGGCGATGTCGAGCACGGCGGGCGAGGCGTCGAGCCCCACGACCCTTCCGGGCGCGACGAGCTCAGCCAGGTCGGCGGTGACGGAGGCGGGTCCGCAGCCGACGTCGAGCAGGTTCATGCCCTGCCGCAGGTGGGGGAGCAGGTATCCCGCCGAGTCCTGGGCGGTGCGACGGGAGTGGCTGGCCAGGACCGCCGCACCGTGGCCGTGGGTGTATCGATGAGTGGTCCCTGGGGTTTGCTCGGAAGCCATGGACCAATAGTGGACCGGCGGGATTTCGCGCCGCAGTCATGTCCGGGATGTGAAAAGAGAGGCGACAACGTGTCAGGGTTTGAACGACGCCTCGACGCATGCCTCGTCGCGGTGGGCATCATGTCGTTCGCCGGGGAGGCCGTGGAGACCGCGATGAACGTCGCCTTCCCGGCGCTCATGGGCGAGTTCGGGGTGAACACCGCGACCGTGCAGTGGGTCACGACCGGGTATCTGCTGGTGCTCTCCGCGATCATGCCGATCTCCTCGTTCTTGAACCGCAGGTTCCGCGCCCGGACGCTCTTCGTCACGGCCATGCTCACCTTCCTGGCCGGGACGATTATGAGTGCGGCCGCCCCGCACTTCGTGCTCCTGATCGGCGGACGCATCCTGCAGGGCATCGGGACGGGTATTGCGCTGCCGCTGATGTTCAACATCGTGCTGCAACAGGTTCCCCACGAACGGATGGGAACCATGATGGGTCTCGCCACGCTCATCACCGCCATCGCCCCGGCCGTGGGGCCCTCACTCGGTGGTTTCCTCAGGCGCGCTCGGGTGGCGTTCGATCTTCCTGGTGCTCGTTCCCTTCCTGGCCATCGCCCTGGTGCTCGGGGCCCTGACGATCCGCCAGGCCCAGGAGACCAGGCGGGTCTCCTTCGCCCCCGTCCAGTTCCTGCTCATGGCGGCCGGGTTCGTCGCCCTCGTCTTCGCCACCAACGCGGCCTCCACCAGCGCATGGACCAGCCCGGAGGTGCTCGGGCTGTTCGTCCTCTCCCTGGTGCTCATGGCCGGTTTTGTCCTGCTCTCCTGGCGCTCCACCGATCCCCTGCTGCGGATGCGGATCTTCACCGACCGCACCTATGCGTTGAGCATCGTCTACGTGGTGCTCATTCAGGCCATCGTGCTGGCGCTGGGATACCTGATCCTGTACTTTGCCCAGGTCGGCAAGTCGATGGACTCCTTCGCCGCGGGCTGTCTACTGCTGCCCGGGTGCATCATCGGCGCGCTCCTCACCCCGTTCGGCGGCGGGATCCTGGACCGCTTCGGTCCCATGCGGCCCATCCTCACCGGCTCCGCCATCGGGGTGGTGCCCTTCGTGCTCTTCGCCGTCCTCGGTGTTCACGGCTCAGGTGTTCGGCTGGCGTTGATCTACGCGCTCTTCCCAATCTGCCAGGGGTTGTCCGTCTCGAACTCCATGACCAACAGCCTGCGTTCCCTTCCCGACGACCTCCAGGCCGACAGCAACGCCGCGTTCAACACCATCCAGCAGCTCGGCGGGGCCATCAGAACCGCGGTGGTGACCGCCATCGTCAACGCGGCCGAGGCGGCCGACCCGGTGGCGGGAACGGCCACGGGCACCCAGCTCTCGTTCCACGTCCTGACGGGGCAGGGGCGATTCGTCGCTGGGAAGGCGATGGGCGGTGGCATGCTGGAAACGCCCGCAGGGTTTCCGTGCCGAGCCGTCGTCGAGCGCGAGGAGGCTGTCATGACCGGTGAGACCGTGATCGCGGTGCCCGACCCCGACGTCAGGGTGGAGCTGCCGGGAGGTTTCGTGGTGGACACGGACCGCGGTCGGCTCGATCTGGAACGCGTACACCGCTGGTTGTCGACGGATGCGTACTGGGCGCTGGGACGGTCCCGCGATTTCGTGGAGCGGGCCGCGGCGGCGTCGGTGAACTTCGGCGTGTACGGGCCAGACGGCGCGCAGGTTGGGTACGCGCGGGTGGTAACCGATGGTGTTGCCTTCGGGTGGCTCTGCGACGTCTACGTCGCGCGCGAGGTGCGTGGGCGTGGGCTCGGGGTCGCACTGTCCCGGACCGTAGTGGAAACGTTCCGGCGACTCCGGCTAAAGCGGCTCATGCTCATTACCCCCGATGCACACGATCTCTACGCCGAGGTGGGGTTCGTGTCTTTCCCGGACCCGGAGAAGCTGATGGTGCTGGGGCCCGCTGATCGCTGAAAGACGGTCGAGCTGAAGAGTCGGGGATCAACCCCCGATCCGGTTGACGGTCCCGTCGTTGCTGACCGTGGTGCGCATTGCTGAAAAATTGCCCCGAAGAAATCATTGATAATTGAATCAGTGATCTGAGGCGGCGGGGGAGGTTGTTGCTGAAGAAGTTTGGTAACCGCAGTGATTGTTAGTTTGTTTACAATTTGACGGATGCCTCCCCCGCCACGACAAGAGTAATGCATGAGCTGGCGAATTGCCAAAGTTTATCGAAAGTTAGTTATCTCACGGGTGGGAATGTTCGCATTGGTATATTCGCCGAGGTTGGGATTCGAATAACCCGGTGATCCGGGATCTCGGTGATGCTGGATTGCGTGTGCGGGTGGGAACGGATTGTGGGATCAGACGTGGGCGTGATCCGATCATTCATCGGATGTCTGATGTCCTTGATCGTGGAGATGTTTCGGTATGGCTCAAGGCGTCAGATCCAGCGTGGCCGTTTCGATCACCTGTGGCTCCGGTTGACGTCACCTGCGGCAAGCCAACGTCGTTCGATGACCTCGTGGTGGCGTTTCGTCGTCACAAGGGGATTTTTCGCGCTAAACGTAAGTAGTTAGATAACGAAAGTTAGGGAGGATGAGTCGTGTTCTGTCATCCGATTGGCCGGCGTTTTGCAAAATCTGGTGGCATTCGGTGAGTATGGAGTGCGGAAACCCCCGGTTTCAGGGGCTCGGGGGGCATCGGCGAGGGGAAAGTGGTCGTTATCCTGCGCTTTTGCTTTTTGGGGGGATGCGCTAGCGTCATAGCTGAATTTCGAAGGAATAACTGGGCGAGGGAGGGTGTGGATGTCACTGGGTGAGATCAGCGAATGGACTTTGCGGGCCAAATGCCGTGACATGGAGGACGTTTTGTTCCCCGAATCCAAGGATCAGCGGCGGGTCCGAAATATCTGTATGAGCTGTCCAGTGCGCATGGAGTGTCTCGCCGAGGCGCTTGACAATCGCGTCCAATGGGGAGTCTGGGGCGGCATGACCGAACGTGAACGCCGCCGTCTGCTTCGCTCCCGGCCTGACATCACGTCCTGGCGAGAAGTGCTGTCCACTTACGGTCGTCTCGACGAGGCCAGCTGACGGCTGTCCGCGTTTCCTGTGAAGCCAGTTGAGTCGGCCTGCGAGCGTCGGCGCGCGGGCAGCGGCGAAACATCGTGAGCGTGCTCGGGGAGTCGTGGTCGTTCTGGCCCGGGTGGAGTATTTGGTGGCAGGCTTGGGGTATGACCAAATGGGAGTACCTGACCGCACCTATCCTTAGCCATGTGTCGCAGCAGATCCTGAACAATTTCGGGTCCGACGGCTGGGAACTCGTCACCGTCGCACCCGGCCCGACCCCCGAAACGATGGTCGGATATTTCAAGAGGCCGCTGGAGGAAGGGCGATGAGCACTCCTACCCAGCGACTCACCGAACTCGGACTGGCCCTGCCGCCCGTCGCCAAGCCCCTCGCCGCCTACACCCCTGCCCTCACGGTGGGCACTCAGGTGTGGGTCTCCGGGCAGCTGCCCCTGCGCGACGGGAAACTCATCGCCACGGGCCGCCTCGGTGACGCCGTCGACCTGGCCGAAGGCGCAGAGGCCGCGAAGGTCGCGGCCCTCAATGCTCTGGCAGCCATTGCCGACCAGGCCGGGGGCCTCGACAACGTGGCCCGCATCCTCAAGGCCGTGGTGTTCGTCGCCTCCACCACCGACTTCACCGCCCAGCCGCAGGTCGCCAATGGTGCCTCCGAACTGCTCGGTGAGGTCTTCGGCACCCCACACGTGCGCAGTGCCGTCGGGGTGGCGGTCCTGCCCATCGACGCCCCCGTCGAAGTGGAGCTGGTGGCCGAACTCACCGCCAGGTGACGGCGGCCCTGATCGGGTCCAGGCTCGCAGCTGCCTACCCTGACGCTCGCTGCGACCTGGACCACCGGTCACCCTTCGAGCTGCTCGTCGCCGTCGTCCTGTCCGCCCAGACCACCGACGCCCGCGTCAACCAGGTCACCCCGGAGCTGTTCGCCCGCTATCCCGATGCGGAGCACCTCGCGGAGGCGGAACAGGACGACGTCGCGGACATCATCAGCAGCCTCGGGCTGTACCGCTCCAAGGCGAGATCGCTGACCGGACTGGCCCGCGCGCTCGTTGCCGACCACGACGGCCTGGTGCCAGACAGCCTTGACGAGCTGGTGAAATTGCCCGGAGTGGGGCGCAAGACCGCCAATGTCGTGCTCGGGGACGCTTTCGGTATCCCCGGGATCACCCCCGACACCCACGTCATCCGCGTTTCGAACCGGTTTGGCTGGGTGCACTCCGTCAAACCCGATGACGTGGAGCGCGCAGTCGGGGCGCTGTTCCCGCCCGGCGAGTGGGTGATGCTCTGTCACCGCATTATCTGGCACGGTCGTCGCTGCTGTCGCGCTCGCACACCCGCCTGCACCGCCTGCCCCGTGGAGGATCTGTGTCCCAGCTCTCAGGCCTGACGGCGGCGCTGCGCGACGGCGTGACCGGGCCGCTCGGTCAGTTCGGTCGTGCCCCCGGCGACGCGCGCCGGGCCGCCGTCCTGATCCTGCTCAGCGACGAACCCGACCCAGCCGTCCTGTTCACTGAACGCGCCGGGGGACTGCGCTCACACGCCGGACAGATCTCCTTTCCCGGGGGTGGCGCGGACATCGGCGAAACCCCCGTCGCCACGGCGCTGCGGGAAGCCCGCGAAGAGGTCGGCCTGGATGCGGGGCTCGTCACCGTCCTCGGTCAGCTCCCGACAGCCTGGGTGTCGGTCAGCGGTTACGAGGTCACCCCCGTCGTCGCGCAGTGGTCTGAGCCGCAGCCGCTGACGCCCGTCGATTCCGGAGAGGTCGCGAACGTGCTTCAGTTGCGGATATCGCAACTTAGTGACCCCGCGAACCGCGTCACGGCCACCGTTCCCGGCGGCTACCGCGGCCCCGGAATCCAGCTCGGGGAGCTGTTCATCTGGGGTATGACCGCCCATCTCCTCGACGTCATCCTGCGGATCGCGGGCTGGGAGCGGTCGTGGGACCAGGGCCGGGAGGTACCGGTGCCGGGTCGTTTCCTGAGGGACTGACCCACTGCATCGCCGTTGGTTTGCTGGCCTTGTCTACGGTTCGCTGGGCTTGTTGATGTTTGCTGGCCTCACAGCGCAGGCAAACGTGAACAAACCCAGCGAAACAGGGTCAGGGCCAGCAAATCTGGGTCAAGCCCAGCGAGGCGGGGTGGGGAGGGTGGCGGTCAGAGCGCCGGCGGGAGGGGGATGCTGAGCACGACCGTCCAACGACCTGGGGTGCGGGTGACGTCGAAGCTGTTGAGGAGAACGCTCAACCCCAGTGCGACCGAGGTGATGGTGAGGTCGCGACTCTGAAGGCCTTTGACGATCCCGGAGTTGATGATGGCGGCGGTGATCCCCGTTCCTGGTGGTGGGTCCCGCGGCCTGAAAATCGCTCCGCCAGAGCTAGTAGGCGCCCCGAGTAGCATGTCGTCCACAGTGGGGGAAGGAATTCCAAGAAGGCAAGGATGGCCCATGGGCGACCCGGATATCCACATCATCGGTGCCGGCCCGGTCGGGTTGGCTGCGGCGTTGCTGCTGGCGGCCCAAGACCGGTGCGTCACAATCCACGAGGCGCGGGATGCCATGTCTCTGACCGATGCGAACAGTTACCCGATCGGGGTGAACCCGCGTGGTCAGGAGACGTTGCGGCGTATCGATCCGCGTCTGGTTGAGGAGTTGCGCGCGCAGGGCGAACTTGTCGAGGGATTCAAGATCCGTTCCGGGCGCCGGATGCTTGCGTCGATTCGGTCTGGCACCATCATCGGCACCACCCGAGCCCGGCTCACGGGCATCCTTCTGGCTGCAGCGCAACAGGACCGGCGAATCACTCTCAGCACCGGCCACAGGCTGGAGGCCATCGATCTGGCCTCCCGAACTCTGCAGTTCGCAGGGCCCCGTGCGGTCGAGGTGGGAAACGGTTTGGTCATCGCATGTGACGGGGTCTGGTCGAAGACGCGTCAGAGCATGGCCGAGCAGTGTGCTGATTTCGCCCCGGATGTGAGTGACTGGGGCCTCCAGTTTCGTGTTCTCTTCTCGGCACCCGGTGCAGTGGCTCCCGGGCTGGATCCGAATTGGCACCACATTTTCACAGGCAAAGGGATCTACACTGCGACGCTGCCGGACGGTGTGTGGTGCATTGCGGTCGCGGCTATCAAGGGCGACCCAGCGGAGGCTCTGCTTTTGTCGACGGAGCCTACGGAGGACCACATCAGCGCCCTGCATCGGCACCTGCGGCAGTACGCCCCGCTCGTCCTTCCCCTGCTCACTCGCGACGCCTATGTGGATTTCTTCGGGCGGGTTCCCTTCGGCGGCGCCGTTGTGCGCTGCCCCCGGGTGTCCCACGATGAGTGGCTCGTCCTGCTCGGTGATGCCGCCCACTCCGTCATCCCGCCGACAGGCGAGGGCGTCAATTCCGGCCTGGAGGACGCGATGCTGCTGGCTGATGCGCTGGCCTCTGGTAGCCCGATGCCGCTGCGCGAATACGACGAGGGCCGAATTCCTGACCTGAAGGCACTCGGTGAGTACGCGTGTCATCTCAGGGACAACGTCGTCAACGAGGATCCGGTTCGATCCGTCAGTAACGTTGGGCTCCGAGTTCTTTCGGCGGTAGCTGGTCTCGTTGGCCAGAAGGGCGGTGATCTGGAGAGGCGGCTTTTCGGCCCCGATGCAGGCCGGATGCCTTATCGGGAGGCCATTGGGCCGTGGATCCAGTTCCGGGATCGCTGGACCCCGCCCCTGCGCCGGATCGCGACAGGCGTGATGAGACGTGTCAACAAACCGATCAGCGCGGAACCTCAGACCCTCGCCGCGCACCAGCCCGAGGGTGGTCGACGGCGGATCAGCGTCATCGGCGGCTCGTCCGGCACGGGCAGGGAACTTGCGGAGTTGGCGCTGAAGCGGGGCTTCGAGGTTACGTGTCTTTCCCGTCGCGGTGCTGGTCCTATCGGGGCGCGCCTTGTTGCCGGCGATGCCTGTGACCCGGAGGTCGTGCGCCACGCGTTGAAGGATGCCACGGCGGTTTTTGTCACCGTCGGTGGCGGTAACGACGGCAGTCGTGATCGAACTGCCATCACCCAGGCCGTCCTCAAGGCTGCCGGGCAGACAGGTCTACGCCGGATCGTCGTGCAGTCCTCGTTGGGCGCTGGTGCTTCCGCAGGAATGTTGCTCCCCGGCATGCGGCATCTGGCAACCCGTATGCTCGCCCCGGCCCTCGCCGACCACACCGCCCAGGAACATGTGGTCCAAGAGTCGGGACTGGATTGGACGATTGTCCGACCGGTAGGTCTGACCAACAAGCGGGCCACGGGCAAGGTCCGAGAGCTTCGGGATGCCGAGAGCGGCTGGTTGGGATGGCCAATCCCCAGGGCTGATGTCGCTGGTCACATGCTCCGTTGCCTGGATGACGAGTCGACGATTCAAGAGTGCATAGCGATCTCAGGGCGCTGCGTCCTGGGGCAGAATCGTTCCAGCCACCGTTGAATGCGGCGTCAGGCCAGGTGCGGGCGCTGCGGTGTCAGGTGATTCTGTGTGAGCGCATCACGATCCGCGCCATCACTTCAACCGGCTGAGGATCGCTCAACCATCCCACATCGCCGCCGCGTTCGCGCTCGCCGCCATCAGCACCGTTTTGGACAAGCAAAAGGTGATCGACCAACCCGCCTGGCTCCGCAAAGTCGAGCGTCAGCGAGCCGACGAACGCGGGTGGCGCCACGCCCGCCTCGGCTACAGGCGTGGCCACCGTGTCATCGAACGCACTTTCGTCTCCACGAGCGAGCAAACGACACCACGTGCCGAGGCCTTTTCGCGGCAGCACTGCCAGCCCCTCAATCCGCCTGCCAGGAAAGGGGTGACTCGGTTGGCAGGGTTTCTCTCTCGTCTGTCGCCAAGTTGACTGCAAACCGGAGGTGCGACCGAGCCTCGTGGCGGCCATCAGCCTCATCCATGATCTGGAATACGGCAGCATCGGTCTTCTCCAGGGTGTCCGGTCTGACGGTGAAGCTCGTATCCCGACTTCACACATGGGCGTCGAGCGCGACGAAGGCGACGGTCGCGGTGGCCTCATCAAGGGCGATGATCTCCGTGAGCGGCCCACCAAGTACCAAGTACAGATGTGCTCCGAACTTGTGTGCCCACTGCGCAAACTCGGGGTGACATGTCTCGGACGGCATGAAGGCTCAGGACTGCAGGTTCGTGATAACTAGCAACGGCTGGGGAGCTTGCAGCGTTTCAGGCATCAGACCTCCATCGTCTCCAAGTTCTTTGTGAAGTCTATGTAAAACATTGCGACGGCTACTCGTCCTTGTTGTTAGCTCAGTACTTAGTGACGGACCTGACATGGCGGATAGCGCGCACCTGACAGGCAGACCTTTCCTGTTTCCCTGCCCTCCCGGTCACGTCCCGGCGGGCAGATCCCTTTGTCCTTCTGTCTGCGAGGAGCTTGCAGCGTTTGATCTGATGAGCTGCGTACCGCCGAATCCGTCGTCTCTGCCGACGGAGGTGGACATCACGCCGAACGATGACGGGCTGCCGGGGATCGCGCAGCTGCGCAACATCGTGGGAGCGATGATGACGATCGGCCTGATCTTGTCGGTGCTGGCGCTGATCATCTCGGCGATCGTGTGAGGGTTCGGTGCGAACCCGTCCAACCCGCACCTGGCCGGCCGCGGCAAGGTCGGTGTCCTGGGCTCGTGCGGGGCGGCGATCATCTGCGGCGCTGCGGTTACGCTGATCAACTTCTTCTGGAACGCCTGCCAGCCCGTCAACCCACGTTTGTGAGGAGTGATTGCGGTGGGTGTATGTGATCTGCCCGCCATCTCAGGTGTATGCGAAACTGCTGGTGGGACGGTCGCGTCGTTGGTGTCGGCCGTTCGGCTGGCTGGCCCAATCAATGGGGGCTGGTTGTTCGAGGCGGTGTGGAACGTCTTTGACGCCACCACCCTGGTTGACATCATCTGCGCCAGCTACCTATCGGTCTACAACCTGCTGTTCGGCATCGCAGTGTTCGTGATGCTGACCTTCTTCTGCCTCCAACTCAGGTCTGACGCGCGACAAGAGGGAAGTTGATTGAGCCGATCCTCACGAGCGTCAGCGAGCGGGTCGTGTTGACACCATCGTGTGGGTGCAGGAACGTCGCAGCCGGGTTTGTTCGATATGACTCCTATCTCACCTCGTCGCCCATGTGGATGGGTTCGCTGGCCACTTCGCCCTTGATGTGTTGCATGTCGTCGGCGCGTAGTTCTCTGGCTTCTGGTGTGGCGCTCAGCCAGGAGGTTGCGGTGTAGGTGGTGCTTTCCTTTCTATCCTTTTCGGTTGTTGTTGCTGTTCGTAGCAGAATCCCGGGGCTGGTTGGCAGGATCACCTCGGTTGTGGATAGGCCGGTGATGTCGAAGGTGGTTCCGGTCTCGAGGTTGATCAGGTCGCGGGGGAGTGCATCCAGCTCTTTCGTACGTTGCGTCTCTCCCTGCGTTGTCTGGAATATGGTTGCGGCGGTTTCTGGGTCTTTGAAGCGTTCTATCCAGCCGCCTGGGTGGATGGCGGCCACCCCTGTGATGGTGTCTTCTTCTTCGCCGGTGATGTTGAGTGCGCTGAGAGCGTAGATGGAATCGCCGTAAGAGCCTTGAAGATCCTGTTCTGATAGGAGTAGTGAGTTGTTGGTTGCTCCGACAAGCCAGCGGTTTGTGCGCATGGTGGTCGGCTTCTCCTGAGGATTCGCGAGGGAGAAGACGTCGAGTTTTCCGGTGTCTGCTGGGTAGAAGTTTTCAGCGGTTTCTACTGCGAGTGAGTCGTTGGTCAGGGCGTGGCCCAGAACGATTCCTGTGACTTCGACGGTGCGGACCTCGTTGCCGGTTTCGGTGTCGAGGACGATGATGTGCGTGTGCTGGTCATTGAAGCTGTGGGGGTTCTTGGATGTCATGTAGGGCAGGAGTCGGACGGCCAGATAGCGACCGTTCGGGCTGGCTGCGACGAATTTTCGCCTTCCTCTCAGGGCTTGTTCAAATATGGTTTGGGGCATGTCGTCTTCGATGTCGTTGGGTTCGCGGAAATATTCCTCGGGGAAGCCGGGTTCCACTGTGCGGGCCCAGCGTACTGAGCCGTCTTTGGAGTTCAAGGCCACGAGGGTTCCCGTTGCGGTTTCTCCCGGGGATGACGAGGTTTTTTGTGTGCGGGATGGGTCGAACAAGACGATGGGGCCTCCGGGCGTGGAAACGACAGGTGATGCACTGTTGTGGATGGCAAACCATGTCGCGGTGGCCTTCCAGCCGGTGGCGTTTTGCACGGGGGTCTCGATGAGGTGTGAGACCTCTCCGGCGTCGTTGATCTTCACGGCATGAGGATCAGTGCTGTGGGCGCAGGAACCGAGCAGCGGGGAAAGGAAAAGGACTCCCGTGATTGCCGCGGCCAGTTTTCTGTGGAAATTCATGAGGTGGCTCCCGTCAGGGCGTATAGTTGATAGACGCGATAATCGTCATAGCGGGAAGAGCGCATGCTCCTCCCACCGCCATTCAGCAGAAGGAGCGTCACTCCGGGAGTATTCATGGCGTCGACGGCCCTCTCCACTTTGTGCGAGTCGACGTATCTTGTTCCGCCGATGGGGAAAAATTGCATGGGCTGCTGGTCGCGCTCTCGTGCGAGCCGCTCGGGGGGCGTCACTGTGGAGCCCGGGACCACGGGGATGGTGGCACCGTCGGAGCCGTCACCTGGCCTCACGACGAGGGAGCCCGACAGCTGTCCCTTCTCGGAGGTCGCCATGAATCCCACCTTGGCGGTTGCCAGTCCCGCGTGCTGAGTGGCGGGTGTGGCATGTTGGGTGGACGGATCAAAAACAGCACCTACCCAGATGTCATCGGTGTATTCACTGGATTCAAATTTGGAGCGACCGTCGTATGGGGGATATGCCGCCAAAGTTCCGGATGCCTGGGAGGCTGCGGAGTTCACCCCGGAGATTCTGCCGAGATCGACAGGGGCGGTGCCGTCGTCCAGACCAGCGAGGGAGTCGAGTGTGACGGCTCGCGCTTCCCCGCCCCCGATATTTTTGTGCGTCTCTCTGCCCTTGGGATCGGGAGGATTCGTGTATTGGGTGGTCCAGCCATTCACCACCACCAACTCATCGGTTAGGGGGTCGTCGGCGAGATTCGCCACCTCGGTGAAGGAGGTCGGTTCGGTGTCGGAGATCAGACTCTTTTTGTAGCCGGGTCCGGTCACTATAAATGATCTGTGTCCTGCGGGGCCTGAATGGGCGCTTTCTCCGACGATCGAACTTCCCGATCCGTTCAATTTCCAGCGGGTCCCTCCATTATTAAGATTGTAGGCGGTGTCTCCGTCGAGGAGGGCAGAATCCGTCAACTGGAGCTTATTCTCTTTGCTTGATGGATGTTCACTGGTGACCTGGCCGGTGAGGGTGTCCAGGACCACTGTCATGGCGTCATGAATTGGCTTGGATCCCTCCTTGGAACTCTCGAGAGGGTCTTTCGGCATGCCGAACTTCACGGCAATGTACCGGCCGGTGGGGCTGGTGTATGGATAGTGCGCGCGAAAAGGAGCTTCTCCACACCACCACACGTCCAAGCAGAAGTTAGTGTTTTTTCGTGTGTAGCTCCACAAGGTGCTGCCGTCGGCGGGATTGAGACCGGTCACGCCTTCGGTTGTAAGTGTCACTGGGCCGGCCGCCCCGGATGCGGTGGCCAGCAGTCCCGGCACGTCCTTGGTCCAGGCGAGGGTGGTGCCAATGCCCGCGGGGCGTTCCGGTAGGGGGCCTTCGGGAAGCGGTGCGGTCGTCTGCGTGACCGGGTTCGCCACCGTGTACGCCACAATGACCGCAGTGACCAGCACCGCAGTGGGCACCACAATGCGAATGAACTGGAGAATCCCGTGCAGAATCCTGGTCCCTGCGCCGGTAGCGGCAGAGTCCGCGCTGGGGTGGTAGGTAGCAAGCACGGATGGATCGTCGTTGCCGCCAGGAGCGATTCCCGCATGGTCTCTGACGCCCCGGAGCAGCAGGTCGGTGGGGATCAGCAAACCCAGCCCGAGGGATACCAGGCCCAAGGCCAGCAGGAAAGCGGAGTTGAATGAGGTTTGGTCGTAGAGCTTCCACCACCATTGCACCAGAAAACCGGCGGACGTGACCGAGCATAGGGCAACGAGCAGGGCAATCAAGCGTCGCCAGGCGTTTTTCTGGCTGCTCCAAGCCCAGGTGATAAAAATCGGAAGAATTCCTAGGAACAATCCGAGCAGCAAACCTTTGGGTGGGCCAAAAGTGTTGTCGCTAAAGCCCAGAAATACGTACAATGCAATCGCGGAAATGATGGTGAGGATTCCGCTGAGTCGAAGAGCCCTGAGTGCCGTGATGTGTCGCGACAAGAAAGCGAATTTTCGGTCAGTTGTCGGTTTGGAGGTCTCGCCGTCCTCCGGGGCCGGGGTTTCTGCATCGTCGGTGGGGGTTTCTGTGTTGTGTGTGGTGGGGGTGGTGTCGGGTTCTTCAGGCATCATGTCTATGCGCCATCCTCTCCCATGCGAACGGGGCTAGTGAAGACCTTGTCGTCTGGACGACCATCCTGGACCTGGATTCGTTGCATGTCGTCGGTGCGTGGTTCGGTTGCGTCGGGGGTGGCGGGAAGCCAGGAGTGGTTGGTGTAGGTGGTTTTCTTGTTCTCTCCTTCTCTGGTCGTGGTGACTGTTCGCATGAGGAGGGCGGGGCCGGTTGGCAGGCTCACGTCGGCCACGTATTGTCCGGTGACGTCTACGCTCGCGCCGTTGTCGATATTCATCAGGTCCCGAGGCAGGAGTTCCAGCGGAGTTTTGTCGGGGCTGGCGGCGGTCGCCACTGCCGCTTCCGGGTCTTTGGCGCGTTCGATCCAGCCATTGGGGTGGATGGCCGTGACGCCCGTGATGGTCTCCAGTTCCTCGCCGGTTACGGTCGTCCTGATGATGGTGGAAATCACGTAAGAATCTAGTTTCGGAAGCCTCATCAGTGAGTTCTGTGGGGACATGAGGAGGGAGTCTTTGGTGGAGCCGATGAGCCAGTTGTCGGTGCGGGTGGTGGTTGGTTCGGCGTGAGGGTCTGTGAGGGAAAAGACGTTGAGGACCCCGGTGCCGGCGGGGTAGTAGTTTTGGGCGGTCTCGACCACGAGGGAGTCGTTGACAATGGCTTGTCCCAGGACGAGTCCGGACACCTCGACGGTGCGGACCTCGTTACCGGTCGCAGCGTCGAGGACCACGATGTTCATGCGCTGATCACTGATGTTGCTGCTTCCCTTGGAGGCCATCCAAGGCCAGAGATAGAAGGCCAGATATTTTTCATTGGAGACGAATGCTGTGCTTGTGCATTCCTGAAATTTAAGGAATGATCCTTGGGGGGTGTTGGACTTGTCGTAGAGGTAGTGTGTGTATATTTCTGGTGTGATGGTGCGGGCCCAGCGCGCCGAACCGTCCTGTGGATTTAGAGAAACCAGAGTGTTCCCGGGAGCCGGGGCCGCAGGGGAAGTGTCTGGTCTGGAGATTTGGGTTTTGAAGTAGGTTGCAGCTCCGCTTGTCCTTGCGCAGAGGGCGCGTGCCGTGGTTGCCGTTTCAGGAAACGTGACCTCCCAGCCGGTGTCGGTCTGAATGGGAGGGCTGACGAGGTCGGAGGTGTTTCCAGCGTCTGTGATGGTCACGGGGTGGGTGCCGTCACTGTGCGGGGTGCACGATGTCAGCAGGGTGACACACACCAGTCCGGTCAAGGCGCAGATGACTCGCTTGTGAAGATTCATGAAGCATCTCCTGTCAACCCATGCAGGCGATAGGAGGGGAGAAACTCGTATCCGGTGCCCGTAAATGAAGAATGCGAAGAGTACCAGTCTCGTGAATCGGGCAGTCGTTCGTCATCGATTTTCAAGGTGACGAGGGTTGACTCTGGGGTATTGATGGCGTTTACAACTTCTCCTCCTGTGCGCCTCGGGAGCTGTGATGGGAGCAGCGAGGGAGTGTAAAGGTCGGGCTTTTCGAGAGGGAATAGAAGCATGGTTCGCAAATCTAGGGGGATTGATGCTCCGGTGGACCCGTCGCCGGGTTTCATGACGATTTCTGCTGACAACGTTTCACCCTGCACTGTAGGAGTGATACCCACCATGGCGGCTGCCAGGCCGGGATACTGGTTGGCGGGGGTGGCGGTGTGAGTGGTCGGATCGAACACGGTACCCACCGTCGGGTTGCCCCGTTCGAAGTCTTTAGAAGATAGGATCACTTCGCCTCCGCCAGTATCAAATTTGATCTTGCCATCCTCGGGAACCGGATAGGCGGCGAGTGTGCCGGAGGCGTGGGAGGCTGCGCCATTGAGTCCAGCGGTCTTTCCAATGTCGATGGGTTTCATTTCCTCCAGTCCTGCGAGGGAGTCGAGCGTTATGACCCGGGTCTCCGGCGCATGGATGGTTCCCGGTGTTTCTCCTTTCTCCCATTCGACGGTGAGGGCTTCCGTGTACTGCGCGGTGAGGCCATTTACGATCACGGGATATCTGGTCAGGATGTCAATTGCGACGTTTTTCGCCGTCGTGATGTCAGTCGGATCGGTGTCGGACATCAGAGTCAACGACCTGCTCATGTGTTCTTTTGATTCTTCCCCGGTAAATTTTCCGGACAGGATGAAGCTTCTGTGTCCCGCAGGGCCGGAATAGCCGCTGGGGGAATGCGGTCTTGAATTGTCGTCAGCCAGGGGTTTCAGGGTCCAGCGGACTTTTCCGTCATCGAGGTTGTAGGCGGTGGTGCCGTCGAGAATGGCGGAATCGGTGAGCTGTAGATTCCAGCTGGATTTCGATGGATGCTCATTGGTCACGTGGCCGGTGAGGGTATCGACAACGACCGTCACAGCATCGTTGGCTCGGAACTGCACGAGTTCGTGCGGGATCTGGACGCGTAGGGCGACGTATCTGCCGTTAGGGCTGCTTGCCAGGTAGGAATTCAACAAACTGTTGGAGAAATCTTCCCCTCTAAGGTTCTGAGCCAGTAGCTTCGCGTATGTGGCGTTTGTGCGGTGGTAGGTCCACAGGGTGGTGCCGTCGGTGGGGTTGAGACCGGTCAAGCCCTCGGGGGTGAGTATCACTGGTCCGGCGGCTCCGGATGCGGTGGCCAGCAGTCCCGGCACCTCCTTGGTCCAGGCGAGGGTGGTGCCGATGCCGGTGGAGCGCTCCGGTAGGGGTCCCTCGGGTAGTGGGGCGGTGTGGTTGATCGGAGCTGTGGATGCCTGGAGGAGGGCGATCGCGGTTGCCGCAGCGGTGACCGGCGCCAATGCGAGGGCGGCCCGGCGAAGCAGACCAGCCCAGCGTCTCGACGACGTGGTGGTGTGTTTCATGGGGAGGTAACGGGCCGGGTCGTCGGGATCGCCGGGTGGGATGATCTGGTGGGTACGGATGCCACGCAGCAGCACATCAGAAACAACGAATACACCCAGACCACACGTCGCTAAGGCCTGGACGAGTAGCAGATCGGTTCGGATGGAAGATTGTTCATGGATCAGCCACCAGCGCTGTCCCATGACACCAACGGCAACGACCGTGCAGACGGCGGTGATGGCAGCGAACGTGCGCTTCAAAGGGCGCAGTCGGGCACCGACAAACCAAAGGAACACAATGGCCAGTGTGAATAGGAAATAGGGGAATGTGCCCACCCGCAGCGCCGTCAGCTGCGACCGCCAGACAATTGTCACAACGATTGCCGCGGCAACAGTGAATACTCCACCGAGTCGGAGAGCCCTGAGTGCCGAGATGTGCCGAGACAAAAAGGCGTATCGCCGCTGGTTTTTCGTCGGTTCGGGAGTCTTTATATCCTCCGTGACCTGGGTTTCGACATCGTCGGTGGGGGTTTCTGGGTCGTTCGTGGTGGGGGTGGTGTCGGGTTCTTCAGACATGATGTCTACTTGTCCTCCTCTCCCATATGGATGGTTTTGCTGAAGACCTTGTCGGCATTGCTGTCTATCACAATGTGTTGCATGTCGTCGGTGCGTGGTTCGGTGCTGTCTGGGGTGGCGGGAATCCAGGAATGGTTGGTGTAGGTGGTCTTCTTGTTCTCTCCTTCCCCGGTCGTGGTGACTGTTCGCATGAGGAGGCCGGGGCCGGTTGGCAAGCTCACGTCAGCCACGTATTGTCCGGTGACGTCTACGCTCGCGCCGCTGCCGATATTGAGCAGGTCCCGGGGCAGGGTCGCTAGTGGAGTTTTATCGGGGCTGGCGGCGGTTTCTGCTGCTTCTTGTGGGTTCTTTGCGCGTTCGATCCAGCCATTGGGGTGAATGGTCGTGACGCCCGTGATGGTCTCCAGCGCCTCTCCGGACGTGGCTGCTCTGATGATGGTCGAAATCTGACATGTTTTTCCGTCGCGAGTGTTGTGTGTCAGTGACAGTGAGCTTTGCGGTGACATGAGGAGAGAGTCTTTGGTGGAGCCGATGAGCCAGTTGTCGGTGCGGGTGGTGGTTGGTTCGGCGTGAGGGTCTGTGAGGGAAAAGACGTTGAGGACCCCGGTGCCGGCGGGGTAGTAGTTTTGGGCGGTCTCGACCACGAGGGAGTCGTTGACAATGGCTTGTCCCAGGACGAGTCCGGACACCTCGACGGTGCGGACCTCGTTACCGGTCGCAGCGTCGAGGACCACGATGTTCATGCGCTGATCACTGATGTTGCTGCTTCCCTTGGAGGCCATCCAAGGCCGGAGATAGAAGGCCAGATATTTTTCATTGGAAACGAGCGCGGCAATTGCGCACTGCTGACTTCTGAGGAACAAGCTTTGGGGAGTGTCAGAATCGTCTTGGAAGTTGTGTGTATGCATTGCTGGCATTATGGTGCGCGCCCAGCGCACCGAGCCGTCCTGTGGATTCACCGAAACCAGCGTAGATTCAGGTTTTCCAGCTGCGGAAGAGGCGCTCCCGTTTTCGTTACTGGGACTCTCGAGATAGGTTACAGGCCAATCCGTCGTTTCGCAGTTGTCTCGTGCCGTGGTTGTTGATTCAGGAAACGTAACCTCCCAGCCGGTGTCGGTCTGAATGGGAGAGCCGAGGATTTCGGAGGCGTTCCCAGCTTCTGTGATGGTCACCGAGCGAGCGCCATCACTGTGCGGGGTGCACGATGTCAGCAGGGCGACACACGCCAGCCCGGTCAAGGCGCAGATGAGTCGCTTGCGAAGCTTCATGAAGCATCTCCCGTCAAACCATAGAGGCGATAGGAAGGGGCGTACTCGTATCCTGTGCTCATGAATGGAGAGTATGAGGAATACCAATCTGAATCGACCGGTAGGCCATCATCAACCCTCAGGGTTGCGAAAGTTGCCCCGGGAACATCGATGATATGTACAGCAGCCCTTCTTGCTCTCTTCTCCAAGATTTGAATGGGTTCATTGGTGCTTATTGTTTGAAACATGGTTCGTGTGTCCAAGGGGACTGAAGCTCCGGTGGACCCGTCGGCAGGTTTCATGACGATTTCTGCTGACACTGTTTCATTGCCGGCTGTGGGGGTGATGCCCACTGTGGTGGCGGCCAGGCCGGGATACTGGTTGGCGGGGGTGGCGGTGTGGGTGGTCGGATCGAACACGGTACCCACCGTCGGGTTGCCCCATTCGAGGTGTTCGACAACCGTGTCGTATTTTAGAATTTTTATCTTTCCATCCTCGGGGATCGGATAGGCGGCGAGTGTGCCGGAGGCGTGGGATGCTGCCGCATTGAGCCCAATGGTCTTTCCCATGTCGATGGGTTTCATTTCTTCCAGTCCTGCGAGGGAGTCGAGCGTCACGACTCGGGTCTCCTGCGCTTGGATGGCTCTCGGCGTTCCTCCTTCCTCTTTTTCGACGACAAGGGCTTTCGCGTACTGGGCGGTGAGGCCATTTACGATCACCGGATAGTCGGTCAGGATGTCAATTGCGACGTTTTCCACCGTCGTGGTGTCAGTCGGATCGGTGTCGGACATCAGGGTCAACGACCTGCTCATGTGTTTTTCTGGTTTGTACCCGGTAAATTGTCCGGGCAGGATGAAGCTTCTGTGTCCCGCGGGGCCGGAATAGTCGCTTACGTGATCTGAGTCTGACTCTTTGGTCGGGGGTTTCAGGGTCCAGCGGACTTTTCCGTCGTCGAGGTTGTAGGCGGTGGTGCCATCGAGAATGGCGGAATCGGTGAGTTGTAGAAGCCAGTTGATGTTTGACGGGTGCTCGTTGGTCACGTGGCCGGTGAGGGTGTCAACAATGATCGTCACGGCATTGCGGGTCGGTATTTCTTTTCCAACCACGTTTGTAATGAATTTGGCATGAATCTGTGCGAGTTCATCCGGGAATGTGATGCGTAGGGCGACATATCTGCCGTTGGGGCTACTCACCAGGTAGGAACTCGACAAACTGCCGAATGTATACGGGTCCAGTATCTTCGCGTATGTGGCGTTTGTACGCTGGTAGGTCCATAGGGTGGTGCCGTCGGCGGGGTTGAGACCGGTCAAGCCGTCGATGGTCAGTATCACCGGTCCGGCAGCTCCGGACGCGGTGGCCAGCAGTCCTGTGACATCTCTCGTCCATGAGAGAGTGGTGCCGATCCCGGTGGAGCGCTCCGGCAGGGGTCCTTCGGGGAGTGGGGCGGTGTGGCTGATCGGAGCTGCCGAGGCCTGGAGGAGAGCGACCGCGGTTGCCGCAGCGGTGACCGGCGCCAATGCGAGAGCGGCCCGGCGGAGCAGAGTGACCCAGCGTCTCGAAGACGTGGTGTTGTTGTGTTTCCTGGGACGGTAGCGGGCCGGATCGGAGGGATCACCGGGTGGGATGTTTTGGTGGTCGCGGATGCCGCGCAGCAGCACATCGGAAACAATAAATATCCCCAAACCCAGAGTCGCCAAGGCCTGGACGGAGGGCAGAACGATCCAGATGGAGGATTGTTCGTGGATCAGCCACCAATATTGCCCTATGACACCAACGGCAACGACCGTGCAGATAACGGTGAGGGCAGCGAGTGTGCGTTTCAAAGGGCGCAGGTGGGCGCCGACAAACCAAAGGAGCACAATGGCCAGTGTGAATAGGAAGTAGGGGAACACGACCCCCCACAGCAGCGTCAGCTGCACCCACCAGACGATCGTCACAATGATTGCCGCGGCAACAGTGAATAGGCCACCGAGTCGGAGAGCCCTGAGTGTTGAGATGTGTCGCGCCAAGAAAGTGTATCGCCGCTGGTCTTTCGTCGAATCGAGGGTTTCAGTGTCCTCCGTGATGGGGGCGTCGATGCCGTCGGTTGCCATGTCGTCTTCTGGAATCGAGGTATCGGACATGGATCATCGCTCCTTTGGCAGCGGTAGTGACTCCGGTGGGGCCTCCACCCCGGGGGTGAGGGTTGCGCGTGATGGAGCGAAACCGTTTTTCCGCTCGTCCTGGGAGGCGTGGTGCAAGATATGGGTCATCTTCTCCTGACTCAGTGAATCGTGACCGCTCGTCGTGTCGAGCCAGGACACCGGGGTGGGATACAAGGCTGACGGCTTTCTCTCCTCGCCCTCCGTGCGTTGCGTGTAGAGAAGAATCCCCGCGCCGGTGGGGAGGATCACGTCGGCCACCAGCAGAGTGGTCGCATCCAATGTTGTTCCGGTGTCGACGTGGAACAGCTCGTGTTGCAGCGCTTCCAGGGCCTTTGTGCGCTCGGATGCCTTGCTCTGCGAGTTCACGATCTTCGCGGCAGCCTCCGGATCCTTGAAACGATCGATCCAGCCTCCGGGATGAAGGCCACGGACACCGATCACGGTTCCCAGCTCCTCGCCCGCAGTGTTGTGTCTGGTGATGGCATAGGGCCACAAAGCACCGAAGTCGTCGCGAGGCGGAAGCTCCTGCGACATGAGCAGGGATTCGGGGCTGGCTCCGATCAGCCACTGATTGGAGCGGAAGCTGGTGGGCTCGGACTGCGCGTCACTCAACGAGAAAATAGTGATAACCCCGGTGCCGGCGGGGTAGTAGTTCTGGGCGGTCTCGACTGCGAGTGAATCATTGGTGAGGGCCTGCCCCAGAACCATGCCGGAGATCTCGACGGTGCGAATCGTGTCCCCGGTTTTGGTGTCCAGGACGGTGATGCCCACGCGCTGGTCGCCAATGTTCTCGGAATCCTCGGGGTTCAGGTACGAATGAGTCTGGATCGCCAGGTATTTCCCATGGGGGCTGACGACAGCCTCTTGCGTGGAGGCCCACGTCTGTGGTGTGTCAGCGGCCCTTTCCTCTGCCCCGATGCCGGTGCTCATGGTGAGCCTCCAGTTCACAGATCCCGTGCTGGCATCCAAGGAA
>ERZ773075.538-NODE-538-length-28203-cov-108.894_pt1 | contig 28203 bp, 17 predicted proteins | sample MGYA00580614_ERZ773075 | MGnify/ENA primary metagenome ERZ773075 (study PRJEB29015, sample SAMEA2738021) | human oral metagenome | biome: human oral; feature: human-associated habitat; material: dental | place: China | collected 2043 ...
GGTGGAGATCCTCTACTACGGCCTGACCGGCCGGTGGCCGGGCAAGCGCCCCGGCATTCCCTCCGCACCTCGACTGGGCGGAGTCCCGGTCAAGCCCTCCACGCTCGTGCCGGGAATCGACCCGGTCCTGGATGAGCTGTGCGAACGCACCTGGAGCAGCCAGCCCCCCATCTCCGCAGCTGAGGTGGCGCGCTCACTAGGCACCTGGGACCAGGTGGCCGGTTACCACGAGTCCGGGCCGGCGCAGCGCCCCTCGTCCCAGCACCCCTCGTCGAGCAGCGGCGCCACTGGTGGCAATGGTGGCGCTGCGGGTGCCTCGGCCGCCGTCAGTGCTGCGGGAGCCGGTGTCGCCAACGCGGCGCGCGGAGTCCTGGACCGGCTGCGGCGCAGCGGTGCGGGCAAGAGCACCACGGTCAGCGCACCGGCGGGGCAAACGGCACCCGCACCGGTTCAGCCGGAGCCGGCACCGTCCGTCGTGCCCACCGCCTCCGACACACCGGCCGAGCAGACTGCCGTCATCGAGGCGGCCTCGGCTGCCGCAGCACCGGCCCCGCAGGCTCCTGATCCGCAGCTGCCGGAGTCGGCGGCTGCGCAGGAGCAGTCCACCGACGACGTCTACGTCCAGGTCACCGGGCCGACGAACCCGATCCCGAACGTCCTGTCGACCGCCTCCGAGACCGTCCCCGGGCCCGCGCCGGTTCCGGCCGAGCCCTTCACCGGCAGCTTCCCGGCCTTCGAGGACGATGACGAGGAGGAGGAGATCGATCCCGCGGTCGCTCGTCAGGAGAAGCGCACCACCAGCTCCATCCTGGTGACGCTCGTCCTCATCGTCATCGTCTCCCTGGCGGCGGCGAGTTACATCGTGTACCAGACGATCGGTATCCCCTTCGCGGACAAGGATCAAGCGGCCGCGGACACGGTTCCCTCAGCCACCGCGCACAACGCCGGTGGCGGGGGTGGACAGCAGCAGGCTCCCGCCACTGAGGCGCCTGCGGCCAAGCCCGAGATCGCCGGCGTGAGCGTTGCCAACAACCTGAGCACTCAGGCGGACAACAACCAGAAGTACCTCAGTGACGGCGACACCAGCCGCCCCTGGTTCTCTCACAACACCGGCAGTCCGGACCTGGTCCAGCCGATCGACATCGAGATCAAGCTCAAGAGCCGTGCCAAGGTCTCTGAGATCGACTTGCAGGGAACTAACGAGGGCGGGCGGCTTGAGATCCGCGCCACGGACCTCAGCAACGCGGGCGGCGGTACGGTCCTTGCCGAGGGCGCCTTCACCTCGGGAAGCACCACTTTCAAGGTCGACAACCCGCAGGAGGTCGACACCATCGTCATCAGGGTGACCCAGTTGCCCAAGAACAGTGATCCCACCGAGTTCCCCTACAAGGCAACAGTGACTGAGGTCACAATCAAATAGGACTTTCCCTGGGAACAGTCCGTACTGGTCACCAGTTACCTCAGGTAGTCGCGCACTGCGGCCCCTATTCGCTCGTCAGGAGAGTCATGATTCACGACGTCGTCATCGTCGGCTCCGGTCCCGCCGGCTACACAGCCGCCATCTACGCGGCCCGCGCCCAGCTCAATCCGGTCATCCTGGCCGGTTCGGTGACTGCCGGCGGTGCCCTGATGAACACCACCGAGGTGGAGAACTACCCCGGCTTCATCACGGGCATCATGGGCCCCGAGCTCATGAACCAGATGCAGGAGCAGGCCGAGCGCTTCGGTGCGGAGATCCGCTACGAGGACGTCACCGCCCTCGAGCTGGAGGGCGACGTCAAGCGCATCACCACCTCTGACGACGTCTACGAGGCCCGTACGGTCATCATCTCCACCGGCTCGGAGTACCGGCATCTGGGCATCGATGGGGAGGAGCGCCTCTCCGGGCACGGCGTGTCCTACTGCGCCACCTGCGACGGGTTCTTCTTCAAGGACCAGGACATCGTGGTCGTCGGCGGTGGGGACTCGGCGATGGAGGAGGCGACCTTCCTGACCCGCTTCGCCCGCTCCGTCACCGTGGTCCACCGCCGCGACGAGCTACGCGCCTCGGCCGTCATGGCCAAGCGCGCCCAGGAGGACCCGAAGATCTCCTTCGCCTGGAACTCGCAAGTCGTCGAGCTCCACGGTGAGGACTCGCTGACCGGCATCACCCTGGAAGACACCGTCACCGGGGACCGCCGCCGGCTCGAGGCCACGGGTCTGTTCCTCGCCATCGGACAGGTGCCGCGCAGCGAGCTCGTCGCTGAGGCCCTTGAGCTCGACGAGGCCGGCTACATCAAGGTCGAAGCGCCTTCTCAGCGCACCCGCATCCCCGGGGTCTTCGCCTGCGGTGACGTCGCCGACCCCACCTACCAGCAGGCGATCACGGCGGCCGGGTCCGGCTGCCGAGCGGCCCTGGACGCCCAGCACTATCTGACCACTCTGCAGGCCTGAACCGGCCGCGCACCTCAGCCCTGCTCAGAGCGGGCCGGCTCCGACGTCGTCGGAGGACCTGCGCTGAGCCCATCCCGACTCACCCATCCACAATGTTCGAGGAGAACAACCATGTCTGAGGCACTCGCCGTCACCGACGCCACCTTCGAGGAGGAGGTCCTCAAGTCCGAGGTCCCCGTCGTCATCGACTTCTGGGCCGAGTGGTGCGGCCCTTGCCGCCAGATGGCGCCGATCGTGGACGAGGTCGCCGCCGACTTCGGCGACAAGGTCAAGTTCGTCAAGATCGACGTGGACGCCAACCCGGCCACCGCCCGCTCCTACGGTGTGCGCTCCATCCCGACCTTCGCGGTCGTGCGCGACGGTGAGGTCTTCCACCAGTTCAGCGGTTCTCGCCCCAAGGCCTCCTTCAAGACCGAGGTGGAGAAGGTCCTCGCCTGATACCGGCTGCCACCAGTCCTGACCAGCTGCCGCGACGCCGGCCTCGTTCAATATCCCTCACCGGGGTGATGAATGAGGCCGGCGTCGCGGCAGCCGTCGTCCATGCGAGTGCCGTAGGCCCACAAGTTGTCTGATGACTTCCCGTGCCTGGTTGACCGCGTCTGTCACCCTCGGCCGCGGCCCCGTAGAATCGCACCGGAATCGCAGTGGCATCCCGGCATGCGATACGGCAAGAAGGCAGCACATGCAGCACACCCAGTACATCTCCACCCGCGGCCAGATGACGCCCGCCGGGTTCACGGACGTTCTTCTGGCGGGCCTGGCTCCCGACGGCGGTCTGGCGGTACCGGACCGGCTGCCGTCACTCACGCCGGCGCAGCTCGAGGCCTGGAGGTCCCTGGGCTACGCAGAGCTGGCCACCGAGGTCATCGGTCTGTTCGCCGCCGACATCCCGCGTGAGGATCTGGCCGAACTGACCCGAGCAGCCTACAGCGAGGCACGGTTCCCACAGCCGGTCGTCCCAGTGACCGGGCTGGGCGACGTCGCCGACGGCCTGGTGCTCGTGGGCCTGTCCGAGGGACCGACAATGGCCTTCAAGGACCTGGCCATGCAGTTTCTGGGGCAGGCGATTCCCTACGTGCTGGCCAAGCAGGGCAAGGTCCTCAACATCCTGGGGGCCACCTCGGGAGACACCGGCTCAGCGGCCGAGCACGCCTTCCGGGGGCAGGAGGGCGTCAGCGTCTTCATGCTCTCACCGGCGGGTCGGATGAGCCCGGTGCAGCGGGCCCAGATGTACACCCTCCAGGATGCCAATATCCACAACATCGCAGTACGGGGGGTCTTCGACGACTGCCAGGCGCTGGTCAAGGCCCTGAGCAATGACGCGGACTTCAAGGCAGCCCATCATCTGGGTGCCGTCAACTCCATCAATATCGGCCGGATCGCCGCACAGGCCGTCTACTACGTCTGGTCCTGGCTGCGAGTCACCGACGCGGTGGAGGAGGAGGTCCGCCCCGGTTACCGCGTCGACGTGTGCGTGCCCTCGGGCAACTTCGGCAACATCTACGCCGGGTTCCTGGCCCGGTCCATGGGGGTGCCGATCCGCCGCCTCATCCTGGCCACCAACGAGAACAACGTCCTCGAGGAGTTCTTCACCACGGGCGTCTACCGGCCCCGCTCAGCGGAGGAGACGCTGGCCACCTCCAGCCCGTCCATGGACATCTCCAAGGCCTCGAACCTGGAGCGCTTCATCTGGGCCCTGCTGGGGCCGGAGGCCTTCGTCCAGCGTTGGGCGGAGCTGGAGACCACCGGCACGCTCGACCTGCGCGATGAGCGTGCACGCCTGGGAGAGGAACTCGGCTTCGTGGCCGGAGCGTCGTCGCACACCGACCGGCTGGAGGCCATTCGCAGCGTCAAGGAGCGCTCCGGCCGTCTCATTGACCCGCACACCGCCGACGGCGTCACGGTGGCTCTACGCACCATGGAACCGGGTTTCCCCACACTCGTCATGGAGACGGCAAAGGCCGCGAAGTTCCCGCAGACGGTGGCCGAGGCGCTCGGGACCGAGCCGGAGACTCCCGACGTCATCGCTGATCTGCTCGCTCAGCCGCAAAAGGTGGAGACGATCGACAATGACCAGGCCCCTTTGCGCGCTCTCATCGAGGAGCATGCCTTGAGCTCCTGAGCGAGTCGCCCCACGCCGGGACACTGCCTCTCAACGCTCCGCGCATCATGTCCATGGTGCGCGGAGCGTTCTCGTTCACCGCGTCGTCTCACCCGTCTTGGGAACACTTCAGTGTTTCACGTGAAACACCGCGGATTACTCCTGTCCTCGCCGAGGCCTGCCCGCCAGTGCGGCGTGGCAGACTTGGATCCACGGACGCAGCAGTGGCCACCAAGGAAGGACCGAAGGTGAGTGAGAGCAGTAACCAGGTGAAGGGCAACCGACTCGATCCGTGGCTGGACAGCTATGCCGCGCGAGCTCATGGTCTGCGCGCCTCGGAGACTCGCTCACTGTTCGCCGTCGCCTCACGACCGGAAGTGGTGTCGCTGGCAGGCGGAATGCCCAATCTCAAGGACCTTCCACTGGAGCGGCTGGCGGAGGCCACGGCGCAGATGATCCGCAAGGACGGCGGCAAGGCGCTGCAGTACGGAAACGGCCAGGGACTGCCGCGACTGCGGGAGCAGATCACCGAGGTCATGGCCCTCGAAGGCATCGAGGCGGACCCGGAGGACGTCATCGTCACCACGGGGTCCCAGCAGGCCGTCGACATCGTCACAGAACTCTTCGTCGATCCCGGCGACGTCGTCCTGACCGAGGCGCCCACGTACGTCGGATCCCTGTCGATCTTCGCAACCTACCAGGCCGACGTGCAGCAGGTGCCCATTGACGCCGACGGCGTCATCCCCGAGGCTCTGGAGGAGATGATCGTCCGCCTTGAGCGCGAGGGGCGTCGCATCAAGTTCTTCTACTGCCTGCCCAACTTCCACAACCCCGCCGGGGTGACGCTCACCGAGGAGCGCCGTCCGCAGGTCATCGAGATCTGCCGGCGCCATCACATCCTCATCGTGGAGGACAACCCCTACGGCCTCCTGGGCTTCGAGGGGCAGACCTACACCGCTCTCAAGACCCTCGCACCCGACGAGGTCGTCTACCTCGGCTCCTTCTCCAAGATCTTCGCTCCCGGCTACCGCGTGGGCTGGGCGGTGGCGCCACCGGCCGTGCGGGAGAAGATGAAGCTGGCTTCAGAGGCGGCGATCCTGTGCCCGTCGTCGGCGGGTCAGTTCTCCATCTCCATGTACCTGGACCAGTTCGACTGGAAGCAGCAGATCGTGGACTTCCGAGCCATGTACCGAGGGCGGCGCGACGCCATGGTGGCGGCGCTGGAGGAGTTCCTGCCGATGTGCCACTGGAACGTCCCCAACGGCGGTTTCTACGTGTGGGTGAGGCTCCCCGAAGGACTCGACGCCAAGGACATGCTGCCGCGAGCAGTCACCAGCCTGGTCGCCTACGTCTCCGGAACGGCCTTCTACGCCGGTGGGAGGGAGGGGCAGGACCATCTGAGACTGTCCTTCTGCTATCCCGAGCCCGTCGAGATCCGCGAAGGCGTACGAAGACTCTCCGGCGTCGTCACCCGCGATCTCGAGCTGCTGGACCTGTTCGGTCCCACCCACAGTCCCCGTCCATCCGAAGGCGTTCACGCGCCCGCACCCGATCAGATCTGAGGTTGACGATGAACCAGTCTCCACTCCGTATCGCTGTCCTCGCCGGTGGACTGAGCCACGAGCGCGACATCTCGCTGCGATCCGGGCATCGCGTTGCCCAGGTCCTCAAGCACCTCGGGCACACCGTCCTGGTCCTGGACATCGATGCGCGCACCATTGGGTCGCTCAAGACCTTCGGGCCCGACGTCGTCTGGCCACTGGTCCACGGCGGTCCCGGGGAGGACGGAGGTCTGCAGAACATGCTCATCGCTCTGGGGCTGCCGTACGTCGGCACGCACTCAGACGGTTGCCAACGGGCCTCCTTTAAACCGACCGCTAAGGCGAGTGTCCGAACCGAAGGAGTGATTACTCCTGACTCGTTGACACTTCCACATTCCTACTTCAGTCAGCTTGGAGCGCAGGAGGTTCTGACTGTTGTCGCTGGTCATCTCGGGCTTCCCGTGGTGGTGAAGCCCCATCAGGGAGGTTCTGGACTCGGCGTCTCCTACGCATCGACGGCGGACGAGCTGCGATCCGCGATGGTGGCATGTTTTGCGTATGACGAGCGAGCCCTCATCGAGCGCTATGTCCCCGGGACGGAACTCGCAGTGTCCGTCGTGGATACAGGAGAGGGGCCACGCGCGCTCCCGCCCGTTGAGGTAGTGACTGATGGGCAGTACGACTTCGATGCACGCTATAACCCGGGCCGCTCGGAGTACTTCGTTCCCGCGCGTCTGAATGACTCGGTTATCGAGATGGTCAAGAGCACCGCTGTCACGGTTCACTCCACCCTCGGACTCGGGAATCTCTCTCGAACCGACCTCATTCTCGATGAGGAGGGGACGCCCTGGTTCATTGACGTCAACGTCATTCCAGGAATGACAGAGACCTCTCTGCTCCCGATCGCTGCAAAAGCAAAAGGCGATCTGGAGGGCCTGTACGACGCGCTAGTGAGGAACCCACTCGTCCACCCATAGTTCCTGTTCGGTTTCACGTGAAACAGTGGCTCCGCTCAAAAGAGCGGAGCCACTGTCGTATGCAATGACGACGAGACTGCGCCACACGGCGATAGAGTGAGTTACGGAGCTCCTCTGGTTTCACGTGAAACACATGTCGATGCAGCTTCGACATGCCAGCGTCTCGGGATGACCACGACAGGCCTCTCCTCAGGGGAGGGAATGGCAACGACGACCGGAGGTTGACTCTCCGTTCAGGCTCGATACGCAGCGAGGCAGGTCCCGATCGGCATCATCAACGCGAGACTCAGTTTCACGTGAAACGTCGTTACTGAAGAGCGCACTACAAGACAACTCCGTCCTCCCCAGAAGAAGCAACTCGCGGCACATCATCGCCTCATAGACAGTGTTGTCCAACTGGTTGCGAGCCAGTCTCGTGAACCAGCCTGTTGAGACAGTTCTACGACGTTGCTGCCGGAACTCGTGGATGCACATGAGGGTCTAGGGAATACACCCGCGACGTCCGCAGTCGACAGCTAAGGTCGTCTACGACGGATCAGTGCCCAGCCGCTCCCTTGAGATCGCATACTTTCGCAACACGATCTGATTGACATCCCGTTTCACGTGAAACGTCTAACTAGACGCGTCGCCTTCTATTTGAAGAGGTATCCGTGTGAGTGCGTCGCTCTCGACCCCGTACAGGTCTTCTTCCTCAACTCAAGCGATTCAGGAGAGAGCGAGTGACGGCCCGGTATCTGGACATGGCGAGACCTCTGAAGCATCTCAGGTGGAGCTAAAATCATCATCTCATCGAACCGAAGGCCTCGATTCCCCGGGGTAGAAGCTGGACTCTGTCATGACCTCGCCATGCGGAGTGAGGCCTGCTCGGCCAATGCTTCCTAAGATATCGGTGGAGTCGAACCGCCTGCCAGTTTCTGTGACCGTGCCGCCAACAGCCGCGGCCGGTTCTGTCCATCCACTACAGCAGGCTCACCATGCGCGACCAGGCAACCATCCACATCGACAACACCGAGCACAGGCTTCAGCAACGTGCATCACTCAACCTCATCTCGACTCGATCGGTTTCACGTGAAACCTGCTTCCCATCCCGGGGTGTCTCATGGGCAATATCGATCGAGAGTCAGGCAATGATGCTCCTTGAGTGTTGACTCGTCTCTCACGTCCTTAGCTACCCTCCTCTCCCATTCGGGGTAGGGGCGAGGCGAATCGCCCTCAGAAGTATGAATCTCAACCTCTGAGGGACGCCAGGTGCTCGGAACGCAGGTATCTGAGTTTCACGTGAAACCAATGCCGTTGAAGTATCGCCTCTCCGCCGCGGCCAAGCCGACCACGCCTCTGTGAGCACTTCGGCCATTCAGGTACATCGGAAGGCACCATCCCCACCAGGCAATGGCGAGTCTGCAGCACGGGCTCCCTGTACTCGACATCATATGCCCACTGAAAGTCAGCGAAAATCTTTGAACATCCCGGGATGAGCTACTGTTCACCACCCTGGTCAACGAGCCTCCGGCACGTTCCATTAGAACGGGCAGGTCTTCGCCTCACTACTCCGTGTCACAAGTATCCAGCGGCACAACTCCGCGCGTGCTCTGGAAGCATCACGGATTCATCGCGAGCGAAACAGCTCAGTGCGCTGTCATCGACATCGGCGTGGGCACCAATGTTGGAGAGCCTCGAGAACCATCGGTTTCACGTGACAGCACCCCCGGCGGTCCGCTCAGTATGCGGCGAGTGCAGGTTCGATCCTTGGAACATAGGTCACGACCAGCACAGAGTAGACCCCACTTCTTCCACGTGGAGCCGAGGACACTACGCCGAGGCATGACACTCGTCTTCCAGTGCAAGTTGCCTCTGTGCTCCGTTGGCGATTCCGCCCATGCTCATCCGTAGCGAAGACGCCGACACACAACCATCTACTCCTCGTACCCCGCACTCGTCCAGCCGGAGCGGCAGGAGAGCAATCCACACGGGTCAAAACTCGATTGTCTTTCCGCACCCCCACACGTACGTTTCACGTGAAACCAGCATCGAGTTGGCCTGATCACCGAGTGTTCCCCCTTCTGCTGCAACATCAAATTGGTTCTAGTCCTTAGTTCGCCAACCCAGGACGGCATTCCAGCCTCCTGCACCTATTGATAACGTCTCCACCGAGGAAGACGATTCGGGTCGCGACGGTCCCGTCAGTACATCCATTCTTCTGTGCCACATACAAAGTATGGAAGAGCAGCACACCTACCCACGCCTTCCCGGCACGAGCGGCATCACCAGCCTGAACCGACGTAGCTATCGTTTCAGGAAGGGAGCGAAGTTGTCTCATGCTGTACCAGTGCTCCTATCTCCGTTTCACGTGAAACCAAATCGGGCTTCCGTCGATGACAACCGATCCGTGCCGCCGCCGAAGTCGGGAGCAGACTGTTGTCTGCGCCATCGGCGGCCCGTCAGAGAACGGGCCACCCGACAGGGTTCCGACACTCAAGGCGATCCAGGTGCTTCACACTGAAGCTACTCGCAAGCCTGTCGGTACCTCTCACTACTGTTGGACCTGTAAAGCCACCCCTACAGACCAACCGGGCCGACTACGCCACCGTTGCACCCACACTGGCACCCCGCCACTAGCATCAACCACCGATTCGAACGATAGACATCACGCGAGCTGATGTTCGGATGATCTATGACCGCCCTGATTAAGAACATGAGTGAAACGTGGCTGTGGCGCCCCTCCGGCGATTCACACTTTCGTATGTGCCACGCACGCGTACCCCATAGGGAACTGATCGACGTTTCACGTGAAACGGCCTCTCTACCGCGCCGTAGAAGACCAGCCGGACATCTCTCGGGAGAGGGCCGGCAATGGACCTCGTTGCGTCGCTGCCCTCCTCCACGACGAGCTATGTGACGACGTCTGCCGGTCAGTGGCCTGGTAGAAGCTCTTCACCGGTTTCACGTGAAACCAACGTCGGAAGGATCTACCCCGACAACGGATGCTGTCAGCCCGTTACCCTCAGTCGATCGCCGGTTCCAGTTCACCAGGAGGAGTCGGTTCTCCCGCGGCATCACTCGCCACGCCATATCAGGCTAGCTGCCGACAACGATGACGGCCAGCATCCATCCGAAGCAGGTCGCCTTCTCGGGAAAGGTATTGAGACAAGACGGCGAGCCCTACCCAGAAGGAGCACATCGGCCCTGCCGCCTCGGTTCTCACCTAAAACGACGCTCACTCGGTAGGCCGAGAGATGTGCCATGCACCGTTGGTCCTTACATCTCATCCCGGGCACTAACAGCAAGGCTGCACCGTTTCACGTGAAACACGATCTGCAGGTCCCTCTGAACTCCAGCACCTCACCCGAGGAAGACGAGGCGTCATCCGCCTCCGTTGCTTCATCACAACGAGAAATGGGGGCTGAGACAGTTTCTGTCTCAGCCCCCGCCGTTGTTGTCACATTCGGCGTCAGCTACTCTTCGTCGAGCGATGTCCCCGGCGCCAGCGCACCAACGATACGAGCGAGATCGTCATCCCCGGCGAATTCAATAGTGATGCGACCCTTCTTCGCTCCACGTGTCACCTTGACGCGAGTGTCGAAAGCATCCGAGAGCCGCGTTGACAGCGCCGGGAGAGGGGTGCTGCGCGCCCGCAGTACCTTTGGCTGATCCGAGCCCGGTTCCGGCTCCTCGTGGAGCGCAACAAGCTCTTCTGTTGCTCGAACTGAGAGTCCCTCGGCCACCACACGCTGAGCGAGACGTTCCATTTCCGCAGCGTTCGGAAGTCCGAGAAGAGCGCGAGCGTGGCCGGCCGAGATGACATTGGCGGCGAGCCGACGCTGAACCAGCGGCGGTAGCTTCATGAGGCGCAGCGTATTGGAGATCTGTGAGCGCGAACGAGCGATCCGCTCTGACAGCTCCGCGTGAGTGCACTGGAAGTCCTCCAGCAGCTGCTGGTAGGCCGCAGCCTCTTCCAGGGGGTTGAGCTGGACGCGGTGCAGGTTCTCCAGCAGTGCGTCTCGCAGAAGATCGACGTCGTCAGTATCCCGGACAACAGCCGGAATCGTCTCCAGGCCGGCTTCCTTAGAAGCACGCAGACGACGCTCACCCATGATGAGCTCGTAACGCGGCTCCTCTCCCGAAGCGGTCGGCACCTGCCGCACCACGATTGGCTGCAGCAGTCCCACTTCCGCGATAGACGCAGCCAGCTCTGAGATGTCCTCCTCATCGAATACCTGCCGAGGCTGACGAGGGTTCGGGTGAATCAGCTCCACCGGAATCTCAGCGAAACGGGCACCGGGGACTGGAACCAGATCGGACGCATCAGCGTCCGCAGCATCATCTTCGCCATCGATCGCGTCATGTGAATCAGCGCGAGTATCAGGCTTCTCCGACATGTCGGCAGACGGCTGTTCATCGGAGCGCAAGGACTCAGTGGGCTCGGCATCGATGACCGAGGAGTGTCCCTCCTCCGTTTCACGTGAAACAACAGGCTCTTCGGAGGTGATGACTGTCTCCGGAGAGGATTCAGCAGCAGCCTCAACCTCGGTCGAGATATCCTGCACCGCCTGAGCAGTCGCAGCAGATGACGTCTCAGCGGCCTCCGGCTGCGCTGTCGACTCCTCCACTGCTTCCTCAGCCGGCTCCACAGCCTCTACAGCCTCCGGAACCTTCTTCGCCGGATGCTTCTGCGCCGTTGTCTTCTTCTGAACCGTCGATCGGGTGCGCTTGGCCGAGGTAGCTGACGAGGTTTTTCCGATCTTCTTCGCAGCAGTAGCGGCGGTATCCGTCGCGGCAACCGAATCCGGCGTGGTTTCACGTGAAACAGACGTTGTCTGTTTACTCTTCTCCGTCGTCTTAGACGACGTCGAACGCGTTGAGCGACTCTTCGACCCCCGCTTCCGTTGAGAAGGAGCCAGGAGAGTCGCCGTCAGATCGCGGGTGCTCCGAGCTTCCGCCTCCGGCTCAGGCACCGGGGCGGCATGCTCGGGCTCAGAAAGTGCTTTCTCGTTCTGGACCTCCGCCTTCCTCGAATCAGGAAAGAACACGTCAGAAGGACGAGACGCAGAGACCTTCTCCTTCTGCGCCTCTGGAATCAGCGCCTGCAGACCCCGTCCGAGTCCGCGCCGTTTCTGAGCCATTAGGCTTCCTCGCCTTCGTTTCGGGGAGCGCCCCGGAGAGCAACTTCACGAGCCATTTTCTTATACGCAATCGCGCCGGTGGACCGGGGATCCCAGAACACCACGGGAGCGCCGAAGGAGGGAGCTTCGGCAACACGGATGGAACGCGGCACCTTGGTGTCCAGCGTCGCATCAGGGAAATAGGAACGAACCTCGGACTCCACCTCACGCGCCAAGGTGGTGCGTCCGTCAAACATGGTGAGCACAATCATCGAGACACCCAAGCCCGGATTGTGAATGCGAGCGATCCGATCGATGGATCGTGTCAGGAGGGCCAGTCCCTCAAGGGCGTAGTACTCGGCCTGCATCGGAATAAGGACTTCGTCGGCTGCGACGAAGGCGTTGATCGTCATGATACCGAGGCTGGGAGGACAGTCGATGATGACGTAGTCGAGCGGTTCCTGTCCATCGGTTTCACGTGAAACCAGGTAGTCCACAAGCGCACGCCGCAGACGTGACTCCCTCTCAGCGGTGGAGATGAGCTCGATCTCGACGGCGGCGACGTCAATTGTTGCCGGCACACACCACAAAGTCTCACAGAAGCGGGTCTTGGCCACGACATCCTTGATGGATATCCCGTCGACAAGAACATCGTAGATGGACGCATTGTCATCACCATGCTCCACCCCCAGTGCGGTCGAAGCATTGCCCTGCGAGTCAGCATCGATGAGGAGGACGTGCAATCCTCCTTCGGCCAGCGCAGCGGCGAGATTGACTGCGGTCGACGTCTTTCCGACGCCGCCTTTCTGGTTCGCGACCGCGACGACCCGGGTTCGCTCGGGATGTGGGAACTCTCCACCCGCTACCTCGTCTAGGGCGAGGTGCTCGGCCTGGAGCTGATCGAAGATAGACGATCCGGACAAACCTGCTTCTCCTCGGACGACAACCCAACGGCCCGAGCCAGTCGGGCAGTTACGAGTCTACGCGAGCAGGTCGATCCTTACGCGCTACACCGAACGCGCGCCGTATCTCACCGGTTCTTCGGGCGGCGAATCTCAACCACGGCAGTCGTTTCATCGCCGGGAGTAACAACCTCATGAACTACAGCAACTGATAACTTTGCCTTTTTAATAACGTACTTGGCGTCGTCGACCTCGGCTTGTGCTCGCATCCCCTTGAGGGCGAGCAAGGCACCCCCCGGCCGGAGCAACGGCGCGGTCAGCCTCACCAGCTTGGACAGGTTCGCCACCGCACGAGCCGTGACCACGTCATAGCGGTCCTTGATCTCCTCGGCGCGTGCTCGTCGAATGGTCACGTTGTCCAGGTCCAGCTCCTCGACGACGTCGGAGAGCCACTGGGTGCGCCGCTCCATCGTCTCAATGAGAGTGACGTCGAGGTCGGGTCGCAGCAGCGCAACCACCACACCGGGGAAACCGGCCCCGGAACCAACGTCGGCCACGCTTCCCCGGGCCGGGAGGAAAGGGACCACGGCGGCCGAGTTGACGATGTGCCGGCTCCACAGGCGGGGAAGCTCACGCGGCCCCACGAGACCGCGCAGCTCACCCTCCTCAGCGAGCATCTGGGCGAAGTGCTCCGCCGCGGAGAAGGAGACCCCGAAGATCTCCCGCATCTCCGACGTCGGCTCCTCCACCTGGGCCCGCTGCTCCTCACTCATGCGTCAGAGCGCTCCGCGACCGACTCCGACTCCTCGCCGGCCTTCTCGACGACGTCCACGCCGTCGGCGTCATCACCGTCCTGGTCATCAGCCTCGTCGGCCGGCAGAACCACGACGTAGCGGTGGGGCTCGGCGCCCTCGGACTCTGAGACCAGGCCGGCGGAGGCGACGACGTCGTGGCACACCTTGCGCTCGAAGGGATTCATCGGCTCCAGGCTGACGGTCTCACCTGAGGTGAGCACCTTGGTAACGGCCTCCTGGGCGACCTTGGTGAGCTCGGTGCGACGATCGGCGCGGTAACCGTTGATGTCGAGCATGAGCCGGGACCGGTTGCCGGTGCGAGCCTGGACCGCGAGACGGGTCAGCTCCTGAACGGCCTCCAGAACCTCACCATCGCGTCCGACAAGATCAGCGAGCTCGCGCTCGTCACCCTCCTCGGAGGCGACCACGGCGATCGAGGCGCGTCCGTGGTCGATGTCGATATCGATGTCGCCTCCCAGGTCGGCGATGTCGAGAAGCTCCTCCAGGTAGTCGGCGCCGATCTCGCCCTCCTCCTCGAGGCGCGAGACGGTGCTGCTCACAGGCCTGCCTGCGGACTGCTGGGAGGAGTCGTTACTGTGCTGCTCACTCATGATGTCATCCGTATCTGTGATGGGAACCGGGTTGTCCTGCCGCTGAGCAGCTCTCAGCGGTTGCGCTTCTTCTTGGCCTGAGCCTTGCGTCGGGCCGCCGCCTCGCGACGCTGACGGGCCCGGCGCTCGTAACGACGTCGAGCGATCTCCTCGTCGCTGAGGCCACCACTCTTGGAGGATGCCGACCCCTTGGAGCCACTCATGTCCTCGCCGGACGCCTCATCGTCGTCGGACTCTCCGACGGCGTCAGTCTGAGCCTCATTGCGAGTCTCACCGTGCGCCTCGCCCTGGCCACCGGACTTCTTCCGCCGGTTCTTACGCACCGGCTGCACCCGCTGTCCGCCGGTGCGACCCTCGGCCTCGGCCTTGGCGGCCGCCTCGGCTCGTTCCTCCTCCTCAAGGGAGGGCAGGCCCTTGCGCGCCCGCTTGGCGTTGACCCGGGCGCGATACTTCTTCTCGGCCTCGCTGCCGGGTGCGGGCATGTTGCGGATGGTGAAGAACTGCTGACCCATGGTCCACAGGTTGGAGATCACCCAGTAGACAAGTACACCGATCTGGAAGTTGACGCCGGAGATGGCGAAGATGACCGGCATCACGTACATCATCATCCGCTGGGACCGGATCATGGGGTTGTCGGAGTCCATGGACTCCGCCGACATGTTCTTCATCGTCAGCTGCGCCATGGTGTACCACTGCGTCACCGACATGATGATGATCATGGCCACCGTGACGATCTTGACCTGCGTGTCAGCGCTGCTCATGAAGGAGGAGGACAGGCTGGCGCCGAAGACGCTGGAGGCCTGCACCTGCTCGGCCAGCTGCTGCGTGAGTGGGCCGATCGAAGGACGACCGTAGGTGCCGCCCGCGACAGCGCCCAGCGAGGCCAGCACGCGGAACAGGGCGAAGAAGATGGGCATCTGCACCAGGATCGGCAGGCAGGAGGCCATGGGGTTGGTCCCGTGCTTGCGGTAGAGCGCCATCATCTCTTCGTTCATGCGCTGGCGCGACTCGGGATCCTTCTTGCCCTTGTACTTGGCCTGGAGCGCCTTCATCTCCGGCTGGAGGAGCTGCATCCCACGCGAGGCACGGATCTGCTTGACGAACAGCGGCATGATGAGCAGCCGCACCACGATCGTCAGACCGATGATGGACAGCACCCAGGCGACACCCGGTCCGTCGGGGAACCCGATGAGGACCAGGGCCTTGTGGATCGTGACCATGACCCAGGCCACAGCCACCTTGAGGGGCCATAGCAACGTGTCCATCCGTACTCCTTGTATGAAGGTTCTCGTGCGAGAGCGGTATCAGTGTGGGCTCAGGGTCTGAGCCGGCATCATGTCCATCGGTTCACCGGGACCGGTCAATGTTCTTCGACCGTGAACCTCGGAACGTCGCGGGGATGGTGGTAGCGCCAGCGCCCCTTGTCCGGGACATGATCGACTCCACCCGGGGTCAGCGGATTGCACCGCAAAAGACGCCACACGCTTAGCAGCACGCCCTTGACCGGACCGTGCACCTCCACCGCCGTGACGGCGTAGGCCGAGCAGGTGGGGTAGTAACGGCACGACGCCGGCAGAGCAGGCGATATGAAACGCTGATAAAAACGCACCGGTGCCAGAAAGACTCGTATCATCCATCCACTCATCGCTCGCTCATCACCGCATTCAATCGGCTCACCGCTGCCGCTCTTGGGCCCGGCGCTCACGGCACCGGTTCAGAAGCCGATCCAGGTCCTTCCCCAGAGTGTCGCTGTCGGCGCCGTCGGCGCCGGCCAGCCCGCGCACAACGATGCGGGCCCCCGGTTCGAGCGCACCAACCCGCTGAGCCATGAGGGCTCTCACACGGCGCTTGACACGGTTGCGGTGAGTCGCCAACGGGATCTGCTTCTTGGGCACGACGACGCCGACGAGAGCCGGGGAATCATCCCCTCTCCCGCCGGCGTGGTAGTGCACGACCAGTCTGCGGTTCCCGCAGCGCGTACCCCGACGGATCGCGGTGGTGAAGTCCTCACCCCGCGCTAACCGGTGCGCCGCGCCGAGCACCTCAGGCGGCGAGGCGAGCGCGACCCTTGCGGCGTCGCGAAGCGAGGACAGCGCGACCTGCGCGGGTGGACATGCGCTTACGGAAGCCGTGCACCTTGGCACGACGACGGTTGTTCGGCTGGTAGGTCCGCTTGCTCACGGGCTTAACTCCTGCTTGAGGTGATCGGAACAGTGCATCGCGAGGTTCGCGGCACTGTCGCTCGTGCGGCTGCCCCATGGTTCGGGACCTGACTCCGCGCGAACGTCTGCAACAGCCTACGTTTGGCCCTCTTGCCGGTCAAACGGATGCGGCCGACTGTGACCACTGTGACCGATGGCGTCATCCACATCTCGTCCACATGTCATCCACAGCCAGGGTCCGTCCGCATCCACCGCTGTGGGAAGCCATCTGTCCACAACCTTGCGGATATGTGGATAACTTACTGATCTACGTGCATCTTCGCAGGAGCCGCGGAAACGGCTACACATCTGTCATTCTGCGGGCTCGTGCGGCATGGTCGGAACCAAGTATCCCTGATGATCTCAGAGTTTATTCTGAATAAAACCTGTGAGTCTTTGCTCTCTGTGTCCCCAGATGTGGACAAGGCTGTGGAGAAACAGCATCATGGGATGCCCGGTCAGGACCTTCCGGTTCGCCACTTCCACACATCCCTGTCATCATCGACGCAGTGCCCTGGCCGACGCCGGTCAGGCTGCTACCACCGGGTTCACCAACCATGCCGATCAGGAGTCCGTCGTGCCCGACGCCGCCAACACCAAATGGCTCTCAGCCCTTGAGGTGCTCTCCAGCTCCGGAGAGCTGGGCCAGGGCAAGATGTCCATGATCCGCATGACCCACCTCATCGATGTCGACGGAACTCTTGTCCTCGTCGTCGGCTCGGCCTTCGCCAAGGACATCGTTGAGCAGGCACGCGCCCCCATCGGTGCCGCGATCACGCAGGTCTGGGGACGCCCCATGCCCATCGAGGTCACAGTCGACACCTCGTCGGAAGTCTCGCGCGCGCCGATGCCGCCCACGGCTGCCGAACCTGTCAACCTGGCCACCGCATCTGCGTCAGTGTCTCCGCCGGCCCCTCCGTCCCCGTCAGGGCCGTCGCCCGTGTCCGCTCCGCCCGCGGTTCCCAACGCCGCTGGAACCATGGCCCCAACCGTCAATCCAGCCGGCAGCCCCGGCGTGCCCGCCTACGGTGAGCAGATCGGTGACCCGCCGGGCTACCAGGCATCGGCCCCTTCACCGATGCCCCGTTCCCAGGCCTCGGCGGCCTCAGCTCCTTCACCGACGTCGGGCCCCGCACCTGCCATGTCAGGATTCCCCGGCGCCTTCAGCCCCGGAACCGCCGGCCCCCAGAACTCCGCGGGGCTGCTCACGCCGACGGCGGCCAACGACGTCTCCCAGCTCAACCCGCGCTACACCTTCGACACCTACGTCACCGGTTCCTCCAACCGGTTCGCCCACGCCACTGCCCTGGCGGTGGCCGAGGCCCCGGCCCGTGCCTACAACCCCCTGTTCATCTACGGCGGCTCCGGACTGGGCAAGACCCACCTGCTGCACGCCGTCGGCCACTACGCCCAGACGCTCAACCCGGGAATCCGCGTCAAGTACGTCAACTCCGAGGTCTTCGTCTCCGACTTCATCGCCTGCGTACGCGACGGCAACCAGGACGACGGCCGCATGGAAGGATTCAAGCGCCGCTACCGTGAGGTCGACATTCTTCTGGTCGATGATATCCAGTTCCTCCAGGGCAAAGAATCTACCCTCGAGGAGTTCTTCCATACCTTCAACTCCTTGCATTCCTCGGGCAAGCAGGTAGTCCTCACCTCCGACCAGCCGCCCAAGGCCCTGGGCGGGCTCGATGAGCGCCTGCGCTCCCGGTTCGAGTGGGGTCTGCTGGCCGACGTCCAGCCCCCGGACCTGGAGACCCGCATCGCGATCCTCTCCCGCAAGGGCACCGCCGAGGGCCTCGACCTGCCCTTCGACGTCCTGGAGTACATCGCCTCGCGCATCACCACCAACATTCGCGAGCTCGAGGGCGCGCTCATCCGCGTGACGGCCTTCGCCTCCCTCAACAAGCAGCCCGTCGACCAGACCCTGGCGGAGATGGTCCTCAAGGACATCATCTCCGATCCCGAGGGCCAGGAGATCACCACCTCCCTCATCATGGCGCAGACCGCCGACTACTTCGGCATCACCATCGACGACCTGTGCTCGGCCAACCGCTCGCGCACCATGGTCTCGGCCCGCCATATCGCCATGTACCTGTGCCGCGAGCTCACCGACCTCTCCCTGCCCAAGATCGGCCGGGAGTTCGGCGGACGCGACCACACCACCGTCATGAGCGCCGACAAGAAGATCCGTACCCTCATGGCCGAGCGGCGCTCCACCTTCAACCAGGTCACCGAGCTGACCAGCCGCATCAAGCAGGCCGCCCAGTCACCAGCCTGACCCGACGACGGTCCCGCGTCACATACATTGCGACATAAGTGGTCGGGTACAGGGAACGCGGCTGTGGACGGTGCTGAGGACGGCAGGTGGAGGAGCAAGCGTGTCGCTGTGGAGGTAGAGCACCCCCACTGTGGAATGACACGGGTGTCATTCGCCCTCTCCACCAAGACCCTTGCTTGCCCACCAGAACCACCCACGTGTCGTTCCCCAGTGAGATCGGTGTTATCACAACGAAAGGTTCTGTTATCCCCAGCATCCACACGTGCTACTACACCTACAAACCTAAATGACAGGAATCGCGAAGCACGATCGGCCAACGAGGCGGATCCGGACCCCGGGCGCTTGTCATTCAGGGAGGCTCATGGGATGAGGATGGGTGATCGCTGGTGACGGGAGCGATTGCTACGGTCTACCGTCTACACTCTCGACCCAGGACTGCGCTGCGAGCAACGCGGTCCCCGTATGACGATCTGTCGGCGACCTGCCGACACGCATGTTTCCTGCTCGGCTCATTGGTGGCACCCCGCTCCACTGACCGACCTACCACGATTGACGGAGGCACCTACCGTGAAGCTCAGGGTTGACCGAGACATCCTCGCCGAAGCCGTCACCTGGACTGCACGATCCGTGCCCGCCCGCCCGCCGGTGCCGGTACTGGCCGGGGTGCGCCTGGAGGCCAAAGGCTCCAGCCTGGTCCTGGCGTCCTTCGACTACGAGGTCTCGGCCCACTGCGAAGTGGCCGCCGACGTCGAGGAGGACGGCGTCGTTCTCGTCTCCGGTCGGCTCCTGGCCGATATCGCCAAGGCCCTGCCGAACAAGCCCGTCGACCTGGAGGTCGAGGGCAACAAGGTGGCCGTCTCCTGCGGCTCGGCCCGCTTCTCCCTGATGGCCATGGCCGCCGACGACTATCCGGCACTGCCGGTGATGCCCGCAGTCGCCGGAACCATCGATGCCCACGACCTGGCCCGCGCCGTCGCCCAGGTCTCCATCGCGGCCTCCCGTGACGACACCCTGCCCCTGCTCACCAGCGTTCAGATAGAGGTCGAGGGCAGCTCGCTCGTGCTCATGGCCACTGACCGCTACCGCCTGGCCATGCGGGAGCTGACCTGGTCGCCCGCCAACACGGATCTGTCCACGACGGCCCTGCTCAAGGCCCGCACCCTGTCCGACGTCGCCAAGTCCCTGACCTCCTCGGGTGACGTGACCGTGGCCCTCAGCAGCGAGTCGGCCGCCTCCAGCCTCATCGGCTTCGAGGCCGGAGGCAGGCGCACCACCTCGCTGCTCACCGACGGCGACTACCCGCCGGTGCGTCGTCTCTTCCCGGAGTCCACCTCGATCCACGCCACCGTGGGCACCGACGAGCTCATGGCCGCCGTGCGCCGTGTCAGTCTCGTCGCCGACCGCTCCACCCCCATCCACATGTCCTTCACCCAGGGCAACCTGGAGCTCGACGCCGGACAGGGCGATGACGCCCAGGCCACCGAGCAGCTCGTGGCCCACCTCGAGGGTGACGACATCTCGACCGCCTTCAACCCCGGGTACCTCCTTGACGGCCTGGGCGCCCTCAACCAGCCCTACGTCCGCCTCGACTTCACCCACGCCTCCAAGCCGGCGGTGCTCACCGGCATAGACTCCATCGGCGGCACCGAGGACTCCACCTTCCGCTACCTGCTCATGCCGATCCGCTTCGGAGCCTGAGACTCCACGGGGCATGTACGTCTCCGACCTCTCTCTGGACGACTTCCGCTCCTACCGGAACCTGGTCCTGTCCCTGGAGCCCGGCCCCAGCGCCTTCGTGGGCTCCAACGGGCAGGGCAAGACCAACCTGGTCGAGGCCATCGTCTACCTGGCGACACTCTCCTCCCACCGGATCGGGGCCGACACCGCCCTTGTGCGACGAGCGGTGCCCGGTCAGATTCAGCCGGCGGGCGCCGTCGTCCGCGCCCGAGCCGTCCACGGTGAGAGACCCAGCGTCCTGGAGATCGAGATCATCGCGGGCAAGGCGAATCGCGCCCGCCTCAACCGGGGCAGCTGCCGACCCCGCGATCTGCTCGGGGTGCTGCGCACGGTCGTCTTCGCCCCCGAGGACCTCTCCCTCGTACGCAATGAGCCCGGTGTGCGCCGGGGGTTCCTCGACGACCTCGTGGTCACGCTGCGCCCGGGTCTGGCCGGTGTGCGCGCCGAGCATGACAAGATCCTCGCCCAGCGCGCCAGCCTCCTGAAGTCCGCACGCGCCGCCCGCTCATCGACCGCCTCCATGCTCTCCACCCTGGAGGTCTGGGACACCCAGCTCGCCGCGGCGGCCGCCCGGCTCATCACCGCCCGGGTCGATGTCGTACGGCGACTGCGTCCCTGGGTGGCCTCCGCCTATGAGACCGTCTCAGGCAGCTCCGGGGAGCGCTCCCGTGCGCAGCTCGCCTACCGATCGAGCCTGCTCGGCCACGAGGGATCCCCGGATCCCGACCCTCATGACGAGGCGGCCTGGCTCGCCGGCGAGGAGTCGCTCCTTGACGAGGCCGCCGTCACCACACGCCTGGAGAGCGCCATGGGCGAGCTTCACGCCCGCGAGATCGACCGCGGCGCGAATCTCGTCGGCGCGCACCGCGACGACCTGTCCCTGTTCCTCACCGGCCTGCCCGCCAGAGGATTCGCCTCCCACGGCGAGCAGTGGTCCCTGGCCCTGGCGCTGCGCCTGGCCTCCTACGACATGCTGCGCACCGATGTCGACGCCTACGGCGGGGACGGTGAGCCCGTCCTCATCCTCGACGACGTCTTCGCCTCCCTCGACGAGCAGCGCCGCCGCGCCCTGGCCCGGATGGTAGCCGGGGCCCAGCAGGTCCTGCTGACCGCCGCCGTCGACGACGACGTCCCCGCCGAACTCGCTGGCGCCCGGTACCGTGTGACCGACGGTGAGGTCACCCGTGGCTGAGCAGTCCGGGCCGACCGGCGCGCGGCCGGGTGGCAACGGCACCGGCGGCGGCCCCCTTCCCGATGTCCTCGCCCAGCGGGCGCTGACCCGCCAACGGGCTCGGGCCTGGGAGAAGGGGGACAGCCGTGTTCCCGCTCGCAGGCTGCGTGAGCCGGCCGACGGTTCCAGCGGGGGCGGCGGTACGGAGCGGACGGCGCCGTGGGACCAGCGGCGCGAGCTGGCCCGGGCGCTGGGTCAGAACCCGGACGACCCGGCCGATCGCGGCCCCGGGCTGGCTCGCGGCCGTGACCGCCCCGGCCCTACCCCCTTCGACCCCCGCACCGGGCAGCGGGAGCTGCGCCGCATGGTGGCCGACAACGGCTGGGCCGGCAAGCTCGCGGTGGCCGGCGTCGTCGCCCGGTGGCAGACCATTGTGGGTGACCAGGTCGCCGAGCACTGCATGATCGAGTCCTTCGAGGCCGGACGCATCACCCTGCGCGCCTCGTCATCGAGCTGGGCCCAGCAGCTCCGCCTCCTCCAACCGACCATCGAGGCCCGGATCGTCGAGGCGCTGCGCTCGGGTCCCGGCGGACGCCAGGCCGGGGGCATCAGCACCGGGGACGGTGTGGAGCTGCGGATCCTGGGGCCGGCCGGCCCCTCCTGGAAACGGCGCGGCGTCGGCCTGCGCGGCGCCCGCGGTCCGCGCGATACGTACGGCTAGCAAGTATCATCGTGAGGACCTGGCGACCGTCGGCGTCGTCGGCGAGACATGAGGCAGACGCAAGACATCGCACGGCTCGGTGACCGACGCGCAACAGAGGTGACCACGGGCACGCTCCCAGCTGCCCTCAGCACGGCGGTTCAGGACCCTTTCTACGCTAGAATGCGGTGAAACCGCCCAAGGTGCGCCCAGGACCGTCCTGATGTACCCACCTACGTGTACGCATGATCCTCCTCAGGATCGTCGCGTGAAGGGCCCGGACGGAGACATCGGACCACTGAGGTCCCGATGCGCACAGATTGAGGAGCAACTGACACGTGTCTGACCAGGACGCCACTGTGAATCATGATTACGGAGCCTCGGACATCACCGTCCTCGAAGGGCTCGAAGCGGTCCGGAAGCGCCCCGGCATGTACATCGGTTCCACCGGTGAGCGGGGTCTGCACCACCTCGTCTACGAGGTCGTCGACAACTCCGTCGACGAGGCCCTGGCCGGCTACTGCGACCACATCGAGGTCACCATCCTGGCTGACGGCGGCGTGCGCGTCAGCGACAACGGGCGCGGCATCCCGGTCGACGAGCATCCCACCGAGCACAGGCCCACCGTCGAGGTCGTCATGACGATCCTGCACGCCGGAGGCAAGTTCGGAGGCGGCGGCTACGCGGTCTCCGGCGGTCTGCACGGTGTGGGCATCTCCGTGGTCAACGCCCTGTCCACCCGGGTGGACACCGAGGTCCGCCGTCAAGGATTCGTGTGGCGCATGTCCTTCGCCGACGGCGGGCGCCCCATCACCGAGCTCGTCAAGGGCGAGGCCACCGAGGACACCGGCACCACCCAGACCTTCTACCCGGACCCGAGCATCTTCGAGACGGTCGACTTCGACTACGAGACGCTGCGCCGTCGCTTCCAGCAGATGGCCTTCCTCAACAAGGGCCTGCGCATCACCCTGACCGACGAGCGCGTCGGCGTCCAGGACGCCGGCGATGAGATCACCGGTGACGACTCCGCCCCCGACGCCCCCGAGGTCGGCTTCCGCACCGACTCCTACTGCTACGAGCACGGCCTGCGCGACTACGTCGCCTTCCTCAACAAGTCCAAGAAGGCCGAGCTCGTCCACCCCGAGATCATCGACTTCGAGGCCGAGCAGACCCTGGGTGAGACCCACTCCATCAGCCTCGAGATCGCGATGCAGTGGACCAGCTCCTACTCCGAGTCGGTCCACACCTACGCCAACACGATCAACACCACTGAGGGAGGCACCCACGAGGAGGGCTTCCGCACGGCGCTGACGACGCTGGTCAACAAGTACGCCCGGGACAGGGGCCTGCTCAAGGAGCGCGACGACAACCTCACCGGTGACGACATCCGCGAGGGACTGACGGCCGTCATCTCCGTCAAGCTCTCCGAGCCCCAGTTCGAGGGCCAGACCAAGACCAAGCTCGGCAACACCGAGGCCCGCACCTTCGTCCAGCAGACCGTCTACGAGCGCCTGGGCGACTGGCTCGACTCCCACCCCGCCGACGCCAGGGCCGTCATCACCAAGGCCACCCAGGCCGCCGCCGCGCGCCTGGCCGCCCGCAAGGCCCGCGAGGCCACCCGCCGCAAGGGCGTCCTGGAGTCCGCCTCCATGCCCGGCAAGCTGCGCGACTGCTCCTCGAAGAACGCCGCGGACTCCGAGATCTTCATCGTCGAGGGAGACTCCGCCGGTGGCTCCGCCGTCGGCGGCCGCGACCCCGAGCACCAGGCGATCATGCCGATCCGCGGCAAGATCCTCAACGTGGAGAAGGCGCGCCTGGACCGGGCCCTGTCCTCCGACACGATCCGCAGCCTCATCACCGCCTTCGGCACCGGCATCGGCGAGGAGTTCGACATCTCCAAGCTGCGCTACGGCAAGATCGTCATCATGGCCGACGCCGACGTCGACGGCCAGCACATCGCCACCCTGCTGCTGACGCTCCTGTTCCGCTACATGCGACCGCTCATCGAGCACGGCCACACCTACATCGCCATGCCGCCGCTGTACCGGCTCAAGTGGTCCAACGCCGAGCACGAGTTCGCCTACTCCGACGCCGAGCGCGACAAGCTGCTGGCCGCCGGCCAGGACAAGGGCCGCCGCCTGCCCAAGGATGGTGGGATCCAGCGCTACAAGGGTCTGGGCGAGATGAACGACCACGAGCTGTGGGAGACCACGATGGACCCCACGACCCGCATCCTCAAGCAGGTCACGCTCGACGAGGCCGCCGACGCCGACGAGACCTTCGCGATCCTCATGGGCGACGACGTCGAGCAGCGGCGCTCCTTCATCCAGCGCAACGCCTCCGACGTCCGCTTCCTGGACATCTGAGCGGTACCGGGCCGCACGTGAACCGCCGGCCTACTTCCGGCGACATCCTCTGAACACGAAGGAATCCTGTGAGCGACGAAGTTGAAGAGATCATCGGCGACGAGGGAGCGACGAACGTAGTCGCCCCCGAGCGCATCCAGCCGGTCGACCTCCAGATGGAGATGCAGCGCTCCTACCTCGACTACGCGATGAGCGTCATCGTGGGCCGGGCCCTGCCCGACGTGCGCGACGGGCTCAAGCCGGTCCACCGCCGCGTCCTGTACGCCATGTACGACGGCGGCTACCGCCCCACCGCCTCCTTCTCCAAGTCCTCTCGCGTCGTCGGCGAGGTGATGGGTAACTACCACCCCCACGGCGACAGCGCCATCTACGACGCTCTGGCCCGCCTGGTCCAGTGGTGGTCGATGCGCTACCCGCTGGTGGCCGGTCAGGGGAACTTCGGCACGCCCGGCAACCTGGGGCCCGCCGCCCCCCGGTACACCGAGTGCAAGATGGCGCCCCTGGCCATGGAGATGCTCCGGGACATCGACGAGGACAGCGTCGACTTCCAGGACAACTACGACGGACGCAACCAGGAGCCGGTCATCCTGCCGGCCCGGTTCCCCAACCTCCTGGTCAACGGCTCCGAGGGCATCGCCGTCGGCATGGCCACCCGCATCCCGCCGCACAACCTGCGTGAGATCGCCCGTGGCGCCCAGTGGTACCTCGAGCACCCCGACGCCTCGCGTGAGGAGCTGCTCGACGCCCTCATCGAGCGGATCCCCGGACCCGATTTCCCCACCGGCGCCACCATCCTGGGCCGCCGGGGCATCGAGGACGCCTACCGCACCGGGCGCGGCTCCATCACCCAGCGGGCCGTGGTCAATGTCGAGGAGATCCAGGGGCGCCAGTGCCTCGTGGTCACCGAGCTGCCCTACCAGGTCAACCCCGACAACCTGGCCGACAAGATCGCCCAGCTCGTGCGCGACGGCCAGGTGACCGGCATCGCCGACATCCGCGACGAGACCTCCGGGCGCACCGGCCAGAGGCTCGTCATCGTCCTCAAGCGCGACGCCGTGGCCAAGGTGGTCCTCAACAACCTCTACAAGCGCACCCAGCTTCAGGACAACTTCCCGGCCAACATGCTCGCCCTGGTCGACGGGGTACCGCGCACCCTGAGCCTGGACGGGTTCGTGCGCCACTGGGTGAGCCACCAGATCGACGTCATCGTGCGCCGTTCCCGCTTCCGCCTGCGCAAGGCCGAGGAGCGCCTCCACATCCTCGAGGGCCTGCTCAAGGCGATCGACGCCCTCGACGCCGTTATCGCCCTCATCCGGCGCTCGCCCACCACCGAGGAGGCCCGCACCGGCCTCATGGGCCTGCTGGACGTCGACGAGGCCCAGGCCGAGGCGATCCTCTCCCTCCAGCTGCGCCGTCTGGCCGCCCTGGAGCGCCTCAAGATCCAGGAGGAGTCCGAGGAGCTGCGCGCCCGGGTCAAGGACCTGCGCGAGATCATCGCCTCCCCGGAGCGTCAGCGGGGCATCGTCTCCGACGAGCTCGCCGAGATCGTCGAGAAGTACGGGGACGAGCGCCGCACCCGGATCGTGCCCTTCGACGGCGAGATGAGCATGGAGGACCTCATCCCCGAGGAGGACGTGGTCGTCACCATCACCCGCTCCGGCTACGCCAAGCGCACCCGCACCGACTCCTACCGCTCCCAGCACCGCGGCGGCAAGGGCATCCGCGGGGCCACGTTGCGTGAGGACGATGTCGTCGACCACTTCTTCGTCACGACGACGCACCGCTGGCTGCTGTTCTTCACCAACTACGGCCGCGTCTACCGGGCCAAGGGCTATGAGTTGCCCGAGGGCGGGCGCGACTCCAAGGGCCAGCACGTGGCCAATCTCCTGGCCTTCCAGCCCGGCGAGGAGATCGCCCAGGTCATGGAGCTCCAGGACTACGACCAGGCCGACTACCTGGTCCTGGCCACCCGCCGCGGCCTGGTGAAGAAGACCCGCCTGAGCGAGTACAACTCCAACCGCTCCGGCGGCGTCATCGCCATCAACCTGCGCCAGGACGAGGACGGCAACTACGACGAGCTCGTCTCCGCCAGGCTCCTGAGCACGGGCCAGGACCTCCTCCTGGTCTCCCACGCCGGTCAGTCGCTGCGTTTCCACGCCGACGACGACACCCTGCGCCCCACGGGCCGAGCCACCAGCGGCGTCACCGGCATGAGGTTCCGCGAGGACGACTACCTGCTGGCGATGGACGTCGTCGACCCCTCCTGGCAGGACGCCGACCTGTTCGTCGTCACCGAGGGCGGCTACGCCAAGCGCACCAACGTCGTCGACTACCCCGTCAAGGGCCGCGGCGGCCTCGGCGTCAAGGTCGCTAACCTCGTGGAGGCGCGAGGCAACCTCGTGGGTGCCCTGGTGACCGACTCCGGTGACGAGGTGCTGTGCATCATGGCCTCGGGCAAGGTGGTTCGCTCCGCCGTCGTCGAGGTCTCGCGTACGGGACGAACCACGCAGGGCGTGACTTTCGCCAAGCCTGACGCCGGGGACCGCATCATCGCGGTGGCTCGTAGCACCGAGCGGGACATGGAGGAGGCGGTCGACGCCGCCGATAGCGCCCCGAGTGCCGACTCGGCGGACTCCACCGGCGAGGAGCAGGCTCCCATGACCCCGGAAGGTGAGACTGGCGACTCTCCTGCGGACTCAGCGGCTGACACGGTAGCGTTGGAAGACAACGAGAGTGAGGTCGAAGCATGAGCCAGCCGGTTTCCATGTCCCCTGACGGCGGGCAGTCCGCAGGTGCCGCATCCATCGTGGGCGGTGCGGATGCGTCGGGCGGCAAGAGCAAGAAGAGCAAGAAGACCATCGCCGGACCGCGCCGCGTGCGCCTGGCGCTGACCCGGGTGGACCCGTGGTCGGTGATGAAGGCGAGCTTCCTGCTCAGCTTCGCCGGCGGCATCATGCTCATCGTCGCCACCGCGGTCGTGTGGTTCATGCTGGACGCCATGCACGTCTTCTCCACCATCGAGGAGCTCGTCAAGACGGTGGCCGGCGAGCGCTCCAACACCTTCTCCGCGATCGTCGCCTACCTGGAGCTGCCGCGAGCCCTGGCCGTCTCCACAATCATCGCCGTGGTGGACATGGTGCTCGTGACGGCACTGACCACCCTGGGCGCTTTTCTCTACAACATCACCGCCACCCTCGTTGGTGGGATCCATCTCACGCTGGCGGACGAGTAATCGGATTTGGTCTCCCGTGGCCGGGTAGGTTAATCTTCTCCGGTCGCAAGGGCC
>ERZ773075.539-NODE-539-length-28151-cov-3.91501_pt1 | contig 28151 bp, 21 predicted proteins | sample MGYA00580614_ERZ773075 | MGnify/ENA primary metagenome ERZ773075 (study PRJEB29015, sample SAMEA2738021) | human oral metagenome | biome: human oral; feature: human-associated habitat; material: dental | place: China | collected 2043 ...
AGGAACGGGCGGGCCAGGGATTCTTGATGCCGACTGTCCGACAGGAACCTGCACTTCATCCTGAACAACAGCAGTGTTCTGCGCTTCTTGCAGTTGTTGCTTCTCTTGAGCTTCCTTGCGGGCCTGTTGCTTCTTGGCCGCTTCCTCTCGGGTTTCCTGGACCTTCTTCATGCCCTGACGCACAAGCAGTACGGCCTTGTCCAAGCCTTTACCCACTGCTTCTTCGACTTTTTGCACCGCAACGGGTGTTGCCTTGGCATCGTGAGCGGGGCCTTGTCCTGGCTTGGGTACTTGCGGCAACAACGCGGTGTGCGATGCCGCCGGAACGTCTGACTGCGGCCCAGGTACTGGTCCCTGTACTGAGGGGCTTGACGGGGTGCTTGTACTCTTCTGACGTGGTTCCTCCGCCGGCTCCTGTTGGTGCTGAGGCGTGGGTGGGGCGCTTGCCACCGGCCGCACGTTCACCACTGTTTCAGCGGCTGCTGCTTGCGCGACGGAACTGGGGATGGTCTCAACTCCAGGGATCGATCCGGCGCTGGGGATTACCCTGTTTTCTGGGATCGAGTCCACCACCTGCGGGGTATTGACTCCGCCAATGGTCACGGGTCTCGGTAGCGACGTCTCGGTGGCACCTACGCCACCTGTAGTGGCTGCTCCCACTTCGGCAAACGTGGGCTGCGCCCCCGCTGGCTCTGAGGTGTGTCCCAAATAGGTGGAGGCTTTCTTCACAAATGGTGGTGCCCACCAGTTGTCTTCCCGCAGGATGTGCATCACAGCGGGAACGAGCAACATGCGGATCACCGTGGCGTCGAGAAGCAATGCCGCGATCATGCCGAACGCGATGTACTTCATCATCACGATCTCGGAGAACCCAAACGCGCCGCACACGACGATCATGATGACGGCGGCGGCGGTGATAATGGACCCCGTATGTGCTGTGCCGTACCGGATGGCCTGGTCAGTGGTGGCACCTTTTTGTTTCGCCTCCACCATGCGGGAGACCAGGAACACCTCATAGTCGGTGGATAGGCCGTAGACAATGGACATGATGAGCACCAGGACTGGGCTCATGAGGGGGCCTGCGGTGAAGTTGAACATGCTGGACCCCACGCCGTCGACAAACATGGCTGTGAGAACACCCAGGGTTGCCCCCAACCCGAGGATGGTCATGATGATGGCCTTCGCAGGCAGGATCATGGACCCAAACACCAACGCCATGAGAATGAACGTGGCGGCAATGATGTAGAGGAACATCCACGGGAGCTTGCTCAGCAGCGCCTCAATGGACTCCACCTCCAGCGCGGGCGTGCCCCCAATGTGGACTTCCGCGCCTTCGGGTGCCTCGATCTCGCGGAGTTGCTTGATCACCTTTGCGTTATCGTCGCGGTCGGTGATGCCCGCAGAGAGAACGGTAGTGCCGTCCGTGGTGGCCCCCTGAGCGGTGAAGCGCCCGGTCAGGCCCTCCACGGAGTTGGCCTGGGTGAACACTTGCACGAGTTGATCGTTGCCGGTGGTGCCTGTTACCACGAGTTTCACCGGGTCGGTGCGGAAGTTGGGGAACTTTTCGTCGAATTCTGCTTGGGCCTGGCGGACTTTGTTGTCCGGCGGCAGGTAGGTTTCGTTGATACCGCCAAACTTCACGCCCATCAGCGGGATCGTCAAGGCAACGAGCACGGCGACAATCCCGGCGGTGACCAGCCCGGAGTGTCGCATCGCCCAGGCGGGTATACGCGACCAGAAGCTGGCGTCAAGATTGCTCTCAGAGCGGGCCGTGCGCCGCACTGTCCACTTGTCAATGTTCTTGCCCAGCAGGCCAAACATTGAGGGCAACACGGTCACAGACAATAAGGCTGCAAGGCTCACGGCGCTGATGGCACCGTAGGCGACTGATTTGAGGAAGGCTTGCGGGAAAATAAACAACCCGGACAGCGCCACGGCGACCATGCCCGCAGAGAAAACCACGGTTTGTCCGGCGGTGGCGGTGGTGTTGGCAACGGCGTCGGGTATGGGCACATCTTTGCTGAGTTCTTCGCGGAACCGAGATACCATGAACAACCCATAGTCGATGGCAAGGCCCAGCCCCAGCAGCGTAACCACGGACTGCGCAAATACGTTGACCTGCGTTTGTGTCGCAAGGATCGACAGCACACCCAGCGACCCCAGGATGGACAGGATGCCCACGACGAGGGGCATGCCTGCGGCAACTACGGAGCCAAAGACAAACAGCAGGAGGATCGCTACGGCGGGGAGTGCGTAGACTTCGGCGCGCCGAATGTCGCCGGCCATGCCTTCGTCCAGGGCGTCGGCAACGGCGGTGGATCCAGCGATGCTGACGGTAATGCCGTCGGGCAGTGTCCCGTCACCGGGGGTCAGTGAGCCTTCAAGGGCTCGGTAGTTTTTCAGCACGTCCTCGCCGTCGCCTTTGAGGCCGATCGCGGCGAAGGCGGTGCGCTGGTCTGGGGACAACAGTTGGGCGTTGCGGTTGTCAAAGTAGCTATCAATATGGTCGACCTGCTCGGGGTGTTCCGTCTTGATCTTGTCCAGAAAATCTTTGGCTTTCTGGGCGGTGCTGGGGTCGTTCAGGGCGACGCTCGGCGCGGCGTCGAAAAGCATAATGATGTCGCCGGAGTTGTCGCGGCCGAAGACCTCTTGTTCGATCTGTGCGGCACGGGTGGAGGACGAATGCGGATCGTCCCACCCTTCTTGGCTCATGCGTTCATCAAGCTTGGTGCCAAAAATGAGAAAGCATAGCAGTACCACCGACACGATGACAGCGGGAACAACTTTTCTATGTTGGTACGCAAAATGTCCCCAAGCAGTAAACATAATTTAGCCTCCCAGCACTAAGGCCGCCCTGACAGTAGCGAAGATAGCGGACGGAATGGCTGCAACCAGGCACCTTCCTCGGGCAGATTGTCCAGGCTGATGCGAGGTAGCGGTTCGCGGAACACACCGGGAATTTCTTCCAAGTCCACAAACTCTAACGTTTCCGATGCTACAGCCCATGAGGCGTGTTCGTGGAAACCAAGAACGGTTGTGGGGATGCCCGTGGTGGCGAGCTGTTCCAGTTCGTCGCGGAAATTTTGGCCATCCGCACTGGCCACGATGATGCCTTTGAGTACTCCTTCGCTGTGCCTGCGGCGGATGTGGGCGAGCATATCGGGGTCCACGTCGGTATCGTCGTCGAGTTTGGGTTTGGCGAAGACGGCGAAACCGACGTTGCGGAGGGCTTCCACCCAGGGGCGCACGACGTCGGCACCGCCGGGAGCGACATTGGTGAACACCGTTGCTTCCGGTTCGATACGGGTTTCCAACTGTTCGGACAGCTGCTGTGATCGATCTAATAGCCAGCGGCCGATGGCATCGAAGCGGGGGCGGTAGGCGGCGGGGGGGCGCCCGCCGAGGATGGCTCCGAGGCCCATGTCAAGGTTGGGGGCATCCCAGATGAGGAGGAGCCCCTGTGGCTTGGCGTGATGGCTCGTGGCGTCGTTGTCCGTGGGGTGGGGGACAAAGACGGGTGTGCTGCAGGGAAAAGAGCCGCTGGAGTGCTCATGAATCGTGTCGATCATGCTGGTCATATCGTTGCGGTAGCCTCCAGAATTACGTCACTGTGGTAGCGCTAGGGCTGCCATCACCTACGCTATCCGGCGTGTCCTCGGCTACATTATCGGCGGTACGCTGCCAAAGGAATTCGGCAATGGTGTGGTCTTTCTGGAGTCCTTTGCCCTCGAATTTCGTGATGACCTGGCGGTCTGTGAGCTGCGGGCACTCCGCCCACGGCCAGCCTTTGTAGTCGAGCAGGGGTTCGACTGTGGCCAGCTCAGTGATCCAGTCTGCGTAGTCGGCGTGGTCGGTGGCCACGTGCAGCACGCCGCCGGGTTTCAGGCGGGTGGCAATGAGGTGCAGGGTGCCTGACTGGATGATGCGCCGCTTATGGTGCCGGGCTTTCGGCCAAGGATCGGGGAAAAAGATGCGCACCCCGTCCAGCGATGCTTCGGGGAACATGCGGTTCAGCACTTCCACACCGTCGCCTTTAATCATGCGGATATTATCGACGCCCCCGCGTACCGACGCCCCGAGCAGTTTAGCCAGGCCCGGCCGGTACAGCTCCACGGCAATGATGTTGATGTCGGGTTCCAGGGGTGCCATGGCGACGGTGGATGTGCCGGTGCCACTACCGATTTCCAGGATGGTGGGGTGACCCTCCCGGCCGAACCAGTCTGCAATATCAATGGTCTGGTCTGCGGGGTCGTTGGTGAGTTCACGACCTCGCTGCGGCCAGTGCTCCTCCCAGGTTTTTTCCTGATTCTCGGTGAGGGTGCCGCGCCGGAAACTGACGCTCCCAAGACGCGGGTAATCACGGCCGTCGTTAAACTCCGACTGTAGTGGGCGGCGGCCGTGTGGCTGTGTTTTTTCGGGGATAGACATCGTTTCATATTTTGCCCCTTTTCGTGGGCGAACTTCAATGTCGCGACTGTGATGCATACCCTGATATGAGGGCATGCGCTGCACCAACCGCGGTGCCTGTGGTATCACGGTTGGGTAATCGCTGATGGCGCTTGTACGCGGCGGCAGCCTGGCGGGGCACATAATCGGGGTGAGGAATGTGGGGGATTCATGAACAGCATGATGAATGCCGTGGCGGGTCGATCAGTGCCGTCTGTAGAGCCGTCCGCTGCGTCTTCCGCCGTTCCTTTTGTGTCACCCCACCAGTGGGAACAATGGCTGAATGCGATGCCGCTGCGCGCCTGGTTGCGGTCCCGTCCCGCTGATTGCGTGGCCGCGCAGTGCGTGGATGCCGTACTGGAGGCTGCGCTGGGGCCTCTGCGCGTGGTGGTGTGCACAGAATCGGCATCTGTTCCACTCCTTAGTATTAAGGACACAAGTAGTGGGTTTAGCCGCGGAATTCACATCGTTGACGCAGCCTGGCCGGTCACTCAAGGGGGCGTCGACCTCGCCGTGCTGGTGCATAGCAGCGAGGTGGGTACACGCGCCAAGGCCCGCATGGCGGCAGGTCCGATGTTGTTTACGCATTGCGAGAGCGCAGCTGAAGTGCCACTACTGGTGGCGGATCTGCTGCGATCCTGCCCTGATGGGGACTTGGTGGGGGCGCGGCAACGCGTGCTGCATGGTGAGGTGAGGGCTATTGCGTATCGTTTCCCCGAGGTTGCTGATGCCCTAGAGAAAGCACTCGCCGCATGCGGTCCGCCACCTCTGGTGACTGCACTGTATGAACAGGAGCCGGTGCTGGCTGTGATCGGCCCAGATTCCACTACGACCACGACGGTGGCGCTGCAACTTCGGCAACGCTGGCAGGTGGCGGACAAACCCCACGCGGGTGTCGACGTCGTGATAGCCGCTGCCCCGCCGCAGGGGTGGGGCCCGCACGATACACCTACCCTTGCGGACGCGATGGCGAAAGTCGGCAGGGTTGTGAGCACGGCCGCACTTCCGCCCGAGGCAGTGCCGGGTATCGCCGTCGCTCAGGGCAGTGTGGAGAAGAAACTGGCGGATGTGGTGGCTCGCCCGCCAGTGGGGGTCATGCCCATGCCGGAGGCCGCACGATGGATGCATGCCGCAGAGCGTGCGGATCAGCGGGCTCAGGAGCGGCTGCGCGCTGAGCTGTCCAGTATTGAGAGATTGGCGGGGCGTCGATACGCGTCGGCGCGGGACCGCCTTGTCAACTTGTGTGAGCAACGTAACGTCGAAGTGCCACCCCCGTTGCGGCTGGGATGGCGCGCGCTTGTCGACGCCCCGGTGGTCACTGTTGTAAGCGGGGGCGCGCTGTTTCGGTTGGTGCACAGCGTTGTCGACAGCGCTATTCCGGGGCTGTGGCTCGGTGGGATTGTTGTGTTCGGCCTTGTGTGCGGTGCTTTTCGGCTATGGCGGCAGTGGGTGGCCCGGAGACAGCGATGGTGCTCATTGGTTATCTCAATCCTTGCCACTACGAAGGAACTGGATAGTACCAGTTATCAACAACGTGGAGTTTCTGCGGGTGGGCAATGGATCCGTTTAAAGCTCTCCGGTATAGAAAAACAACACAAAACCTAAGGATGGTGTGGGATGGGTGATTGGGTGTCAATGCTGTGTGGGTTGGGTGAGATGACTCCGCTGGAGGAGGTGCTTCCCAACGGCTCATCATCGGGTTTGCTGCTGCATATGGATGGCAAGTCCTTTGCTTTTGAGGGCGAACCTGGTGGCACGGTGGAGCTGAATGATGACCGTGGTGTCAGCGTGTTTACAGACTACAACGGGGATGGTCTGATTGATTCGGTGGCCACGGTCCTGTTTAGCGGGGATTGTTACACGGTGGAATGCGCGCCTGGTGACGCATCTACAGAACAGTGGGGTTTGAACCCGATGGGAGCCTTGGGGGTGGGCGAGCGGGGGGATCCATCCTGGGGGCTTGTCGAGCAGATTACCCCCGAGGGGGTGGCAAACCATTGGTGGGGATTATAGAGATATGTGCAGGAAAAGCGAAGAGATTGGGGGTAATCCAACCGGTAATGACCCCTAAACGGAAAATTGTGGCCAGTTTCTCACCCGAGACCCTGTGTAGGACCTTTGTCTATGACTACGCTGATGAAAGAGAAAGCCCTCAAGTGACACCCAATGTCAGGAGAATTAATGTCTGCAGTTGAAATCCCGGGTCTCGTCGGTCCGGCTCCAACAAACAATGAAGAACTGCTAGCCTGGATCGCCGACGCTGCCGAGCTGTTCCAGCCTGAGTCCGTGGTGTTTGCTGATGGCTCCCAAGAAGAATGGGATCGCTTAGCCTCTGAGCTCGTGGAAGCTGGCACACTTATCCGCCTCAATGAGGAAAAACGCCCCAATAGTTTCTTGGCGCGCTCCAACCCCTCCGACGTGGCACGTGTGGAATCCCGCACGTTCATCTGCTCCGAAACTGAAGAAGGCGCAGGCCCCACCAATAACTGGGCCGACCCGGTGGCCATGAAGGCCGAGATGACTGAGCATTACCGTGGTGCCATGAAGGGCCGCACCATGTATGTGGTGCCGTTCAGCATGAGTCCTGATAACGCCCCTGACCCGAAGTTGGGTGTTCAGCTGACGGATTCCGCCTATGTGGTGATGTCTATGCGCATTATGACCCGCATGGGCCAGAAAGCCCTGGATGCGATTGGTGAGAAGGGCGAGTTCGTGCGCTGCCTGCACTCCGTGGGTGCGCCGCTTGAACCAGGTGAAAAAGACGTTACGTGGCCCTGCAACGACACCAAGTACATTACGCAGTTCCCCGAAACCCGCGAGATTTGGTCTTACGGTTCCGGCTACGGCGGCAACGCTATCCTGGCAAAGAAGTGCTATGCCCTGCGTATCGCCTCGGTAATGGCCCACGATGAGGGCTGGCTGGCGGAGCACATGCTCATCCTGAAGCTCACCTCCCCCGAAGGCAAGTCCTACTACATGGCCGCCGCGTTCCCCTCGGCCTGCGGCAAGACCAACCTCGCCATGCTGCAACCCACCATTGATGGCTGGAAAGCCGAGGTCGTGGGCGACGATATCGCCTGGCTGCGCTTCGGTGAGGACGGCCGCCTCTACGCCACCAACCCCGAGTTCGGTTTCTTCGGCGTGGCACCCGGCACCAACTATAGCTCCAACCCGAACGCCATGAAGACCATGGAACCGGGCAATACCCTGTTCACCAACGTGGCCCTCACCGACGATGGGGATATCTGGTGGGAGGGCCTGGAAGGCAACCCGCAGCACCTGATCGACTGGCTAGGCAACGACTGGACCCCCGATTCCGGCGAGCTGTCCAGCCACCCGAACTCCCGCTACTGCGTACCCATTGAGCAGTGCCCGGTGGTGGCCCCCGAATTCAACGACGGCGAAGGTGTACCGATCTCTGCCATTCTCTTTGGTGGACGACGCCCCGACACTGTCCCGCTGGTCTCCCAAGCACATGACTGGAACCATGCCACCCTTATTGGTGCGCTCCTGGCATCCGGCCAAACCGCTGCCGCCGAGGGCGAAGTGGGTGCCCTGCGACACGACCCGATGGCCATGTTGCCGTTCATTGGCTATAACGCTGGCGACTACCTGCAGCACTGGATCAACATGGGCAAGAAGGGCGGCGACAAGATGCCCGCCGTCTTCCTGGTCAACTGGTTCCGCCGCGGCGAAGACGGCCGCTTCCTCTGGCCTGGTTTCGGCGACAACAGCCGCGTGCTGAAGTGGATTGTGGACCGCATTGAGGGCCGCGTTAGCGCTGATGAGACCATTGCTGGCCTCACCGCCCGGGTGGAAGACCTGGACCTCACCGGCCTGGACACCCCGCTTGATGATGTCCGTGAAGCCCTCTCCGCACCCGCCGACCAGTGGGCCGGTGACGTGGTTGATAACGAAGCATGGCTGGAAAAGCTCGGCCCGAAGGTTCCCGCCGAGGTGCATGAGCAGTTCGAAGCCCTCAAGGAACGGGTGGCTAAGGCTCAGCAGTAAGACTTCTCAAAAAAGAAGATCCCCACCCCTGGCATCCCCTTCCCCGCAGGCAGTCCGCGAGGAAGGGGATGCTTATGCGTTCACTTTTCTGCGTTCGCTTCGTTTTTGCGCAGCACAATGGCCAGGTTACTCACCAGAAACTCGCGGACACCTGGAACATGAACCAGCCACCACGCCCAGCGGGGATGGTAGCGGGGGATCAGGCCCACCAGCGATGCAGTGCCGGATTCCTGGACGCGGGAGGCCCAGTTGATGCCGTCAGCGCAGGAGACGTCGAAAAGCGATTCCCCAAACACATTCTTCGGGGGGTGGCCGTGGGTGCGTGTGTACAGGTTGCGGGCGAAATTGCCGCCGATGTAGTGCTGCCACAGTCCGGTTTCGTGCCCTCCAAAGGGCCCCAGCCAGATGGTGTAACTGAGCACCACCAGGCCGCCGGGGCGGGTGACGCGCAGCATTTCATCCCCCATATCCCAAGGATTGGGCATGTGCTCGGCGACGTTGGAGGAATACACAATGTCAAAGGAGGCGTCGGCAAAGGGCAGTGCGTCGCCGGAACCGCGGACGCTTCCGGGAACCTCAATGTTCGCGGCGGCCATTTCGCCGACATCGGGTTCGACGGTGATGTAGGTGCTACCGCGCGCGGTGAATGCTTCAGAGAAAAAGCCGGGGCCTCCGCCAACGTCGAGAATCCGCGCGTTGTGCAGGGCGGCGGCGGGTGCTCCGCCGACCACGCGGTCAGAGTAGAGGGAGGCGATGAACTGAGCGGTGTCTTCGGCGAGGTTGCCGTAGAAGTACGCGGGGTCGCTTTGCTCGTAGCCGAAGCTGCGCAGCAAAAACAGCGAGCGACTGAGGGTGGCCATTGTGCGGGTGCGCCGCAGGGAAAAATGGCTGAACGTCATGGTTCCATGTTAAACAATCGCTAACCGTGTCTCCCGCACCGGGAGTGATGGGTTGATGCTGTTAGTCTGGATGAGTCATGAAAATTCTGTTGCTGTGTTGGCGTGATACGCACCACCCCCAGGGCGGCGGCAGCGAGCGCTATTTAGAGCGTGTGGGGGATTTTCTGGTTTCCCAAGGTCATGAGGTGTTGTTTCACACCGCCATGTATCCGGGCGCGCCTCGGCGCAGCGTACAGCGCGGGGTCGCCTACACCCGTGCCGGTGGCAAGATGACGGTGTATCCTCTGGCGTGGCTGCGGCTGGTGGCCGCCAGGCTGGGGTTCGGTAGGTTTCGGGATGTGGATGTGGTGGTGGACACTCAAAACGGCATTCCGTTTTTTGCGGGGCCGTTGAGTGGTAAACCCACGGTGCTGCTCACACATCATTGCCACCGCGAGCAGTGGCCGGTGGCGGGGCCGATTTTGTCCCGCGTGGGTTGGTGTGTGGAACGGTGGGTCGCCCCATGGCTGTATCGGCGCACCCCTTATGTGACGGTGTCATTGCCCAGTGCGACCGAGTTGATGCAGCTGGGTGTGGATGCGAATCGCATTGAGATTATCCGCAACGGAGTGGACCCGCTGCCCGATGCCACCTCGGAGAACTCGCTGCTCAGGCGTGATGATGGACGGGTGCATCTGGTCACGCTGTCCCGGTTGGTTCCGCACAAGCAGATCGAACATGCGATGGACGTGCTGGCGGCGGTGTCGGCCACGCATGATGTGGTGTTGGATGTGATTGGCAGCGGCTGGTGGGATGCACAGTTGCGGGACTATGCGGCCGAGCTGGGGGTGAGCGACCGTGTGGAGTTTCACGGCCAGGTGTCGGAGGGCATGAAGCACGCCTTGCTCGCCCGCGCGACGCTGCACGTGATGCCCTCCCGCAAGGAAGGCTGGGGTTTGGCGGTGATTGAGGCCGCTCAGCACGCCGTGCCGACGGTGGGGTACCGCAGTTCCGCCGGCCTGCAGGATTCGATTATCGACGACCACACCGGCATCCTCGTCTCTGATAAAGCCGAGCTGATCCGCGCCACAACGTTGCTTCTCGACGATCCCGCCTACCGCACCCGCCTCGGCACCGCCGCCCAGGAGCGCGCGCGGGAATTCTCCTGGCACACGACGGGAATGCAGTTTGAACAGCTACTTGCCTCGCTGTCGGAACCTCCACGGGAGACACACCAACGGCACGGCCAACCACAACACCGTGAGGAACACGCCTAGGGCGAAGCGCGCCCCCCGGTGCGGTGGCGCGGCGGTTTCGGTGATGATGCTGTTGTGATTGTCCACGACGATACCGATGCCCAGACGCTCAAGCTGGGCGCGGTCCCCGGTGGCCCAGGCTTGTTGGGCATCACGGTAGCGTTGTGATGAGTGATCCACTACACGGCCACCCACACGTAATTCCCCATTCTCCACGGTAGAGAGCGCTTTGGTGCGGGGGTCAATGGATAGCCGAGAACCGTCATGAACCATGGTGGTGGAATCGGGGATGAACACGTCGCGGCCTGCGGCGCGCTCAGCCAAGGCCGACCACGCAGGGTCAGCTGGGATGGGAGTGATCTGGGTGACCACCCGCGCGGCATCGGGGACCTGGAGAAACGCCAAAGCAATCGCTACAGCGGCGACGGTGCGCCGTTGAATACTTGCCGCCAGCGCCGCGTAGGCGGGGATGACGAACATGACGAGTTTCTGGGAATCCCGCCACAGCGCCGCGCCAGGAACGTGGGTGACTATCCAGGAGGTAAACGGCAAGGCGATGTAGCTGATCAAAAGGCATCCCAAGGCCGCCGCAGCCAGCACAATCAGTGGGCGCAGTGCGCGTCGGGCGGCCTGCCGCCATGCCCCGACCAGCAGTACACAGAACAGCGCGATACCTGCCATGGCGAAGCCCGCTTCCCGGGATGGGGGTACGGCCTGACTGTTCCAGATTCCGCCAAGTCCCGCCACTGAGCCCACTACCCCAACGTGGGTTTCCGCGCGTGGGGCAAACGCCCACGCCCCATCGGGGCTGCTGGTTGCCGGGTGGAGTAGCGCAGGAATGAGCCACGGCAGGCAGGTGAGCAGGCCCACGCAGAGGAGAAACCACCGACGCGTGGTGGTGCACATTCCGACGATGAGGGCGGTGATCGCGCCAGTGGGGGTGAGCGATGCCAACCACAGCGCCACCACCTGCAACCGCCATTGTCCAGTGAACCCCCAGGCGGCAATGCCGGGAAGGAGCCAGGCAGCCATGACGAGCGACCAGTGGCCTTGGAGTAGTCGCTCCACCACAAACGGGTTGTAGATGGTGATCGTCATGGCGGCGGCCGTGCTCACCGTTCCGGCCTGTACATATCGCGCCACAGCAACCGCGCCGTAGGCCCCGAGAAGTGCGGCGGTGAGCAGCAGCAGGCGGGCGAGGAACGAGGCGTCGATAAGCTGCCCAGCAAGCGTCAACACGCCATCCTGCGGGGCGTTGCGTGCCGGGAGGTCCCCACACCCAAACGCGCTGAGGCTCAAGCTTGGGTGCGGGACCACCACCATGTCGCGGTGAATCAGCGCCCCAGGGGAGGCGAGGGGCCACAACAGCAGCCCAACCAGGAACACCGCGTAGGCGGGGAGGAACACGTGGCGGGCGGACATGGCTGCGGGGCCTAGGAGTGAGGCTGGCGGTGCAGTGATCGGCGGACAAATACCATGGACACGGCGATCACGAGGACACCCAGAGTGCCCACGACGTAGATGGCAAACTCCAGGTTCTTCAAGGCGGTGAAGCCAGTGAGGGCTGAATCCCAGGCCCGGTCTTGGGTGTCCTGGTCCCACGTGGCATCGACAAACAGGGCGGTGCGCTGCGGGCTGGGGGTGAATGCATCGCCGTGGTCAACGGAACGGAAGAACGCGTCCGCCACCTGCTGCGCCTCCTCATCCGAGCGGGCGAAAAAGTAGTTCAGGCGGTCCGCGCCGTAGACGATGATGCCGGTTTTCGGCTCCACACGAACGGTGCGGGCCACCGAATAGTAGCGTGTCATGGACACCTGCTCATCGGGACTGATGCCCTGTGCGGCCAGCTCGTCAGCCGAATACCATCGCCGCGCCGGGGCGGTAACCTGCAGGTCGGTGAGGGCAGCGCGATCGTTGTCGGACAGATCCCCATCCCGTCTCAACGCGTCTGTGACCGCATTCAGCATGTTCACCGCGCCCACGTTCTGCTCGAACTGCAGGGATTTTGTGCCGTGCTCCTTCACCGCATCCGAAAAATCCATGAGGTTATCGGTCTGTGCGGTGGTGTCAAAAAACTGGTAGGAACGCCGCTCCGTGTCAAAAGGGAAGCGGTACTGTAGGCCCACGCGTGCAAACTTGCCCGTATCCTCATTCAAGCCCAGGTCAGGGGCCTGAATCTGGAAGGATGACTGCAGGTCCGCATCCGGTTCAGCCGAAAAACGATTCAACGTCACCGTATCGACGGCCGTAGACACCACGTTATCCGGTGCCTCACGGTCCCCACGGGACAAGGTGGTGGTGGCCTGCAGCGTGACAAACTTCTTCGTGGCAGGGTCTTTGGACTCCATCGTACGGTTCAACCGCAGCGGAGTGGAGCTGCTAATAAAGCAGCTCATGGGTAATTCCCCCTCCGAGGGCGCGCACTCCGGCGCGTCCCGATGCTCCTCCACCGGCTGGTTTGCGGCGAAAGCCTGCGCATCAAGCAGCATTCCTGGGGCCTCCTGCGTGGTCTGCGGTCCGCCCGCATCCAGGGGAATCACCTTCAGTGTTGGGATCAGCAGAAAAGGCGATAGTACTGCGATGATCAGTAACGCAATACCTAGGCCCAGTGCACAATAACTGATAACACGGGAAGCCAAAAGAGTGATCCTTTCCGCTGGAGACTCAAAAACACATAGAATCAGACTCAATGCAATCTTACGCAAAGCACGTGTCATTCTTGAACAACCTGGAGGGGTTACGGGCCGTTGCCTCCATAGGAATCGTGCTCACCCATGTGGGTTTTCAAACAGGTGTTGATCCGGCGACATTTGTTGGTGGCATACTCACACGCTTCGACTTTTTTGTTGCTGTTTTTTTCGCATTATCAGCGTTTCTCCTGTGGCGGCACTGGGGTGGCGGTGTTACACACAGTCGAGAGTGGCGCGCATATTACCGCAGTCGCGTCAGCAGAATTATGCCTGCTTATGTGGTCTTTGTTGTATTTGTGTTGTTGGTTTTTCCTGAAGCGTACGCATCCCCGCCGCTGGCCATAGTGGCGAATATGACGCTCACGCAGATTTACTTTCCCAATGGATTACTGCCCGGGCTTACACATCTGTGGTCACTCTGCATTGAGGCTGCGTTTTATCTCGTGTTGCCGTTGGCTGCCTGGGCGGTATCAACGCTTCCGCAGCGTCTTCGCGTCCCCGCGATTCTTGCCGTTGCCGTACTGAGTCTTGGATGGGCATTCCTGCCGTTTGTTGACGCCAGCCCCACCCCGGGGGTGCCCAATATGCAGATTTTCCCTCCCGCGTTTACGTGCTGGTTTGTGGTGGGTATTCTTGCGGCCGAAGTGGAAGGGCGTGTGGGGCCGTGTGTGCGTCGTTGGTTGCGTCGCCGCTGGTTGTGGCTATGTATCGCCGTTGTTGTCATGGTTCTTGCTGCTCAACCATTTTTCGGACCCGCGGGCCTGGTTCATCCCACCGCCCCGGAATTTGTGCGCAGAATCCTCGCCGGTACCGTGTTTGCCGCTGCGGTGCTGGTTCCCCAAGCGCTGGACCCTGACGATAGTGGGCGCATCCTCCAAAGCCGGGCCGTGCGGATGCTCGGCAGGTGGGCCTACGGGATTTTCCTTTGGCATCTACCCATGCTGGGTTTTACGTTCCCCATCCTGGGGATCAGGCCGTTTAGCGGATACTTCTTTCCTGTTCTTGTAGTGACGCTGGCGCTGACCATCCCAGTGGCGGCAGCGTCGTACATTTTTGTTGAACAATCCGCCAGAAAGTTCTTTTCCAAAAGCAAAAAGAAACCCACAGAGAATAAAATACCTACTTAGGCTTCCTGCATGGTGAACGCCACTTGTGCCCACCCATTCTTGGCGTGTTTTAATGGGGTTGTGCGGCGCATTTGAGAATTTTGTTAGGACAAGTACTATGTTTTGGAGATGGCGCGCGGTTTAGCGCGTTATAGGCTGCCAGACTAAAGGAAAATAATATGCATTACCTGTTTACAGTGACATTTATTTGCCCCAAGGGGTTGGCACAGTCTGGTTACCGCGCATTTACTACGGGGGTGGCATCACTTCGCAGCCTCCGTGGTGTTCGGGTGATGTTCAGCTCCCTGCGTCCTCAACGCACGGACGATCCACCAGAGATGGATGACCTGCTGGAGCGCGTGAAATATTCCATCGGAAGCGGCCTGTGGAACCAGGAGCCCCTGCTCTACAATGCATTCGCCGTCACGGAAGTCGACGCCGTGGAGGGCAGCCTCAGCGAGATCAGCGAGGCCCTGTCCGCCCACATGTCCGACGTGGCCATCGGCGAGATCCCACACAACGTCACCTGGGTGCCGCTGGAAGACTACGGCAATCACGACCCCGGGGTCTGTTTACCTGCTGCCCGAAACCCCATCGCCGAGTAGAACGTGCTGAGCAGGAAACCCAGCGCGAGGAAGCACGCCCCAGAGACAAAAGGCTGGTCACCCCCGTAGTGCGCGTTCGGCCACGGGGCATGCGCCAACCACAATGCAGCAATGCCCATGCTGCCGCCTGTGAATGCTGTAACACTCCGACTATCGGTCTGCCCCGTCACTCTGCTCAGCCCGATTCCCAGGGCTAGTCCCAGTGCCCCGGCCGCGAGGCCGCTCCACGACCCGGCAATCCACATGCTGAGTAGCCCACCGGCCACAGCTCCCACCAGTGCACACCGCCCTATCCCGGGTGAACATTCCGCTACCTCGGCCGTTGCTAATCGACGCCCTCCTGTCCGCGTCCGCGCAACAACGATCAGGCACCCCAGGCACGTTATTGCCCAGAGTATGCACCCGACCAGCAAGCTTATCCGGTAGGGGGTATCGCCACTGAACCGCAGGTGAACATCACCGGACACTCCGGCTGGGAGGGTGAATGCCTGCATCCCCGCGCCCAGCACAGTTCCCTCCAGACGGGTTTCGCCTGCATAGCCTTCCAGGCCAGGGTTGTGGGCGCGCATGGTGTTGACCAGGCGGCTTTGATCGGCAGCATCCGCGCTCGCGTTACCCAGAGCGGTGGAGGTGATGCCACTAAAACCAGGTTCTGTGAGGAGCAACCACTGCGCATGGGTGCGGATCGTGTGCTCGCCCTCGTCCAGGTGCACAGTCTCCCCGCACTCCACAGCATCCCCGTCAAGGATGATGCGCATGGGGGTTGCTGGGGAGGTACGGCAGGTCGGGGCGTCGATACGCACGTCCATGGGGCGCGGGGCGGAGAAGGTGCGGGCCAGCAGGTCGGTGCGGCTGGTGAGCTGCTGGAAGAAAAATTGCCGCGCGTTGGGGGAGGTGTTCGGCACGGTGATTTCGCGGGTGACAGGTGCGCCGACCAGCCGAAATTCGGTGATGCCGACGGGGTGCCTGCTTTCGCCAAGGGTGAGTCTAACCTGCGTGGCGGGGCCATCGGGGATGGTGAAGCGCATGGTGCGCTGCGGCTGTAGCCACTCCGACCAGGACTTTCCGTTGGCTGTGAAGGTGGCGGCGACGGAACCACCGGTGGTTCGGACTTCAATCTCCTTCGCTCCGTCTGCCTCAGTTGAGTCCGCATCAATGTCTATCCATTGTCCCTCCTGCGTTCCGGGCGTCGGGTACCAGGACGTGGTGAGATCCCCGTCAACCGCAGCCGACGCGGATCTTCTGGACTGCACCCCGCCAAAACTCGTGGCATCGGCGGCGGAGGAGGACACCGTCACCCGGCCCCCATGCTGCGTCACCGAGGTGAGCGGCCCCACGGAAGGGTAGTCTTTGACGGGATTATGCACGTCGGACCCCTCGTCCAGGTCAGCTAATGCCGCGCTGGCTGCGGCGGAGACGGCACCATAGTTGCGCGCCGTCAATTGTGGAGTGTCGGTGACTACCTCGGCGTCGGCATTAGTCAGCTGGTAGGTGGCTTCTGCGGGATGCTGCTGCGTGAGCGCCGCCAGCATAGCCACCGACTCGCCCCCGCCAGCCACTCGCGTCGGACGGTCCGGGGACACGCGCATCCCCGCGTGCCTATCGACCTCCACAATGTCCACCTCGCCGAACGTGTGGATGGGAAATCCCGCCTCCCGTGCGCGACTACTCAGCCTTTTGGCATCGCCGCTGGTCAGATCATGACGAATCGCCACCACGCCCACACCGAACTGCGCTGCCGACTCAAACGCGGCCTTCGGATCCACCGCATCAGAGGCGAGCGTAGCCATCAAACCATCAAGCCCGCGGATCGCCTCAGGCTCCACAAGCGGAATGGCATCCCGCACCACCCACGGCACCGACAACAGCGGCTGCAACGGCTCATCGCGCGTCCAACCCCAGGACTGACGCGCAAACTGCGCACTCGGAACGATCAGCGTGCGCGTGTCGGCGGCGTTGCTGTTTAACCAATCTGCCGCCTCCTGCCAATACCCCGGCACCTGCCCGTACGCCCCCTTGGGTGCGAGACGGCCCGACCATGCAGGCGCGACGGCACACACCAGCACCAACACCACCAACACCCCCGCTGCTTGTCGACGCCCCGAACGCGCTGTTTCAGCCCATGTTTGGGGCAGTCGCACCACACTGCCCCAGGTCGCCAGCCCCACGAGCAGTGGGATACGCACCACCGGGTCGAACTTGTGAACGTTGCGCAACGCCGCGCCGGGGCCATCCAGAAACGCGCGAACCTCGTCGCCCAATGGCCCGTGCGCGGCACCGAGGATAAGAACACCGGTGCACAGCATGATCACCCACACGCCGCGCTGTGGTGTGCGCCGCAGCGCCAACCCAGCAACCCCCAGGGCAGCAACGGCACCGGTAATCAGGATGAACGTCGGTTCGGTCGCCAGCTGGAAACCCGCCGTGCGTTCCGTATCAACAAATGGGGTCCAGCTTGTTGTTCCCCGCAGAATCTCCGTGGGGTTGAGCCAGCGTGTGGTGACCCACGCGTTTTCAATGAAATCCGTGAACGGTGGTGCGTATCGAGCCAAGACCAGCAGCGGCCCCACCCACCATGCCGATACCAGCGCACACCCAGTCACCCAAGCGGGAAGCGTGTACCAGGGACGTTGCCGCAGTGTGCTCAGTAGGTACAACCCAGCGGGCACACACGCTGCAAGGGTGGCCGTGGCATTGACCGCGCCCATCGCGGCGACCGCCAACACGGATGCCGCAACTGCCCGAAATGCCGGGCCGATCCTGGCGATGGGGTGCACAAACGGCACTATTACCCAGGGGGCCAGCATGACCGTCCAGGTTTCCGAAGAAATTGCCCCTAGAGTGCTGATTGTTCGCGGTGAGAATGCATACAGCATCGCAGTCAGCACCATGAACGCTGGCGAACTCCACTCCTTACTCCGTCCTAAGCGGTTTAGCAGCGTGAAGAACCCGGAAAACCCCACCCCAACAACAATCAGCCACCACAGGCGCTGCGCAATCCAATCAGGGAGCGGATCTGTAAGCAGGAAAAACAATCCCTGGGGAAAGAGGTAGCCGTAGGCTTGGTTTTGCAGCTGTCCCAGAGGAAACGTGTCTGTCCAGGCGTGTAATGCGCCGCCCAAAAACCGCGCGGGGTTGGCCACCAGGTCGTGTTTTGTGTCGGCAACGGTTTTGCCTGGGGACTGCAGAAAAACAATAAAGGCGCAGCACAGCCACCCGATGAGGTGGACGCGTCGCGCTGTGGTCTGGCTACTCAAGCGAGGGCGGCGGCCTAGTTTCTGGAGCCGTATTCAGTCCCGCCGAGCAGAGAATCTTGGCTGCTGACTTTCTGCGTGGGGGGCAGGGCGTCCTGGGATGCCAATGCTGCCACACCAATAACAGCAACAATTCCCAGCACGACTCCGACGACGGTGCTGGCGAGTGCCGGGCCGATGGTGCGGCGGGTGACAGAATCAGATTCGTAAGCCATGGTTATCCCTTACAGTTTTTAGCGCGGCGCGTAACTCGGGGCTACCGAGCATTCCCTGCCCAGAGTACTACGATGGGGCGACATAGAGGGTTTTCCCTTCTATGAAATGACCATTGTGGTAGGGCTATGCTGCCTTGCCGAGCACAAGAACGTGCGTAGTTTAAGGACGGCAGATCACACCATGAAACGCACTACACCAACGGTGACGACCACAGCATTGTCAGTGGTCGCGGCCGCTACGATGGCGTGGGGCTTAACTGCCTGCGGCAATGACGCTGCAGAGCCGACCAACACCGCCGTGACGTCGGCAAGCACGACCAGCGCCAGCGCAACCATGACCGCAGACACAACAACCGCACCACCCGAGCGTGCACCGGAGGAGCTGACGCAACGGGAGAAAGCCGCGCGGCTGATGATGGTCGGGGTGAAAAACTACGACGATGCTCGCGCTGCCCTAAAGAACGGCGCGGGTGGCATTTTCATCGGATCGTGGACGGACCCGGCGCTGCTTACCTCCCAGGACCGTAATATCGCGGCGCTGCGAGCGGAGATTGGGCGCCCGTTTGCGGTGTCCATCGATGCGGAAGGTGGCCGAGTGCAGCGCCAGCCCGCCCTGTTTGGGTCGGTACCCTCGCCACGAGAGATGGCAGCCACCATGAAACCGGAACAGGTGACAGGTGTGGCGCGTGACCTGGGTACAAAGCTGCGAGAACGCGGTATCACCATGGATTTCGCTCCCGTGTTGGACGTTGACGGCGGCAGCGCCAACGGTGCTATTGGTGATCGTTCCTTCTCCGGTGACCCGGCGGTTGCCGCCACCTACGCCACGGCCTTTGCTCAGGGGCTGCGGGAAGCGGGTATTGAACCTGTGTACAAACATTTCCCCGGTCACGGCCGCGCCTCAGGTGATACTCACAAGCAGACCTCCCGCACTCCGGCGCTGGCGAGCCTGAAAGAGGTGGACCTTCCCCCCTTTGGCAAGGCTCTATCCCAGGTCCCCGCCCCGGTCATGCTGGGACACTTGGTGGTGCCAGAATGGGGAGACCTGCCCGCGACCCTGAATCCGGCGGCCTACAATCTGCTACGAAGCGGAGATTATCCTGAGGGTAGCCCTTATGATGGTGTCATTGTGACGGACGATCTTTCAGGAATGAAGGCCATCAGCGACCGCTTTTCGACGCCCACTGCGGCACTGACGGCACTCACCGCCGGGGCCGACATCGCCCTCTGGATTACCACCGATGACCTGCCGAAAGCCATCGATGAGGTGGATGCTGCTGTGACGGATGGTCGCTACCCACGGGAGAAATTCGAGGCGTCCTTCGCGCGCGCAACTTCCTTGCAACCCGATAAGTAACTACTCTGATTCATGTGAATATCCCCGAACTGACGCAGGGTCGCACCCGTCGCATCGTTATTGGTGTGATCCTTGGTGTGCTGGGTCTGTGCGTCCTTGCCTATGGCGCAGATTACCTTTTGACGAAAGGAAAAGTCCCGCGAGGCACCACCGTCGCGGGCGTGTCCATTGGGGGAATGTCTAATGCAGATGCACGCGCCTTGCTGGAAAAGGAACTGGGCACACGCCTCACCGACCCCGTGAAAATCGCGGCGGGGGACATGAACACTACCGTGAACCCCACCGATGCCGGGTTGCAGGTTGACTGGGTGTCCACGATCCGCGCTGCCGGGTCGCCGCCGCTCAATCCTATTGTGAAGATCACCAGCTTTTTCACAGAGCATGAGGTGGGCATTGTGAGCACCACCGGCCCCACCTTCACTGCATCCATGGATGCCGCCCAGGCGGCACTGACCAGGCAACCGACCGATGGTGGCGTGGTTTTGGAACATGGGAAGGCGACACCCGTGCCGCCTACTAATGGCCAGGGGATTGACCGCGACACGCTCAATAAAGCGGTGACCACTGGCTGGCTGAGCCCCAACGGGGTGAATATTGACGCGGACGTCGTGAAGCCTGCGGTGCAGCAGGACGCCGTGGATAAAGTGCTGGACGGTGATGCGAAGAAGGCCCTGAGCGGTGCTGTTGTGGCGCGTGGGCGCGACAACACGCGTGGCGTGATTCCGCCCGAGCGCATGGGTGAGGTGGTGACCTTCGTACCGGACGGAAGCTCCCTGAAAACCGAGGTGAACGTGGAGGCCGCGCGGGCGATTCTCACCGAGGGGCTTGGGCCTACGGAAAAGCAGCGTCGTAACGCGGACATCAAGTTCAGCGGTGCCAGCCGTTCCGTGACCCCCTCAGTGGACGGCGTGCGTATCGACTGGGACCCGCTGCTGAAAGACCTCCCGGGGCGTATCACCGGCGATCAGCCACGCGAATTTGACGTCGCCTACATTGACGAACCCGCGACCTTCACCACCGAGCAAGCCGAAAAAGCGACGTTCGACCAGGTGGTGGGCGAGTTCACTACCGGGGGCTTTGCGGAGGCCTCCGGCGTGAATATCCGCAAGACCGCCGAGATTGTCAACGGCGCGATGGTCGCACCCGGTGATACCTTCTCCCTCAACGGCTACACCGGTCCGCGCGGTGCCGCGCAGGGCTTCGTGGAATCGGGCATTATTTTGAACGGACGCGCCGATAAAGCTGTCGGCGGCGGTATTAGCCAGTTCGCCACGACCTTGTACAACGCCGCCTACTTCGCCGGCATGGAGGATGTGGCGCACACCCCGCACAGCTACTACATTTCCCGTTACCCGGCGGGCCGTGAGGCAACCGTGTACGAAGGTGCCATTGACCTGAAATTCAAAAACACCTCGCAGTACCCGGTGCTGATCAGCACCTCCGCCGACGATAAAAACGTCACCGTCAAACTCATGGGTGTAAAAACCGTCAACGTTGAATCCGTCTCCGGCGGGCGGTGGGCGCAAACACAACCCAACACCGTCAACCTGAGCGGCAACGACTGCACCCCCTCCAGCGGCGCCCCCGGGTTCACCACCTCCGACACCCGCATCGTGAAGGGTCTCGACGGCCGCGAAATCTCCCGCGACACCACAACCACCGTTTACGATCCCTCGCCGATTGTGAAGTGCAATAAGTAGGTTGGGAAGCCTGGGCTGGGCTGCCTGGCTTGGGTTACCTTGCTTGGAGGCCGGGCTGGGCTGGGCGTCGAGTCTGGCCGTGGCTGGTGCCTGAGCCGGGATGGGGGACGGCTGGGCGTTGGGCCACGAGCCGAGCAAAAACCGGAACGATTGTGCCGTTTTCTTGCATTTCTGCCCCGGAAACGGCAAAATCGGAACGAACGTGCCGGAAAAAGGGACGAGTGGAGGAGGATGGGCGTGACTCCAGGGGAGATTGGCGCAGCACTGAAAGCCAAGCGCAAAGAATATCAACTGCGGCAGGAAGAAGTGGCCGAATTCGCCCAGGTCTCCGAACGGTTTGTCCGCGAGGTGGAAAAAGGAAAAGCGACCCTGAGGCTGGACAAGCTCATGGATGTCCTAGCCGTTGTGGGACTTGAACTGGTGGCCACCGAACGTGTCCCTGAGCAGCTGAAACCGTATAGGGGGTGAGGAGATAGGTGACCACTTAGAAAAATGAATGATAAATAATAATATAATAAGTGGAAACGTCCCCTAAGAATGTGCATACACTCCCGAAGAGGTGGACTGACATATTAAAACTGTCCGAACAGCGTGCTTGAACAGCGACATTACCTCTAGGAGGAAAAAGATGAGGGGTCAGCTTCCGCTTGTAAAATCGAAGCAACGTGTGACCGATCACGGTGAAGTTTTTACTCCCGAATGGATGGTCAACGACATGCTTGACCTTGTCAAAGATGAGTCTGAGCGCATTGATGCTCGTGTGCTGGAACCAGCGTGTGGTGAAGGTGCCTTTTTACAGGAGGTGCTGCGTCGCAAGCTATCAACGGTGCAAACGCGCTACAGTAAAAGTGAATTCGAGCGCCGCCACTACGCCATCCTTGCGCTTATGAGCATATATGGTATTGAGCTGCTCGCCGATAATGCGAAAATTTGCCGCGATAACCTTTTGAGTATCTTCATTGCTTTCATAGGTACAGACGATGCTGGCGAATGGAGAGAGGCGGGTCGCAAAGTACTGTTGCGAAATATAGTGCAAGGCGACGCGCTTACCATGACAATCTTCAGTGGTGAAGCACTGATGTTTGCCGAATGGGGATATCTAGGCAAAGGCAAGTTTCAGCGCCGTGATTTTAAATATCAGAATCTCGCAAGACGTTCTAGCCTCGGAGAGGATACGTTGTTTGGCAGTATGGAAATCGCTGAGATCTTCGCGGCGAAGTCGACCTTTCCTCCTATGACAGTCTCCGAAATTGCGCACATGGAAGTTTATTAATGCCACCATTGTTTGGAAAACAACATAACCCAGATGTGCTCACTTGCATTGCCAACCTTTCCAATGATGAGGTCTTCACACCGCCAAGTATGGCATCCGACATGCTCGATTTGGTAACCGAGGCGTGGGCAAAAGATCACAATGGCGAATATTTATGGGCAAATCCCAATATAAAGATCCTTGATCCATTCGTCAAAACCGGAGTGTTCCTTCGTGAATCAGCTCGACGATTCGTGGAAGGTCTCGTCGACATGATCCCTGATCTACAAGAGCGGGTCAATCATGTTCTTACCTCTCAGATTTACGGAATTGCCATTACAGAGTTGACAGCATTGATGGCTCGGCGCAGTGTGTACTGTTCGAAGTACGCAAACGGAGAACATTCTATTTGTACAACATTTGGCTCATTAGAAGGAAACATCTGGTTCAAACGCACCGAACACAGGTGGGAGGAGAATAAAACCAAAAATTGCAGGTGTGAATACTGCGGTGCGAGCGAAAATGACTATGGGCGTGGAAACGACAAAGAAACACACGCCTATGCCTTCATTCACACCCATAATGTGAAGGACAGAATCGACGAGATATTTGGAGATGACATGCATTTCGATATTGTTATTGGAAACCCACCGTATCAACTTAGTGATGGTGGGCATAATGCCTCCGCGAGTCCAATCTATCAAAAATTTGTTCAAGCGGCTAAAGTTCTTGAACCTGAGCATGTGGTCATGGTTACGCCTTCGCGTTGGTTTGCCGGTGGCAAGGGGCTGGATGACTATCGTGACGAAATGCTTCGCGATAATCGGCTGCGGAATTTGGTTGATTTTCCAAAACTCTATGAAGCATTTCCAGGAGTAAAAATTCGTGGAGGTGTTTCCTATTTCCTTTGGTCGCGCGACTATGACGGCCCTTGCGCTGTCCAAACTATATGGGACGGCGAACCCACTGGACCTACAGTTGAACGCTACCTTGACGAATTTGATGTTCTAGTCAGGCAGAATCAGGCAGTGCCAATTCTTAAAAAAGTTCTCTCATTTAAAGGCGAGTCTATTCGGGAACAAATATCTTCCCGTAAGCCCTTTGGGCTTCCAACGAACTTTAAGGGGGCAGCAACAAGTGCGAAATTAAAAGATCCAATATCTTTATATGCAAACCAAAAAAAAATTTTCGTCGAGCGGTCTGAAATTTCCGTCAACTCGGATTGGATCGATCAATGGAAAGTTCTTATGACTGCTGTACAAGGTACCAGCGGTGCCATTGAAACCATGTTTTTATCAAAACCTATCGTGGCAGAGCCGGGTACAGCCTGCACTGAAACATATATCATTGCTGGCCATTTCGAGACCCAAGAGGAAGCTGATTCCCTGGCGTCATATCTGAGGACAAGATTTGTGCGATTTTTGGTTTCTTTACGCAAGTCGACACAACATGCTACTCGTCAGGTCTATTCCTTTGTTCCTATGCAATCGTGGGATCAACAGTGGACAGATGAGAAATTATATGCAAAATACGGTTTCACGAAAAAAGAGATCGCCTTCATCGAATCAGTCGTAAATCCGATGGAGGAAAACTAATGCTACGCTCTAAGATGGAATTGATTCCGCCGAAACCTTTATCACGATTACGGATTTACGCCTGGGAGCCAAAGGATCCTCCTAGTGATTACGTTGGATTAATCAAGATTGGTCAGACTACGAAGGAAGACATAAACCAGCGTATTCGGGAATCTCAAGGCCAAATGCAACAGGCCTATATTTTGCATGTTAATGAAATTGCTGAAAGGGAAGATGGCTCGACCTTCCGTGATGGTGATGTCATTCGGCGTTTGGTCGCTAAAGGATTTGAGAATCCGCGTATCGGCTCGTCCAGAGAGTGGGTGCGGTGTACTTCTGTCGACGTATTGACAGCGATTGCAGAGCTACGATCTGGACAAGTCTATAGCGGTCAGCATTATCAAACTTTTTCGATGCGCCCCGAACAAAGTCGTGCCGTCGAACAGACGATGTGGTACTACGAATCTATCTGGTCGGAAAATCCAGAGGCGGTACCTCGATTTCTTTGGAATGCTAAAATGCGCTTTGGCAAGACTTTTACAGCCTATCAGCTTGCCAAACGTATGGGAGTAAAGCGCATGTTAGTGGTAACATTCAAGCCTGCCGTGCAAGATGCTTGGTACGACGATCTGGCTAATCATGTGGATTTTGACGGCTGGCAATATTATAATGCTAAAACCATGAATTCCGAGTCTGAATTTGATTCAAATAAACCGCTGGTATACTTTGGTTCCTTTCAAGATTTGCTAGGGCGAGATAGAAAAACAGGGCTAATTAAACCAAAGAATGAGTGGGTTCATGTTATCAATTGGGATTTGGTAATTTTTGATGAATATCACTTTGGTGCGTGGCGTGAATCAGCTAAGGCGTTATTTGAAGGTGAGGATGAGGATATTGCCAAAAAAGAATTAGCAACCGAGTTTCATGGTGATTTGAGAGTCTTTGATGAGGAACTTAATGAGCTTAGTAATGGTGAAGATGCATTCTTGCCAATCACTACTCGCGCCTATCTTTATCTTTCTGGGACTCCATTTAAAGCGTTAGCGACGGGTGAATTTATCGAAGAACAGATTTTTAATTGGACCTACACGGATGAGCAGCAAGCGAAGGCTCAGTGGGCGCGAAATCGCCCAGGTGAATGGAATCCTTATTTGGCCCTTCCTGAAATGCGTCTATTTACCTATCAGATGCCTGATGACATCATTTCTGTTGCACAGCAGGGTGAATTCGATGAGTTTGACTTAAATGCTTTCTTTGCTGCATCAGGAAAAGGAACAGATGCTCGCTTCATTCATGAGTCTGATGTGCAAAAATGGCTAGATTTGATTCGTGGTGAACATTTACCTACCCAGTCAGATATGCTTAAAGCAGGTGGACGGCCCCCATTACCCTACTCGGATTCTCGTTTACTTCCGTATCTACAGCATTCTTTTTGGTATCTACCATCTGTAGCGGCGTGTGAGGCGATGGAAAATCTCTTGTGTGCGCAGCATAACACTTATTGGCATGACTATACAGTAATTACCGCTGCTGGTATGAAAGCGGGTATCGGCGTTGATGCTCTGCCGCCTGTGAGAAAAGCAATCGGTGATGGTCATGATACTAAAACCATCACACTATCATGTGGCAAACTCACTACTGGAGTGACGGTGAAACAATGGTCGGCTATTCTTATGCTACGTAACCTTGCGAGTCCTGAGACCTATTTTCAGGCGGCGTTTCGAGTGCAATCACCATGGGCAATCAAGAATCCAAATGGAGATTCTCTTGATGGGGAGGAAATCCGTAAGCCTGTTGCATTCATTTTTGATTTTGCGCCAACTAGAGCATTGCGGCAGATGGCTGACTATGCCATTGGGCTAAACTCAAATGCAGCAAGTCCTGAACATGCCGTCGCTAGGTTGGTGAGTTTCCTTCCGGTTCTCGCCTATGATGGGGCGAATATGAAAGAAATTGACGCGGGTGAGATACTTGATATTGCGATGGCTGGTACCTCGGCCACGCTTTTGGCAAAAAAGTGGGAATCAGCAATTCTGGTAAACGTGGACAACCTGACATTGAAAAGGATAATGGATAGTCCTCAAGCTATGGATGCGATCATGAATATCGAGGGTTTTCGTAGCTTGGGGCGAGATATATTCGAGACTGTGGTTAATAAAAGTGAAAGTGTTTCCAAGACTAAAAAAGAAAAGGGAGCAGATCTTACCTCAAAGGAGCGAAAGGAGCTTACTGAGGAAGAGAAGAAGAATAAGAAAAGTCGCGAACGTATCCAAGAAAATCTCATCAAATTTGCCACGCGCATCCCGGCATTCATGTATCTGACTGATTTTCGTGAGAACACTCTTCAAGATGTTATTACTAAGATTGAACCGGCACTATTTAAGACTGTCACTGGTTTGACTGTTTCAGATTTTAACCTTTTAGTAAATCTCGGGGTATTTAACTCTATTTATATGAACCAGGCTGTTTTCGCTTTTCGGCGCTATGAAGATGCTTCACTATTTTACACTGGTATTCGTTCTCATCCGGAACAACAACGTGTGCTCGGCCTCTATGACACTGTGATTGAGATTGATGGTCAGTAAACTTTTTAGCGTAGTGTTGTATGCACAATTTTGATATGTACCGGCCATATGATTTTCCACGCTTTTGTTGCGGTGACTTCGATAGCGAATGAGGCTCAAACAGCTTGGGGTTTCTGTTGCGCTTGCTGCTCAAACGTCGCCGGATCGACCGGTCGCTCTGCGCGAGGCAGGGAGGATACCACCAGAAGATAAGAATCCGTCACGAGTTCCTGCACGAGGTCTTCGGTGGCATCGGTCCCAGGTTGGATGCTGATCCAATGCTTCTTATTCATGTGGTAGCCGGGTGTGATGCACGCGTATTCTTGGCGCAGCGCTAGAATATCAAGTGGTTCTGCCTTGACATTGACAATGCGGCGTTCGCGCACAGTGGTGTTGAGAAACCATTTTCCCTTTACGCGCACTGCTTCCCAGCCTGTGGCGAAGGTGTAGAGCTCCGCTGCTGGCAGCGCGAGTGCCGCGTCGAGGGCGGCCATGAGGAGGGCGTCGTCAGTGAGTAGTGCCGTGGGTTCTTCGTTGGGTGGAGTGTTGGTAGCCATCGCACATTCAATCCTCGCACAAATGGCACCAACATTTTTCGTCGTCGTGGATCTCGGTGTGGGGACGGGGTGTGGGATCAGTCGACGGGGCTGACCCGGATGAGGTTGCCGTCAGGGTCGGCGACCATGAAGGTGCGGCCGAACACTTCGTCGTGTGGTTCCTCGACCACGCGCACGCCCTTCGTGACCCATGTCTGGTAGACGGCGTCGACGGCGGAAGCTGACCCCAGAACCATGAGTCCGATTTCGTTTGTGCGGGGTGTGTCGGGGCTGATGTTCTCCTCGTGGCCGTTCCAGATGGCGAACAGCACCCCGGGTGCCACCTCGAAGGCGACGTAGCGCGGGCTGGTGAAGTTGGGATCAATGTCGAACAGGTCGCTGTAGAAGGCGGTGGACCGTTCGACATCGGTGACGTAGATCAGGAAAAGGTTGGGTGCCGGCATGGATATCTCCTCTCGGGTAAGTGGATCGGTTGGCACCATGTTGTCAGTCAACGGTGACATCTACTGTCATGTTTTCTGAAAGAATCACAGCCATGAAGTCCCCCTAAAACCGCCCCGGAACAGCAAAATCGCCACCCTAGACACTTCCCGGCGGGGCCGAGATTCTGTATCCAGCGTGACGTTCAAGTGGAGCCGATGACGGGAATCGAACCCGCGCCGCCTGCTTGGGAAGCAGGAGTTCTA
>ERZ773075.540-NODE-540-length-28109-cov-13.1336_pt1 | contig 28109 bp, 22 predicted proteins | sample MGYA00580614_ERZ773075 | MGnify/ENA primary metagenome ERZ773075 (study PRJEB29015, sample SAMEA2738021) | human oral metagenome | biome: human oral; feature: human-associated habitat; material: dental | place: China | collected 2043 ...
TGCCTAAAGGGTTGGAGTCGTTCTATAACCAGGAGGTCTCGTGGTATCCGTGTGGGGATACCGGGGGCATGGACAGGACCGAGGAGCAGGGCAAGTTTTCCTGTGCCATGGTGACGGTGCCGATGGACTACAACAACCCAGACGGCACAACGATCCAGATTGCTGTGAAGAAGCGGGCCGCTGATGGCGAATCTCGTGGTTCACTGTTCATCAATCCCGGCGGGCCGGGCGGCTCCGGCATCAGTTTGGTTGAGGGGGCGGAGCAGAGTTTCTCGAAGGAGTTGCTGGCCGGCTACGACGTGGTCGGTTTCGATCCGCGGGGTGTGGGCTCGTCTACCGCCATCAAGTGCGGAGATGCCACCCTGGGCATGGAGGCCAGCAAGGAGAAGCCGCAGCCGGGGGAGGCCTTTGAGACGTGGGCTGCGCACTACCTCACGAAAGTCCGTGAAGCCCGGGAGCAGTGCGAGGCCCACTCCGAACCCGGTCTGCTGGACCACGTGAACACCGTCTCGGTGGCAAAAGACTTGGACGTGCTGAGAGCGATATCAGGGGAGAAGTCCCTGAATTACCTCGGCTTTTCCTATGGCACTGAACTGGGCTACACCTATGCCGAGCTCTTCCCGAAGAATGCCGGCCGCTTGGTGCTTGACGGTGCGGTGGATTCCACCATCTCTCACCAGGATTTCGACCTCGACAGGGCTGAGGGGTATGAGAATGCCCTGCACAGCTATGTGCAGGCCTGTCTGGAAGGAAAAGCCGGCGACAATTGCCCGCTGACCGGTGACGTGGAGCATGGGGTGCAGCAGATTCGTGACCTCATCGCCGCCGCCAACGAATCACCGCTGAAAACCTCCGACCCCGATGTGAAGTTCACCGGAGCCCAGCTCAAGGAGGCCATCAAGGGTTATCTGCACGTTGGCCAGTGGCAGCAGCTGACCACAGCCCTCACGCCGGTCATCACCCAAGGCGATGCCTCCGGCTTCACCGAGGCCCTCAAGCAGTCCTCGGGTGGTCTCAACGTGATGGCAGCCCTGGCTGTCCTGTGCCAGGATCGTCCCACGCAGGGCGGGGTGGATGCCTGGAGGGCCCAGTATGAGAAGGCCCAGGAGGTCGCTCCCACCTTTGCGACTGGTGGCGGTTTTGACATGATCTGTGCGGCGTGGGGTCACTACTCCGAAACCGACCCCATCCCGCAGAACGTCCACGCCGAGGGAGCTCCGCCGATCCTCGTGGTCGGCACCACCGGTGATCCCGCCACTCCCTACAAGTGGTCTGAGGCTCTGGCCGAGCAGCTCGACTCTGCCCAGCTGCTGACCTGGCAGGGCAATGCCCACTGCGCCTACGGACGCGGCAGCTCCTGCATCACCAAGGCTGTTGACGGCTTCCTCCTGGACGGCCAACTGCCACAAGACAACCTCGTGTGCACCAACTAACCCCCACCCCGTGGCCCTGCCGGACCCCGGCAGGGCCACCCCGGGGCATCCAAAGATCAGCTCTCCGCACCGCCGAAGCGCACTGCCACACCGGTTCAGGCTGCCAAACCTGCCGATGAAACAAGGAATGTGGGGGACTCAAGCCCCCATCGATTGACACTGTCTATTTTTCGTGGTTGGCTGAACCACAGAAGTTGAAAGCAAAAGAAGCATCACCCCGGATACCGCCCAGGCCGCTTCATACCTTCGTCGACCCGGGTTCCCCCAAAGGTCGCAATCCAGGTTCCATCCTGCGGCCGTAGCAGCAACCAGGCCGGTGACGGAAGTCTGAAGACGTCTCCGGACGACCGAGTTTCCGGGGGCTGAAGGAGATTCATTATGAAAGTCATGAAGCGAGCGGCGGCGCTGCTCGTCGTGTTGGTCATCGGGCTGCTCAGCGCCTGCTCATCGACCCCCCAGCGCCCAGGACCCAGAGTGACAGCTCCTCAGGAGGCGCACGAGCTCACCAAGCAGGACGTCGATGCCTGGCTCGACGGCCAGCTCCCCGACGCCCTGCAGCAGGGCGAAATCCCGGGTGCGGTGGTGACAGTGGTCCACAACGGCCAGGTCCTGACCAACCGCGGCTACGGCTACGCCGCAACCGGGGCCGATGGGGAGGAGCCCCAGCCGGTGGATCCGGAGCGGACACTGTTCCGCATCGGGTCGACGTCGAAGCTGGCCACCGGCATCGCTGTGATGCAGCTGGTGGAGCAGGGCAAGATCGACCTCGACGCCGACATCAGCACCTACGTGGACGTCAAGATCGACCGCCGTTTCCCCGGTGACATCACCATGCGCAATCTCCTAACCCACACCGCCGGATTCGAGGAGAGAGGCAGAGGGACGCTCAGCTACGAGCAGCGGGAGTTCAACCTGGACGAACACATCCTGCAGGACCCGCCGGTGCAGGTGTTCGCTCCCGGCACCACCCCCGCCTACTCGAACTACGGCATCTCCCTGGCCGGATACATCGTGCAGCAGGTCAGCGGCGAGAAATTCGAGAACTACCTCGACAAGCACGTCTTCGAGCCCGCCGGGATGACGTCCGCCACCTTCCACCAGCCGCTCCCTGCAGAACTTGCCGACCGAATGGCCCACGGCTATCAGACCAACGGTGGCCCGGCACAGCCTTTCGAACTTCTTGATCCCCCAGCCGGGGCCGGGGCCATCTCCGGGGCGGATGCGGCCCGGTTCATGCTCGCCCAGCTGGGCCAGTCACAGGGCAGCCCGCTGTTGCAGGACAGCACGTGGCAGCAGATGCAGTCGCAGGCCTCCTACACCGAACCCCTCGGGACCCTCGCCAAGGGCGACTACATGGGCCTGGTCTATTGGGATCTCAGCCGCAACGGCCACCGCATCGTCGGGCACGGCGGCGACACCCAGCTCTTCCACACGATGCTTGAGATCTACCCCGACGACAATACGGGCGTCTTCATCTCCATGAATGCCGCCGGCAAGAACGGGGCGCCCGGCACAATCCGCGAAGACCTGATGCGAGCCTTCTCCGACCGCTACTTCCCCGGCGAACAGACGGACGCCGGGAAGGCGCCCACCGCCGAGGAATCGCAGCAGCACGCCACCACCGTGGCAGGCAACTACGCAACCACCCGCTCGTCCTACACCACCTTCCTGAGCACCATGAACGGGCTTTCCAGTAGCTGGACGAATATCTCAGCACTCACCAATGGCCACCTGCTGGTGAAGGCAGAGGGTGCCACGACCGAGTATGAGGAGATCGAACCCTGGGTCTGGCGTGAGGTCGGCGGATCCAGGCGCCTCCCTGTGCAGGTCGAGGACGGCAAAGTCATACGTATTGGCATCGCTCCCCCCATGTCCATCGCCCCGGTCACCCCGGTCCAGGCGGCCCTCGTCCCGGTGATGCTGGCCTCGGGCGCGGCCCTGCTGCTGCTCATCATCGCCTGGCCCGTGGGCGGCATCCGGCGCTGGTGGACCACTCGCCAAGGACATGCCGTGCTGGGGGGCGGCCCACTCACCTGGAAAGCACACCTCGCCCGGACAGGAGGGGTCATAGCCGTGACAGCACCCATCATCTGGTTCACCACGCTCATGTCGGCCCTTACTACCTTCAGCCCGGTGCCCCCGCTGACCATTCGGGGAATACAGGCCCTGAGCCTGCTCGGTGTGCTGGCGATCATCCCAGCCACCATGGACCTCATCCACGTGATCCGCCACAAGGCAGGAGTCCGGCGCATCATCGGCGCCTCCCTCCTGCTGGCCGGGCTGGCCGGCCTGGCGTGGGTGGCCTTCGCCTTCCACCTGCTCTCCCTCGACATCAGCTACTGAGGGCTGCGAGAAGATACCCGGTATGAGAATCTCCGACGTGACCGGTCCCTCCGTCCCGGGGGGACCGGTCCGGAAAGCCGACGTACTGCTGGCGGTCGCGGTCGCCGCCGGCTCGGTGCTGCTCGTGTTCTTATTAGTGCTGGTCGTACCTGAGCAGAGCGGGTTCAGGTTCAGCCAGGAGCAGTTGCAGCTGACGGCGCTCGTGCTTGCGCTGCAGGGACTCGCGCTCGTGCTGTGGAATGCCCGGCCGGTGCTGTGCCTGGTGCTGGTGGTCACCCTTGTGCTCATGCTCTGGGCAGTGTCCCCAGGAGACCTTGCCACGGCAGGTGCATCACTGGCTCTCATCTGCTACCGGATAGGCACCCGGCTCCAGCTCTCCCGGGCGCTGGTGCTGGTCTCGGCAGCCGCCGTCGTGCTGACGGCGGCCTGGACCCTGAAGCTCTCAATGCTAGGTCAGGACATCTGGACGTCGCTGCTGAAAGCGGCAGTCACTGCCTTCCTGAACTCCCTGCTGCCCCTGGTGGGCGGGATTGTGGTCGCCACCCGGGCCCAGAACCGGCTGCTGGTGCTGGAGCACACCCGGCGGGAGCACGAACAGCAGCTGGAACTGGCCCTGATCCAGGAGCGACGCCGGATCGCCCGGGAGCTGCACGACGTCGCCGCCCACCACCTGGCCGGGATCGTCGTCCAGGCCTCCGCCGTCGGCGTGCTCATCGACAAGGAACCCGCCGCCGCCAAGGAGGCCGCAGCCCAGCTGCGGTCGCAGAGCAAGGAGACCCTCGAAGGACTGCGGTCGGTGGTGGGGATGCTGCGCGAGGACGAGGACACCAGCCCCGTCGCCGGCCTGGACGACCTGCCCGCACTCGTCGAGTCCACCCGGGAGCTGGGCGTGCAGGTCGAGCTGCTGCAGCCGCTGACGCTGCCCAGGCTGGCCCCGGTCGTCGACGCCACCGTGTACCGGGTGGCGCAGCAGGCGCTGAGCAACGCGCTCCAGCACGCCCCCGGGTCGGCGGTGCAGATCGAGGTCATCACCATCGGCGACTATCCGCGACTTGAGATCGTCAACAGCCCGGCACCGCGACGGGCCCTGACCACACCGGCCCACACCAACACCCAGTTCAGCGGCACCGGGTTGGCGGCGATGCGGGAGCGTGCCACCCTGATCGGAGCCCGGTTCGACGCCGGACCCACCACGGAGGGCGGCTGGCGGGTCTGCCTCGACCTGCCGATGCCCGCGATGACACGAGGAGAAGCATGATCAAGGTAGTGCTCGTCGACGACCAGGCGGTGGTCCGCACCGGCTTCACCGTCCTGCTGGAACAACACGACGACATCACAGTGGTCGGCCAGGCGTCCGGCGGCCGCGAGGCCATCGCGGTGGTGGCCCGGGAGCAGCCCGACGTGGTGTGCATGGACCTGCGGATGCCGTCCGGTGACGGCCTGACCGCCACCCAGGAGATCGTCGCCAACCGCCGGGACGGGGTGCCCGCGGTGCTGGTGGTGACCACCTTCAACCTGGACTCCGACGTGTTCGGAGCCCTGGAGGCCGGGGCCGACGGGTTCATCCTCAAGGACTGCGACCCCGACGAGCTGGTCCGCGCGGTACGCCGCCTGGCCGCCGGCTACGGCCTGGTGGACCAGAGCGTCACCCGCCGGGTGATCGCCGAGTTCGCCCGCCGCCGCGCCCCCGAGCCCGTCACCCAGGAAGCGGCCCAGCTGACCGTCCGGGAACGCGAGATCGTGCAGCTCCTCGCGCAGGGCATGTCCAACGCGGAGATCGCCGCCCAGCTGGTCGTCGAGACCAGTACCGTCAAGTCCCACCTGACCCGGCTGATGACGAAGATCGGCGCCCGGGACCGGGTGCAGACGGTGGTCTGGGCGTATCGCAACGGTTTTGACCCGCACAGCTGATACGCGGCCTATGATGATTGAAAGCGCTCTCATAACCCGTAGACCACGAAGTGACAGCACTTCCCTCTATACATTCATATAATTTCTTATACACTCGTATCATGGCTACTGACTTAACCAGCCGGGCGCGTCTTCGGGACGCCACCATCGCACTCGTCGCGGAGGGCCATAAACCCTCTGCCAGAACCGTCGCGGCTAGAGCAGATGTCTCCATCGGGTTGATCCGGCACCACTTCGGGACGATGGAGGGAATGCTCCTGAGCTGCGACGACCACGTCGCCTCCCTCGTCCGCGACGCTAAGAACGACGCCATCCGCGGCCCCATACCCGACGTGCTGTCCGCGCTGCGGGAGACCGGCCAGGCCCAGATCCTCGGCTACCTCGCGCATCGCCTCACCGATCCCAGTCCCACCATCGACGCTCTCGTCGACCAGATGGCTGAAGACGCCACCGGATACATGCAGCGGGCCATCGACGCCGGCCTGCTCAACCCCATCCCCGACGTCGGCGTCGCGGCGCGGATGCTGACCATCTACGCGCTTGGCTCGATGGTGCTCAGCAGCCACATGAAACGCCTCCTCGGCATCGACATCACCGCCAAGGACTTGGCCGCCGAACCCGGTGTCAGCGCCTACGTACAGGCCCAGCTCACACTCTTCTCAAGCCTCTTCTCGCCCAGCCTGGCAGAGCAGATGGAAACCCAGCTGGAGGAGAAATGAGCGCGATCCGCACCCACGAGCTCACGAAACGCTACGGCAGCTTCACGGCCCTGAAGGGCATCGACCTGGAGGTCGGCACCGGTGAGGTCTTCGGCTTCCTCGGACCCAACGGCGCAGGCAAGTCCACCACCATCCGGATCCTGCTCGACGAGATCCGCGCCACCTTAGGCACCGCCCACATCTTCGGCCTCGACTCGCGCCGTGACGCCGTCGCCATCCACCGCCGCCTCGGCTATCTGCCCAGCGACCTGGCTCTCTACCCGAAGCTGACCGGCGCGCAGACGCTGCGGTTCTTCGGACGCCTGCACGGCGGCGTCGACTGGCCCTACATCAACCAGCTGCGCGAGCGTCTCGACGCGAACCTGGGCAAGAGAGTCGGGGAGCTGTCGTCGGGCAACCGGCAGAAGATCGGGCTGATGGCCGCCCTGATGCACCAGCCCGAGCTGCTGATCATGGACGAGCCCAACACCGGCCTGGACCCCCTCGTCCAGCACGAGTTCCACCAGATGCTGCGCGAGACGGCGGCCGAGGGCCGCACGGTGTTCCTGTCCTCCCACACCCTCTCGGAGGTGCAGCGCGTCGCGGACCGGGTCGGCATCATCCGCCGCGGCCAGCTCGTCGCCATCGAGAACGTCGCCGACCTGCGGGCCATGCGCCGCGTGGAGCTGGTCCTGGACCGCGACGCCGAACCACACGACTTCACCGGCATCCCCGGAGCCCACGACGTCACTGTGCACGAGAACACGGCGCAGCTGGCCTTCGACGGGGAACTGGGATCGCTGCTGCACGCCGTCACAGCCACGTACGGCATCGTCGACCTGGCCTCCCGTGACGCCGACCTTGAGGAAATCTTCCTAGCCTTCTATGAGGAGCAGGCATGAACGCACTCATCGTCCTGGAACGCGGGCTCGGCTCGCGCTGGAAGGTCATCGCCATCATCGCCGTGACGATCCTCGCCTTCCTGCTGATGGGGATCGAGGTGGTGGACTCGATGGACTCCAACATCTACGACTCGCTGCCGCCCGCGATGCTGAGCCTCGCCGGGATACCGGCCGGCGCCGCGACGTCCGTGATGGCCTATGCGCAGATGCTCGGTTTCCTGGGCGCGATCACGGCGGCGGGATTCGCCGTCGCGGTGGGCGCGCAAGTGATAGCGGGCGAGGAGCAGGACCGCACGCTGCCGCTGCTGCTCAGCCATCCTGTCTCCCGGCTGGGGGTCGGACTCGCCAAGGCCGGGGTGCTGGTGGCGACCGCCGGCATCATGTCGCTGGGACTGTGGGGCGCAGCCCAGGTGGCGGCGCTGCCCTTCAACCTCGCCCTCGGGAATGCCCACCTCGGGGAGCTCTGTCTCGCGCTGGGCGCAAATGCGCTGCTGTGCGGGTCCGTCGCATTCGCCGTCGGGGGTATGACGGGGAGCCGGGGCCTGGCGACCGGGGTCGCCTCGGTGGTGCTGGGCTTCGGCTGGCTACTCGCGAGCCTGCTGCCCCAGTGGTCGCAGACCCGCGACCTGGCGCAGTTCATCCCCTGGTACTGGTACAGCAAACCGGTGGTGCTGGTGAACGGCCTCGACGGCGGCTACCTGGCGCTGATGCTGGGGGTGGCGGCGACGCTGCTGGCGGCTGGGGTCGTCGGCGTAATGGTCCGCGACCTGCGCAGCACACCACTGCGCCTGTCCTGGCCCCATAGGCGGCAGACGCCGGAGCGGGCGGGCACCCAGCGGCTGGCAGACAACCGCGTGGCGACCACCGTCCGGGCTCCCGGACTCACCGGGCTCGCGATCTCCCGTCACACCGGCCTACTGCTGGTGCTGGGTATGGTGATGTTCGCCGTCATGGGGGTGTCGATGGGCCCGGTGTACGACCAGATGGCGCCGCAGCTGGTGACGGTGTCCCAGTCGATGCCATCCGCGCTCCTCCAGATGTGGGGCGCCACCGACATGGCCTCCCCAGCCGGTTTCTACTGGGGTGAGACCATGAGCCTGATGGCACCCGCCACCGTCACCGTGGCCGGCGCGGCCATCGCCACGGCACTGGGCAGCGACGAACGGTCGGGATGCCTCGGCCTATTGCTGGCTGCCGGGCTACCCAGGTGGCGGGTCCTGGCCTACACCATCACGGCGCAGGCAATCGTCGTGACCGCCATCGCCATCCTGACTGGGCTCGGCATCTGGGGCGGGACGCTCCTGGGCGATGTCAGCCTGCCGGCCGGGAACATCGCGGGAGCCGCGCTGCACCTGATGGCGCTGGGACTGTTCGTCAGCGCGACGGCGACGCTGGCAGTGGCCGCCGTAGGAACCCCAGCGGCCGCAGCCTGGACGGCGACCGGGGTCGGCCTAGTCAGCTACTTCATCAACGTGACCCTGCCCATGAACCCCAGCCTGGCCGACTGGGCCAAGATCTCCCCGTTCCACTGGTACGGCGCCTCCCACCCCCTGGAGAACGGCCCGGACTGGGGCGGCATCGCGGTCCTCCTGGCGGCCGCCGCAGTCCTGCTGGCAGCGTCCTTCCCGCTGTTCACCAGACGCGACCTACGGGTGTGAGCCCCTGCACTGGTCAGAGCTCGGTTCCAGGGGCGGCGGCGTACTGGTCGATGGCGGCCAGCTCGTCGTCGGTGAATGTCAGGTTGTCGAGGGCTCCGAGGTTGGTGTCGAGCTGTCTCAGCGACGAGACCCCGATCAGCGTGGACGTGACCCGCGGGTCTCGCAGCACCCAGGCGAGGGCCATCTGCGCCAGCGACTGTCCGCGCTCCCGGGCGATCTCGTTCAGGCCCCGGATGCGGCTGAGGACCTCGTCGCTCAAGGTCTCCCGGGACAGCGACCCGCCCCGGGCGGCCCGCGAGTCGCTGGGGATGCCGTCCAGGTAGCGGTCGGTGAGCAGCCCCTGCGCCAGGGCGGTGAAGGAGATGATCCCCATGCCCTCGGCATCGCAGGCCTCCACCAGGCGGGGTTCGATCCAGCGGTTGAACATGTTGTACAGCGGCTGGTGGATCAGCAGCGGGGTGCCGAGCTCACGGGCAATACGAGCGGCTTGCCGCGTCTCGTCGTCCGAGTAGGACGAGATCCCGACGTAGAGCGCCTTTCCGGAGCGGACCGCGTGGTCGAGGGCCGTGACGGTCTCCTCCAGGGGGGTGTCCGGGTCGAAGCAGTGCGAGTAGAAGATGTCGACGTAGTCCAGGCCCATGCGCCGCAGCGACTGGTCGAGGGAGGCGAGAAGGTACTTCCGCGACCCACCGCGCTGCCCGTAGGGTCCTGGCCACATCTCGTAGCCGGCTTTGGTGGAGATCACCAGCTCGTCGCGGAACGGGGCGAGGTCCTGGTGGAGGATGGTCCCGAAGTTGACCTCCGCCTGGCCGTAGGGCGGGCCGTAGTTGTTGGCCAGGTCGAAGTGCGTGATGCCCGCGTCGAAGGCGCGACGGACGATCTCGCGCTGCACCCCAAGGGGCTTGTCATCGCCGAAGTTCTGCCAGAAGCCGAGCGAGAGGGCAGGCAGCAGCAGGCCAGAGCGTCCGCAGCGGCGGTAGGGCATGCGACCGTCGTAGCGGTCCGGGTCAGGCACATACGTGGGGTACATGGCCCCATCCTGCCAGCCGCCGCGAGGCGTCGTGAAGCCGCCCATCACGTGCTGTGAGCGGGACCGCTGGCCCCGGTGGCGGGAATCCCCTCCCCCGGTGCCGGGCGCCGGGCAGAGACCACGGGTGACCCCGTGCGGTAGCAGTATTGCGAAGGTGAGTGAGACATTCTGGCTCTGGCAACATGCCGACGCCACCGTGCGGGGCCTGCAGAAGCAGGTGAAAGAGCTGAAACAACAGGCCGAGGTGACGGCGGTCAGCAGCGCACGCCAGCGGCGTGAGACCTCCAAGCTCCGGTCCGACCTGAAGAACATGCGCGGCTCGCTGGAAACCAGGCTGAATGCGCTGACCAACGCCTTCGTCGCGTTCGTGGAGCTCGATGGCATCCGCGCACAGCTCGCGGCCTTCCCCCAGCAAGCTGAGGCGCGGCGTTTCGCGTTCCAGGATCTCGGGGTGCTTCTCGACGGCGAATCTCCCCCGCAGCGTCCGGACGTCGAGGGGTACTGGCTGCCCCCGGCGATGGCCGCGCTGCGTCCCGACGGCTCCGTCGACCCGGACCTCGCCGCCGTCGCCTCCCAGCGCGACCCCGGCGCTGCGCCCGTTTTCCTCACCATCGCCCAGGCCGCGCTGGGGGCGGGCAGCGACGTCGCCGCCAAACTGCCAGGACTCCTGGCCCCCGACGAGGACGGCACGTGGGCGACATGGCAGCTGCTGGTCTGGGGCGCAGTGCTGCACGGAGCTTTCGGGGCGGCGGCGCTAGCGACGCTGCAGCCCACCTTCCAGCCCTTGCTTCCCGACGCCGCGGACTGGCTGGAGTGGGCGAAAACCAACGCCGGGACCAATAACGAGGGCGACGTCCTGGACTGGGTGACCGGCAGACTCGCGGACCTCAACCCGCAGGAGGTCCCTGGGGAAACCAGCCGGGCACCGGATGCCCCGGGACGTCCCGACTTCACGATGCAGGGTTCCAATCACGGCCAGGACAGCTCCAGGCGACCTGCGTCCATCCCCGCTGCGCCGGTGATCGAGCCTGAGGAGGCAGCCCCGGCGACGAGCAGCGACCCCGGGGAGTCCGGGGAGACGGCTGAGCCGGATGCCGAGGAGGTCGGCCAGGCTCTGCTCATCCAGGTGCTGCAGCTACGCATCCGTGATGGTAGCGAGGACGAGCGCGCGCTGCTGGCCCGCGCGGAGGTCCTGGAGGAGCAGTTCAACAACCCCCTGGGCGCCAGCGAGGTCCCTGACGAGGTGCCTGAGAAACGTCATGCGGTGCTCGATGTGCTGCGCCAGAGCGCCCTGGATGACCAGGTCAGCCGGCAGGACCGTCGTCGGCTCTGGGTGCTGTTCGGTGAGGTCTTCGTGCCCATGGCCCAGGACTTCCTGGCGGAGCAGCGTCCCGCGATACCGCACGAGCAGGTCCTTGGCTATGGCGACCTCACCGTGGACCCCAACGGCGTGCACGACCGCTCCAAGGTGCACGCCCTGATGCGCCGCTACGAGGCGCAGGACCCCCACGGCCTGGCGGTGCGCGGCAACGGGGTCATGTGGGCTGGGGTGGGGCTGTGCCTCCTGGCGGTCGTGATTCTGGTCACATCGCGCTCAGCGCTGGCGCTGCTGCTCATCATCGCCGGATTGGGAACGGCGGCAACCGGGTACTTCCTCCTGCAGGATGTCAAAAACCAGCGTCTGGCCATCGAGGCCAGCAAACGTGCCCTGGACGACAAGATCGAGCACACCGCCAGGGTTGCGGCCGGTAAATACGAGAAAGCCATCAGCTCCCACAACAGACGCCAAGAGTGGGCCTCCCGGTTCCTCGACGTGTTCCGGTCCGTCTCAGCCAGCTGAGCCGGGAGGCGCGGCTGGATCCAGCGTCAGGGCCCTGGCCCAGGCCCGGATGACGGGAGGATCGACGTGGTCGCCGGGTTTCTTGGCGAGCACCCAGAACAGCAGCCGCTTGAGGAAACCGACCTTCTCGGGGGCGTAGCGGCCTGCGAACGCGGCCTGCGAGGTCGCCTCGACCAGCTCGGCCGCGGCCTTGTTGCACCTGAGGGCCTCGTCGTTCTTGGTGGGGTCGACGGCGGTGATGGAGACGTTGAACAGGGCAGCGCGCCCCACCTGCTGCCCGTGCTTGCGCAACCAGTCCAGCGCCTCCGGAAGCCAGGCCATGGTCTGGATGGCGCTGCCCAGCACGTGGAGGCCGAATCCGGCCGGGTCGGGGTCGTCACGCAGGTCCCTCACGTCGACGTCACAGCCCCGGGCACGCAGCTCATCGGCGATGATCCCGGCCACCTCAGCCGTGGAGCCTGCCCGCGTCGCATATCCCACCAGAACTCTAACCATGCGCCAACGCTAGTGCCTCCAGGTTCACACCGGTAGCTGGGACATCGTGCGAAGCGCGTCGTTTTCCGGACGGCCTGTACTGGTCAGCCGGAATGCCGCGGAGCCGCCGGCCCCACCATCGGCAAAGACGCGGACGCCAAAACGACCTGCCCCGAACATCGACACCTCCCGCACCACTGCCTCCCCGGCGAGGAGCACGCGAAGGCGTTCAACGAGAGCCGTCTGCCCGGCATCCTGAACCAGGATTCATCCTTCTGTTAGCTGCCGTGTCTGCCTGCACTCATACAAACACACTCCCAACCCTCAAGTCCGCGGACTCAGCGGACCACCGACCATAAGAAGAGTGCGAGTAACTGGTTTGGCAATGACGTTCGCATCCAAGAAGATGCGCACAAAGTTCTCAGTCACCGAGTAGATCTGCTCTTATGTCATCACGAGAAACATCGATGATATCCCCCGCTGTTTCCCGCCAGAACCGCTCAAACTCCCCATATGGAATCCGATGCCGATTCCCGACTTTCATCGAACGTAGTTCACCGGCGGCGATCTTCCGCGAGATCGTCGACCGTGACATCCCGACCAAATCGGCCACTTGAGCCGGCGTCAGCACTCGACGCCTGGACGTGAGGGTCACGGTCTCTCCCTCAGCTGCCGCATGCCTCACGTATTCCGCTATCTCATCTAGCCACTCAGGCTGGGCACTCCGCCCAGCAGAATGCACAACTTCAGGGTCGATGGTGATGCTCCGGGATGTCATGACGCCAACGGTACCCTATATGCACACTCAGAGGATCATAAATGTTCAGAACGTGCAGAGGACATGATTCTCATCGATAGTCGTGTGCCGGAGGTTCAGTGAGAAGCGACCCCAGGGCGGAGGCTATGGCAGGGCAACTGGCCCTATCTCCGGATCCCTGCCGGCGGACGGTTCCTTCCCTGTCAATCCGCCCACGGGTAGGCTCAGGTGGGCAACAGGGAGGTTCACATGGGTAAAGCAAAGCGCGTCGGGGTGCTCACGGCTGGCGGCGACTCCCCCGGCCTCAACGCCGCCATCCGCGGGCTCGGCAAGGCCGCCATCGGCCGGCACGGCATGGAGCTGATCGGCTTCCGCGACGGCGTGCGCGGACTCGCTGAGGACCGCAGTTTCACGCTCGGACCGGAGGCGCTGTCCGGGATCCTCACCGTCGGCGGCACCATTCTCGGGACCAGCCGCGACAAGGTGCATCGCATGCGGCTGAACGGCGAGACCATCGACGCCATCCCCACCATCAGGGAGGTGGTGGAGCGCAACGAGCTGGACTGCCTGGTGATGCTCGGCGGCGGTGGGACCGCAAAGAACGCGCTGCGGCTGTCCGAGGCGGGCATCCCGGTGATGCACCTGCCCAAGACCATCGACCGCGACGTCGCCCACACCGACAACACCTTCGGCTTCTCCACGGCCCTGGAGATCGCGACGGACGCCATCGACCGCCTCCACTCCACCGCCCACAGCCACCACCGCGTGATCCTGGCGGAGATCATGGGACACAAGGCAGGCTGGCTGGCGCTGGGGGCGGGCATCTCGGGTGGCGCCGACGTCATCCTGATCCCCGAGATCCCCTACTCGGTGGGCGCCATCGCCGAGACCATCCGGGCGCGGCAGGCCCGCGGCACCAACTTCAGCGTGATCGCGGTGGCCGAGGGTGCCACCGACGTCAAGACCGCGCAGGCCATCGCCGCCGCCGAGTCGCTCAAGAAGTCCGCCACCACGCCCGAGGCCAAGGCCGCGGCCAAGGACCATCTCGCCCGGGTCCTCGACGACCACCGCGAGCACACCTTCCAGCTGGCCCGCGAGCTGGAGGCCGCGACCGGCCTGGAGACCCGCGTCACGATCCTGGGCTACGTGCAGCGCGGCGGGACGCCCTGCGCGGAGGACCGGCTGCTGGGGTCGCGGATCGGCACCGCCGCCGCCGACCTGATCGCCGACGGCGTCAGTGGCGTCATGGTCGCCAGCAAGGGTGACGGCACCGCGCCCGTCGACCTGAGGAAGGTCGCGGGAAACCTGGCGCTGGTGCCGCCGGACCATCCGTGGATTCAGACCGCACGCGCCGTCGGCACCGGCCTCGGGGACTAGCTCGGCGATCAGCAGGTCAGGCGGGCTACGGGGCCAGCGGATCCACGACGGCCAAGCCTCGCGCCCGCGCTGCCTCGGCCAAGCGGGCGTCGTGGGTGAGGACGGTGACGGGGTCGGCGTCGCTGTGCAGGATCAAGGCGCTGGCCAGGTGAATCGCGTCGAGGGACTTCAGTTCCCCGGTCAGCGCACAGGCACCATCGACCACCTCGCGGGAGATCTCCAGCAGTTCTATGTTGGGGAGAAACTCATCGACGACAGACATGTCTAGGCCCTCCCGGTGAATGGCCCGAGCAGCCTCAATAGCTAGGAGCGCCGAAGAAGCGATCCGGCCGCCGTGTGCCTGCTCTATCAGGGTCCTCGCCGACTCGGCTCCGGGCTGTTCCAGGAGCGCCAGCAGCATGACTGAGGTGTCGAGGTAAATCACCGCTCCTCCTCACGCTCACCTAGGAGCAAGTCGTGAAGATCCACGCCCTCAGGCAGGGTTATCCGCCGGTCAGGGAACCGGAATGGCCCCGTGGCAGGCCGGAGTTTGCCCTCGCGAAGGAGCCGCTCGCGGGGAGTTTCGTCGGGATGGATGGGGACGATCTGGGCTACTGGGCGGCCGCGGTCGGTGACCGTCACTGGCCGGCCAGACTCGGTTACCTGGGCGATGATGCGTCCCGAGCGCTGGTTGAGTTCACGCAGGCTGACGCTGTCCGGGTAAGGCGTGGGTATGTCGGCGGGCTGAGCGTTCATGCCTCCACGATACGCCTTGTCCTACATGTCCTACCTGGGTCTCACCCGGGACCGAGGACCGGCCGGGGTGGCCGGTCCTCTCGCCCAGGTAGGGGGGCGGCGAAGCCCCTCAGTCGAAGATCGGCCCGACGTCACGGGACCGCTTCAGCTCGAAGAAGCCTGGGTAGGCCGTCACCTTGGCCACGCCGTCGAACAGCTCGCCCGCGGCCTCGCCCTTCGGGGCCGGCGAGATGACTGGGCCGAACAGGGCCATGCCGTTGATACGGATGACCGGGGTGCCGACGTCCGTGCCGACGAGGTCCTGCGCCACCTTCTGGTAGGCGCGCAGGTCGGCGTCGAACTCGTCGGTGGTCACGCGCTGGGCGATGCCGGTATCGAGCCCGGCCTCCTGCAGGGCAGCGGCAATGGTTTCCACCGTGATGGGCTCGCCCTTCGGGTGCAGGCGGGTACCAAGGGCGGTGTAGAAGTCGCGGACCTGGTCGTGCCCGTAGAGTTTCATGACGGCCGCCGCGGCGCGGGAGGCGATGAGGGTCTCGTCGATGTGCGCCCGGTAGCCGGGGTCGAGGTCGCGGCCCTCGTTGAGGATGAACAGGCTCATGGGGTGGAAGACGGCCTTGACGTCCCGGACCTTCTCCACCTCCAGGATCCAGCGGGAGGTCATCCAGGCCCAGGGGCACGTCGGGTCGAACCAGAAATCAACTTGCGTGGTCATGCGCCCAATCCCACCACAGGAGTCAAGCCGCACTGCCCCAGGTGTCCCGGCCGGGGAGTGTCCTGGACCGTGGCGCGGCCCTCCGGGCAGCTTCCGGTACATTGCGGTGGTGGTCCGCGCGCCGGCGCGGCCCCACCAGCACCGATACGAGGAAAGTCACATGAGCGAGCAGCCCTTGGCCCCGCAGGACGAGGTCACCTTCTCCACCTCTGGCCCACGCGGGTTCCTCACCCCGCGCCGGGTGGCGCGGATCGCGATCCTAGTGGCGCTGTCAGGAGCTGGGGCCTTCATCAAGATCCCCAGCCCGACGGGCACCGTCGCGCTGGACTCAGCCCCCGGATACCTGGCCGCCGCCGTGTTCTCCCCGCTTGAGGGCGGCATCGTCGGGGCGCTCGGGCACCTGATCTCCGCGGCGACCGCCGGCCTCCCGCTGGGCCTGCCGGTCCACCTCATTGTCGCGGCCGAGATGTTCCTTTTCGCCTGGGTCTTCGGGTGGCTGAGCCGCCGCGTAGGCCTCCTGGCGGGTGGCGTGGTGGCGGCGCTGCTGAACGGCTTGCTGGCCCCGGCGATCCTGATCCCCGTCGGCGGCCTCGGAATGTACGTCGCGCAGGTGGTGCCGCTGCTCGCCGGGTCGGCCATCAACATCGTGGTGGCGGCGGTGGCCGGGGTCGCGCTGGCCGCGGCCGGGCTCGCCGACCATCCCGTCGGGATCACCGGTCCCGGGCGGCGATGACGAGCCCCGTGCGCCCCGTCCGCGACCTGCTGGTCATCGACGGCTCCCCGCGCCTGGTGGTCGCATGCGACTCGGTGGGCGGCATCGGCCCGCGCCCCGCCGATCCAGTGCGGGTGCCCGCGGAGCTGGTGGCGCACTTCGCGGCCCGGGTGCCGCTGCTGGAGGTGCTATGTGCCGGGGCGCGTCCCGTCGCGCTGATCAACACCCTGTGCCACGACCTGGCCGACGCCGCGCCCTTCATCGACATGTTCCGGGAGGTCGCGGCTAACGTCGGCATCCCACCCGAGGCGGTGACGGGCAGCACCGAGGAGAACGTGCCGTCGCCAGCGACGGGGGTCGGGGTGACGGCCATCGGGACTGTCACCGGCGAGCTTCTGAGCGGCGGCGGCCGGCCCGGCGACCTGGTGGTGTGCGCCGGCTGGCCGCGATCCGCCCCGCAGGACGAGATCTTCATCGGCCACCCGGACATCGTGCCGCTGCCCACCGTCCAGGACCTCGTCGGGAGCGGCCTGGTCCACGACGCCCTGCCGGTCGGGTCGCGGGGCATCGGCTACGAGACCGGGCAGCTCGCCTCCTCCGCGGGTCTTGGCCTTAACTGGCTGACCCATCCCCTGCCCCTCGACGCCTCCGGCGGCCCCGCGAGCTGCGTGCTGATCGCCTGCGACCCCAACTCCGCGACGGACCTGCGGGGACTGGTCCCCGGGCACGTCCCCTGGCATCCGGTGGCGGAGCTGACGGCCCGGTGATCGAGGCCCACCGGTTCGGTTTCTCCCACCGCGGCACCGGTCGGCGCCAGCTCCAGGACGTCACCTGCGAGATCCCCGCCGGGAGCCGGGTCGCGGTGATGGGCGCGACGGGGGCAGGCAAGTCGACTCTCACGATGGCCCTGAACGGCCTGGTTCCCCACCACCACCCCGGCGACCTCTACGGGCAGCTGCGGGTGGCGGGCATGGCCACCCACGAGGCGTCGCTGCCCCAGCTGGTGCGCATCACCGGCCTGGTGTCGCAGGATCCCCAGGCCCAGGTGATGGAACGCCTGGTGCTCGACGACGCCGCCGCCGGTCCCGCGAACCTGGGTCTGCCGCGGGACGAGGTGGTCTCGCGGGCGCGCCGGGCCCTGGCCGCGGTCGGCCTGGCGGACCTGGCCTGCCGCGAGACCACCACCCTGTCCGGCGGGCAGCTCCAGCGGCTCGCGATCGCCGGGGTCCTCGCGATGGAACCGCAGCTGCTGGTCCTCGACGAGCCGGCCTCGGCACTCGACCCAGAGGGCGCGGCGGCGGTCCGCGGCATCATACGATCCCTCAGCGACGATGGCCATACGATAGTATTGGTGGAACATGACCCGGACGCCGTCGCGGCCTGGGCCGATCTGCTCCTGGTGCTGACCGGCGGCCGGGTCAGCTACCTCGGCCCGCCCGCCCCCTTCCTCCGGGACGCGGTGCGCATGGCGGCGGCGGGGCTACGGCCAGCAGCCGGCCCCAGGCCTTCATCCTCTCAGGCCCCGCGCAGCACCCCGCCTCTGACCTCCACCCGCACACCAGCCCTGGAGACGATCGCCCTGACCCACCGGTACCCCTCGGGGTCGCTGGCGCTCGACGGCGTGGACCTCACCATCTATCGCGGCGAGTTCGTCGCGCTGCTGGGCGGCAACGGCGCAGGCAAAAGCACCCTGGCCAGGCATTTCACCGGACTCCTGAGCCCCACCTCGGGGACGGTGCGGGTGGGTGGCAGCGATGCCGGGGGTCGCGACACCGGTGACCTGGCGGGCGAGGTGGGGTTCGTCTTCCAGAATCCCGACCACCAGATCTTCGCGAACACCGTCTTCGACGAGGCCGCCTTCGGCCTGCGCAATACGAACGTATCCCAGGAGCAGGTGGCAGAACGCGTCGGGCAAGTGCTCAGCCAGGTGGGGCTGGGCGACGCCGCCGGGACCCACCCGCTGCGGCTCAGCCGGGCTGAGCGACAGCGGCTCGCGGTCGCGTCGGTGCTCGTCCGCGACCCTGGGATCCTCATTCTCGACGAGCCCACCACCGGCCAGGACTGGCGGGACACGCAGGCGCTAATGGAGCTGGTCTCCGGCCTGCACCGGGCCGGTGCCACCGTCGTCCTGATCACCCACGACCTCCAGCTGGCCGCCCGGTATGCCACGCGCGCAGTGGTGCTCGACGAGGGCCGCCTGGCCCTGGATATCCCGATGACAAGGCTTTTCGACGACGAGGCCCGGCTCGCGGAGCTACACCTGGCCCCCACCGGCCCGCCCGGAAGCCAAGCCCCAGCCCCGGATCCCGGCGAACCGCCAGAGCCCACCGGCGAGCCCACACTAGCCCAGGGCCGGGCATCACTGCTCAGCAGGGCCGATGTGCGGTCGAAGCTGCTGGCCTTGGCAGCCGCCGTGGCCGCGACCCTCCTGGCCTCGGACCCGCTGGCGAATCTCATCCTGGCCGCGGTGACGGCCGGGGCCGTGGTGACTGCCGGTGGTTCGTCAGTGGAAGGCGGTTCCAGCGGTTCCGGGGCGGATGGGTTGCGGCGGCTCCGGGGCCTCCTGGCGCCGCTGTTGCCCGTGCTGTTCCTGGTATTCGCCTTCGCGGTCCTCGCCCCGCCGCCGGGGGCTGATCCGGACGTCGTGGCCCGGCTGTGGCCCGGCGCGCTACCGGTGACCGCAGGCGGACTGCGCCACGCCGCGAACCTGGTGCTGCGGCTGGTGGCCATGGTGTGCGGGTCGGCGGCGGTGCTGGCGTCCACCCCCACCGAGCAGTTCACCACCCTGATGCGCACACTCCGGCTGCCGAACGCACTGGTGTTCATGTGCACGACGGCGCTGCGGTTCGTCCCGACGCTGCGGCAGCGTGCCCGTCAAATCACCGACGCGCAACAGGTCCGGGGCGCACGCATCAGCTCGGGTGGCCTCGTGCGCCGCATCAAGGCCCACGCCACGGTCATGATTCCGCTGCTGACCAGCGGAATCCGCATGTCAGAGGACCTGGCCGCCGCGATGGTATCCCGCGGCTACGGCATCACCCGGCACCCCACCCGCCTGCACGACCTGTCCTGGTCCTGGCGCGACACCCTCCTGGCGGCGGCCGCCATCGCGCTGCTGGCGGTCCCGCTCGTCACAGGTTGAAAAACTAGGGCACTTGAAAAACTGGGGTGTGAAGAGCCGGGGTCAGGACACCTCACCGACCAGCTCGTGCACGCCCGCGACGATCTCGCTGGGCCGGAAGGGAAACCTCTTGACGGACTCGCGGGTGGAGATCCCGGTGAGCACCAGGACTGTATGCAGCCCGGCCTCCATCCCGGCGACGATGTCGGTGTCCATCCGGTCGCCGAGCATGCCCGTGTGCTCGCTGTGCACGCCGAGGCGGTTCAGGGCGGAGCGGAACATCATCGGGTTGGGTTTGCCCACCACGTAGGGCTTCCTCTGCGTGGCCTCGCTGATGAGGGCCGCGATGGCGCCGGTGGCGGGCAGCACCCCGTCGGTGCTCGGGCCGGTGGCGTCGGGGTTGGTGATGATGAACCGTGCCCCCGCGTCGATCAGCCGGATGGCGCGGGTGATGGACTCGAAGGAGTAGGTCCGGGTCTCCCCGATGACCACGAAGTCCGGGTTCCGGTCGGTGAGCACGAAACCAGCCTCGTGCAGCGCGGTGATGGTGCCGGCCTCGCCGATTACGTACACCGATGCGCCGGGTTGTTGCTGCTCCAGGAAGGTGGCCGTGGCCAGCGCTGAGGTCCAGATGTGGTCCTCCGGCACCACAAGCCCGGAGTCCCGCAGCCGCGCGGACAGGTCGCGGGGGGTGAAGGTCGAGTTGTTGGTGAGCACCAGGAACTGCGTCTCTGAGCGGGTCCACTGCTCGATCAGCTCCTGCGCCCCCGGGAGCGCCTGCTCCTCATGCACCAGGACACCGTCCATGTCGGTCAGCCAGGCATGCACATCGGATCGCACTCGCATGGCATCAAGTTACCCCCTCGGCGCCGGCGGGGGAACCTTGGGCGACGGCCCTCACGTCCCAAGCGTCCCAAACTCAGCGCGAGCCTTCCCGAGCACGGCGGTGACCTCCTGGTCGCGCAGGCGGGTCAGCAGCGCCGCGGGTATGCCCGCCACCTCGTAGAGCGCGGCGCTGACGGCCTGCTCGTAGCTCCAGGCGACGACCGCGCGGACGGTGCCCGCGACCCTCCCGACGGCGGCGAGCAGCTCGCGGCGTTCCGCGTCGGAGGGCTGGAAGGACGCGGCCGCGTCGGCGACCAGCTGGACCACGTGGTCTGACATCGCCAGCATCATCGGGTTCGTGACCCCCTGGGTCGCGTGCACGAGACCGGTGAAGGCCATCCGGGAGAAGTAGTCGTCGCCAAGTGGTCCGTCGATCGTCCGCCGCCACCAGCGCTCCAGGCTCTCCCGCGGCATCCCCGCCCCTGAGGTGAGCTGGGAGTAGAGAACCTCCTCGAAGGACTGCGCAACCGCGGGCCCGAGGGCCAGTAGCTCCTGGTGGTGGCGCTGGATGATCTCATGGTCGTCGTCGCGAAGACGCCGCTGCGACGGGATCTGGCTGATCGCCTCCTGCGCGATCTGAAGCATCGACTGCATGCTCAGGCCCTGGTCAGCAGCTGTTTGATCTCCACCGCCGCCACCCGGGCCTCGACGCGCATCAGGCCGAGGTTGGCGTCTATCGGACCCTTCATCACCAGCACCGCGTCGTCGCCGGCGCCATAGACCACCAGGTATCCCTCCCTGCCGCGGATCACGGACTCCGCCAGCTCGCCCATGTTGGTGCGTTCCGTGATGCGCTTGCCGAGACCCAGGGCGGTGGCAGCCATGGCAGCGACGCGCTCCGCATCGGCCTCGGGAAAGTCGTGGGCGATGGCGAGACCGTCCTGCGAGGCGATCATGACGCCGTGGAGCTCGGGGATGGCACGCCTGATGGAACTGAGCACCAGCTGGAGGTCGCCGTGCTTGCTGCTGCCGTATTTTCCGTCCATTGCGCTTCCTTCCGGTTCTTCCGGCGTCGTTGGATATGTCACGCTAGAGCGCCTCCATGCTGAGTCCTTGGCTGATCACACTGGCGGACATGTTATCCCCTTTGTGGCTCTTCCCTCGAAGTGGAATACTAGATGATTCCAGACGAAAGTTAGTGTGCGACCAGAAAAACGTTCAGCGAAACTGCCTTGGATACCTAAGATGAGGCGACAAGGGATTAAGGTCGGGTCCGCAAGAGCATCGGAGGTGCCGTGAAGGGAACTGTAGTGGCCGTGGCCGCAGGATTGACCGCGCTCGTGGCCATCAGCGCCGTGGGAGGCACTCTGCTGGTGGAGCACACACTCACTCAGGAGGCCAGCCGGGTCCTGGCCGCCGAGGGCGTGGACGCCACCGTCACCTTCTCAGGTCTCAGCGCCACCGTCGCCTCCAGCAACCAGGAACAGCTGAGAAAGGCAGTGAACCTGGTGCTCGACGTGCCAGGAGTGGTCCGGGTCGAGGCAGACGCGGCCTCACTGCCCGCGGCGTCGCCCTCACAGAGCACCCCGGCGCCCACGCCAACCACCGCAGACACCCCGGAAGCGACGGCGTCACCGACCCCGTCGCCCAGTCCCTCGCCGACCCCGACCACCGGCGAGATGCCCAACCCGGTGGTGCATTTCGAGGGTGGGGAGGCCGATGTCCCATCTGGTCAGCGCTCCAAAATTGTTGAGCTGGCACTCTGGCTCCAGGCCAATCCGGATGTCACCATTGAGGTCGACGGGCATACCGACAATGGCCGCTCCCCGGCTTTCCGTAAAGAGCTGTCAGAAAAACGCGCTCAGCGTGTGGTCGATGCCCTCGTCGCAGCGGGGGCCAATCGCGATCAATTGGTGCCCGTCGGGAAAGCCGACACAGAGCCGGCACAATCAAATGCAACAGAAGAAGGCCAGGAAGCGAACCGGCGAGTGACGTTCGTGCGTCGAGGGGAAAGGTGATCATGAACGGACATATTTCGCTAATTATTCAGCTGGCGGCAATACTGCTCGTATGCACGGGTTTGGCTTTGTTCCTGGGCTGGATGCTCGGAAAACGCTCCGCCCGGGCAAAAGCAGCCAAGGCAGCCGCTGAGGCGGCGACACCATCCACCGCCGCGCCGGGGGCCGCCGGCTCACAGCCGGAATCGCTCGCCGCCCGCAAGCTGGAGGAACAAGAGTCTCCGCTCACCGCGACCCAGACGGCCCCCCTCATGGTGGCCGCCACGCCGGGAGCCCAGCCAGTGGCTGAGGCGCAGGAGATGGCGCCGCAGTCGAACTCGTCGCCCTTCGCGCCTGATCCGGCGCTGTACACCGCCCCGGCCACATCAGCCGATCCGGCGGCAGCGCCCCAGGCCGTCCCGGCGAGGTCGATGCCGGATCCCCTGAGCGATGACACCATCTCGGGTGAGCCGGACGAGCTGTCGCCGGCGGCTCAGGACATCGCAGCCCCCGTGGCGGCCAGGGCAGAGGACGCAGAGGACAACGCCCAGCGGCCCGACTATCTGAACGACCAGACCGTCTCGGACGAGTCCACCATCGAGACGCATATGATCCCGCGGATCATCAACGACACCCCGGCTCCAACTCCCCAGCCTGCCCTGGACTCGCGGCTGCTGGAGGCGGAGTCGCGGGCCAACGAGGCCGAAGCTCGGGTCCGTGAGGCCGAGGCGAAACTTGAGGAAGCGAACCAGCGCGCCCACGAGGCCGAGGCGAAGGCCGAGGAAGCTAGTCAGCGCGTCACCCAGGCCGAGGAGCGTCTCACCCAGGCCGAGGCGAAGGCCGAAGAAGCCGGTCAGCGCGTCACCGAGGCGGACCAGCGCTTCTCCGAGGCCGAGAGCCGGGCTGCCGAGGCCAGCCAGATCGCCCGCGAAGCCGAGGACCGCGCCACCCAAGCCGAGGCGAAGGCCCAGGAGGCCGAACAGCACATCACCAGGGCGGAGGAAGCCCACCGCCAGGTCGTCGAGCTTGAGGAGCAGATCAACAAGCAGGAAATCGACATGGCCCGTCTGGAGAACCGCGCCACCGCGGCCTGGGACAAGACGATGCCGGGTCTTTTCGACCGGATTGAATCCCTGGAGGACGAGCTCTCGCAGGCCCGCCGCGAAACCGCAGAACTCCAGGCGCTACTTGACGCCGAGCACGAAGAACGCCAGGCCCGAATCGATGCCGAGCGTGAGCAGGCCAAAGCCGGCACGACGCCGGAGGCCGGGGAATCCGCGCCCGAGGAGCAGGCCGGGGATACCGCGCAGGAGAGCGTCCCAGAAACCAGCGCAGTCATCAAGGAAGAGCCTTGGCAGGCAATCGGCAGCGGAACCGAAATGCCGATCACAGCCGACGAGCATGCACCCGAACCACAGACTCAAGACACCGAGGACACCGCGCAAGAGAACACCCCAGAAACCAGCGCAGTCATCAAAGAGGAACCCTGGCAGGCAATCGGCAGCGGAACCGAAATGCCGATCACAGCCGACGAGCATGCACCCGAACCACAGACTCAAGACACCGAGGACACCGCACAGGAGAGCGTCCCAGAGACCACCACAGTCATCAAAGAGGAACCCTGGCAGACAATCGGCAGCGAAAACGAAGCTGCTGACATGCCGATCGGATCCGCCTCCGATGCCCTCCCGGGCACGCAGCAGGAGGAGCAGCGGAAGCAGGCTGCGCAGGAGGCACCCGCCCAGCAGGACGAGGCTCCCGAGCCTGAGGCTCCGGAGGAGACCGAGGAATCCAGGGCAGCTGTTGAGGATTCCGGGAATTCCGAGAGGGAGAAGTCCGCGGAAGAGAAACCGGAAGTCCCCGACACCGCCGAGGAGTCAGGTGAAACCATCACCGGCCAGGATTCCGGTGAGTCCGAGAAGACCGATGTGACCGGCCTCAGGGAATCGGGAACGGAGGATTCCGGGGCTGAGGAATCCGAGGCTGCCGAACCCGGGAAATCTGATTCCGGGGAGACTGAGAAAGTCGAGGCGGCCGAGGACGAAAACCGCGAGGACAAAGACAGCGCAGAGCTTGAGGACACCGAGTCTGAAGACTCCGGGACTGGCGTCGTGGAATCCGAGGCAGCCCTGGCCGGACAGCATGAGGACGGGGAAACCAGCCACGCCGAAAAGCCCGAGGCGGCCCCATGTGAGGAAGCAGGGGCAGGCGATCTCGAAACCGCTGAGAAAACCGAGAAAAACAGCCCCGAGAAAACTGGAACAGAGACCACCGGGGACGAGGTGGCTAAGGAGGGCGGCGAGCAGCAGGCTGCACCGTCACTCGAGGAGGCACCCGCCAAGGCGGTCGCCAATGCACAGGCCGTGCAGAAGCGAGTCAAGGACAGCGCCGGGCAGCCGGACAGCGTTACAGAGCACGATGCCGGCCAACGCGCGGAGAACACCGGCAAGGCGGACGCTGCCACGTCGTCCGCCGATCCCAGGCCTGATGAGCACCAGGACACCGCAGCGGCCCCGGAGACCGAGGAGCCCAAGACCGGAGAGCAGTCCGTCCCCACAGTCCCTGCCGGACCTGAGGACGTGGTCACGACAGCAGAACCCGCGGATCCCACAGAATTTGGGGAATCCGGGGATCCTGGGGAATCGGCCGCTGAGGAGGCCGGACAGGCGGAGAAGACCGGGCAGGCGGCCCCCGGCGTCGAGCGCCCAACCCACGAGATCCCGGCGGTGACCCACCAGGACCCGGCTGGCCCGAGACCTGAGGAACAGACCGGGCCTCGCCTGGTGCCTTTAATCCCGGAGCCCGTCTTCACCGAGTTCTCAGAGTTCGTGGCACAGCGGGCCGAGTACCGGGAGGCCGCAGAGGCGGCGGCCGCTCGCGAGGAGGAAACCCGCGAGCATGTCTTCCCGGATTTCGAAGAGCAGACCGAGACCCGCCTGATTCCCGCGATCAAGGACCCCGGCGAGGCCCCCGAGACGCCACGGAAGGTTGCTCCACCGGTCGCGATCTACGAGGCGGCACACCGCACTGCCGAGCCCACTGAGCTGGCAGCCGACCCCCTCAAACCTTCACCGGCCGTGAATGGTGCGCAGCCCATGGCCCATTACACCCCTTTGACGGCGGTGTTCCGTGACCTGGCGCCCCGCACCGCTCCCATCGCCGAACCCGAGATGGAGCACCACATCCCCACCAGTGAGGTGTACCCCGTGGTGGCTCACAACGAGTCGACCACCGCGCGCACCGCCCCACCACCCGCCGGCGAGGCCGCGGAACACCACGACCCCGCCCGCCCCGGGGCATGGGCCGGCAGTCCCGTGCCCTATGCGACACCTCGTTTCATTGATGCAGGCGAGCCGCTTCCGGCAGAACTGAACGACGAAACCGAGGTCGACGAGCCATCCGCGGCAGAGCAGACTCTGAGGCTGGACATGCATGCCGGACACCTGGCCAGTGCTGCCCGCCTGAGAATGCCGGAGCAGCGTGACGGGGTGATGCGCAGTCCCCTTGAGCCGAGGAACCAGCAGCTCTCGATCAGTCTCGAAGACGACTACACCGACGTCGACCCCATCGACGACAACATCGCCGTCATGGACCCAGATGACGATTATCCCGCCAGCGTACGCATCCCCCCTGAGGATTATCCTCAGGCCCGGTGATCACGCCCCCTCCCGCGGGTCGGCTGACCCGCGGGAGTCACGACTGTGAGCGATCAGCTCGCGAGATCGCGTCTGTTCCGCTCTGCGTCGCCGCGCAGGCGACGAGCCAGGGTGAGTGCCTGGTGCACGTAGTTGCCGGCGTAAAGGGCCGCATGCACCAGGATCATGTGGAACTGGTGCACCGCGATCCGCTGCCGCCACCCGTCGGCCAGGGGACTGACCTCCTGATACCCGGCGATGATGGCGTCCAGGTTCGAGGCGCCGAAGAGAGCCAGCTCAGCCAGGTCGGTCTCAGCATGCCCGCCGTGAGCTGACGGATCGATCAGCGTTCCCCTGGTGCCGGTAGGTGTGACCGCCCACATCACATTCCCCGCCCAAAGGTCACCGTGGATCCTGGCGACGTCTTCGACCAGCGCCGGCTGCGGGGCGTCGAAACGGCCCTCCGCGACCAGGTCGATGGCGCGGTGCAGCACCAGCCTGGCCTCGCGGGGCACATCGGCCAGCCGCAGGTAGGGACGGAGCCTGGCCTCGGCGTAAAACTCGCCCCAGCACTCCCAACGCGGGGTGGTGCTGACCGGCGCGGGAAGCTCCGCCAGGCGCGCATCCGTCTCTCTCAGCCCCGGTGGGGGCGCTCCCCAGTGCGGGGCGCCAGCGGCATGCGTGTAGGCGAGTCCGCGTCCGAAACGGGCGGCGTCCTCAATGTCGGGAATCCCAGGGGTGAGCCGGCGAGTCTCCAGCCACGACTGCCCACGGTTCACCACCTCAGCCACAGCAGCCCCCTTGGGGGCCTCTGCCAGCCAGAACAGACCTGTGACCTCCGTAGCGATGGCCGCTGGACTGCCGGTCTTGTGGAAGCTCATCGTCTCTCCTCGTCAAAGTGGCGAAGCTCAGGCTCCCCGGCCCCCCACGCCAAGAGATCGCCCGCTTTCAGCGCGCGAAGCAATGCTATCGATGCGGCACCCTCCCCAGGGCCAGAGACCAAATCCATACGAGGCTCCCTTGCCTAACCGCGTCCCAGACATCCTGTATGCCTGGGCTTTAAGTCTATAGAGGTTTCCAGGAGATTCCATCCCGGTTGGGTATGTAGTTTACAAGATCCAGGTTTACAGGATCCCGGCGTCGGGTCAGCCACGGTCAGAGGCAGCACGGCAGGAAATCAGACGGCGGCGGTGGTATGCCTGCCCAGGATGTCCGGCCTCACGACGAATGCAAACCAAGGCGGGAAGCAACCCCACCGGATACAGGCTGTGTAGACACCAGGCAAAACACGACCCAGGCCATCGCGTGCACAGTCCCAGGCTGTCCAGCGGCTTCACAGAAGCATCCGAACACGCACGCACCGACGCCGCGATCAAGCTCCCCGACCCCAGGATGAGATACAGGCTAGGACCGGCGACAAATAGGCGGTTTCTGCCGTGACGAGACTCGTTGTCAACGCCAAGTTGTCCGTGCTTGTGACAATCCCCTAAGTCCAAGACTCCTGCGCCGCCGAGAACTGCCTTGCCGCAGCAGGCTACCCACTGCTCGTCGAGTCTCCGCCGTCAGGGCTGAGAGATCTAGTGAAGGATCGAGGCGCAGACCCCAGCCAGGAATCGTCTTTGATGTACGATGCGCTGCTCGCGGTTTTGCCGAAGCCTGAATTGTGGTGGCGTCTGGATGTTCCGGGAGGGTTATTTATGAATCGCTCCATCCGCGACATCTCCCCTTGTCAGCCGTAGGTTGCAAGGACTCAGCAGCATTGCTGAATAAGCCTCCGGGTCCTGGCGGGTGAGGGTTCGTGAGACTATTTCTTGGCCCTAGATTTTGGTCATAAGCCTCATAGAAATGAGAAGCGGTCCCCATACCTTCAGGTATGGGGACCGCTTCGATGAAATTTGTGGTTGTGGTTGTTCGGCGGTGTCTTACTCTCCCACACACTGGCGTGTGCA
>ERZ773075.543-NODE-543-length-28064-cov-70.2787_pt1 | contig 28064 bp, 22 predicted proteins | sample MGYA00580614_ERZ773075 | MGnify/ENA primary metagenome ERZ773075 (study PRJEB29015, sample SAMEA2738021) | human oral metagenome | biome: human oral; feature: human-associated habitat; material: dental | place: China | collected 2043 ...
GAGCGCTGCGACATCGACGACCCCAACTGGACTAGTCAACGCCGTGAGCGCCTCACCTCGATCTAGCCCACCCCGCTAACTAACCACCACAAAGAAGGAGAAAATTCTATGCGCGCGCTCGTTATCAACTGCCACGACCGTTTCAACGGGCTGGAGTACGCAGAGGTCGAGACGCCATCGCCAGCTGATGGTGAAGTCAGTATCAACGTCAACTTTGCAGGCGTTGGCCTCATCGATGCGCTGTGGACAACTGGGCGGATGCCTTCCCAGCTTGGTCGCATTCCCGGACTGGAGGTATCAGGCACCATCCGTGAACTCGGAGCAGGTGTTACTGACTTCATTGTTGGTCAGAGGGTTGCCGCAATCCTGCCAAATACCGGCGGGTTCGCTGAGGTGGTCTGCACCCCTGCCTCGCTAGTAGCCGAGGTCCCCAACGTACTGGCTATGGACCTTGCGTCTGTTGTGCCAATCAACACCGTTACTGCCCACTTGGCGCTGACTACCGTAGCTCGGTTTGCCGCCGGTGAGAGTCTGCTGGTTCACGCCGGCGTCGGTGGCCTGGGGTCGCAATTTGCCCAGGTAGCCCGTGCGCTGGGGGCTGGCCGTGTCGATGCAGTGGTTGGTTCTGACACCAAGAAAAAGATCGCAGGCGGCTTCGGTTATGACAACAGTTACTTACGCGAAGACCTCGCCGCTATTCCCGAGGACATCTACGACATCGTCGTAGACCCTGTCGGAGGCAAAGCGACAGAAGACGCCTTCCGCGTCCTGCACAGTGGTGGCCGACTGATTCGTGTTGGCAACGCATCGCAAGCAGAGGATGTTGCCGTCAACTCCACACAGCACTGGCTTCAAAACAAGACCACCGCCGGATTCAACGTCGGTGCTTGGCTAGCCGCCCACCCAGAGGAAGGCACTAAATCGTTACGGTGGTCGCTCGACGCAGTTGCCAACGGCACCATCCGCGTCGACCTCACCGACATTGCCAATATCATCGACGCCGCACGACTGCTCGAAGCTCTCGAAGCTGGCCAGACTACAGGCAAGGTGGCGCTGCGCATTCAGCAATAATGCGCAGCAGAGCAAGATTTTTCAAAATAATTCATTCATTGGGGTTTAGGATGTCCTGCCAAGAGTGGCGTGTTGCTAAGCAAGGTGGCGGCTCGATCCTGAGAGAACCTTTGGTCTTTCAACCAACTCAATCAGAAAACAAAACATCCCACGGATAGTGACACGATAATCTTATGCTGCAAGTCCTGGACTTGAGCGAGATGATTTAAAGCGCTGGCCCCATATCGGCATTCAAGGTCTGGGTACTGGGATTGCTCTTGTATGTGCGACTGCCCCTGGCCTACCTACGATACAACCTGCCCCAGGAGAAAGGGTGGCTCGCCGAGATTGGTATCTAGCCAGGCCACTGGCTCCCGCGTTGTCGTCGTCTACGCCCCTGATGTCTCCATCCTCAACGACCCGGTATCCGCCATAAAGGTCCTAGACCTTGCGGCCTCAGTTGGATCGGACGGGTCGCTGCTGGAGCGCTGGTCCTAGGACGATCACCCTGAACTATACTCCGCGGTAGACACAAGGCTACCGGATTGAACGTCCAGATTGCCAGCACTATAGGTGCACTCTGGCAAGGATCGCCGACCTCCAGGACAGACTAGGCCACGAGATGTCGAGGCACTGCGTACTCCGGTGCTCGATGTGCCGGCAGCAGATTTCCCGTATGGAGTGGAATCTTCTCCTCATATCGGCGACAAGGGGTGACATCGGGTCAGGAAAATTATTCATTCCGTAGGACAAAAAATCTCCTGTATAAGCGAATATGGGTGATCTAGATTCCTGTGAATGGCTCTCTAAAACTCTTTCAAGAACAATCTGCTACCCTGCTCAGCAACGCGCGACTTTCGATAAAGTACCCTAAATACTTCCATGAATAAGTCTCATAGGCTACATTAAAGGAGAGTCGCTGGTCAGAATTTTTTACGGTGTTGAATTGCTCTAGTTGCGTCGTGATTTTGAATAAAATGTTTTTTGCTCTTCGAGCATGTTGTCTCATAAGAAGAAAGGCTGCTCAATGTATGCTCCATTTTCCATAAGTAGATTGCAGCAGTTGCTGACGCTGCTGACTGCCTGCCTGTCGGTGCTCATTCTTCCCGCATCTTTAACCGGGACATCGGTTGCGATCCCCCGGATCAATGCCGAATTGCATCCTGGCCTCGTAGAATTGCAATGGGTTGTAAATGCATACAATCTAACGTTCGCCGCCTTTATGTTGATTTCTGGATCTCTGGCAGACATTCTAGGTCGTAAGCGTGTGTTTATTTTTGGCGCAACGTTGTTCGCTCTCTGCTCTTTGGCAAGCGCACTCGCTAACAATGTATTGTTACTTGATGTGTCCCGTGGTCTATCGGGTATCGGAGCGGCTGCGATGATGACTGCTGGCAGTGCTCTGCTCGCTCAAGCATATACTGGCGAGCAACTGGCGAAGGCGTTTGCTGTATTCGGATCTGCTGCTGGTGCTGGATTAGCTATTGGCCCGTCGTTGTCGGGATTCCTGGTGGGACTTGCTGGATGGCGCTCGGTTTTTGGTCTGCACCTAGCAGTATCGATCGTTATCTTGCTTCTCACTGTTGGGATTTCTGCAGGACAAGAGACGTCCGGAACATCTCGCATCGATTGGGCAGGAGCTGGTGCGTTCACTCCGGCTTTGTTTTCCTTCGTGCTGGCGATCATGCAGGGACCTCAGCTCGGATGGACATCTCCGCTTGTAATGATCGCCGGTGCTGTCTGTGTCGTGTTTGGTGTTCTGTTTATTTTGGTTGAACGTAAATCGAGCCATCCAATGTTCGATTTCACACTTTTGCGTAATCCACGGTTCTTTACCTTGTGCCTCATTCCGGTTACGCTCGCGTTCTCGTTTGTTGCGTTGCTGGTCTATCTGCCGATCTATTTCACAGCTGCCTACGGCTTTAATTCTGGTGTTGTGGGCTGGATAATGGTTGTTATGACCGTTCCAGTGGTATTAGTTCCGTTGGTAGCTGGTCAATTGCTGGGTCGCGGTGCAACCGCTCGTTGGTTATTAGCCATTTCGATGCTTTTAGTGGGTGTCGGCGCAGGTGCATTACTTGTTATTGACCCAAAGACGTCCGTCGTTTCAATAGCGCCCGGATTGTTGCTGATTGGTGCTGGAATGGGACTTTCTGCGGGTATTCTTGATGGTGCTGCAGTTGGTTCGGTGTCGCCTGAGCGTGCGGGCACAGCCGCCGGAATGTTTAACACTTCTCGCTTGGCGGGCGAGACGATCGGAGTAGCTGTAATCGGAACGTTACTTGTCGGACTCGTGCAGAACGAACTCCGTGGTTCTGCTGCACTGCAGGGTAGAAGTGCCAATCAGGCTGCAAATCAGGTTCTCGGTGGTAATATTGCGGAACTTGCCGAAGGAGATAATGTACTTACTGCCGCACTGTCTCAGGCGTTTACCAGTGCGCTCCACATTGTGCTAGGTGGAATGTTGGTGATTGCAATCATAACGGCTGCGATTGTCCTGATTCTTATGAGGGAAGATTCGCGATTTGGCGATCAAAATACCAATGGTGATGATGTTGCATATGTATAATGGAGGCAAGTATGGTAAGAAGGCACGAAGACATCCCTGATACTTATTGCCAGGCGCTGGCTCTGCAATTTTAGTGATTGCGTTGAGTTAGTACTTCAGAGTGTGCCAGTTAGTAATATTGAGAACCCCTGAGGGTTCTTCTCCGTGCAGTAAGGAATTCGATATGTTGTCCTGGACTTTGAGCTATTACGGCACATCGACCCGGCAAAGCGGATGGAAGTGCTCGTCTAGTGCCAGGCATGGCATTAGGTGCTATGCCTGGCGGGTGTAGGCTCCTCGCTCATCCCGTAGACGAACTTTGTAGGAGTTAAGGTTTTGCTGAAACCTGAAGAAGGGAGTTTATTGAAGATAGAACTTCAATCTAAGATTTTTTGCGGAGTGGGGTGAGGAATTGAGGGCGATTTATACAAGCGATGATCAAGGTGTAGTAGTGAAAATCAATTATCTAGGAGGGTTGTTCACAGCCATGGGGATCGCTTGCCTCGTTTTGTGGATAGGCTGCACTCGCACTCTCACGTACGGTTCTGCTTTCAGCCCGGAATCCACGGTCCCCGGGTCATCCGACTCGATCGTTATATTCATCATGCTGCGGTCGAGATGACCGGCGCTCACCCGGTAGCGTCTGCATCCCACTGTGGCCTCGAACTGCTCGAACTCAGGGTCTTGGGAGCCGATCAGGTCCGGGCGGCCGATTCCGGCCAGAAGGGCGGGGCCGAAGGCACAGGCCCAGTTGCATCCGGCGGTGACAACCGACGCCAGCTGGCTTGAACCGTAGCCGCTGGCCGTCACCAGCGTCTGGGTATCGCCGAAGGCGCCCGACGTGATCTGGAGAAAGAGGAATGCGCCATATGGCTCGTGGTCTTGAATCGTATCGATGAAGCACTCAATAACGGGAAGGCCGTTGCCCAGTCGGACCGTCTGGACGCCGTCGATGGCCTCGGCCACGGCGCCTTGAAAGTGTCTGGCGATCGTCTGCGCCAGCACAACATCGAAAGCGGGCGTATCCTGATTGAAGAAGTTCTCTTTCATCGATGCCTCGGATCAGGCTGGGGAAGCGGCAGAGTCAGAGTGGACAAGGATGACAAGCCTGGCTGTCGGAGCCCGCAGGCCCTGACCGTGCCGGGAAATGAGATCTGTACGCGAGAAGGGATTCGAACCCTCACGCCCGAAGGCACCAGGACCTAAACCTGGGGCGTCTACCAATTCCGCCACTCGCGCTGTGTTGCGTCCACTCTACCGGTTTGCACGCGGATGGCCGAACACGGCGGTCTCCCAGCGTGCTGTCGTCGACAGGGATGGGCGCAGAGGATGTGAGAATAATGGCCTCAGGGCTCGTCAGTCCACACCGAGTGCGGCTCGCAGCCGCTTGACGTGCCCGGTGGCGCGGACGTTGTACTGGGCCAGTGTCACGGTTCCATCGGGCGCGACCACCACGGTTGAGCGGATGACGCCGGTGTAGACCTTTCCGTAGTTCTTCTTCTCACCCCACACGCCCCAAGCCTCCATGACGGCGTGGTCGGCGTCCGACAGCAGAGGGAAGGGCAGGCCGTGGCGGCTGGAGAACGTGGCCTGGGCGGTCACCGGATCGGGGGAGATGCCGACGACGGCGTAGCCGGCCGCCTTGAGTCCCTCCAAGGAGTCCCTGAAGTCGCATGCCTCCTTGGTGCAGCCCGGAGTGCTGGCCTTGGGGTAGAAGTAGACGATGACGCCCCTGTCCGTGCTGGTGCGAAGGTCGTCGAGGGTCACGGTGCGATCGTCCTGATCGGGCAGGGCGAAATCCGGGGCGCGATCACCGGCAGCGAGCTGGGGCATAGGTCCTCCTCGGGTTCCTGGGCGGATATGCTCATCCTCGCATCGCGGCCGGTAGTTGCGGCAGTGGATTCGGCGACTTACTTTCGTGATCTGGCGAACGTTGACCACATCGGCTCTGCGATCCTGACCCGATGCTGCGCCCCTGCTCAGGCGACCTGGGAGAGCGGCTGCCGTGATGCCCTCTGCGCTGCTTCCAACCGCTCCAGCGCCCGCTCAAGGCGCGAGGGCGAGGTCGCTGCGCCCAGTGACGCGAGCTCGGCGCGTGCAGCGAAGAGCTCGCGTTCAGCCGCTTCGCGTGCTGTGGCCGCTGTGGTGGTGTGAATGTTGTGCGTCATACGTACTCCCTCAACTTCCTTCGACATCGTCGGCCCAGTGGGGCCTTGCAGGACCGCGTGCGATAGCAGGTACATGCCTGCGAGTCGGCGTGCTGCGGATCAGGACTTCTCACGCCGCAGCTGGTTGGCGCAGTCGCTGACTGGGATCACGAGGCGGCAGTGTCTGGTGGAACGGTGACATTCCGAGGACTTCCCGGCCTTGCTGGAGGAGGTTGCCCTCTGGACGCCGATGTTCACGTGCTGCTTACGCCTGCGGGGTCATCCCGAGCGGAGCACATGTCCCTCGTGGTACACCGCCAGGGACTTGAACCCTGAACCCGCTGATTAAGAGTCAGCTGCTCTGCCAATTGAGCTAGCGGTGCTCGGCCTCGTTGGCCGATGGTTCCTGGCCCGTTGGGCTGGGAATCCGTACACCGCCAGGGACTTGAACCCTGAACCCGCTGATTAAGAGTCAGCTGCTCTGCCAATTGAGCTAGCGGTGCATCACCACAGCGATGTCATTTGATGTGGCTCGCTGGGCGACGGAGGAATACTTTACGGATGAAGGTGGGGGACGTCCAGTTGGAATCCACGAAAGCGCCCTATTGTGTGGCAAGTCTCAAGGAGTCTTGTGGGGGTCGGTGGTTATGACGGCCTGGTGATGCTCACCTGCGGGGTGGCAGCCACCCGTATCCAGCCGTCCCGACCGGGAGGTAATCCTTCGCGTTGGTATGAGCGCGGTTCAGCGTCACACGCCTGCGGCCCTCGCCGCGGAGCCGTGCGCGGTAGCGTGGGCCTCATGAGCGACCCGATCGTGACGCTGGCTACCTGCGCCGACTTCCCAGAGCTTGACGACGACGACCGCGGCCTTCCCGATGCCCTGCGCGCCCGCGGCATCGAGCCGAGGATCGCCGTGTGGAACGACCCCGACGTCGACTGGAGCCAGGCCGGCACCGTCGTCCTGCGCAGCGTCCGCGACTACGCCACCAAGGGCAACTACTCCGGTTTCCTTCAATGGGCCCGCTCGGTTCCCAGACTGGCCAACCATCCCGACGTCGTTACCTGGAACTCGGACAAGCACTACCTCACCCGACTGAGCGAGTGGGGGGTGCCCATGATTCCGACGACCTGGCTGGAGCCGGAGGCCGGCTACTCCAAGCACCAGGTGCACACCCGCTTTCCGGCGCACGGTGACTTCGTCGTCAAGCCGGCGGTATCCTCAGGCGGGCGCGGCACGGGGCGCTACACCGCCACGAACGCCTCCTCCCGTTCTGCGGCGATCAATGACGCCATGCACCACCTGCGCCGTGGGCGCACCGTCATGGTCCAGCGGTACCTTGAGGAGGTCGACCGCAAGGGTGAGGTCTCGCTGGTCTACTTCAACGGAGTGCTCTCTCACGCGGTGGAGAAGGCTCCGATGCTTCACCCGTCCTTCAAGTCGACTGACCAGATTCACGAGGAGATCGTCACCGCGCGGGAGCCCAGTGAGCAGGAGTGGCTTTGGGGCGAGCGGGTGCGCAAGGCCATCCATACGCTCATCAAGGAGGTCTCCGGCCGAGACATTCAGCTCCTGTTCAACCGTGTCGACGTCGTTGGAGACGGTCAGGGCGGCTTCTACCTCATGGAGGTCTCGCTGATCGACGCAGGACTCTACCTCGGGGCAGCGCCGGAGGCGCTGGACAACTTCGCTGACGCCATCGCTCAGCGCATCTTCTGGTGACCGCCTGCGAGCGCGGGCACATTGTGGTTCCCGCGTGTGGTACATAGATGACATGCGCACGCTGCTCAACATCATCTGGGTCGTCCTCGGTGGGTTCTGGCTGTTCCTCGGCTACGTCTTCTTCGGTCTGATCGCCTGCCTGTTCATCGTCACGATTCCTGCGGGAATTGCCTCCTTCCGCATAGCCGCATACGTCCTGTGGCCCTTCGGGCGCGAGGTGGTCCCCGCCCCTGGAGCCGGCGCCATGACTGGGATCAGTAACGTCATCTGGTTCCTCGTTGCCGGGCTCTGGTTGGCGATCGGCCACGTCACCACCGCAGCCGCGCAGGCCATCACCATCATTGGGATCCCGCTGGCGGTGGCCAACATCAAGCTCATCCCTATCACCTGCTTCCCCTTCGGTAAGCAGATAGTCGAGACTCGTTGAAGGCTTGTCATGTGCGGTGGAGGACTGCGTAGTCCTCCACCGGCTTTCTAGAGGCTGATCCGGCGGTTGGCTCCCCAGTAGCCGAGGTAGCAGACCGCCAGGAAGAGCGCGGTGATCCCCAGGGCCGGGCGTTGCTCAGGGTCGAAGGCGATAAGCAGGCAGGAGGCCGCCGATAGTGCCAGCGCCGCGATCGATACCCATGGGTACCCGGGAGCTCGGTACGCCAGCTCCGTCAGACTGCGGCCGTCGGCGAGCCAATAACGTCGGAATGACAGGTGGCAGACGGCGATGACCACCCACACCAGGACCACGGCGAGTCCGGAGATGGATACGAGGACCAGGTACACCGTGGAGGCGGCGTAGGTCGATGTCAGCAGGGCCGCCAGCCCGCCCAACATGGACAGTCCCATGGCCAGTGCCGGCACCCCGAACCGGTTGGTGCGAGCCAGGGCCCTAGGCAGGGTGCCCTCGTTGGCCAGAGACCACAGCATGCGGGTCGAGGCATAGAGCCCCGAGTTCGCCGCCGACAGGATGGCGGCCAGAATGATTACGTTCATGATGTCCCCGGCGCAGGGAACGCCGATCCTCGACAGGACCGTTACAAAGGGGCTTTCCTCGACCCCGGCCCTCTCCCACGGGATCAGTGCTGCGATGACGACGATCGAGCCGATGAAGAAGATGGTCAGGCGGGCCAGAGTCGCCCGGATCGCGCGAGGAATGGTAGTGCCCGGGTCCTCGACCTCTCCGGCGGTAACGCCAATGAGCTCGGTGCCGGAGAAGGCGAAGTTGATGGCCAGGATCGTGGTGAATACCGCGCCGAATCCGTTGGGGAAGAGGCCGTCCTGGTACAGATTCGTCAGCCCCAGGAACGAGCGGTGCCCCTCGTAGGGCAGCAGCCCAATGATCGTGGCCGTGCCCAGAGCGATGAATATGATGATCGCCGCCACCTTGATCCCGGATAGCACCGTCTCCGCCTCGGCGAAGACCCTGACGGAGACCGTGTTGAGCACGAGGACCAGGATGATGAAGGCGGCCGCCCATACCCATACGGGGACGCCTGGGAACCAGCCATACATGATCATCGCTGCGCCGGTGAACTCACTTCCCAGGGCTACCGTCCACGTGAGCCAGTACAGGATGGCAGTGACGAATCCCGTGGCCGGCCCCAGGTACTGGTGGGCATAGACATGAAAGGCGCCGGTGAAGGGCATCGCGACGCTCAGCTCTCCCAGACACAGCATGACCAGGTAGACGATGACGGCGCCGATGGAGTAGGCCAGTACGGTCCCCAGGGGGCCGGCCTGGTGAATCGTGTTGCCAGTGGACAGAAACAGTCCCGTGCCGATGACCCCGCCGAAGCTGATCATCATGAGGTGACGTGGGTTCATGCGGCGTTCCAGCGCCTTCACATGCCTCTGACCGTCGAGGGACACTTTCTCCGGTTGAGAGGAGGAGATGGGTGAGGCTGCTGATTCTTCTAGTTCTTCGGCGGTCCCATGGGGATCTGCAACGGGTGCCATAGGCGAGACGCTACCGGCGCCGCCGGAGACCATTCGATACCGTGTCGCAATGCGAACGTCCTCGGTATCCACTCCCAGAAGTCGTCCGCCCTCTCGGCGGAGAACGGCCCGCCTGTCCGATCTTCTGGCGCGTGGTCCGGTCGTCCTGGACGGAGCGATGGGGACCGAGCTGGACGCCCGTGGCGTTGACACCCATAACGCACTGTGGTCAGCGCTTGCGCTCACCGCTGTGCCTGAGGTGGTGTGTGCCGTCCACACCGACTATCTGGACGCCGGCGCCCGCGTCATCACGACCAACACCTATCAGGCGACCCTCCCCGGACTGCGGCAGGCCGGGCATGACACAGTCGGTGCCAGAGATGTCATTGCGGCCGGGGCTCGCCTCGCTAACGATGCCGCCCGTTGCTTCGAGAGGGAGCATCCCGAGGAACCGGTGCTCGTGGCTGGAGGAATCGGGCCCTACGGCGCCTACCTGGCTGACGGCAGCGAGTACACCGGCGCCTACGACGTGGACGTCTCCGAGGGCTCCGGCTTCCAGGAGGTTCACCTGCCTCGCATCGAGGTGCTGGTGAGGGAGGAGGTCGACCTGTTCGCCCTGGAGACGCTTCCGCGTCTGAACGAGGCGCAGGCGCTCGTCACCATGGTGAAGGGCCTCTCTCCTCAGGCCGAGTGCTGGGTCTCCTTCCAGGTGCGGCCCGACGGCGTCCGCCTGGCCGACGGCACTCCGCTGGTCGAGGCGGCGGCCTGGGCTGCCGGGGAGGAGGCGGTCGTCGCTGTCGGCGTCAACTGCGTGGCCCCCGACGTCGTCGGTCGAGCGCTGCCGGTTCTGCGCGAGGTCACTGCCAAGCCGCTGGTGGCCTACCCGAACTCAGGCGATATCTACGACCCTGGGACCAAGACGTGGAAGGCCGGAGACGAAGGGGGCGGGTTCACGGCCCTGGCGCCCTCCTGGATCGCCGCAGGCGTCAGACTCATCGGCGGCTGCTGCCGCACCCGCCCAGCACAGATCCGCGAGATCGCCCATGCTGTCCGTACGTAGCCCCGAGTTCTCCGACGCCGACAGCCTGGTGAACTCAGTCCGGAGTCGTCTTGCATGCCATTGCTCTAGTGCTAGAGTAATGGCATGCTCTCCGACGCCGACATCGTCGTCCTCTCGCTCCTTGCTGAGCAGCCGCGCCATGGCTACGACCTCGACCGGGTCATCGAGCAGCGCGGTTACCGCCAGTGGACCTCCTTGGCCTTCTCATCCGTCTACTACGTCCTCAAACGCCTGGCGGAACGGGGGCTCGCCGTGCCCGACGAGGGGTCCACGGAGCGTCGCACCGTCTTCCGTGTGACCGGCACCGGGCACAGTGAGCTGAGCAAGGCCGCCGGTGAGCGTGTTCTCGCCCCGGCTCCACCCACCGCCGGTGTGCTCCCGGCACTCAATGCCTATGCCCGGCTCGATGAACCCGAGCTCGTGGCCGCCCTCGCGCAGCGTGCCGAGGCACTCCTCGAGAGGCTCGATGAGTTGCGCGGGCTGCGCGCTCAGGTCGATGAGAAGCACGCCCTGGCCATCTTCGACTACGAGATCCTGCGTCAGGAAGCGGATCTCGCCTGGACCCGATCCCTTCTCAAGGAGAGCAGACACTGATGAGGACTGATATCAAGAAGGACCGCAAGGATCTCTACCTGCCGGGAAGAACCGACTTCACCGAGGTGGACGTGCCGGCCATCACCTACCTGGCCACCGACGGTCACGGCGACCCCAACACCTCGCCGGCCTACGCCATCGCGATCCAGGCCCTGTACGCGGGCGCCTATGCGATCCGCTCCGCCCTCAAGAAGCGCACCGGTGACGACTTCGTCGTCGGTCCTCTCGAGGGACTGTGGACGAGTGCCGATGACTCCGCCTTCGTCGCCCGCGACAAGGGGGAGTGGGACTGGACTATGATGATCCCTCTACCCGACGCGGTCTCATCGCAGGACATCGTCGACGGTCTTGGACAGGCCGCACGCAAGAAGCCCGAGCTTCCCATCGCCGCTCTCAAGGAGCTCCCACTGAACGAGGGCAGGTCGCTGCAGATCCTCCACGTGGGCACCTACGACGACGAGGCCCCCACCCTGGCCCGCCTCCACGACGAGGTCATGCCGAGACTCGGACTCACCTGGAACGGGCCCCATCACGAGATCTACCTCAGCGACCCCAGGCGCGTGGTGCCGGAGAAGATGAAGACCGTCCTGCGCCAGCCGGTGAGGCCTGTCGCGGATGCCAATGAGGCGGGCTAACCCTGCTGCGGACCCACGGACAGCAGGTGGATGACCGCGCGTTGGTCCCTGTCGCACTCGGCCAGGTCCACCAGGGCCGTCAAGCGCCAGTCATGGTCGCCGTCGGGGTCCTCCAGGACCTGCGTGGCCAGCCACACCTGCCGTCCGGAGGTCTCCAGGGCCTCGCGCAGGCGCTCGCTGACGCCGGCGGCGGCCAGAGCCGTCTCGTCGGGAGCCTCATCGAGCGGTGCCAGCGAGATCGCCCGGGCCGAGGTGTCCGTGCCGATCCAGTCGTACTCGTCCCAGTAGCGCCCCAGCACCTCGTCCCAGCGGTCCTCGCCCCAGCCGGAGGAGGCGTCCAGGCGCCCCAGGGCCTCGACGTCGTCGCGCGCCATGAGTTCGACGCGCCGGAACATCTCCCGGCGCACCGCTACCCGGAAAGCGTGACGGTTGCGGGTGAAGGCAACCGTCCCGTCCTCGTCCGCGCCGAAGGCCCGCTCCACCCCGGCCGAGTCATCCGCACCGGGACGGTCGCCCTCCAGCAGGCCGGCGGCCTCACCCGCCCTTCCGGCCTGAACCTGACCGAGTGCTTCCCACTCATCGAGCAGGGAGGAGTCGACGGCGCGCACGAGCGCCCCCAGCCAGTCGATGAGCTCGGTGACCTCGGGTGTGCGGTGCTCCTCGGGCACGACCTGGCGCAGCGCCCGGTAGGCGTCGGTGAGGTAGCGCAGCACCACGCCCTCGCTGCGCCCCAGATCGTAGCGGGAGATGAGGTCGGAGAAGGTCATCGCGTTCTCCACCATCTCGCGCACCACCGACTTCGGCGCCAGCTCGTGCTCGGCGATCCACGGGTTGGCCTGCTTGTACATCTCCAGGGCAGGAGTGAGCAGCTCGGCCAACGGCTGGGGCCAGGTGACCTCCTCCAGAGCGGCCATGCGCTCCTCGTAGTCCATGCCCTCGGCCTTCATCGCGGCGATCGCCTCGCCGCGGGCGGCGCGCTGCTGGGCGTAGAGCAGCGGGCGCGGATCGTCCAGGGTGGCCTCGACGACGCTGACGACGTCGACCGTGTGCTCCGGGGCCTCCACGTTCAGCAGGTCCATGGCCGCCAGGGCGAAGGGCGCCAGGGGCTGGTTGAGGGCGAAGTCGGCCGGCAGGTCCACGGCCAGCCGGAGCCGGGGGCGCCCGTCGGCGGCGGCCTGGGCGCTGGAGACGTGTGTGAGGACGCCCGCCGTGCGCAGGGACAGGTAGATCTCCAAGGCGCGGCGCACGTGCCGGCGCCGCTGGGCCTCGGGCTCGTGGGCGCGCTGAAGGAGACCCGCCATCGCCGCCACCGGGTCGCCGACGCGCTCCATGAGGTTGAGCACCATGGTGGTGGTGACCTGGAACTGGCTGATCAGTGTCTCCGGGGCCGCGTCGCGCAGTCGCTCGAAGGTCTTGTCCGTCCAGTTGACGCGCCCCTCAGGGGCCTTCTTGCGCACGATCTTGCGGCGCTTGCGCTCGTCGTCGCCGGCCTTGGCCAGCGCCTTGGCGTTCTCGATGACGTGCTCGGGGGCCTGGACGACGACGTAGCCGTGGGTGTCGAAGCCGGCGCGCCCGGCCCGTCCGGCGATCTGGTGGAACTCGCGAGCGGTGAGGTGGCGCTCCTTGGATCCGTCGAACTTCACCAGCGAGGTCATGACCACCGAGCGGATCGGTACGTTGATCCCCACCCCGAGCGTGTCCGTGCCGCAGATGACGGACAGCAGGCCCTCGCGGGCCAGGCGCTCCACCAGCCGCCGGTAGCGCGGCAGCATGCCCGCGTGGTGCACGCCGATACCGGCGCGCAGCAGCCGAGAGAGCGTGGCTCCGAAACCGCCGCCGAAGCGGAAGTCGCCCAGAGCCCGAGCCACATCCGCCTTGCGGGACTTGGGCACCAGGTCCACGCTCAGCAGGGAGGTGGCGCGCTCGACCGCCTCCTTCTGGGAGAAGTGGACGACGTAGACCGGAGCCTTGTCCTGCCCCACCAGGCGCTGAAGCAGCTCACCGATCGGCTCGACGACGTACTCCATCTCCAGGGGAACCGGCCTCACGGCGTCGTCGACGACGGCCACCTCGCGACCCGTGCGCTCGCGCAGGTCCCGCACGAAGAAGGAGACATCGCCCAGCGTGGCCGACAGCAGCACCATCTGCGCCTGGGGCAGCTCCAGGAGGGGCACCTGCCAGGCCCAGCCGCGCTGAGGGTCGGCGTAGTAGTGGAACTCGTCCATGACGACGCAGTCCACATCCATGTCCTCGCCCTCGCGCAGGGACTGGTTGGCCAGGATCTCCGCGGTGCAGCAGATGATCGGGGCGGCGGCGTTGATGGAGGTGTCCCCGGTGACCATGCCCACGTTGTCCGCCCCGAACAGGCGCACCAGCTCGAAGAACTTCTCACTGACCAGGGCCTTGAGCGGCGCCGTGTAGTAGGAGCGGCCCCCACGGGCCAGGGAGACGGTGTGGGCGGCCAGTGCGATCATCGACTTGCCCGAGCCGGTCGGGGTGGCGGCGATGACGTGGCGGCCCTCCAGGATCTCCGACAGCGCCTCGTCCTGGTGCGGGTAGAGCGGACGTCCGGTGGTCTCCGCCCAGTCCGAGAAGGCCAGGTAGACCTCCTCGGGCTCGGGGACGCGCTCGGGATCATCAGCCGGGATGAGGACGTCGAGCATCGCGTTGAGGGCCGGAGCGTTCTGGGAGGTCACGGCGTCATCGTCTCACGGGGCTGGACGGTGAACGATCCGGGGCGGCTTGCGGGAGAGCCTCTCCAGATCGTGACCCGTCCTGAGGAGTGGCCGCGCTATGTCCCGGGTACCGATTCGTGAGACCATGCGGGCCGTCCCCTGCCTGCAGTGACACCGTGAAAGGCCGAATCTCCCATGGATGCCCTCGCCGCCCAGCTCGCGGCGGTCTCGGACTGGATCACCCTCCACATCACCATGTGGGTGCTCGTCGGTACCGGGATCCTGCTGACCGTCCGCACCGGTGCCGTCCAGCTGCGACGACTGCCGGACATGTTCCGCCAGGTGGCCGGATCGCGCTCCGGCGCTCAAGGAGGCATCTCCTCCTTCCAGGCCTTCACCATCTCTCTGGCCGCCCGCGTGGGCATCGGCAATGTCTTCGGCGTGGCCGCCGCCCTCATCCTGGGCGGCCCCGGGGCGATCTTCTGGATGTGGATCGTGGCCCTGGTAGGCATGGCTACCGCCTTCTTCGAGGCGACCCTGGCCCAGATGTTCAAGGTGCGCCACACCGACGGCTCCTTCCGCGGCGGACCCGCCTACTACATGGCCAGGGGACTGCGCAGCCGCCCCCTCGGTGTGGTCTTCGCCTGTCTGACGATCTTCACCTGCGGCTTCTCCATCATCATGGTCCAGTCCAACGCCGTCGCCGGTGTCATCGGCCCGGGTTCTCCGCTCAACCTGCCCCCGAGCGTCGCCGCCGCGGTCCTGGTGGGGCTGGCCGCCCTCGTCATCCTCGGAGGGGTGCGCCGGGTCGCCCGCGTCACCGAGTGGATGGCGCCGATCATGGCCCTGGTCTACGTGGTCATGGCCATCATCATCGTCGGCCTCCACATCAGCCGGCTCCCGGGCGTCCTGGCCACCATCGTGGGCTCGGCCTTCGGCCCCTACCCCTTCGCCGGAGGGGTAACCGGAGGCATTATCGCAGCCCTGACCAACGGAACCCGCCGCGGCCTGTTCTCCAATGAGGCTGGACAGGGCACCGCGCCCTTTGCGGCCGCCACCGCGACCGTCGCTCACCCGGTCCAGCAGGGGCTCATTCAGTCCCTCGGCGTGTTCGTCGACACCATCATCGTGTGCACCGCAACCGCCTTCATCATCCTGGTCTCCGGCGTCTACAGCCCCGCCCTCGTCGAGGCCGGCACTCTGACACCCGACGCCGCGGGAACCTTGACCTCCGACGCCGTCGCCGCCACCCTCGGCGGCTGGACCGCCGTGCCCATGACCATCGTCATCTTCGTCCTGGCCTTCTCCTCCATCATCGCAGCGGCCACCTATTCCGAGGTCTCCATGACCTTCATCTCCGAGCGGCCCGCATGGCGATGGCTGCCCCGACTGGTCTCGGTGGCCTCCACCGGCCTGGGCGCGCTGGCCACCCTGACCGTCGTGTGGAACACCGTCGACATCACCATGGCCGTCATGACACTGACCAACCTGGTGGCCCTCATCTGGCTCGCCCGCTGGGGCGTGGGAGCCCTCAGGGACTGGGACGCCCAGCGCGCGGCGGGACGAACCGCCCCCCTGTTCAACGGCATCGGCAACCCGCACCTTCCCGGGGACCTGCCCGGCGACGTCTGGACCGGTGAGAGAGCCAGCCTGGCTGAGGCGGACGGAACCGCCGCCGACATTCCCGCAGCCACCCCGGCCAGCAGTCAGCCGGCCGCCTCGACAGGAGCCGACGCATGAACCTCACCAACATCGAGAACCTGCTCAACTCCGTTGACGACTTCTTCTACACCTACCTCCTCGCCGCTCTTCTCATCCTGGCCGGCATCTACCTGACAATGCGCACCTTCGGGGTGCAGCTGCGCCACTTCGGCACCATGGTCAACTCACTATCCGGGTCGCGCTCGGGTGCGCACGGAGGCATCTCCTCCTTCCAGGCCTTCGCCGTGGGGCTGGCCGCTCGAGTCGGCATCGGTAACATCGCCGGAGTCGCCCTGGCCGTCGTGGCCGGTGGCCCCGGCGCCCTGTTCTGGATGTGGGTCGTCGCCCTCATCGGCATGGCCACCAGCTTCGTGGAGTCCACGCTCGCACAGATCTTCAAAGAGCGAGGACGAGACTTCACCTTCCGCGGAGGCCCCGCCTACTACATCAAGAACGGTCTGGGATCGGCCCTGTGGGGCAAGGTCTTCGCCGCCCTGTGCATTGTCTCGGTGGGTGTCACCGTGGTCATGGTGCAGACGAACTCACTGGCCCAAGTCATGACGGCCACCGTCCCCAGCCTCTCGGGCTGGATGGTCGGAGTCTTCCTCGTCCTGCTGACCGCCCCCGTGGTCCTGGGCGGAGTGCGTCTCGTGGCCCGTGTCGCGGAGTGGTTGGCCCCTATCATGGCACTGGCCTACGTGCTCATGGCGGTGGTGGTCATCCTCCTCAACGTGAGCCGGCTCTACGACGTTTTCTGCAGCATCCTCATTGGGGCCTTCGGTCTCGATCAGGCCTTCTTCGGCACCGCCGGAGGAGTCCTCGCGGCGCTGCTCAACGGCGTGCGCCGCGGCCTGTTCTCCAACGAGGCCGGTCTCGGCACCGTCCCCAACGCCGCCGGTACCGCCACCGTTGCCCACCCGGTGCGTCAGGGGCTCATCCAGTCCTTCGGTGTCTTCGTCGACACTATCCTCGTGTGCACGGCCACCGGCCTGCTCATCCTGCTGGCCACTGACACCTACCGCCCCGGCGACGACTCCCTGATCGGGGCGGTCCTCACTCAGCAGGCCGTTGCCGAGCACTTGGGGTCCTGGACCGCCTGGCCCATGGTGGTCCTCATCTTCGTCCTGGTCTTCTCCACAGTGCTGGGCTGCTACTCATACGCCCAGGTCAACGTCAACTTCCTGGGCGGGGAGCGGCGGGCCGAGCAGGTCTTCGGGATTCTCCTGACCGCGGCGGCCTTCGGCGGCACTGTTCTGACCCTCCCCATTGTGTGGGCCCTGTCCGACATCGCCCTGGGGCTGCTGGGCATTCTCAACCTCATCGTCATCGTGCGCCTGGCCCCCTGGGTCATCGGAGCTCTGCGTGACTTCGAATCCCAACGCGCCCAGGGCATCACCGAACCGACCTTCATCGGTCACGGCAACTCCCTTCTGCCCGGCGACGTGGTCCCCGGCATCTGGGAGCCCGACGACGTGGCGAAGCGGGGCTGATCTCCATGTCTCCAATGGTGCGCACCTCGTGGGCGGACCAGATCGACGCCGCCCTGACGTCCACCTCCGACCTGCTCTACTCCTGGGTCCTCATGTGGCTGCTGGTGGGAGCCGGAATCTTCTTCACGATCAGGACCCGCGGTGTTCAACTGCGGCACACCGGGGCCATCGCGGTCTCGGTGTCGGGCTCCCGTGACGGGCGCCATGGCGGGATCACCTCCTTCCAGGCCTTCGCCGTCGGGCTGGCCTGCAGGGTGGGAACCGGCAACATCGTCGGGGTCGCGCTGGCGCTCATCATGGGCGGACCAGGCGCCGTACTGTGGATGTGGCTCGTCGCGATCCTGGGAACCGCCACCGCCTTCAGCGAGGCGACCCTCGCTCAGCTGTTCAAGGTGCGCCGCTCGGACGGCACCTTTCGCGGAGGCCCCGCCTACTACATCTCCCGCGGACTGAGGCTGCCGATCCTGGGCGGCCTGTTCGCCGTCGTCTTTCTCATCGCCAACGGCCTGGTCATGCCCATGGTGCAGGCCAATGCCATCACCGCCTCCCTCCAAGGCGCCGGAGGGCTCTCGCCGAACCTGGGTGCCGTTCTCGTCGTGGCCATGACAGCCCCGGTCCTCCTGGGAGGCCTGCGTGCGATGGCTCGGGTGGCCGAGTACCTTGCCCCGCTCATGGCACTGGCCTACCTGGTGCTGGTCCTGGCCATCCTCGTCACCCACCCCCTCCAGGCCTGGGAGGCGCTGCGCTCCATCATTGAAGGGGCCTTCGGCCTGCGTCAGGGACTGGGAGGACTGGCCGGGGGAGTGACCGCCGCCCTGCTCAACGGCGTGCGCCGCGGCCTGTTCTCCAATGAGGCGGGACTGGGTGGAGCAGCCTGCGCAGCGGGCTCGGCCACCGTGGAGCACCCGGTCCAGCAGGGCTTCATCCAGGCCTTCGGCGTCGTGGTCGACACCCTGTTCGTGTGCACCGCGACAGCGCTGGCGATCCTGGTCGCCGGAGCAGACGTCTTCCAGCCCGGGGCCACCGCCAAGGAGAGCGCGGGGACCCTGACCCAGGACGCCATCGCCCACCTCGTGGGGGAGTGGAGCCGCTGGCCCATGGCCCTGCTCGTCGTCGTCCTGGCCTACACCACGATTATCGGAGCCTTCTCCTACGCCCAGGTCTGCCTGGACTACCTCACCGACCGCCCCTGGATCTCACGAGCACTCCAGATCAGCGCCGTCATCTGCGCAGGCATCGGAAGCGTGCAGCAGCTGACCACCGTGTGGACCCTGGCTGACGTGCTCCTCGGTGTTGGAGCCATCATCAACCTCGTCGCGCTCGTGCTGCTGAGCCGGTGGGTCGTCGGTGCTCTGAGAGACTGGGAAGCGCTGCGCAGCTCCTCGGGCCCGGACGGGAACCAGACGACCTTCCGAGGAGACTCCGAGCACCTGCCAGCCGTCCTTCCCACGGGAACGTGGGAAGGGCCGGTCGGTCGGTAGACCGGCGGCGTCACCGAATCGAAACACTGATTCCGTAGCCTTCGGGAGTACGACGACGTATCTCCGTCCTCAGGCGGGGTGGTGTGAGGGTGAAAGCCCGTTCCTGGTACTGGACCGCACGCGCCGCCTCTTGCTTGCGTTGTCATCCCAACCCTATGGAGGTTCTTACGTGCAACCGGTTCTGGCTTCCTTCAGCAGCGCCGCATCCAGCACCGACAGCAGCTGGACCAGCTCTTTGGAGTCCTTCTTCACCGAGGGCGCCAAGATCCTGGACAAGGCCTCCGGGCACCTGTTCCTCTACCTGCTCGCCTGGCTTCTTGTGCTGGGCGGTCTCTACTTCACTGTGCGGACCGGTTTCGTCCAGCTGCGCCTCTTCCCCTACATGGTGCGGGCCATCACCTCCTCCCGTGGCGGCAAGGAGGGCGGGATCTCCTCCTTCCAGGCCTTCGCGGTCGGCCTGGCCTCCCGGGTCGGTACCGGGAATATTGTCGGCGTAGCCATCGCCATCACCATGGGTGGTCCCGGTGCCGTGTTCTGGATGTGGGTGGTGGCCACTGTCGGCATGGCCACCGGGTTCATTGAGGCGACCCTCGCCCAGCTCTACAAGGTCACCCACCCCGATGGCTCCTTCCGCGGAGGCCCGGCCTACTACATCCAGCGAGGCCTGGGCTCCAAGCCCGCCGCCCGGGTCTTCGCCGTCGTCATCACCTTCGTCTTCGGCTTCGCCTACGAGGCCACTCAGGCCAACACCATCGCGGCGACGATGAAGAGCACCTTCCACATCGAGCCGTGGATGACCGCGATCGGGCTGGTCGTCATAACCACCCCGATCATCTTCAAGGGCATCAAGTCGGTGGCTGTCGTCTCAGAGTGGCTCGTGCCGATCATGACGGTGGTCTACGCGCTCATCGCCGTGGCCATCCTGGTCCTGCACGCCAGCGCGATCCCCGAAGCCATCGTCTCCATCTTCGAGGGCGCCTTCGGAGTCAACCAGGCCTTCGCCGGAACCGCCGGTGGGCTCTTCGCCGCAGCGCTCAACGGCGTCAAACGAGGACTGTTCTCCAACGAGGCCGGTGAGGGATCGGTCCCCAACATCGCCGCCACGGCAACCGTGTCCCACCCCGTTCAGCAGGGGTTCGTGCAGTCCCTGGGCGTCTTCGTCGACACGATCGTGGTGTGCACCGTCACCGCCCTCATCGTCCTGCTCTCCGGAGTCTACACCCCGGCAGGCTCCCACGCCACCGAGGAGGCCGCAAAGGCCGCCGAGGACGCAGCCAACACCCTCACCTCCGCCTCCGTCACCCATGTGCTCGGCGGCTGGGCGCAGTACCTCATGGCGATCATCATCTTCGTCTTCGCCTACTCCTCACTCCTGGGCAACTACACCTACGCCCAGGTCAACATGGACTTCCTCCAGGGCAGGCAGCACAAGCACTACGCCCTGCGGGCCATGATCATCGTGGCCACCGCCGTCGGCTCCCTGTCTACGCTCACCTTCGTGTGGAACCTCTCCGACCTGGTCATGGGCGCGATGACCGTTATCAACATGGTCTCCATCCTCCTGCTGGGAGGCTGGGCCTTCGGTGCCCTGCGTGACTGGGAGGCCCAGAGACGAGCAGTCCAGGCCGGTGAGAAGGACGAGATCCGGTTCATCGCCACCGACAACCCCTACCTGCCCGGCAGGCTCCCCGGAGAGATCTGGGCCGCCGGCGGCCCTGCCCATGCGGCCATCATGGAGCGTCGTGCTGCTGTGGAGGAGGCCTCGAGCAGCTGATCCCAACGGGCTAGGCTGACGCCCATGAAGATCGCGCGATTCTCCACCGGCGACGACCCCCGTTACGGCATCGTCCAGGGCCTGCCCGACGACGAGGTCGCCTCGGGCGAGTCCGAGGGGCACCTTCTGGTCCTCAAGGGGGATCCCCTTTACTCTCTGCCCGAGGCCACCGGAGAGGTCGTCGAGCTGTGCGATGCCCGGCTCCTGTCCCCGGTCATCCCACGGTCCAAGGTCGTGGGTATCGGGAAGAACTACACGGGCCACGTCGCGGAGATGGGGGAGAGCGAGCCCCCGCGGGAGCCGGTCGTCTTCCTCAAGCCCAACACGTCCGTCATCGGCCCGGACGCTCCGATTGTCCTCCCCTCCTGGAGCGACGAGGTCCATTACGAGGCCGAGCTCGCCGTCGTCATCAAGACCCTCGCCAAGGACGTGCCCGTCGACCACGCCGACGACGTCATCCTGGGCTACACGGTCGCCAATGACGTCTCAGCCCGCGACCGCCAGCGTGCCGAGCCGCAGTGGGTGAGAGCCAAGGCCTTCGACACCTCCTGCCCCCTGGGCCCGTGGATCGAGGTTCCAGAGCCCGGCCGCGCCCCCGTCTTCTCACCCGACGACGCGGCCGTGCGCGCCCGGGTCGGCGGCCGCCTTGTCCAGGAGGGCCGCACTGCGGACATGATCCGCTCCGTCCCCGAGCTGGTCTCCTACGTCTCGACGATCTTCACCCTTCTGCCCGGTGACGTCATTCTCACCGGCACGCCGGCGGGGGTCGGTGAGATCAGAGCCGGTCAGCGCGTCGAGGTCGAGGTCGAAGGGATCGGTTCCTTCTCCAACCCGGTGGTGCGTCGCTGAACCGACGACCTCGGCCCAGCGTGCGCGGGCTCAGGATGATACTCCGGAGAGGCGGCGGACCGCGTCTCTCATGCGGTTGAGGGTCTCGTCCTCGATCCCCCGGCCCGTTGCCAGATTGAGGCGGCAGAACCCCGACCAGGTCCTCCCAAAGGTCACGCCCTCATTCATTGCGACTCCGCCCTCCTCGCGGAAGAAACGTGCCGGCCGCTCCAGGCCCAGGCCTCGGCAGTCCAGCCAGGCCAGGTAGGTCGCCTCCGGGAGCGTCGGCTCCATCCCCTCGATGCCGGCCAGGGCCGCGCCCACCAGGTCCCGGTTGGCACGGATGTAGGTGCGAACCTCACCCAGCCAGTCCCGACCATCGCGCAGGGCCGCAATGGTGGCCAGGGCGCCGACGACGGAGGCCTCGACCTTGAGGTGAGCACTGCGAGCATCGGCGTCCCAACGCCGACGGGCCCGGCCCGAAGCGATGAGCTGCGCGCACTTCAGGCCCGGAATGTTCCACCCCTTGGACGCGGCCGTTGCCGTGAACGTCAGATCCGGGTCCGAGCCCGGGCGGGAGGCGTAGGGGAGATGGACCAGTCCATCCTCGAGCACCAGAGGCGCGTGGATCTCATCGGAGAAGACCGGGACCCCGTACTTTGAGGACAAGGCGGCGACGGTGTCGAGCTCGGTGGCAGTGAGCACCCGCCCCACCGGGTTCCATGGGTTGCACAGGACGAGCAACCCGGCCCCCGTGGCCATGGCGGCCTCAACGCCATCAAGATCCAGCTCCCAGCTCGGCGAACCGTCCCGGGAGGGCCTCGTGACAGAAGGAACCTCGATGCACTCGCGACGGTGGCGACCGGGAATCTCGAGGAAGGGCATGTAAGCCGGGGTAGGGACGATGATGGGGGAGCCCTCAGAAGTGTGAGAAGTGATGACCGCACTCAGTGACGAGAGCACGTCGGGCAGCAGGCTCACCTGCTCGACCTCCACCTCCCAGCCGAAAGCCTCACGCTGGTAGCGGACCGTCTCCTCGCGCACCCGCTGAGAGACCGAGGGGGGCATGTAGCCCAGAAGGCCGTGGCGCATCGCCTGGTGAATCGCCGCCTCGACCGCCGGAGCGGTCCCCAGGTCCATCTCGGCGACCCAGGCCCCGACCACGTCGCCGGGGTATTGGGACCACTTCAGCGACCCGCGTTCGCGCATCTGTTGCGGGGTCAGCGAGTCGAAGGCCTGGGCCAGGGAGCTGGAGCCGTTGGTATCGGTGACAACCATGAGTGCGATCCTAAGGCCGCTGCCGGGAACTCGCCTATGTCAGTACATGTTCGTCAGGTGTCCTTGGACGACCTGCCCGAGCCCTTCTCGTCGCTCCTGCCGCTGGGAGCAGTGGCCTTGCCGTCGTCGGATCCGCTCTTCTTACCGTCGCTCCTCCCGTCCTTGCCGGAGCCGCTACCGGACTCGCTCTCGTCCATGTCGGCCGGGCCAGGATGACTGATCGGAGTGGCCTCGAGCAGCTCTTCCATCTCGCTTGAGGAGTACGCGTTGACGGGGCAGGCGTACATGCCCTGGAGCAGGACCGGCGTACTCGTCGTCGTGAAGACACGTACGAAGCCGGTTAGCCGATAGTCCTTCTGATCCTCTCCGGTATAGGTCATGTCCACTCGCCTGGTCTCTATGGCGTTTCCGTCCGTGTCCTTGACCAGGGCGGAGTCATCCCGCGCAGGTTCGGTGGAGACATTCGACAAGTGCGAGCTCGTCTTATACGAATCGAGGATGGAGTCGGCTCGGTGCTCGGACTGCGTACGATCGCCTTTCGCGCTGGTATCGAACAGGTTCTGCGTAGCCGAGAACACGCAGCCATTTGACTTGTCCATCTTGTTCTTGCCGTCGGTGTCGTAGACGGTCACCTCCCAACCGGGCTGGGACTGGGGGAACTCCCATGAAGGAGCCCAGCCGATGTTGCTGTTCCCACCGGCGTCGGAGGGCTTGTCCGACGGCTTCGAGCTCTTACCGGACGAGTTGCTGGACGGTGAGGCACTGCTGGAGGCGCTGGGCCGTGACGAGGGGGAAGGACCGGACTCGTCCTGGCACGCGGCCAGCGCGGGAATCGCCAGAGCAAGGCTGAGCCCTGCCACGAGTGGGAGCCTAAGCGCTGCGTCACGGTGACGGCCGGGACGTGACGAGGAAGGTCGGGTCGGGGACATGGATGAACCTCCAAAGGGTAGGCGGGGAGTCGGTCGGTCCGATCGAGTCAGGAGCCGTCGTCGTCACAGGTGCGGAAAGTGGGCCGTCACAGTGGGATAACGGCTTCATGGAGACGACGGTAACCGCCACCACGTCGCGCGGCCATGGGGAGAATGGGCCATCGGGATACGCTGTACCCATCATGCCTGAACTCAGCGATCACTCTTCTTCTCTCCGCTCTGAGCCCGCCGCTGCGGCCGACGTCCCGGCACGGGGCACATCGTCCGTTCGCGTGCGCTTCTGCCCCTCGCCCACGGGAACCCCGCACGTGGGTATGGTGCGCACCTGCCTGTTCAACTGGGCCTACGCCCGTCACACCGGGGGCACCTTCGTCTTCCGGATCGAGGACACCGACGCCGTCCGTGACTCCGAGGAGTCCTTCGATGCCATCCTGGACTCCCTGACATGGCTGGGCCTGGACTGGGACGAGGGCGTGGGCAGGGGAGGACCTCACGAGCCCTACCGTCAGTCCCAGCGTATGGGCCTGTACAAGCAGGTGGCCGCCGAGCTGCTCGAGGCGGGCTACCTGTACGAGTCCTTCTCCACCCCCGAGGAGATCGAGGCCCGTCACCGTGAGCGTGGTGAGGACCCCAAGCTCGGTTACGACGGATTCGACCGCGACCTAACCCAGGAGCAGAAGGACGCCTTCCGAGCGCAGGGGCGTATGCCCGTCCTGCGGATGCGGATGCCGGACGAGGACATCACCTTCACCGACATGGTTCGCGGCCCCATCACCTTCAAGGCGGGCAGCGTGCCGGACTACGTCGTCGTGCGCGCGGGCGGGGATCCTCTTTACACCCTGGTCAATCCCGTTGATGACGCCGCCATGGGTATCACTCACGTCCTGCGCGGTGAGGACCTGCTGTCCTCCACCCCGCGGCAGGTGGCGCTCTACCGGGCACTCATGGAGATCGGCCGGGCCCAGGTCATGCCCGAGTTCGGTCACCTGCCCTACGTCATGGGGGAGGGCAACCGGAAGCTGTCCAAGCGCGATCCTCAGTCGAACCTCCTCATCCACCGCTACCGCGGCATGATCCCCGAGGGGCTGCTCAACTACCTGGCCCTGCTGGGCTGGTCGCTGAGCGCCGACCGTGACGTCTTCTCCGCCGCAGAGATGATCGAGGCCTTCGACGTCCATGACGTCAACCCCAACCCGGCCCGCTTCGACCCCAAGAAGTGCGAGGCCATCAACGCCGAGCAGGTACGAGCACTGGGGGAGGAGGACTTCCGCGATCGCCTGGTGCCCTACCTCGCCGACGCCTACCCCGACCCGACCGGCGAGGCCCAGCAGGTACCTCTGGTCTCGGCGACCTCCTTCGATGAGCTCTCGGCACGGGAGCAGGAGATCCTGAGCTCGGCGGCGCCCCTCATCCAGACCCGGATCCAGCTGCTGCGCGAGAGCCGCGACATGCTGGGCTTCCTCTTCGTGCCCGACGACGATCTCGCCATTGACGACAAGGCCAAGGCCAGGCTGAAGGCCTCGGCGGGTGATGTTCTGGACGCCGGTATTCACGCCCTGGAGGGGCTCAGCACCGACCTCTGGGATAGGGACCACCTGGAGGAGGCCCTCAAGAAGGCCATTGTTGATGGCCGGGGTATGCCCGACGGCGAGGGGATCAAGCCCCGGCTCGCCTATGGCCCTCTGCGCGTCGCAGTCACCGGACGGCAGGTCTCCCCGCCGTTGTTCGAGTCCATGGAGATCCTGGGAGCCGACTCGACCCTCGCCAGGATCAAGGCATTGAGGGCCCAGCTCGGGTGACTAATGACTAACGCCGGGACCTCGCGGGGTGGGCGGAGAACACCGTGTTCTCCGCCCACCCCGCTGCTGTGCCCAGGTTCCTTTAGTCGTCCCAGCAGAACACTCGCCTCATGCTCCGCGGCCCCCTGAGGCTACATAGCGCCTGCATCGATTCCCTGTAGTCGAATACCCGCCAGGATCGTGTGCCACTGATCCTGGCTGATGAGAGAGCCCTGCGGGCACAGCAGCATGACCTCCAGCTCGAGTCCGGCGTCACCTACTCGTCTGTCGAAGCGATAGCCGTCCATGGGTGTGTTGGGGGAGTCTGAGAAGTTGGCGGTCACTGAGAACGTCTCCTCATAGCCTGGGAAGGTTCCGCTGTCGTCGCGGATGGCCTCCACCGAGGTCGGTCCTTGTGTTGTCTGATAGCCGGAGAAGATTGACTGCTGACGCTTGAGGGCTGCTTGAGACTGAATATCGTCTCCGGCTCCCCGGAGGTTGTAGTACCTCTCCTCGGCCTCGCTGGAGATGAAACCGAAGCAGGCGGGGTTGGCGTTGACCGTGTAGCCGTCGATAGTCCCGTTGGGGCCGGCCGAGTCCTTCTTGATGCGCTCGTCGTCGTGTGCCCAGACCGACGTGTCCTCGTTGGTGATCGTGACGTTCGGGGCCGTCCACGCCGTCGCTGACGGCGAAGGTGTGGACGGCGACTTCGTGGCGGTCGGGCTTGGCTTCTTGGACGGTGTGGCCGAGCTGGAGGCGCTGGCCTCGGCGGAAGCGTTGACGGGTTCGACGGTGAGCTGGCCCTTGTGGGCGGGGCCGCAGGCGCTCAGTGCTATACCAGTGGTCAGACACAGCGCTGCGACCAGACGACGACGCCGGAGTGAGGGGTGATCTGAACGGTTCCGGGAGCACTGTGAATGAGAAGGCATGAGGCTTCCATGATGTGAGGGGAGTTGAACGCGTGAGGGACGGAGTGCCGAGCTCTTGGGATCGACGGCACCTGGCTCCGGTTACCCCATGGCTCCGGCGTCAAAGCCGCTGACGCGCGTCCCGCTCAGCAGGTCATGCCATGTCTGCAGGTCTGGAAGGTTGCCTGGAGCGCACTGCAACGTGATCTCGAGAGTAGCCCCTTGTTCTCCGATCTGCCGGAAGAATCGGTATCCAGTGACGTCCTGGTTGCCGGAGTCCCTGAAGGTGACCGTGCCGGTGTAGGCGACCTCGTAACCCGCGAGCGTTCCGCTGTCATCAGGCATGACATCGACGACAGACGGCCCTGAGGTCACCGTGTAGGTGGGGTACTGCGAAGGCTGCTCCTGCACCTTGGCGGAGGAGGCGGAGTTATCCCCCGTTGTCTTTCTGCTGTCGTACGTCTCCTGAGAGGACTGGTAATTCAGAAGGCCCTGACAGGTCTGGTCATTGAAGAGGTATCCCCGCTTGATGAGGAATGAGGTCTCCAGCGGGATGCTGAGGATACCGTCGTTCTGCTGCCAGAGGTCGGTTCTCTCGTTGGTGATCGTCACGCTGGGCATCGTCCATGCTGACGCGGAAGAGGTGGCCGACGCCGATGGTGTGGCCGACTTGGAGGCTGACGGCTTGGCGGAGGGAGTCTCTGAGCTGTCTGCAGAGGCGCCGACGGGCTCGACGGTGAGCTGGCCCTTGTGGGCGGGGCCGCACGCACTCAGGGCCAGGCCGGCAGTCAGGCACAGTCCAAGAGTGAGGCAGCGAGTTCTGTGAGAGCCACGGCCGGTATGGTTGTGGCGCAGCGGATGAGTGCGCATATGGCCTTCCAGAGGGTAGCGGGGCGAGCAGGAACTCATGCGAGTCTAAGGGATGTCTCCGCTGATGCGCTCGGTTGTGGGGGTGCGGAAGGGCTCGGTGGCTTGATGGTCATGGGCTGTCAGGAGCTGCTCGATGGCCCGGTCCGTGGTGCTGCGCAGAGCCGCGTTCCGCCGCGTTTGATTTGTGTCTGTCGTCACGTCGCGACGATTTGGTGGGGCCGGGGTGGACGTGTAGATTACTGCCCGCTGCCTCGGCCGCGAGCCGTTCGAGGTGAAGCCCTTATGGGGTATGGTGTAATTGGCAACACGACTGATTCTGGTTCAGTTGTTCTAGGTTCGAGTCCTGGTACCCCAGCGGATCCACTGTTATCCGCTGATCCACAGCCCCCATCGTTTAGTGGCCTAGGACACCGCCCTCTCACGGCGGCGGCGCCGGTTCGAATCCGGCTGGGGGTACGAGGGTCTGGTTGTCGTCTTCGGCAGCCGGACTGTCACAGCCCCCATCGTTTAGTGGCCTAGGACACCGCCCTCTCACGGCGGCGGCGCCGGTTCGAATCCGGCTGGGGGTACGGATCAGTGAGGGTCTTTTGGCCCGAATGATTCACAACTGCATCGAGGGCCCCCATCGTTTAGTGGCCTAGGACACCGCCCTCTCACGGCGGCGGCGCCGGT